>Ga0208321_1000654_pt1 | contig 17466 bp, 19 predicted proteins | sample June2015DPH_4_15_FD_184692 | JGI IMG/M metagenome (GOLD analysis project Ga0208321, IMG submission 184692) | Peatland microbial communities from SPRUCE experiment site at the Marcell Experimental Forest, Minnesota, USA - June2015DPH_4_150... | ecosystem: Environmental > Terrestrial > Soil >... | reverse complement strand
AGATGACGTTCTGGGGCGGCTGTTGGAGCTCAACCTCGCCCGTGAGGCAGCAGAGGGGTAGGTGGTTAGCGCCGCCGACACGATGAGCAGTTAGTGTCGGTGCTGGACGCGGGATTGCCTGTCCGTACACTGAATGCTGATGGCCGTTTCACGCGGGGACGCCCTGCGGCGCCACGGCGCGCGCCACGCGGACGCCACCGAGGCGCAGTGCAGGAGGGAGGATTCATGGCGAGCAATCAAGGGGACTGGGAGCGTTACGGTCGGGCGCTCCATCGAGCCATGGCCGAGGTCCTCGAAGTGTTCCCTGAGGAGGCCCGCCCACACGCCCTCGAGGAGGCCGACTACTGGATCAGCGTGGGGCTCACCATCGGCCTGGAGCGGCCCCATCAGGCCCGGCGTCTTCTGGAGCTGATCGAGGCCGAGGAGGCTGAGCGCGTCGCCCTGGCCGAGGATGCGGCCGCCTTCCTCGACGAGGCTCTGACATGAGGAGCCGCGGTCTCGTCTCGAACCTGTACCGCACCGCGCGGCTCGCCAACGACCTCTCAGCGGTCGCCTCTGGCAACCCCCACCGGATCGCCCGTCGGGCGAAGAACAAGATTGTCGGGCGGGCTCTGGCTCGAGGAGGCTTCTGGCGGCTGCTCTGGGGCCGCTGAGGAGGTCCTGAATGTCTGACTTGGTCGATCTGCCCTTCCCCTCGTATCCCGGCGGCGGCCGGGAGCTGCTCGGTCGTCCGCACGGCGACGTTGCGCGGCGCGGCTACGGACGCGACGTGCTCGCCTGGTGCGGTCAGCGCTGCGCGTACTGCGGCCTCGATATGTCCATCTTCGAGGGCTGGCTGCAGCTGTCGGTCGACCACGTCGTACCCCAGCAGGCGATCGGCATGGGCGTGCCGGCCGACTGGGTGCTCGACCGAGCCAACCTGGTGGCCTGCTGTCGAAGCTGCAACGATCTGTTCAATTGGGACCCGGGGGTGTCCGAGGTCCCAACGTCGCTGGAGGCGTTCCTCGAGCTGCGGGACGCTTCCTTCCTCAAGCGCCGAACGCGGATCAAGGAACGCAGAGCGGCCGAGCGCGCCTGGTTCGAAGAGAACGTGTCCCGCCCGCCTCGGGGCCCGCGCCAATGACGCCGCTCAAGCCGGGCACATCGACTGCGGCCGCCGGCGATAGCTCGGTCCAACGGGAGGCGGAGCGCGTGATCATCGAGTCGCTGGGTCGCGAGCTTGGCTACACGTTCACCCAGGGGACTCGCAAACTCATCGGTGGGGCGGTCCTCAAGTTCGACGGCGTCCGCGAAGAGCCACCCATTCTCGTCGAGGCGTGGGCGCATCAGGGGCCCGCCCGGGCGGCCCAGAAGCACAAGGTGATGGTCGATGCGCTCCGGCTGGCCTGGGCCGCATCCGATCTCTACCCCGAGGGCAACGCGCAGAAGATCCTGGCCCTCGCCGACGATGAGGCTGCCGCCCATCTCATGGGCCGAAGCTGGATGAAGGCGGCGCTCGAGCATCTCGGGGTCACGGTCCGTGTGGTCAAGATCCCGGACGAGCTGCTGGAGCGCATCAGAGACGCGCAGACGCGGCAGTTCCGCTAGCTCTTGCTAGGCGGTGGCCGGCCTGCCCGGGCCGCGCCCGGCGAACCTCGTCACGATCCTGCGATAGCGTCGCCACAGGAACTCTCCGGGCCAGGGCAGGAAGCCGCTCAGGATCGCGAGCCGCAAGGTCGACCCGTTCGAGCGGCCTACTGGTCTCTGGATTCGGTTGGGAGTGGCACGGCCGGCCCTGCTAGCTCACCCTCCGCGAGAATCGTTCCGTCCTCGTGGTCGCAGACTCTCATTACGTAGTGGCCGGGACCCGGGAAGGCAATGGGAGAGACGAGGCCATAGATCTCGGTCAGATTGCCCGTCTCGCCTTCCGTGCTCCAACAGAAGTAGAGCTGTCCGCAGACGCTCTTGAAGAGAATGGAAGCGATTTCGGCACGAGGCTCGACGAGGTAGGCATCGAACCTGACTAGGTCGCTCGTTGCACCGGGAATCTCACGGATCTCGACTTCCGGTTGGCTGCGTGTTGAGAAGACGATGGTTCCAGGGACAGTAGCTTTCATGGGCTCCCCGACATGCTGTTCGTCCTTCTACTATTGATCCTTCTCGTGGGAGGCAAAGCCCCGAGCCGCTCACAGCCGAAAGAGAATTGCCCGGAGATCCCGGCCGCTTCGGGACGCCTTAAGGGCAAGTATGGCTGGTGACCATGACAGCGGTTCGTGGCGCTGGGTCGATATCGTCTTGGCGTCACAGGGCGTCCCCGATCATTGCCCGGAGTGATGCCTCCGTCTTTGGGTACGTCCAGTACTTCGCGTATCCCTTGTTGCCATCGATGTTCGCGGATGTCGAAGGCGATCGCTACGGGTAGTACGTAATACGGCACGCCGGTATTGGACCAATTCGAATCGGGCCTCACGCAGGGCACGATAGACCGCCGAGAACATCTCGGCATAGCCGATAGTGCTATCGACCATCGGCGGGGGCAGCCGCTCGTGTACCTTAGTCCGCCCGCCCCCAGAGTCGGATGCTCTTGTCGTGACTCCCAGAGGCCAGGATTGTCCCAGACGGGCTGAAGGCGACGGCCTCCACCCAACCACTATGCCCATCAAGCGTCCAGAGGCAGCTCCCGGAGCCCGGGTCCCAGAGTCGGATGCGCTTGTCGTTGCCAGCGGAGGCGAGGAGCTTCCCGTCGGGACTGAAGGCCACGGATTGAGCCAAGTCGGGATGCCCGCCGAGCGTCCGCAAGCAGATACCCGAAGTCGGGTCCCAGAGCCGGATGCTCTCGTCGTAACCCGCGGACGCGAGGAGCTTCCCGTCGGGACTGAAGGCGACGGCGTACACCGCAAACAAGCGAGCACTTTGCAGCCTCAGTATCCGAAGGCAGCTACCGGAATTCGGGTCCCACAGTCGGATGCTCCGTTCGCTCCCGGAGGCCAGCAGCTTGCCATTGGGGCTGAAGGCGATGGCTCCTACCGTCTGGCCGTGACCGTCGAGTCTCCGTAGGCTGGTACCGGCTGCAGGGTCCCAGAGCCGCACGCTCTTGTCGTAGCCGGCGGAGGCGAGGAGCTTCCCGTCGGGACTGAAGGCGACGGCGTTCACCTCTTTGTCGTGCCCCGCCAGCGTCCGCACGCAGCCACCAGATGCAGGGTCCCAGAGCCGGATGCTGTTGTCCCAGCTCGCGGAGGCCAGGAGCTTCCCGTCGGGGCTGAAGGCGACGGCGTATACGTCTTCACTGTGCCCGTCGAGCGTCCGCAGACAGCCACCAGAAGTCGTATCCCAGAGCCGGACGCTATTGTCGAAACTCGCGGAGGCCAGGAGCTTGCCGTCGGGGCTGAAGGCGACCGCATGCACCTCTTCGCTGTGCCCCTCGAGTATCCGCAGGCATGTCCATTCGGGCAGCGCGGGCATTGGTTGCCTATCCCTTCTAGACCCTGCTCACGAGTCCGGCCAGTGGCGAACACTAAGCGATCGCATTCTAGTCAACTGGCGCAGCTAGCGGAGAGCCTCAGAGGCTGGCACGGTCAGTCCGTCACGAGCCCGGCTCGCGCGAGAGCGCTGGCCGCCCTCGAAGTGGGGCCAGTTCAGGCTGTCATACCCACCGCGCTCAGTGCTCGATCTCGTGATCTCCGGCGGGCGCGGGCTCGGGCTTTCCCGATCCGAACGCGCCCCCATCGCCGCCATCGCCGCAGCCAGGTCCATCCCAGCCGGCGAGCAGGTGGGCTAACCAATCTGAGCCGTGGAGCCTCCCCGGCCACATTCCTACAGCCGATCCCGGACGCGACCGTGCGACTACTTGGTGCTACCCGGCCCACGACTCGCCAACGCGATGCCGACCGCAACGGCAGTCTCCACCACCGCCAGTACCAGGGTGTCGACCCCAACGCCAAGGGTGACCCGCAGCGCATAGGCTACCGGCACGAAGACGACCAAGCAAAGGGTCGTCCAGAGAAGCAGCCTGGCGGCCCATAGAGTCGGGACTCGTAACCGAGGACGCTCCGAAGCTGATTCTGGCACAGCATCTACTGCCTCGACCTGTACTTTCAGGTATGTGAGCCACTGTTCGTAGGCTGATAATAGCGCGGCCCAGTCAACGTGTGTCCAGTAGTATGTGACTCTGTCATGGCCCGGCGAGCACTCCACGGGCCATCCCGACCCGTCAGTGGCCTCCCGAAACTCGAAGTAGAACTTAGTCCTGCGATGGACCACGCGATATCGAGCCCTAAGGTTGGTCGGCTCGAACCAATCGAAGGCGGCTTGGTTAAGGCCAGCAGCCTCGATGGCGCTCCATAGTCGGGCCTTCCTCGAAGGCAGTAGGGGCTTGGTCCCCGCCAAGGCCAATGCTCTCCCGCCAGCGCGTCAACTCATCCGACTCGCTCGCTCAATCAGCTGAGCGACCTTTGCCTTTGAGTAGCTCTACGAGACCGATGAGGCCGACACTGAAATCGCCGCGCAAATCGACGTACTTGATGTGCCGAAGGCCAGTTGGAATCTGGCAATCTTCCAGAAGCACGGGCAGTACTCGTACCTGATACCCGGCAAGCGCATCCATCAGCACAACATCGAGTTCGTGTTGAACCCATTGCGACTGCACGGACTGCTTGCTGAGCAGGACGACCAAGGTGTGCATTCGTCCGAGTTCACCGTGAATGCGTTCGACTATTGATTCTCCAGGCAGAATGCTCCAATCAGAGTAGAAGACGGAGAAGCCGAAAGCTTGCAGCGCCATTGCGATTCTGGCCGCGACATCGGAGTCGGCGTTATCGTGGCTAAGGAAGATGCCGCGATCGCCATGGGAGCTTTCCACTGAGTCGCGCCCAATTGGACGAGCTAGCAGCTCACCTCGCCCGCGCCCGGCTACTGCGTCGCGCATGAGAAGGGAGGTCGCCCAACGGATGAGCACGATTCCATCGACGATCGTGATCCCGACCTCCTCTATCGGGGCCCGCCGCCCCTCAGTACCCAACGTTCTTTCGTGCGCGTACGAGTTCCTCGCCTCGGCGAATCGGCGCAGTCTGCTGATCGCCTCGTACGTAAGAACGTCCTCGGCCCATGCGAATTCGGGCCGTTCTCTCAAGTTTCGAAATGCCTCCGCGAGCTTGCCCAGCGTCAGGCTGTCGATATCTCGTGAAGGCAACTTCAGATCGTCCTGGGCACGGGAAAAGTCTCGCACGTAAACAGACTCTACGAGCGCACGGAGAGCCGTTTTCAGGCAACCCTCCGCGGCCTTAGCTATCTCGATGATGGCTTCTGTGGGGTCGGTGTCGAGGATCGCCGAGTTGACGTACATTGCCGCGACCGCATCGAGCCGAGTTTGCGTCTGGTCGTCCCATTCCCGATTCTTCAGCTCCCTGGCGACTTCGGGCACGAACCTTAGCACCTGAAGTTGACTTGGGACTGGCAGAGAATTGAAGTGTCCGATCAGGGTTTCGCTGTTCTCAAACCCTAACAGGGCCTCTTTGGCTTCGACCTCGACGGCGCGAAGGTCCAGCGACGGCGCTGGCAGAGCGGGATCCTCCCCGACGGGAGGGAAAGGCTCCTTGCCACTGGCGATGACCAGGGTGGTTCCTTCTAGGCTGGCATTACCAATCCGGGCGTATGCGATGTAATTTGTCGCCGCGTCAAGCTCGGCAAGATCGGTGCATGTCAATTTGGCTAGGAAATGAAACGGCTGCCCATGGTCGATCTCGACCAGATGGTCCAAGGCCCCTCGCAAGGTCTCATTCTGTAGCAGCTTGTCGAGCAGGAGGTCTCCCGTCTGGTCCGCGTCCACTCCATATGCGCCGCCTCGAAGACTAATGCCCACGTACGCATGGATGTCCGTCGAGGGCGGCGGATCCATCTCCCACGCTCCGCCCAACAGCACTCCCGAGCCCTGCAGCTGAGCGCGTACCTTACTCAGCGCGGGGTCGTCGATGTTCTGGACGAGACCGTTCGCATCCTTCAGCATGGTGTGAGGAATCCGCGGGGCGTCGGTGGGGGTTGGGCGTAATCTGTGGTATAGAAGCGGTCGCGAGGCCGTGAAATAGGTCAAGTCGTAGGCTGGCCCTTGGATGCGCTCCAGCAACAGTCTTGCGGCGGATTCTGAACCGTGCAGCACGATCAAAGCGTCCCATGAGCCATATAGGACGCGATACGAAAGATCTGGCGCTCTCTTGGCCTGGTCGACGAGTTGTTCGAGCCAACCAGGTGCGGCGTTGATGAGGTAATAGTGGAGATCAACCTCATATCTTTCGCTCAGCCAGAGCGGATTCACTACCCCTCGATGCCTGGATGCCATAGCCGCGGATTGCAGCGATGACGCCACTGCATCGGATGCGCTATCTAGGAAAGGTCGGCCAGGCAGTAACCTGGTGACGCGATCTACTGCCTCCTGCGTCGTTAGCTTAGGGTTTGCGCGCAGTGTCCGAAGCACCGCAGATGACAACATGGCTGGTATTAGTTCGGCCATCACTCCGCCCCACAATGCCGCAAGGAGCTGGGGAGAGCCGAGCACGAAGAGTTTCGAGAGAGGCCTGCTGTCCTAGAGCGCACACAACCAGCGCGACGGCTGCCCAGCCTGCCCAAGAGTCTCTGTGATCGGTCCCAGCAATCCGCCTCAGCCTGCATTAGGCGTCCGTCCGTGTCAATACGAACTTGAGCGAACGGGGGCGCGTGTCGGGTCTACCGAGGGCCGAGCGGACGGCGACCACCACGGCAGACGGGTATCTCGATCTTCTGGGTTGGAGCCGCACCTGGCCGGAGCGCACCTGGGCCCTTGAGGACTGTCGAAACCTGAGCGACCCCATCGACGCGCTCTCGGTTGCCAGGGCGGCTCTGCGTGAACCGGATTTGCCCCTGGCTTGTCTCCGGCTGTGATCAACGCCGTACGATCAGGTCATCGTGCCGGGTCCGAAAGTCAACCCGCCGACTTGTCGGCAGGCAGGACGCGAACGGCAGGTTCGTGCCAGCGGGTCAACGAGCCCCCGCGATCCTCCACGTCACTCCGCCATCGCGCGTCTCGGCGAGCTGGCCGGGGCGGTCGCCCATGAATGGACACGAACGGTTGTCCGGGCAGTACCAATCGGGCGAGATGATGGCCCAACCATCGAGTGCGCTCGTGAATGACTCTGCGGCGAAGTGCTGGTTCGAGGGAATGGCCGTCGCGACCGTCGCCCAGGTAACGCCGCCATCATGTGTGACCTCGAACGACGTCGAACCCTCGGGGAAGCGAAGCCAGGTCATGTCGTCGATGGCCACGACTGAGTAACGGCCGGAACTCCCGCCGCCACGCCACGCGAGAGACCATGTCTGCCCGAGATCGTGGCTGATGTACTCATCCTCGACCCCGGTGTAGAGCCCTCCCGACTTCCAAGTGAACCCGACCGACACGAGGGCGGCGCCTCCCCCAACGACGAGGTCGCTGACATTGGCACTCGCCGCGGCCGGGACATCGGCAGGATGCGGCAGATCGATCGCCGTCCAGGTCTTCCCCGCATCGCGGGTATGGAGGGCGGTCCCGCTCACCAGGAGTCCATCATCTGGGCCAAAGAAGACGAGCGGCGCGTTCGGCGGCCAGTATTGCCAGTCCCCCGGCACCGTCGCAACCCGCTGCCATGTCGACCCACCGTCCGTCGTCTTATAGGCGGTCGTCTGGCTCTTCGGATAGGCAGTAGTCGTGACCACGAAACAGCCAGCTTCCGTGGTGACGAAGCTTATTGCGGCCCAGGTGTACGCCTGCACGGGCAGAGGCACCATGCTCCAGTGTCGCCCGCCATCGGAGGTACGCAGGATCGACGACATGAAGCCCGCGTCGGACGCCATGGCCTGCAGTACCCAGCCGTGATTGGCGTCGAGGAAGTCGACCCACGGGTTGGGCACCATCGCCGACGGGGTCCCGTCTCGCCATGTGGCTCCGGCGTCGTCCGTCAGCATGAGGTGGAGCGCGCCAGGTGAACCTACGAGGGCCCATCCGGATGTGGCATCCAGACGCCGCATCTCATACACGGGGCCTCCGGGGTCGGTGAACGGTGCCACAACGCTAGAGGTGCCGTCCTCGTAGCGGAGCTGGTCTGGACTGGCTGAAGGCGACTCAAGGGCCGCAGCAGACGACGAGCCAGCTGGCGTGCCGGACGGCGTCGGAGTCGCGTACGGGTTGGACCGCCACACCACGGACTCGACCACGATCGCGCCATCGCATTCGGCCCTAAGCGATGGCTGGCACTCCGCCGCGAGCGGGTCGTTGACGTGAACTCGCGCCACGACGATCTCGTTGCCTGGCTCGTCGAAGCTGCCCTTCGGCGAGAGCGCGAGCCCGTCGATCGAGGGCCAGTAACAGTACGGGAGCAGCCCTTGTCCATCACCCGGCGGGCCGGCCTCCGATGGGCAAGAGTGAACCACGGCCGGATAGGCCACCAGCCCGCCGAGCAGGAAGCTGCCCTTCAGGCCCGCGAAGGATGCCTGGTCGGCAGCGCGGTAGACATGCTCAGCGGCGATCTGGCTCGGCACGACCGGCCAGACGACCCCCTCAACAACGACCGCGGCCTCACAGGCAGCTCGGCTGTCGCTCCCACAGTTAGCCGCCTCGGGATCGTGAGTGTGGACGCGAACGACGATTGCGGGCCCGCCCTCCCAGCCGCCGAGCAAGGACGAGCCGAGAGACGCAAGCGTCAACACGCCAGATCCGAGTCCCGGAGAGATTGTTATCGGGTATGGCAGCAGCTCGACGGGGCCGCAATCGACGAGATCGGCCTCCGAAGCCCGAGTTGGTACGGCCGATATGGGGCAGTTCTTCGGCAACGACACCGCGTACCCGCCCAGCAGAAAGCTACCGCTCAGGGTCTGCCATTCGGCCTGCTCGCTGACGCGATAGACGCGCTGGCCGTCGATCTGAGCTGGGATTCCGTCCGCGCCTACGGTCGCCGGTGAAACGCTCGGGCCGGGCGACGGGCTCGACCGGCTATACACGAGCCCAAAGCCGAGGAGCGCAACGGCCGCGAGCACGGCGACCGTAATCACCAGCGACGCTAGCCTCCGCCTAATCCGGCGGCGGCCCGGCACCTCGAGCGCGTCCGGTGGCTGTGCTAGTGGACTCCGATCGTCTGGCTCGTCGCGATCCAACTTCAGGCCCTCTGCTTAGTCCCAGGCATCGAGTGGCCTACGTTTGGCAGGATAGCGGCTGCGGCTTCCTCATCGAACAGGTCCACCACGATGGTTCCGATGCGCCAAGATGACGCGCTCGCGGCCGCTCTAGTTCCGTCCGATGACCAGTGGGCAGCAACCATAGCGGTCGGCACTACGCAGCCATCGTGTCGGCCACATGTGGCCGGTGCTCAACGGCAGCAAATCGGGGCGCTGCCGCAGGCCCCTAAAACGGCTGCGTGTTCGTGTCGGGCATGGCTTCCACCGCCTGTCTCAACCATGCGGGGAGGGCTTGCTCGCTGGCCCCTTCATTTGGCCCCAGGGCCCGCCGGGATACCCTTGCCGCCACAACCAGGGCCAGACAGAGGACGATCGTAGCAATGAAGATCGGTCGCCCAGATGAGCTTGTGACCGCCAGGGCGGCCACCACGGCCAGCATCTACCAACCCCCACCACGCGACTGCTCCCCTAACCCGAAGCCGTCTGGCAACGCGTATGGCGTCCGCGAAATCGAATCCTGTCGAACCCGCGTAGAGCATCCGATCTGCTCGTTTTGCATGCTCGTTCCCCTCGTGACGGACAGGGCATAAGGCCGACCTAGAGTTGGTGCGATCATAGCGACATGCCCATCGCGATCTCCACTTCAGGTCTCACAAAGAACTTCGGATCGACGCGCGCTCTCGACGGTCTCGACCTGTCGGTCAAGGCCGGCGAGGTCCACGGGTTTCTGGGTCCGAATGGCTCGGGTAAGACCACGACCATTCGTGTGCTGCTCGGCTTGCTTCGTGCCGACTCCGGCGATGTCGAATTGCTTGGTAAGGACCCCTGGCGCGACGCTGTCGAGTTGCATCGCCGGTTGGCGTACGTGCCCGGCGAGGTCAGTCTGTGGCCGAACCTGACCGGCGGTGAGGTGATCGACCTCTTCGGTCGCCTGCGGGGCGACTTCAACCGGCGCCGCCGCGACGAGCTCCTCGAACGGTTCCTACTCGACCCGACCAAGAAGACCGGCTCCTACTCAAAAGGGAACCGGCAGAAGGTTGCATTGGTAGCGGCCCTGGCGTCGGACGCCGAGCTGCTCCTCCTCGACGAACCGACCTCAGGACTCGACCCGCTGATGGAGGCCGTCTTCCAGGACTGCATCCACGAAGTGAAGGCCCAAGGGCGAACGGTATTGCTCTCCAGCCACATCCTGGCCGAGGTCGAGGCGCTGTGCGACCGGCTGAGCATCATCCGACTGGGGCGGATCGTGGAAGGGGGCACGCTCGACGAGTTGAGGCACCTCACCCGAACATCGATCATCGCGGAGACGATGCATCCAGCGCAGGGGTTGGCCGACCTCGACGGTATCCACGACTTCGAGATCGACGCCGCCCATGTGCGTTTCGAGGTTGACACCGATCACCTCGACCCTGCTGTGCGCCGACTCAGTGAACTCGGGGTCCGGAGCCTGGTCAGCCATCCACCCACGCTCGAGGAGCTGTTCCTCCGCCACTACGGCGATGAGCTGGCGCAGGAACCCGAACGTGTCGACCGGGAGGGCGACCCAACACCCTTGCCGCGTCGATGACCTCGCTCACGGGAACACTTGCGCTGACCCGCTTCATCCTGCGTCGCGACCGCGGCTGGATCCTCATCTGGATCGTCGTGATCGTCGCTGTGGTGGCTCTGGCTGCAATCGGAATCGAGGGCGTTTTCCCAACCCAGACCGCCCTCGATCAGACTGCCGCAGCCACCGCGCACAACGCGGCGGTCATCGCCTTCAACGGACCCGCCCAGGGCCTGAACACCGTGGGTGGGCAGGTGGCGTTCCAGTTCGGCGCCATGGGAATGGTGTTCGTGGGCCTCATGAGCATCTTCATGGTGGGCCGGCTGACGCGAGGCGAAGAGGAAGCCGGCCGCCTCGAGGTCGTGCGCTCCCTGCCGGTCGGCATCCATGCCAACACCCTCGCCGCAGTGCTCACGGTAGCCGCCATGAACCTGACCGTTGGCGTGCTCATCGCCGCCGTACTGATCGCCCAGGGCCTGCCCGTCGCCGGGTCGGTCATCTTTGGGGTTTCGTTCATCCTGGTGGGTCTGGTCTTCGGCGGCGTCGCCCTGCTCGTGGCGCAGGTCACCGAGAGCACCCGCGTCGTCTATGGCACCGCCGGGGCAGTGCTCGGAGCGGCGTTCGTGCTGCGCGCCGTCGGCGACATCGGCGACGGAACAGTCTCCTGGTTCTCCCCGATTGGAGTAGCCCAGAAGGCGCGGCCGTTTGCCGATGAGCGGTGGTGGCCCTTGCTGCTGTTGGTGGCGGTCACGGTACTCCTGATCGCCGCGGCCGCCGCCCTGGCCGTCCGGCGCGACCTCGGCGCCGGGCTCGTAGCGGCGCGGCCAGGCCCGCCGGCGGCAGCGCCGAGCCTCGGGAGCCCCCTGGGTCTGGCCTTCCGGCTGCAGCGGGCATCGCTGCTCGGATGGGGCGCCGGTGTCCTGGTCATCGGCATCGCCTACGGCTGGATCGGGCCCACCGTCGACGCCTTCATCGGCCAGAACAAGGCAATCGCCGAACTGCTGGCCGGCGCCGGAGGTGGGAGCCTGACGGATATGTATTTCGCTACGTCCTTCCGACTGATGGCGCTACTAGCCACGGGTTTCGCCATCGGGTCCGCCCTGCGGGTGCGAAGCGAGGAAACGTCCATGCGCGCCGAGTTGGTCCTTGCGACGCCCGTGTCGCGCTGGCGGTTCGCGGCGAGTCACCTCGCAGTCGCTTTCGCGGGCAGCGTCATCCTCCTCGCCGTCGCCGGTTTGGCCACCGGCCTCACCTACGGCCTCGCGGGCGGCGGCATGCAAAACGTTCCACGCCTGTTCGTGGCCGCCCTCGTCTACGCGCCGGCCATGTGGATCATGGTCGGGCTCGCCATCGCACTCGACGGGCTGGTACCGCGCTTTGTCGGCGTGTCGTGGGCGATCCTTGTGGCCTGCGTCGTCGTGGGATTCCTCGGCGCGGTCCTCGGCCTCCCAAGCTGGCTTCAGGATCTCTCTCCATTCGAGCGCGTGCCCCAACTGCCCGCTGCGAGCCTGACCCTCCTGCCGCTGGTCGTGCTGTCGGCCGTCGCGGCCGGCCTCACACTCATCGGGCTGACCGGGCTGCGGCGGCGCGATATCGGCCGGATCTGACCGGTCGGCGGTCGGGCATCCCGTGTGTGAAAGAAGGTCACTATTCAGTCATCGTGTCATCGGCAGCGCTCCTTTTAGCCGTCGGCGGCGAGAAGTACCACCCCAAGCCGGATGGGCAGGACTGGGGTAGCGCACTGTCGGGGTTGCTACAATGGCGGAAGATGCTCAGCTTGGGGTCGGTCGGTAGCTTGTAGACGGGCGCTCGTGCGCCGTATCTGTGGTTGGGCTGCTGTCGGCACTCGGTCTGATGGCGCGGCGTAGGTAGCCCTATCGCGGCTCTGTTGTGAGCGCAGCGTATCCGGGCCTGGGGAGAACGCAGCGTGACGTGGGTTACTCGAGTATCGGCGCTTGCGATCGCGACGAGCGGGACCATAGGCCTGACGGGTCTCGTGCGACCCCTCCAAATGGGCCACCGCGGTGGACGCACCTTGGGTCTGGTCTGTAACGTTTCTCGGCTCGGGGAGTCATGCGGTGGCTCGAACGGTTTGCGAAGGGGACAAGCATGAAGATCCAGTTCCTGCATCCAGCCATCCTGGTTCAGGACATCGGCATCTCAAAGCGTTTCTACGTCGACGTTCTGGGGCTGAGGGTCATCGAAGAGCATCAGGACTTCGTTCTCTTCGAGATGCACTTCTCGATCCACCAGGCGCAGGCACTCTGGAAGACGGTCTTCGGAGAGGAGGGCCACGATGCCGTGCTTCCCCGCAACAAGGACTGCGTGCACCTGTACTTCGAGACCGACGATCTGGAGGGAGCGTACTCGCGCATAGGCAGCCGCGTCGACCTGATTCATCCGATAGCCAGACAGCCGTGGGGCCAGATGGTGTTCAGGTTTCGGGACCCGGACGGTTACCTCGTCGAGATAGGGGATCCGATGCCGAACTACGCGGAGTGGGCTTCCTACGCCGGCAAGTTCTTCTCCGGTCCGTTCGAGTCATGCACCGGGCCCGGAGCTGGCGATCGAACGGGCCTTTCAGCGCTGAGCGAGCGGGAGACCTAGGCCTGGTGCCCCGCCTTCGGCCGGACGATCAGCGCCGCGCCTGCGGCTAGGAACCAGAGCAGCATCACCCCCTGGGCGATGAACGTGATGTAGCCGTTCGCCGTGTAGAAGCCGGTCACGTCGGTCCCGGCGAAAATCGTCGGAGCGGACATCAGGTTGATCGCGGCGCCGGCAAAGGCGAACCAGCCTATCGAGCGGGGTACCAGCCCGGTGGCCAGCGCCGCGAACCCGAGCGACGCGAGGAGGAGGGCGGACATCATCAGTCCGATCGCGCCGTAGAAGACGATGCTGCCTTCCCAAAGGGCTCGGACGATGGGAGGGTCGGCCTTGACCGAAGTGTCGAGCGCGGCCGCACCCGCCAGAGCGTCGCCGGCGAGTTCGAGTGTGAGTACGACGAGCCCTGAACCCAAGACTACCGCTCCGAGCCACTCGAGATCCGGCCGCGCTTTCCCGATGAGACGGCTGAAACCGGCCACGAACACGAGCAGGCCGGCCAGGATCAGAGGATCGGCTATGCAGGTGCGGGCCAGGATCAGGTTGTTGACCTTGCCTACGGCGTCCGCGAACGCGACGCTGTCCTCCAGCCGGCCCATGGGCTGCGGACCCAGAAAGTAGAGTGGCAACGCGACGAGGAAGACCGCAAACCCTGCGACCCCTGCCGCTCCCGTCCAGCACCGCATCTGCCCGTCGGTCATAGGAACCTCCCTCGATTGGCCCGTTCCGGGCAGCATAGATGGCCGCGATCCCCCTGGCGGCGAAGGCACTGAGTCGCATCTATGCTCGGGCGACGCTGGGATCCTCCGCACCCTGAAGGCTGCCTGGCAGCCGTTAACGGGGCGTTTCTGGGGTTCGAGCGAAGGCGAACGTCAAGCTGAGAACGCCGTCCTGGATCCCAGCGACTAGTTGGTGGACTGGTAGGCCCAGGCGGCCGTCAGGCCCGCTGATGGCCACTGCCCAGGTTCCCGGCGCTCGCCGCGCTTCGTGAAGACCGACCTGTTCGCCCCTCCCGGTAGCGAGGCGACCTCCTCGCGCGAGACCTCGTCCATGCCCGCCGCGGCCATGTAGTCGCGCAGTTCGTCTGGCGACTGGGCGTGCTGGATGTGGCTGCCGCCGGCCGGCTCCACTACGACGAACCGGCCGCCGGTCTTGAGCGCTCCTGCGAGCGCCGTCAGCGTCGCCGGGAGCGCCGACCGATCCACGTCGTGGATGGCGTAGTGGGCCAGAACCAAGTCGAACGAGGCGGGCACGAGCCCGACCAGCGGGGCCTCGCCCAGGACGAAGTCCACGTTAGGGTGGCGGCGCAGGCGGCGCTGCGCTTCGGCCAGCCAGACGGTGGAGATGTCGAGGCAGGTCACTCGGCCGCCGCGCTTCAGGGCCGCGGCCACGTACGTCGCCTCGGAGCCGGCGCCGGAGCCGAAGACCAGTACCCGCTCCGAGCCGTCCAGGCCGAGCGAGGCGACCAGACGGCGGAGCTGCCGCGACCGGAGAGGGTCGTAGACGAAGCGGTAGAACAACAGCATCGACCGGGAGGGCTCGGTGTAGGCGTGGCTCATGATCGGACTCCCGCCGGCGCCTTGGCGGTCGCCTCGGTCGTCGGCTGGACGACGTGGCCGTCGCGCATTCGGACGGTCGTCCGCACGCCGCTCCCACCTCGGGTTCGTGCGTGACGAGAACGAAGGTCTGGCCTCGCTCTTTGTTGAGGCCTGTCAGCAGGGCCAGGATCTCGGCCGTGCGCTCCGAGTCGAGGTTGCCGGTGGGTTCGTCGGCCAGGACGAGCTTGGGCCGCTTGACCAGCGCTCGCGCGATCGCCACTCGCTGCTGCTCCCCACCCGAAAGCTCGGCCGGCCGGTGGGCCGCTCTATTAGCGAGCCCCACCGACGCCAGGGCGTCGGCCGCTGCCTTGCGTCCGTCTCGGCCGCCTCGTCCCGCGTAGTCGCAGGCCAGGTACACGTTAGCAAAGCCTTCTGGCTCCCCTTCATGGCCCTGGTAGTCTTCGGCCTCCTCTCCGCCGGACTCCTCTTCCACGTTGCCGCGGTCGCCGGCGCGCCTGCACAAACACCCTGGCAACAGCTCGGGCCTGCCATTACGGCGTACCCATAAAGATCCAGGCCAGTCGCAGGCGTCACGTTCACCATGGTTTCATCGTGACCGGCTTTAGGCGTGTCGCCGAAGATGTGGTACTCACGAACCCGTGCAACGTCCAAGGGACAGACGATGTGCCTCGGGGCGACCGCGCCATCTGGACGGCTGTACCCGAGCCAGCTAGGTCAGGGCGTGCTCGACTCGAGTTCGACCGACGCCGAGGCGTCTGGTCCAGGTGAGGACAGCCAAACGACGTGCTGCTGACTCTCGCTCGCACAGATCAGCAACGGAGTGATTTGCTCGAGGCTAGACAGTGGCTGTGGGCTTCCCGACACCGCAAACCAATACTGGTTGCCGGTGCAGCTTTCCGCCCCGGTCCCGACATATGCCGGGGGGACGAGGATGTAGGGTTGGCCGGGATCGGACGCGACCGCGGAGGTCGTACCCGCTGACGGAGCCATGGTCGATGGGCCTGGCGCCGCAGCGTGCTCGCCCCACGGTTTGACTGCCGCAATCGAAACGCAAACGGCTGCGGCGATCGCCAAGAACGCGAGTAGGTGCGACTCACCGCGCGGCCGCAGGCGCACCCTTGTCGGTCCGTCCACTGGTCGTGCCCGCTCGTCGGCCTGATCTGGTGGCTGAATTCGCCTTCTCATCGAGGCCAAAGATAGGCCGTCCCGAGTCTCCGTCAAGTCGCGACCGGTCCCTCACCAGCTCGGCGGCAATCACGGCTGGTTCTTTCTGACCGGCTCATCCACGGCGACCGTTCTCGGCGTCATCTTCGCCCGCACCCAGTCAGCCGCGATGTCGAGCGCCTGCCTGCCCTCGCCGAGCTTGTCGAGCGCCTCGGACTTGGATGGTTCCACCAGGTCCGCGACGAGGTCCGTAGCGCGCCGGGAGAGGGCATCGGGATCTTCGGCTGGCGTGGGTGCGACGCCGTCGAGTTCGGCGGCGCGCACCGCAGTGGCGGCGACCTCCTGGCTGCTTCTCAACTGCGCATCGAACGCGGCGGCCACGTCCGGGAAGAGGGCGGCATGGCCGTCGAGGTAGCGAGCCTCGACGCTTGAGCGAGCCTCTCGCGACGCGAGCAGCTCGTTCACCCGAAGGAGAGTCAGACGACGGCATAGCTCGAGGCGGCGGAGATGCGATTCGCCCGCCACCTCTTTGCCGGGAGCCTCGCCAAGCAGCATCGCGAGCTGTGAGGCGAAGAGCGCCGAGATAAGCTCCTCGCGATTGAGCAGCTCCATGGTTGTCACGTTGATGCGCATCACCAGCTCGAACCGGAAGACGGTCTCGCGCAAGGAGCTCCGGACCGCGGCATCGACTAGCTCGGGTCGCTTGCCGCGCATCGCCGTCCTGGCACCGTGGACTGCTTCCCGGGCCAGGCGATCCAACGGAGCTACCGGCGGGTCCTGGGCTAGCAGGGAGTTCACGTAAGGCACGAGGTCGCCGTAGCTGTGGGCCTCGGTCAGCCAGCGAAGGACGAGCTGTGTCGGTGAGAGCGTTTGGTCGAGCTTGGCGAGCCGGCGATCCAGAGTCATCGGGCTGCCTCGGCTGGGAAGGCGGCGTCGTCTTGGTGGGCGTGGCCTTGGCCGAGTGCCGCCTCGAGGGCGGCCAGACGCTCCTCGAACTCCCCGACCTTCAGAAGGTTGGTGGCAGCCACCGCGGTCGAGATGAGAGCCCGCAGGCGGGGCACGCCGTTCTCCATGCCCAGGCCATCGGTCGAGACGATCTCGAGGAGCCGGCGGATGCCATCGACCGTATCAAGCCCGGGCATGTCGTAGGCAACCGCGATCGTCCCTTCCTTGCGCCGGCGCAGACCACCGAGCTTTCGGGCCTCGGCGGCTTCGGCGGTCCGCTCGGGGTCATGGGCAAAGCAATAGGGACGCTCCCGCTGGGGACCGGCGCGGCACGATCGGCCATCGGGCATGACAAACGCGCACCCTCGCCGGGCTACCATCGGGCTACCTTTGGTAGCTGCGGATTTCACAGGTTTTCGCCACCTGATTTCACGCGAATTCGCCACCTGATTTCGCCGGAATTGGCCGCGCGTTTCACGGGTTTTGGCCGCGCGTTTCACG
>Ga0208321_1000637_pt1 | contig 18190 bp, 17 predicted proteins | sample June2015DPH_4_15_FD_184692 | JGI IMG/M metagenome (GOLD analysis project Ga0208321, IMG submission 184692) | Peatland microbial communities from SPRUCE experiment site at the Marcell Experimental Forest, Minnesota, USA - June2015DPH_4_150... | ecosystem: Environmental > Terrestrial > Soil >... | reverse complement strand
AGGTAACAAGAATAAGCATGAAAAAAATTATTAAACTATGAACTACAGGCAAATGAAAAACAGCAAATCCAAGTGGAGCAACAGTTAGGTTTAGTACCACCCATAACGCGCTGAAAATGCTGATTAACGCGATATTAACGCTGAAGCGATTTTTCATGGTTTTCAGCGCAGCCAAATCAGTAACACTTCTTTGCAATTTAGTAATACTGCAAGCATAAAAATCTTCTCATAACTTCAACTTAGCGCTAATGACAATAAAAAGTTAACCAAAGAATTATTTCTGAAGCAATCCATTACTCAGAAAATCCTGATGCAAATCAGCACAGGTGGGCTAAGGGCTAGGTTTAAATTGGAAACTGTTACACCAAACCTAATTGTGAAAGCCATAACAATACTTGGCGCCATTGCGGTTACAGTATTATTCTTCTTTGCAATAGTGTTCGCTCTTGCCGCTTCAGTTCAAGCGACAACAACGAGGCTTGTTACAAGCGGTTTACTTTTTATTATTGGCCTTGCAGTGATCGTGGGCATCTATTATGTTACGCGCAAACCAAAAACAGTTATCCAGCGATTAGAAGTTCCAGGCCAAATGAAAGCTGAAGCAATCAAGTGCCCAAACTGTTCAGCGTCAATAGATGCTAACCAAATAAAAATTGTTTCAGGCGTACCCTACGTTAAATGCCCGTACTGCGGCACCACGTTTGAGGTTACTGAGGAACCGAAATGGTAAAGCGCACCTACTTTTTAGCGGTTATTTTAGCTCTAACCATCGCATTGATGGCTTTGAGCACTGTTACTGCTCAGAATATAGTTTACAGTGTTGACCATCAATGGGCGCAAATATTCATAAACCAAGATGGAACAATCGACTTAACTTATAATATAACGTTAACTGTTACCTCAGGAGTTATTCACGGATTCTATGTTGGTCAACCAAAAGGTGGTTTCACCCCAGGCCAAGCAGTAGACCAGTACGGAAACAATCTTCAAGCCTCCGACGCCAGCAGCGGCAGCGACTACAGAGTCGATGTAACGCTAAACCAACCCTTAACAGCTGGAAACTCTATTTGGTTTACGGTTACAACCAATGTTGCTGGCATGATAAGCAATGACACGCAGAACCCGGGCAATTTGGGCATGCAGTTTGCGCCAGAATGGACGGATGTACCAATCAATGATGTGCGTGTGCAAATCGTTCTTCCACCAGGCGCTACAACAAGCGATGTTAAAACTACCCAGAACTTCTACAACAGTACCTCAATAGTGGAAGGAAGATTGGCGGTTTACTGGGAAAAACCGGTTCTACAGCCTAATGAGCAATTCTTGGTAGGTGTTTCTTTTCCAGCCAAATACTTGCCCAATTATAATCCTTCTCAAGTAGGTGGTCTCGAAGGATTGGAAGTTTTGATATTACTTCTTGGATTAGCTACGTTTGCGATTTTTGTGATCGGATTTATCATTTTCAAGGTTCGAAAAAGCACTTACTTAACACCGAGAGTTAGCATGGAAACCTTAGGGATTAAACGTGGCTTAACAGCAGTTGAAGCATCTTACCTTCTTGATTTGAAGCCAACGCAGATAGTTACTGAAATTCTCTACAGTCTTTTGCAGAAAAGGGCTGCTTGGGCTGAAGAAACCAAACCTGCGCTTAAACTTCGCGTGCTTCCACCCTTTGATAACAAAACAGGCAGCGCAGAAAATCCTTTGCGGTATTACGAGATTGATTTCCTTAGCTCGCTAAAGGCTAATGGCACGCTTGATGAGGAGAAACTTGCGCATACAATCATGTTCCTGCGTGACACAGTTGAGCAGAAACTTCAGGGTTACAGCCGAAAGGACACTGTTGACTACTACCAAAAAATCGTTACCCAAGCATGGACACAAGTGGAACAAGCTGGAACTGTCGAGTTAGCATCTAACGCTTATGATGAGCAATTGCTCTGGCTTATGCTTGACCCAAACCAGCGGTCACGCACAGAAACAGTCTTCAAAGACAGGGTTTTCCAGCCAAATCCGCTTTGGTTCTGGTGGTGGTATGGCTATTCACAGTATAATCCACATCCTACGTACAAGCCAAACGTTGAGGCACCAGCGCAATCAGGCAAACCACCAGCCATTCCAGGAGCTGAATTCGCAAACAACATAGCAACCGCAGTAGAGAACACTTCAAACAATATAGTATTAAGCTTAGAAAAATTCGCTAATGCTATCGTTCCGGCACCACCACAAGCTTCCCATGAACCAACACATCACGGAGCTGACTGCGTCTGTGCGTGTGCGGATTGTGCATGTGCTTGTGCTTGTGTTTCATGCGCTTGTGCATGTGCAGGTGGAGGTGCCCATTAAAATGAGTTTTCTGAAGAAAATTGTTCGTAAGGCAAGGGTTCCTCAGGGACGTTACACTTATCGTGGTAAGGATAAGTTTGCAGGCATGTCCCTTCAACTGCGTATTGAAAAAGGTGGACAAGGCGTCATGGTGATTAACGCCAACACGGTTCTTCACTTAAACCACACAGCAACAGCGTTTGCATATTTCTTTATGCAGGGTTTGCCGCAAAAACAGGTTTTAACTAAAATTCGCCGAATGTACCATGTCAACGCTAAAACAGCGAAAGCGGATTATGAAAAACTAGTCTACACAATTAGTACGATGGCGCAAACAGAAAAAGTCGACCCTGTGTCTTTTCTTGAAATTGAAAAGGAAGAACCATTCACTTACCAGTATTCAGCGCCTTTACGCATGGATTTAGCTTTGACATTTAGATGCCAAAACGATTGCGTTCACTGTTACGCTGGTGGACCACACGAGACACTGGAACTAACAACGGTTCAGTGGAAAAGTATCATCGATAAACTCAGCGAAATTGGCGTTTTCATATTAACCTTCACAGGTGGCGAACCCACATTGCGCGAGGACTTGCCCGAACTATTACTGTACGCTCAAACGAAGGGTATGGTTACAGGGTTAATTACTAATGGACGAAAGCTCAAGGATAAAACCTATGTTGAAATGCTTGAAAAATCCGGTTTAGACTTTGTACAGGTAACACTTGAATCTCATAAACCTGAAATCCACGATTCCATAACGGGTAAGAAAGGCAGTTGGAAGGAAACGGTTGCAGGCATAAAAAATGCTGTAAAATCGCAAATTTACGTTTCAACCAACACCACTCTGAACAAACAAAACGTGGCTGATTTTCTGTCGACTGTTGATTATATTAAAGGACTTGATGTAGACGCTTTCGGTTGCAACAGCCTCATTTACTCTGGAAAAGCACCTGACGCAAGCCAAGAGTTTGCGTTATCCATTAAAGATTTGAAGACAATTTTACCCAAAATCCGAGACAAAGCCCACTTACTTAGGTTAAAGTTCCTGTGGTACACGCCAACACAGTACTGCCATTTTGACCCTGTACAGTTAGGTTTAGGCGTTAAAACCTGCACTGCAGCAATGATAAACGCTTGCGTGGGACCAAACGGCGACGTTTACCCATGCCAAAGCTATTTTGAAAGCCTAGGCAACATTCTCACAGATTCTTGGGAGAAGATTTGGGGCAACCCTTTGGCGGTAAAATTGCGCAGCAGAGGCTATGTTGAGCAAAAATGTAAGGATTGCCCTCAACTCCAAGTTTGCGGCGGAGGATGCCCCTTGGAACTGCAAAACAAGGAGCACCTATGTAGCCAAACAGGATAATTTATCTTTAGCAAGCTACCATTTTCTCTTTATGCAGCACAGCGTATTTGTGAGCTTAGAGAGAAATGGTTGCCATAGAGAAAAATAGGCTTGTAGTTTTCGATCTTGAAGGAGTGCTTATTCCTAAAAACCGCTTCTTTTTTGAAACAGGAAAAAGTTTAGGATTCTTTAGGTTGGTTAAGTTTCTTTTTTTCGGTTTTCTCTATGAAGCAGGCATCTTAAAGTTGGAATCAGGGTTAAGGCATATCTTTAAAGAATTAAAAGGAGTTAAGCTTGAAACGTTAATGTTTATTTTCGTAAAAATGTCTTCCACACCTTTTCTGGAAAACATTTTTTCTCAAATTAAGGCGAGGAATTGCAAGATTGCTTTGATTAGTTCAGGGTTACCAACAGTTATCGTTAAAAAATTAGCTAATGCGGTAGGTGCAGAATACGCATTCGGCATTGAAGTTGAAATCAAAGATGGCAAGTTGACTGGTGAAATCTCTGGCGACGCCATCGAGCCAAGCGGAAAAATGAAAATTTTATCCCAAATACTGACTGCTGAAGGCTTGAGGTTAAGTGATTGCATCGTTGTTGCTGATGACAGAAACAACCGTTGCATTTTCTTGCCTGGAATGTTAAAAATTGGCTTTAATCCAGATTTTATCTTGCGAGTCAAAGCTGATAGGGTAGTAAATGGCAAACTTTCTGGAATCTTGCCCATTATTGATGGGGAACCGCAAAAACGTTCTTTTCCGTCAGCGAACGATCTGGTAAGAGAAGACATTCATGCGTCGGGATTTTTTATGCCAGTTATCGCTAGTTTAATAGGTGTTCCCATAGTTGGCGCGTTAATTTTCACGATAGCATTGCTATATACTATATCTGAACTTTTGCGTTTAGAAGGAAGAGATGTACCTCTTATTTCGGCGATTACGCGTCATGCTGCCTCTCAATCAGAACTAAACGGCTTTGCAGCAGCTCCACTATACTTTGCTTTTGGCATTTTGTTAACTTTGCTTGTTTTTCCCGCTCCTGCAAGTTACGCGGCGATTGCCATGTTTTGCTTAGGCGATAGCGTTGCATCGCTTTTGGGAGGCCTTATCTCTACATCTTTACCATTTATCAAGGGAAAAACTTGGGAGGGCTCACTAGCTGGGTTCTTTTTTGCGTTTTTAGCTGGCACCTTCTTTGTTTCGCCTGTGCTGGCTCTAATCGGAGCAGCGATTGCTATGACCGTCGAGGTTCTTCCGTTGCCTGTAAACGATAATGTGCTAATTCCCTTAATTACAGGAGCAGCGTTAACGCTACTGATCTAACGGAATTACTGCTCTCAGATAATCCTTAACAAAGTATTTCTTGCCCTTTTTGATAACCCCATGTCCTTCTTGCTCTAAAAGCTGCTTTTGAGTTTCCAATCCACCGGGATATTTCTCGTTTAAGAATCCGCCAGTTTTTAGGGTTCGCCAATAAGGAGTAATGTCAGTTGCGCCTTGCTGCTTTTGTTCTTCTGCGGCGTAAGCGGAAATCCAAGCGAAAATGCCCGTTGTCAATGGGCAACCGATTGTTGCTTTATGTTTGGTGGCGAGAGCTGAACGGATTTCGTTGATTGTTGTTAGTTTACCATTTGGCACTTTCCTCATTAACTGGTCTACTTCGATTGGCGCTGGGATTACTAATGTGCCTGCGCCCCATTTTTTGCTCATTTTGCCCTTAATTTCTTCTACTTTCGGATATCCCTTGCTGTCGTTTAGTTTTTCTTGCCATGTGGTTTTCTTTTTGGGCATATTCTAACCAAAAAAGCTGTATAGTTAGTAGGCTTTAATGAAACTTGCTAAAAACTTATTTCTCATCACGGGAGCTTACAAGGTCAAGTTTATGCTGATGACTTAGCTTTTTTATTTCTCTTTCGCGTTTCATCGCTTTGGTTCGTGAATCAAACAGTTCAACGTAAGCTATTTTTTGGGGTTTGTGTGCTTTTGTGTATTTTGCGCCTTTGCCGTTTTGATGCAGATTTGTTCTCGCATCTAAGTCCTTGGTGTAGCCTGTGTAGAAGCTTCCGTCACTGCATAATAAAATGTAAACGTAAAAGGACATGTTGACCTTATTGCTCCTTAGTTTCGGGTGGCATGTAATCGTAAGTGATGCCTTTTTGCATGGCTCTTTTGAGGTAGGCTTCCGGGTCGATTTCTTGGACTTTTGCGCGATCAACGTCGATGATGTAGATTTCTTGTATGCGCGCGTTTCGGATTTCTTCAAGGGTAACTGGCGGTTTCTGGTAGTATGCGTCACAGAGTTTTTTTATCTGCATTATTTCTTGGTCTGTTCGGTTTCTTGGCGGTTTAGCCAGTGCACGTGGAAAGGGCAGAATGTAGTGGGGTGGTACGCCTAGCGCGAATTTTCCTGCGAAACTGCTGTATCTTATGATTTTGCTTGCTAGTCGTGCAGAAGTGTAAGTTAATGGTGCCAAAGCGTTTTCCGGAGGAATAAAGCCTGTTTCTACTTCAACGATCAGGTTGCCATAGCCTTTTATGGCGTATAAATCGCAGGTTAAAGTTTCGTTTAAGGTATATTCAATTTGTACTTCGTAGCTTTTTTGGATGAGGTATTTGGCGCATACAAGTTCCATTACAGAATGGTTGATTTTTACAATGTTTTCTTTTTGTAGTTTTATGAGACAATCTTTAAGCATGTTAAGTTTGTTTTCAACTTCCTTTCCAGAATCCTTTGTTAGCCTACATAAGAGAAGCGTTAAATCTTGTTCGAATTTTTGCTTATTACTCATTGTTGCTTCCTTGCCAATCGACTGACAATCATTTTTGTTAAACTATTTGACTTTAGAATATATAAAGCCAAAAAAAACGTTTATCCCATAATCTCACGATATTATTGCTTTTCTTTATTTAAATAGGTTCCATTATTGCTTATTGCTTGCTGATTTGCCCATGATTTTTTGGCTAAGTTTTTGTTTAATTCTGAATTTTTTTGCTTAGTTAATTTAGTGAGGTTTGTACAGACATTCTTATATAGAATTGATTGCTTACTTATTAGTTGTAATTTTACCAAGTTGGGAAGCAAGCTGAACCAACTGGGCTTAGAACAGTTGTAAACATTAACTAACTGGCTTAGTGAGTTTCTTGCGATTGCATCAACGGGGATAATCTTTGCGGTTTAGTTAACAGCTGGCTGGACTTTGCTGGTTGCTCAGGCTTAGACTCAACTTGGCAAAACTTTTTTTAAGGTTTCAACGAAGAGAGAACAAGCCTTGTAGAGTTAACATCAACTTCTACGATCTTGCAGTTTTTGAATTCTTTGGCTTCGCCTAAAATATTCTTAACTATTACATTGTCTCCTTCGATTTTAGCGTAAATAACATCCTTGAATTGCACTTTTCCATTGAAGATTACGTTGAATTCACACATAATGTTTTCACAGCTATGGAGAAAGGGATTCTGGGTTATAAGGGCTTTTATCAGAGACAACTAACTACTCACGGAAAAATAGTGCTCTTAAGAGTCTTTAGCCTCCTTATTTAAAAGCAAGCTACCATCTTATCTTCCAACCTCTATCTTCTACTCTTTCTAGGAGAGATTAGGCGTAGCATCGTTTTTTGGCATGTTAAATATTCACTAGTAGCTGTAAACAACTAAAACAGACACCGTAAACTTTTTATTTGTACAGCGCTGTACTTTTAAGGAACATGGAATTTCAAGAGGCATGAAAATGAGGGATCGACACCTCAATAGCTGGGATCGTCGGGTACTTATTCTTTGATTTTCACAGGGAACCCTCTGAAACTGCCACTGAAAAAATTTTCAAACCAAACTTCTCAAGACGAGAGTATAGTTCAAAAAGGAGAGCAATGAAATGACCAAAATGTCTGGTGCACAAGCACTGTTAGAATCCCTTGAACGCCAAAACGTGGACGTTATATTCGGCATCTTAGGCGGAGCAATACTGCCCGTTTACGATGCGTTATGGGGCAACAAGAAAATAAGACACATACTAAGCAGACATGAACAAGGAGCAGCACACGCAGCCGAAGGCTATGCAAGAGCCAGCGGACGAGTAGGAGTGTGCATGGCAACTTCAGGACCAGGAGCCACAAACCTAGTCACAGGCATAGCAAACGCATACATGGATTCCTCACCAATAATAGCTTTAACAGGGCAAGTCCCAACGACAGGTGTTAACACTTCTTACATGATTGGCAGAGATGCCTTCCAAGAGGCAGACATCATCGGCATCACAACGCCAATTACCAAGCACAATTATCAACCGAGAACAGTCGCTGAAATCCCACTAATCGTTAACACCGCGTTCTACATAGCAACCACAGGCAGGCCAGGACCAGTCTTAATTGACTTGCCAAAAAACGTGCAGGCTGAAACCGCCGAAGTAGAATTCACAAACAAAATTGATGCCCGAGGTTACAAACCCGTAATTGAGCCCGATTTAGCAAAAATCAGCGAAGCCGCTAAGTTGCTGGCAAAAGCTGAGAAACCAATCATACTGGCAGGCGGCGGAGTCATAATATCCAACGCGTCAGATGAACTTATGCAAATGTCAGATTTGCTGATGGCGCCAGTAGCTACGACGTTAATGGGCAAAGGCTCATTCCCTGAATGCCACCCCTTATCAGTTGGAGGCATCGGAATGCATGGAAATCCAGCGGCGAACAAGCTGATGGGTGAGGCTGATGTGTTGCTGGCTGTTGGAACAAGATTCTCTGACCGTGCAACAGCAAACTTGGACACTTTCTGCCCAGACGCTAAAAAGATTCACATTGACATTGACGCTGCAGAAATTGGAAAAAACATCGAAGTTGACGTGCCAATAGTCGGCGACGCCAAAACCTCTCTGAAAATACTGCATGCTGCCCTAACTAATAAACTGCACAAAAACGAAGGCAGCGCCTGGACAAAAAGAGTTAAAGAAGCCAAAGATCAACTAAGCCCATTATTAAAAGAAATGCCCAAAGACTTGTTACCAAAAGCGTTATTGACAGAGCTTAGAAAACTGCTGCCTGAAAATACCATAGTCACCACAGAAGTCGGTCAAAACCAGATGTGGTCAGCTCTATACTTCCAAGCATTAAAGCCAAGAACCTTCATCAGCTCAGGCGGGTTAGGAACAATGGGTTTCGGTTTCCCAGCAGCGATAGGAGCAAAAGTCGCCTGTCCAGATAGACCCGTCGTGGACATAGCTGGCGACGGCAGTTTCATAATGACCGAACAAGAACTCGCGTGCTCTGTAACAGAGAACATCCCTGTCACAGTTATCGTGCTGAACAATTCGGTGTTAGGCATGGTTGCACAGTGGCAAAGAATGCTCTATAAAGGCCGTTACATGGCAGTTAACTTGGGAAAAACACCTGACTTCGTTAAGCTGGCAGAGGCTTACGGAGCGCAAGGTTTCCGAGCAAGGTCAATGGAAGAGTTCCAAAAAGCCGTAAAAACCGCGCTAAACAGTAAAGTTACAACTGTAATCGATGTGCCTATCGGCTCAGAAGAGGACGTGGTGCCCTTTGTGCCTCCAGGCTGCGGTTTACCACAACAGAGAGGTGACTATTAAATGGAAGTTGAAAAAACAAAAATAATCTCCGTACTTGTCGAAAATAAGCCAGGAGTACTTCACAGCGTAGCCAACTTGTTCCGAAGGAGAAACTTTAACATCGAAAGCATCACAGTCGGTCCTACTGAACAGAAAGACTTAGCACGCATGACAATAACAGTCAACGAGGATGAAAAAACAATCGACCAAGTCGTCAAGCAACTGGCAAAGCTCATTGATGTGATTAAAGTTGAGGAGCTGGAGCATGGAAACTTTGTGATGCGGGAGCTGGCTTTGATAAAAGTTAGCGTGCCAAGCCCCAAAGAACGCTCCGACATCATTAACTGCGTGGAAGTCTTCAGAGGCCGAGTCATAGACGTTTCAACCGACAGCTTAACCGTAGAAATCACTGGAACACCCGACAAAATAGACGCATTCCTAAACCTGATGAAAACGTCCGGCGTCATTGAACTTGCAAGAACAGGCATAACCGCACTGGCTAGAGGAGCAAAATCAATAAGAATCGACGAATAAACCGCCTCTCCGAACGGAAACCCTTAACTTTCGGTTTCTCAAAATTGAGAAACCCTCAAGCAGATTGATTTGAATAAAATAGTTAATTGTAACAGAAGCGAAAAAACATGAACATAACAGAAAAAATCTTGGCTAAAGCATCAGGCAAAAAAACCGTGCACCCAAGAGAAATCGTGGATGCAAACGTAGACATGGTAATGGTGCACGATTTAACTGGACCTTTAGCCGTTGAAGCCTTCAAAAAAATAGGCGTACAGAAAGTTTGGGATAACCAAAAAGTAGTGGTGATACTAGACCACCAAGTACCGGCTGAGTCCGTTAAAGCTGCGGAACTGCACAAGACCATGCGCCAATTCGCCAAAGACCAGAAATTGCGCATCTACGACGTAGGCAGAGGCGGAATCTGCCACCAAGTCATGCCTGAAAAAGGGCATGTGGTTCCTGGAACAGTTATCGTAGGCGCTGACTCGCATACTTGCACTCATGGAGCCTTCGGCGCTTTCGCAACAGGAATAGGTTCAACTGAAGCAGCAGCGGTCTTTGCTACTGGAAAGATTTGGCTGAAAGTGCCTGAAGCGATTAAAGTAAACGTGACTGGGCAATTCCAAAAGTACGTTACACCAAAAGATTTAATCCTATCAATAATCGGGCGAATGGGCGTTGATGGCGCCATATACAAAAGCGCCGAATTTACCGGTCCAACGATAAAAAGCATGAGTATGGCGGGAAGGATGACGCTGTGCAATATGGCTGTGGAAATGGGCGCTAAAAATGGCATCGTCGAACCAGATGAAACAACTCGCAAGTTCCTAGAAGGCAGAACAAGCAAGGCATTGCCCAATTTTGAATCGTTGAAAAGTGATAAAGACGCAGTTTACGAGCGAACAATGGAATTTGACGTATCAAGCATGGAGCCTCAAGTTGCTTGCCCATCATCAGTTGATAACGTTAAACCAGTTTCAGAAGTAGGCAACGTTCCAATCGAACAAGCATTCATCGGCTCATGCACCAACGGCAGAATCGAAGATTTACGCTTAGCCGCCCAAGTCCTAAAGGGCAAACGCGTAAAAGACACTGTTAGGACACTGGTGATTCCAGCTTCCCAAGAAGTTTACCGACAAGCTTTGAACGAAGGTTTAATGGAAATCTTCACCGATGCAGGAGCAATGGTTTGCGGTTCAGCGTGCGGGCCATGCTTAGGCGGCCACATAGGATTATTGGCAGCAGGCGAGGTTTGCGTGAGCACTTCAAATAGGAACGTTATCGGAAGAATGGGCAGCACCCAAGCCAGCGTATACTTGGCTTCTCCAGCAACAGTAGCTGCTTCAGCAGTCACAGGCAAAATCACTGACCCGAGAAAACTGGAGGCAAAAGCATGAACATGAAAATCAAGGGCACAGCAATAAAATTCGGAAACAACATCGACACAGACGTTATTCTGCCCGGAAAATATTTGATATTAGTTGATCCTAACGAGTTAGCAAAACATGCCCTGGAAAGCTTAGACCCAGCGTTTCCTGAGAAAGCAAAAAAAGGCGTAATCTTAGTGGGCGGCAAAAACTTCGGATGCGGCTCAAGCCGAGAACAAGCGCCCTTGGCCCTAAAGTATTCAGGCGTGAAATGTGTGTTAGCCGAATCTTTCGCTCGCATCTTCTTCCGAAACGCCGTAAACATTGGTTTACCAGTAATCGAATGCAAAGGTATATCGGCTGCTGTTGAAACAGGCGACGAATTAGCCGTGGACTTTGAAGCCGGCAAGATAGAAAACGTTTCCAAAGGCAAAAGCTTTCAAGTAAACAAGCTTCCACCGTTCATCTTAGAGATACTGTCGGATGGAGGATTAATCGAAAACTTACGAAGGAGAATAAACAAAAAATGACCGAATACAAAATATCCCTCATTCCAGGCGACGGAATCGGACCAGAATTAACCGAAGCCACCCTGAAAGTTCTAGAATCAGCACAAAAAAAATTCGGGCTAAATCTGAAAATTATTGAGGCAGAAGCCGGCGACGCAACCTTAGCTAAAAGAGGCGCCGCTTTACCCGAAGACACCGTGCAAAAAATTAAGGACTCTCACGTTTGCTTAAAGGGACCTGTAGGCGAAAGTGCAGCCGATGTCATAGTGAAGTTACGTTTAATGTTTGATCTTTACGCTAATTTGCGTCCACTGAAAGCTTATCCCGCTGTTGCGGTGGCTCGACCAGACATTGACATGATGTTTGTTAGGGAGAACACTGAGGACGTTTACAAAGGCTTAGAATTCACCATAGGCAACGACACAACCTTATGCCTTAGAGTTATTACCCGAAGTAATTGTGAACGCATAGCCAAAAAAGCCTTCGAAATTGCACGCTTACGTAATGGCAAAAAGAAAGTAACCGCCATACACAAAGCCAACGTTATGCGCGTAACCGACGGATTATTCGCAAGCATATGCCGCGAGACAGCAAAACAGTACCCAGACATCGCTTTCAACGAGTTATATGTTGATGCAGCATCCATGCGTCTAATAAAAGAGCCACAAGAATTCGACGTCCTGTGCACCTGCAACATGTTCGGCGACATCCTCTCAGACGAAGCAGCCCAACTAATCGGCGGATTAGGCATGGCTCCAGGAGCAAACATAGGCGACAACTTTGCACTCTTCGAACCCATACACGGTTCAGCACCAAACAGGGCTGGAAAACACACGGCAAACCCAATCTCCATGATACTAAGCGCAAAAATGATGCTGGACTGGCTAGGCGAAAAATACAACGACAAGAAATGCACCAACGCTGGCAAAGCAATAGAAAACGGAGTAATACAAGCGTTACGTAACGGTCAAACTGTTCCAGACTGCGGCGGCAACACCACGACCGTGGGAATGGCAGAAGCCATTGCTGCAGCCATAACAGTGAAAACTGGTTGAAAAAATGAACAGTAAAAACTCAAAACGTATCAGAATTTTTGACACTACATTGAGAGATGGTGAACAAACACCTGGCGTATCTTTAACTGCAGAGGACAAGATGGAGATTGCACGTCAACTAAGCAAGCTAGGCGTTGACGTTATCGAAGCTGGTTTCCCAAGTTCTTCAGAGGGCGAGAAAAAAGTTGTTAGAGAAATCGCAAAAGCTGGTTTAGAACCGGAAATCTGCGCTTTGTCACGTGCAACACAAGGCGATGTTGATGCTGCAATCGATTGCGATGTTGACTTAATTCACGTGTTTATTCCTACTTCGCCTGTGCAAATGAAGTATGCGGTAAACCTGACACCTGAACAGGTGCTATCTTCTGCTGTAGAGTCGATTGAACGTGTAAAGAAGCATGACATTAAATGCGAGTTTTCACCAATGGACGCCACACGCTCAGAAATGCCCTTCCTAAAACAAGTTTGCCAAGCAGCACAGAAAGCAGGCATGGACCGCCTAAACGTTCCAGACACCGTGGGCATAATGATTCCGAAAACAACCATCAAGCTCATTGAAGAACTGAAAACCGTAGTTAACGTTCCCATAAGCATACATTGCCACGACGATTTTGGCATGGCAGTCGCAAATTCCCTGGCCGCTGTTGAGGCCGGCGCTGCTCAAGTGCACGTTGCCGTCAACGGGTTAGGTGAGCGAGCTGGGAACGCTTCGCTGGAAGAAGTGGTTATGGCGTTGCATATGATTTACAAGTACAAAACAGGCGTAAACACGAGATTATTATACAGCACTTCCCGAATGGTTGCTTCATTGACTGGCATAGCTGTGCAAGCTAACAAGGCGATTGTTGGCGAAAACGCTTTTGCTCATGAATCTGGAATTCACACGCGCGGAGTAACAGAGAAACCATTAACCTTTGAGCCGATTAAGCCCGAGTTGGTTGGGCGCACAAGGAAACTTGTTGCTGGAAAACTAGCGGGAACGCGCGGCATTAAAGCTGAACTGGAAGAGATAGGCATTCACCCAACCGAAGAGCAGCTAAAAGAAATTGTCCAACGCGTCAAAGATTTAGGCGGCAAGGGCAAGATGGTGACGGATGCTGATTTGCTGGCGTTAACTTCTGCAGTCATGGGCGAAGTGATAGGGGAAGAAAAAATCATTGACTTATGCGACTTAGCTGTTGTAACAGGCATCAAAGTAATTCCGACAGCTTCAGTAAGGCTAGTTTTGGACGGAAAAGAGTACATTGCGGCAGAAACAGGTGTAGGTCCAGTTGACGCTGTCTTGAAAGCCATCCAAAAACTAACGAACAACCTAGAAAATATACGGCTCAGCGAGTATCGTCTTGAAGCAATCACAGGCGGCTCAAACGCAGTTGCAGAAGTTGTCATCAAAGTAGAGGACGAAAAAGGCAACATTGTTTCAGCACGGGCAGCCAGAGAAGACATTGTTATGGCTAGCGTTGAAGCAATGATAAACGGTATAAACAAGCTCTTGATAAAGAATCGTAAGCAGGGAAATAAAAAGTGAAAACAGTAGCCTTCCAAGGCGAACGAGGCGCTTACAGCGAAAACGCCGTCTTCCAGTTCTTCGGGTTCGACACACAGGTTAAACCCTGTAAAGACTTCAAGGACGTTTTTGACAGCGTTTGCACGCAGGAAACAAAGTTCGGCGTAGTGCCCGTCGAGAACAGCTTAGAGGGCAGCATCACCCAGAACTACGACCTCTTTCTCAAGTACGATTTGAAAGTATGCGCTGAAGTCATAGTGAAAGTTGAACACTGCCTCATCGCAAACCCCGGCACAGCGTTGGAAGACATCAAAGTTGTTTATTCGCATCCGCAGGCGCTGGGACAATGCCGAAGCTTCCTTGAGGAGTTCGGACGCGAACTCATATCAACATATGACACCGCAGGCAGCGTTAAAATGATAAAAGAAAAAAGCCTAAAAAACGCAGCGGCAATCGCCAGCGAAAGAGCAGCAAACATCTACGGCATGCACATCCTCGCCAAAGACATCGCAGACAACCCCGAAAACTACACCCGCTTCTTCGTCCTATCCACACAAGACTCGGCGCCAACAGGCAAAGACAAAACCAGCATAATCTTCTCAGCTAAACATGAGCCAGGCTCACTTTACCATGCGCTGGGAGAATTTGCTAAGCGAAACATTAACTTGACTAAAATCGAATCAAGACCTACAAAGAAGACGCCTTGGGAATACAATTTTTACCTCGATTTTGAAGGACACAGAACCGAACCTCGCTGCGCAGAAGCACTAAAAGCATTAGAGAAATATGCTATTTTCGTTAGGATATTGGGCTCTTACCCTAAAGCCGCTTAACCACATCAGCTTTCAGTTGATTCCAACATTTTATACATAACTTCATACGACTTAGCAAAGTCACTATCAGCTTCCATCAATTTTGCCTTCAAGCGCTCCATTCTTTTCACAATTGCTTCTGCATCATTGTTTTTAATTAGGTTCAGCCATTCCTTTGCTTTAGCCATAAACAAGTCTTCGATTTTTCCCAGTTCAGGCAAGTTCGTTTGGAGGCTTGCATAAAGGTCTGGTGTTTCCAAAGCCGTTGCTTCAGCCAAAGTGAACAACATTCTGTACGTGGTGCCAGCGACTTTTTTTGTTTCCGAAAAATCCTTCTGCTCCAGAAGCGTTTCACAAGCAACTAAGCCTAGAAAATGTGGTAAACCAAGAACAATCGACATCATCTCGTCATGCCGTTTCGGGGACATGACAAACACGTGCGCTTCCTCTTGCTCTAACCACTTCTTGAATTCTTCCGCAAACTCTTGTTCTTTAGCGTTTGTCGGAGTAAGAATGTACGCCTTATGTTTGACGCCGTTGCTTCCTGGACCAAAAACTGGATGCGTACCCAAAACTAAAGCCCCTTTTATGTACTTGTGCATGACTTTGACGGGGGTTTCTTTAATTGAGCATATATCCATAACAACTTGTCCTTGGTGAATTGCTGGACTTATAGTTTTGACCACTTCTTCAAAAGCGTTGATGGATACGCAAATTAAAACTTGGTCAGCGTCAGTAACTGCTTCCTTGAAATCGGCAGTCATCCTAACTTGTAATTCTTTTTTCAAATTGGTTATTCTTTCTTTTTTCCTGTCAGCAACTACAACATCGTAGCCTTTTGAATGGAAAAATTGAGCGAACCATACTCCCATTTTTCCAGCGCCGATTATGGCGATTCTCATTCAAGCGCCTCGCTTATTATGTCTAATGCGGTTTCTATTTCCTCTCTTGGCGCAGTTAAGGAGATTCTGAAGTGCTCTCTGTAATCACCGAACGCTGTGCCTGGAGCTACAGCTACACCTTTATCCAGCAAGTCTAAGGTGAATTTTTCCGAGTTTAAGCCTGGACGCTTGGGGAAAACGTAAAATGGTGCTTCGGGTTTTGTGAATGAGAACCCTGCTTTGGCTAAGGTTTTGCTTGCCATTTTTGCTCGTTCTTCGTATTCTTCTTTTATTTTTGTTGAGAGTTGCTTTTGCATTTCCAGCGCTTTTAGTGCCGCTTCTTGTATGAATACTGGAACGTTGTTGATGGTGATTTGGTTAAGTTTTGTTATGTTGTCTATTAACTCCTTGTTCGCTATGAGGTAGCCGATTCGCCAACCTGTCATGGTAAAGGTCTTGGAGAAACCGTTGGAGAGAATATGGTTGCGGTTGCCGTTATATTCTAGGATACTTTTTGTTTTAACGAAACTGATTGTTCCGTAGATTTCGTCTGAGAGGATGGTGACGCCTTTCTTGTTGGCTATTTCCACTATGCCGTCAAGGGTTTCAGTATCCATGACTTTGCTTGTAGGATTATTAGGGTTGTTCAAAATTATCATTCGCGTGTCCTTTTCGATTAGGCTTTCAAGTTTATCAAGATCGACTTTCCAATCGTTTTCCATCTCGGTTCTTAACAGTTTAGTCTGAGCACCAAGCGTTTTAGCTATTAACTCGTAAGCGGTCCAGTAAGGCGTGGGGATAATGACATTTCCTCCACCCTTCATCATAAGGAACATGGTGGCGAATATGCCCCATTTTGAACCAGGCGTTATAACTACGTTTTCAGCTTTAACTCCATGGAGTTCAGCGAGCTTTTCTCTGAGTTTTTTCTCACCGTAGGATGAAGAATACTTTGTTTTGCCCGCCTTCATTGCCGCGTATGCAGCTTCAACTATCTCGTTAGGCGTAGCTAAGTCTGGGTCGCCTAGGTTTAGGCGTATTATTTTTTTTCCTTCGCTTTCAAGCTTTAGGGCTTTCTCGTTTATTTCGTAGAGCACAGTGTTAACTCTCCGTTGAGAGGTCTTTTTACTCTTGAACAGCACTGCACATATTAACTATTTCGCGGTAAACCGCTTCAACTTGAAGGGGATCAAGATGAAATTGGACTGCCTTTTCTTTGACATGTTTGTAGAGTTCATTTTCTCTGGGCGCGTCTCTTATTTGCATTCCTTGCTTTTTCTTAGCTAAGCCAATAGCCCTGCATATTTTGGCTCTTTCACTGAGTGCATTTAGGATTTGTTCGTCGACTTCGTCCACTCTTTTTCGAAGCTGTTGGATGTCATCCATTATTTTTGTCTCTCCAAAACTTTCGGTATTAAACCAGCGCGAATCATATGGTCAGCTAAGGTTATGGCGACCACAGATTCAACAGCGGGCACGGCTTTTGGGACCACGCACGGGTCATGTCTGCCCTTAATGCTTAGACTCGCGTTTTCCATCGTAGACAGGTTAACGGTCTTCTGCTCTTTACCAATGGAAGGTGTTGGTTTTATTGCTACCCGTATCATGATTGGCATGCCAGTGGATAATCCGCCCAAGATTCCGCCCATATTATCCGTTATTGTTGCAACTTTTCCGCTTTGCATAATGTAGGGGTCGTTGCTTTCTGAGCCCTTTAACTCTGCAACTCTAAAGCCCAAGCCAAACTCAACCCCTTTCACAGCGGGAACATTAAACAGTGCCTTCGCTAAATCGGCATCAAGCGAATCAAACAATGGCTCTCCAACTCCTACTGGAACGTTTACGGCGATGCATTCAACTATTCCGCCAAGGCTGTCGCCTTCTTTTCTCGCAGTGACTATGGCTTCTTCCATTCTTTCTGCACAGGCTACGTCTGGGCACCGCGTAGCCGCTGTGTACCTGTTCTTGCGGATTTCTTCAGCACTAAACTTTTTATCAGCTTTAACTTTGCCGACAGCCCTTGTGTAAGCTAAAACGTCAACGTCGAATCTGCTTAGCAATTTTTTGGCTACTGCACCAGCCATGATAAGTGCAACTGTGACTCTGCCTGAGAAGCGGCCGCCGCCACGATAATCATTAAAGCCATCGTACTTCACACGCGCAGGATAATCGGCGTGTCCTGGTCTTGGCAGATCTTTGATTGCCTCGTAGTCACTTGAGTCAATTTCCTTGTTCTCAACTATCAAGGCTATTGGAGCGCCAGTTGTAAAACCGTTAAAAATTCCTGAGAGAATTTTGGCAACGTCTTTCTCGA
>Ga0208321_1000633_pt1 | contig 18241 bp, 24 predicted proteins | sample June2015DPH_4_15_FD_184692 | JGI IMG/M metagenome (GOLD analysis project Ga0208321, IMG submission 184692) | Peatland microbial communities from SPRUCE experiment site at the Marcell Experimental Forest, Minnesota, USA - June2015DPH_4_150... | ecosystem: Environmental > Terrestrial > Soil >... | reverse complement strand
CCGCCCCCGCCGCCGCCGCCTATAAGGATTGCGGCCTTTATATAGGAGAGAGATATATAAACCCATAGATTTATATATGGAGAGGATATATAAGGAGAGGTCTTTATATAGGATTCAGCCTAATAAGCGTAGAGGTTTTAATAGGGGAACACTCAAACCAAGAATATAAACTTAGAGTAAGCCGCTATATGCTATCAGCCATATAAAGCGGCCCAAGGATCTCGAGAGCGGCGCCCCGCAAGAGATCACGGCAACGGCCCCTAACACGAATAGAAAAATGTAATGATTAGATGTATGCTAATGTTACGTCTATTATTTCTCCGCCCACAAGATTATTGAGGCTCACTTGTAATGAAACCTGATACGGATAAACTGGAAATTGTGGCCCTGTCCCTGAAGTAAGACCGCTTATGAGATTTGAAAGTGAAGCCTCAACTGAATCAGATGTGACATGTAAAAGCTGATATGGCGATCCGACAGTCATACTCATAAGTAAATTGAAATTAATCGTATTCAATACACCGACTCTCGGCTGAACATGCCATAACGCTTCATGCACACCTGATTGAAGAAGAATATCAGTATTCAAAGGCGTACTAGAATCAATTATATCTGTTCTTGTTGTGAAAGCTCCACCGCCACCACCACCGCCTAGTAAATCATGGATGGCCTGAAAAATAGCCTTATCACTATCCTGATCTGCTGGCAACACGAAATCGCCGCCCACAACCGAACGTCTAAGGTTAATCAGGTTTTGAAGATCGGCAAGCGTTACCATTCAATGCCTTCTCCTATTAGTAGTGTGGTGTCTCCTAATCGGTTTACGTTTGAATTCGATAGCGTCAGCGTAGCCGTGAAATCTGCGTAAGCCCTCAAGATATTTTGCTGCTGCTTGTTCAAGTGTGACCATCATAGAAATCTACCGGAAACAAACAATACTGCCTGAACTGAAGAAGTAAAGCAAAATACTAAGGCCAATAAGCATCATGAAGATTTTTATGAGTTGCAAACAAATCTCTAGTTTCATGGTTCACTCATTCCTCTACCGGAATAGCTAATTCTTCACTATCCACAATACCGGCAACTGTAATCTGCCAATGACATTTCCAAGTTCCTGCCTGATCTGCTTCGCTGCTTTGATGCGCAATAGTGTAAATCGGATGCGCTGAACCATCAAACTCCGGACTAGCATCCGTATATTTTCCCACCTGCTTACCGGCACCATCATAGAAGCGAATTAAGTGCGAGTCAATAGTAGGATCACCCGCAACCGTAGCCTGAACCGTAATCGTATCGCCAGTATAGAGCTTAAGCGGCGAAACACCGCTGGTGAAGAAAACACCGATAAGAACATCAGACGTTATAGTATCCGTGAAAGTCTGCGGTTGACCTAAACCCTCACCATCATAATGATCGAAAGAATAACCATCGGCGGGAGCGCAGTTCACCGCAATCAAATCACCATCGTTCACTGTGACAACTTCAACGCTACTCGTACAATACGATACGCTGCCTTTCGCCAAGCATATTTGACCGCTGCCCTCCTTCACTGAAAGCGTAACTGTATGAGTGACCATTACGGAACTACCTCTAAGCTAAGATTTTTCTGTATGATGGCGAAGGAAATATTCTCCTGTACCGTTGTGAGAGTCAAATTCTTCTGCATTGCTTCAAGCGTGATTGATTGTTTGATTACTTCAAGAGTGAAAGGCATGAAAATCACGTTATGGACGCTATGATTCCTTCTTCAACCTGAAGCCATGTACTACTACCATCAGCCACTAGAAGCGTCTTATCATATTGAGCCACTAAAGCCACATGAGTCTGTCCCTCAATCGTGTCTGCCCCTGTAGTAATAACCGTTACCGTGTTGGCTGAAGAATTCTTCTTCACTACCAGAAACATTTTACCGGCATTAGTAGCCGCTGGCAGCGTGACGTTGAAGCTTCCGCCTGTATCATCACAAAGAATCAGAAAATCGCTAAGCGTAGCCGGATAAGCAGAAGTCGGCTCTGCAATTGCAGGGTAAATGAACCTTAACGCCGCAAGAATCAAGTTCCACTCGCTAGAGCGAATAACGTCTCCCGCTGCCTTATCCGCAGGAATAGACATTAGCCTAGATCACCTTAAGCCGTCACCAGAGGTATTCCTGCCTGAGCTAATAAAGCGTTTGCTGCCGCTGTCGTGATCTTCGCCGCTTTCACCATCCCCAAAATGATATGTTGCTCGGTAGCCTTCATGATCGTATTGTCAATCGGTAGAGCTTTCGATAAAGCCTCAAACTGAGCCGGAGTAATATTGCCTTTACCTAAAGCGCCCTGATAATTCCGAAACTTCACTGTCCTAACAAGGTTAGCATAAATCACTTGTCGAGCTGATTCTAGGGCCGCAATTTCTTCAGGAGTTTTCTTTCCTGCCTTACAGATGGTTTCGAATTCTTTCGGTGAAATAGCTCCATTAGCGAATTCCGCTAAACCTTCAGCTATGCTGCGATCTGAAGCGGTTCTTATTCGGCTGTCGGTCATTCTCTTAACTGCTAAGTCAGCTATCTCAATATGAGCGCCCAATATGGCCTGATTCTTGAAAAGCGGAGTAATGTTCTTCACGTAGTCATCACGATTCATGTAGCCTTCGGTATATTGCTTATCGTACTCGCTAACCTGAAGAACGTTAAGCGTTTCATCAGCCTTCAGCTCTGCGGCTGCAACTGTTGGCGTTATGAAACTTGAAGGATAATTAATCTTCTTCAACATATCGCTAAAGGTAACGCCTGTTTCAAATCCTTTAGCGACTTGCGAAGCGAAAGCGGTTTCTTGAGCTTTCAAGTAGGGCAATAATCCCTGAAGAACAACAGCGTTTGCGGCTATCGGTGCATATTTCGGTAACATGCCACCTAAACTGAAGATTTCTTCAATACCTGATTCATCTATTTTCCCTGTCATCCATATAGACCGCAAAATGCGGATGCTTGGCAGCGAATAAGCGATCTCGGAATACGCATCTCTGAAAGTCTTATTCAAACCATGCTCCTGTAAATATGAATCAAAATCGCTTGCCGCAATCTTTTTTCTGTGCAGCATGGTCGTAAGAGTTCCAACATCAGGTAATTGTACTTGTGCGACTCGGTTGAAATAACGCCTGAAGAAAGGCGAAAGCGAAACGGCAACTAATGAAGCTCCGACTATTTCGGTTACGTGACCGACTCCAATCTTACTAAAGCTACGTTTTAGCTTATCCATGAATTGAAGTTTCTTCGTTGGGTGTAAGGCTTCAATAGCCATAGCACCAAATTCTAAAGCCTCAGTGACACCGACAACTGCCAAAATGGTTTCTGTGGTTTTGATAACATCAGCTTCAACTATCGGGCTTTTCGGTGTAACCATAGCGGCTAAATTATTGAATTCTTGCGTTATCGTGCTTCCGATCATTTCAAACGGATCAGTAATTCCCGCCGCTGGCTTCGGTAAACCAAAATCGCTAATAGCCGTAGAAACTAAAATACCGAACGCTGAAGAAATAGCGTCAGTGAACGGTTTAGCGTCTTGCTGAATTGTTTTCCATATTGTATTCAGGTAGTCAGTTAGAGGCTTGAAGAAATTCGTGTCAGTCGTTATAGTGCTTGCGAAGCCTTTACCGGATAAGAAACTTTTCCATGCCTCAGACTGAAGCAGCGAGCCGAAAATGCCAGTAGCCGAAAACGCCTCAATAATGTTTGTGAGTGCAGAGCCGAAATCATCGAGTATGCTTGGGGAATGTTGTTCAACTAGCTTATCGAGAACTTTAGTGGCTGAATTGAAGAAAGTCTTTATTTCTTCAGGCAACACAACGACTTCCTTAACGGTATTCGTAACCGTATTCGTTAGCGTATTCAAGAAATCCTTAGAGGTCACGGTGTCAACAAGAGTTTTCGGCAGGTTGTTTACGGCGTCATTCACTTTTGAGAGAGTATCAAGGACAGGTTTCAAAGCGGGTATAGCTTCCGATAATGCACCTTCAAGCTCATGCCGAATATCATCAAGCGTCGGCAACCCGAAAGCCTTAAGCACGGTGTTAAGGCCATTCTGAATTGCAACAATCGGATTAGCACCGAAGGCAGCTAGAAATACGATTATTTTCTCGATGTTCGGGAGTGCGGTTTGAAGCTGGGAAATAAGCGGTTGAAGAAATGTATTAATCTGCCCCACTATTCCGTTGAATGAAGAAGAAAGCTGAGAAAAAGCCGAGCCTAAACCGCTAAGAATCTGCTGCCCAATACTCGACAGCGATCCGCCTATCTGAGAAACAATACTAGAAATGGAGCTTACAATGGAATTGAGAGTGCCACTTATCGAACCTGAAATGCTACGGATCGAAGCATTAACGCTATTCGACAGGCTAGAGAAGGCACTATTCAATGAGGAAAGAATGGAGTTGAAGCCGCTACTCACTGAATATGATATTTGCGTGATGGTTGAAGAAATCGAACCTACCACTCCGTTAAGGATACTTGACACTTGCGAAGTAATCCCGCTAAGTGAAGAAGAAATAGTATTCGGTAAACTCTGAAGCGTTAGAAGAATCGAAGAAACATTACGTGAAATACCATTCAACAGAGAATTTACGGCTCCGATAGCTGTATTCACTATTGAAGAAACTACCGTCTGAAATCCGCTTACGGCATAGTTGAAGGCAGTTTCAAGAGTTGAAATGATATAGCTTGCTATCTGTCCTACTGGATCAGCTATGCCGCCTATTCTCCAATCAGCTTCTAACACTAGCAAATCGTCTAAACTGAGTTGAAAAACTTCACTCAACCTTTTTCCTCTACTTCCGGTATCTTCACGTTGAAAATGGCCTTACGCTGAGACTCGTAAAGAGTAACTACCTTCCGCATTTCTTCAGCAACGTTCACGCCGCTACTCAAAAAAAGATGGGCTACAGGCGACTCGAAAACAGGGTTAGAACGTGTGTCAATGATCTTATAGGCCGCTATGTAAGTGTCTGATCCCCAAGGGTGCTTTAGCCGGTTTACTTCGATCAGCTTCATTATCACGCCGCCAAAATTGAATTCTTGCCCATGCTTCACGCTGTCCGGCCTAACCACTTTGAGGGGTTTTTCTTCTTCAGGCAACTATGCCGCCTTAATCTTCTTGATCGCTGTGCTAGTGCTAAACACGGCCTTCAGGTGAACCATATTCTTGCGGATTAGCTCGCAAGTTGAACATGGGCATTTAGAATTTACTAAGTCGAAGATGGAGTCGTGCAACGCTAGAATAATGGCGTTCACATGAGCCAGTTTCGCTTTTTCAGCTGCGGAAGCAACAGGCTTTATGCTTGCCGCTTTCGCTATTGGTTTTATGGTCAAAGACCTGCACCTTTAGCGGCCTGACATAGCAGCTATGGCTCTTAAAACTGTTTCGTTTAGGCCCAAGCGAATATACCGCTGGATCACAGTTTCCTTATCCAGAAGTTGCTCGTACATATGCTTGTATGAGTATTCCATCATAAAGGCATGGTACATTGAAACATCAATCCTCGGCACCGCGTAGTCGTTAAGAATTTTCTGTAAGCGGTATTGGCGATCTACCTGAAAGGCAGCGTGAACCTGATAAAGCGCAACCATGCGCTGATAGCCAGTGAGCTTAACTAAATCTCTGTAGATCGGTTGCTGATTCTGTTTAGCGCCTTCAACTATGCTATTCACCAAATCCTCGTCAAAGCTCACAGTGGTATAGTAAACGTCGAAATCAAAATTCGCAACGTCGAAAACTGGCATGTAGGCAATCAGATTAGGCGAGAGTAAATATAATTCTCGATACGGCATGCTGATCCCGCTGAAAGGCGCTCTATCGAAAATTGCCGTGTCGAAGAAGTTAGCCGAAATATTATTCGTTCTATGCGTGTTGGCGAAGATGTTGTCGAGTTGAAGAAGCGAGTAAGGCGTATAATCGAATATTCCATTGTCAAACATGGCTAAATCGAAAATACATCTCAGCATATCGCTTACTCTGATTAATACCTCTGAATCTAAATCGCCTAAAACGCTGTCATGATACGGATCAGTCGGAAAAGCGTTTACGTCAAAGAAACTCATGTCGAAGAAGGCCGTCCAGTTGCGAGTCGCATCAATCTTTCTAACCCTGACGTACCATACTGGTTCTTGGGCGGCTACCGCTAACATGGGGGTTTCAGCGTTAAGCCAGTAGAGGCTTTGCGGCATGGAATATTTGTAGCCTCTTTCATTAGCTGGCAGAAACCGGCGGGCCATATGAAGCATGAGCCATTTCGTCAGAGAGTCAGCTGTCAACACGCCTAAAACAGTTGTTGGATCATAGACGCTAGTCCCGTAAACTGCCGAACCATATTTCGCTTTTCCGGCAGGATTCAAAATAATGCTTACGTCAATGTTGATGTTGATTGCGAGGTTAAGCTGCCATGCGAAAGTGAGCATTGAGAAATTGAACATGTTCGTCTGTCCGGCTACTGATTGAGGGCTAGTTTTCCGCTTGTACTTTTCCACCTGATGAATTAGCCTTCGCTGATAATCCGCATAACTCATTCTTCTTCATTCCCAAACATATTTCAATGCTTCATGTAACCGTTTTCCAATTCTATCGCCAACATTCGCATACGGTCTATTGATTCTGATAGGCGAAATGATCAACTCAACCTTATTGTATTCTGGTATCTGATTACGCTGCCTTTTCAAATACCAGCATGAGAAGCATATGGAGTGAGGCCGACGCATGATCTTACCGCATGGATGAATTTTACGCCAACATGAAGAAATCTTCATTTCAGGCAGATTCTTAGGCAGTTGAATTCTGAGGTAATACTGTTTTTCTTCAGTGTCTAAATATAGTCGTTTGTGAGGGCCGAAGTAAGGTGCAGCAAGCATTAGAACTTCGATTAGTGGCATACTAAAAATAGAGGGAAAGCAGCCATAAAAAGCTGCTTCTAGTGCGGGGAAGCTATTGTTGCTCCGAATAGCGCAGCGATAGCCATTAGACCAGTTGGATCGAGTCCTTTCGCAGACCAACTGTTAGCGATACCTTGAACTTCGAGAACTAGAGTGGCACCTGAGTATTTGCGGAAGCGTTTGAAGCATTGACGCATGAAAGCGAGGTATGCGGCAATCTGATAAGCGGGAACTGCTGGCGTGATAACTGCGAGAATGTCATTCTTGACTTGCGTTTCGTACATTGCCATAGTGTTCGCGGTTGCGGCGAAGGCTCCGGTTGCAATATCTTTGACGAGGCCGTAACGTACACCGACAGTAGTTGCATCGTACTTGGCTAGATACTTGGCGTTTCGCTTATCGCCTGAGGAAACCATACATTTCACCACCTGTTTAGTACAATTAGTACTAAAAGTATTCCTCAGGCTTAAAAGGCTTATGTAGTACTCCGAGTGCTTATGAGTACTCTTAGTAATATAAGTATTATAAATACTATTAGTGCTAGGGGTTAACCCCTCAGCCGTACCCTCTACCGTATGGGTATTGGCTCAATGGTTCGGAAGGCCGACAGGCAAGTGAGATACTCGAAAATGCCGCTGAACGAAACGTCAGCCTTTTCTGAGTAGAGAGTTTGATAATCACTAATCGCATTGATTTCAGGCTCATCTTGAAGAAGAATCTTCATTGGTTTTGGCGCTTCCGACTTCTCCATGCCTCGATCAATCGAAGAAATCCGTAAAGTCAAATCCTCGCGGAAACTGCGAACCTTAGTGAAATTGCGGTTCACGATATTGAGGCCGGTTAAGGTTCTGCTAATGTGCATGATCCGTTGCCATGATAACTTATTATCGAAGATACAATGATAACCATCGTAGCTTGATTGACATATTAAACAATCCCCAATCCCTGCATATTCCTTTTGGATCATGTGAACTAGGCCTTCAGTTGCGGTTAGGCTGTGCGTTTTATCCAAGTCGAGGATCAGATGTTCTTTCGTTGTGTAGCCTATGATCGTATGGTTAGGGTTTTTGACTTCTTCAGCGTGAACTATGTTAAGGTTCTTCTTCATTAACGCTTTTTTACGGTAGCTTAGTACCTTCATTTACATCTTCTCGAATACCTGTAAGCAACGTATTTGTTTTAGTGGCCCCATAGTGATAGCGATCATGGCTATTCGTTTTGAATTCTTCAACCAAGCATGAGGCCAGATGTAAGTGTGAAGAATAGCGAGCTTGTGGCATGTTCTCCAGATTTCCATTCCCTCATGTTTGTATAGCTTATCGTATGGGGGATCCCAATAGCCGAATGTGAAGCGGTTAGTTTTGAATGGCAACTTATTCCAATCGTAGCCGGTATTGAGGTCAATCGCTTTAGTTTCTTCAGGTATTCCGTCAGTTTTTCCGAAGGCAACATCAGGTTTACCGAGAGTATTTGTTATGCGGTTGAATATTTGACCGCTGCCCCATTTATGGGTTAGTGGTCTTTGACAGGCCCAAAAATCGAATAGGATTTTGCTTTCTTCAGGCTGGCGTAATTGAGTCATAGTAATCCCATATTTCGTTTGTTGAAGGACCGAAAACCATTGATTCGGGGGTTGAGACTCCGGCGAGTATGTCGCTTGCGACTTCTATGAGGCCGAATAGGTCTAGTTCGAGGCTCATTCTAATCCGTTACCGGATTTCTTCTTTCACCCTGATAACCTAACGTTCCTGTACCCTGAGTCGTAACCTTATCCGACTCAACCACATACAGCTTATCGTTGTGGTAGATGAATACTCCGGCCTGAGATTTCGGCGGGTGTTCGTGAAAGAGGTCGTGTAATGCTGATACTTCTTCACGAGTATAAGGGTAGGCTTTGAAAATCTCATATCGTCGGTAATGCCGTTGCTTCGTTTCTTCATTCTTCGTTATTCCGTAAACCGAAAGCTGTTTAGTGAAACCTCTCTTTCTGACGTTCGCTTTGATTCTGCGAACATGATCCTTCAAGCGGCGAACCGCTAGTAATTGCTCTAGGCGTTTGCCTACGCTGTATTTCTCATACCATGTCAGAATTGAACATTCTTCTTCAGGGGTTTTTGCGACTTTGCGTATTCGGCCTTCTTTATCTCTGAGGGTTAGATAGTTCTTGGAGCCAAATTTCTGTTGGCCTATTCGCCATACTTTGAATTTCAGAACCATTTACTTCTTCACTAGCTTTATGGCTCCGGTTTCCTCTAAGCTCATTTGATCCGGCAGAACCTTCATGTGCTTATCGTATTTCACGAAGGGCGATCCGCAAGCGGGACAGTTCAAGTAGCTGAGAACGAAACACCTGTGGCCGCAGTTGTGGCAGAGGTAGTAGCGGCCTCTGGGCTCGTGGTTTTGCGGGAAATATTTACCCAATTTCTTCAGCTTCTATATGAAATCAAGAAGTATACTAGGCGTAAAGGTTGCGGGAATTGTTCGCTTATGAAATCGGCCTTTAGGAATTCGTTTACTATGAGGATTCTTCTTCGGTGCATGTTCTGTTTGAGGCGTTATACCTCTGCGAAGCATCCCTTTCTTACCCAATTTCTTCAGCTACCTTCACGCTTTCGCTGCCTATCGGAATAGGGAAAATCATCACTCCCGCTAAACAATGTTGGCATTGACTTTCTTCAACTTGAATCAGTAGTTTTCTTCTGCATTGCCATATGAACTGCTCATATGTGAAATGCATTTCTCTATAAAACTGCTCCATATGGCGAAGGCAGAGAAAATAAGGCATGGGCTATCATTTCTTTTTGGAAGGGATTCCGTAGCCTCGAAAGTGAAGGCTTAATGCACTAAGCCAACTCAAGAGTCTTATCGAACTTACGGATTTTAAGGTGTATCTCCCTCTTTCCAAATTCTTCTATACGGCTGTTACCGTTTGAACTGCCGTACTAGCCAGTGCCGGTGCTGCTGAAGAAGGAACTACTGCCGTTGCTGCTGGCTGTCCTATTTCGAGTTGAAGGTCTAAGGCTACGAGCTTCGCAAGCCTAACTGACATTGAATCCACTAGATCGGTGAATTCGGCGTTTGTTTTCGTGGTGTCTGAAGTGATTTCTAACTTGCCGACTTTTAGCGTAGTTGTCATTATTCATTATCACCTACAGGACAGAGGTATATCGCTTTGTAATATACCTGTCTTTTCGACGTTCTAACGTGAATCTATCTCCGCAACTCGAACATAGAACTATGGCTGATACTACGCTGCAGACTTTCAGAGCTACATAATGACAATTAGGACACTTGATTTCCATGAACCTTATTTTTGGCATTTTTCTTCACTTCAAAAAAGATGGGGGGGAAGAAGCCTATTTGGCTTCTCCCTGAGTCAGCACAACTAAGCCCTGAGTCAGTGTATTCGTCTTAGGATTATTGACGGGCACAGCCATAAGCGTAACCGGCCCTTTCCAATTCTTCATCGCGTCACCGAACAATGAAGCGAAGGCTTTAGCGTTCGTCTTGTTCAATGGAAGGCCTATGTCTTGAGCTTTGACCGCTTCTAGGCTTGCGACGTATTCAGATTTCAACTTGGCTTTGAGGGCCGCATTGAATTGTATCCTAGCTACGAGGCTGTCGCCTGTTTGCGGTAGCTTCTGTTGATCGACGCTAACTACTACGACCTTTAGCGGGAAGGCTTTGACGTGTTTCGCCTTCAGGAACGGGGCGAACTCGGTGGATTTGTGGGCTTCTGAAAATTCGCTGTAGCTCATTTCTTCTTCACCTTCTTTTGTCGTGGCTTAGTCGAATACGGATTGTTGCATCGAGGGCACTTAAGCGGGCACTGTTTGCGCTGACTTTTGTTCGTGAATCCGCAGTGTTTGCATCTACGTGGTTTCTTGTATTTGGCTTGCACATTTTCATACTTCCGTAAGCTCCTTCTTCTTCTTCGCCTAATAGGCTTACTGGCCTTTAAATATGGTTTTCGAGGCTCGGTACTTGGGCGAAAACCCTATAAGTTTCTTCTTCAGTAGCCTATACCGTGAAAGAAATGAAAACCTATCGTTTCGTAAACTGGTTCTTAGGCGTAAAAGGTGTATGGCATATTTCGGCTGATTCTTCAAGCGAAGCCCGTGTGCTATACAAGAAATGGAAGGACAGGGCGGATCGAAAAGAAGCAATTCCAATGCTTGTTAGGTTACCAATGATTAGTAGCCCTGTTGATCCTTTTCTATTTCGTGGCACATCATATAGAGGCGAAATCTAAATGACAACTTACGAACAACGGAGAGATAAGGCGAAGAAATATCTGCGGATCGCCATGAAAGAAAACAGTTTTCTAGGCGGATTGAACGCCGCTTTCTCTCAGGTTTCTTCTTCATTATGCACTCTGGGCTCTCAGCTTACGGGCTTTGTGGGACAGATCACGACAGGAATAGAAACGGCGTTAGGCTCGATAAGGGGCACTTTATTTTGGGCTAAATCATACAAATTCTGGCAAGCTAGAGCTAGAAGCGGAAGGCGAAAGTAGGTAATGATTAATCCGATAACCTTTGTTTTACTCAGCGTAACAGGAATTTCCATAGGCTCAATCATCGTGTACGCCCTCAAGCTGCTTCTTATCCCGAAATCACGGCATGAAGAAGAACACTCTAAGCACGGCATGGATTTCTCTGATTATCAGACTCGAACCATTGAAGACTTGGATTAATTTGCCAGTTTGCGATATCTGCTCTCTACCTGTAGAGCATCACACTGAAGAAGAAACATTATTCTGCCGTAAGCGAAGAAACGCTATCCTTCTAGCCGGTTCTGTTAAGTTGATGGCTCATTTTCTAAATGTTAACTGTCGGCTCATTCGAGGCTGTAAAGAATCGGTTGATGCGTGGCATTTTAAGCATCGTCGGGACAATATTGTAGTCGATAGATATGCGCAAGGATGCTTTAAGCGGAGTTGGTTTTGAGCTGGCGTTCTTATTCCTCTACACTTACTCAGATGCTTTCCGAAACTTCATCAACTATCTAGCCATGTTACTATTTCATATTTCACCTGAAGAAGTCCCGACATATGTCGTTCCCTCTGCTTTCCTATTATTAGTCGTTTCAGTTGCAATTTGGATTCTAGATGCCTTGAACATCAGCATCACGCAGACCATCAAAGACCTAACAAGCAAGGAACGCAAACGTGGCATCCTTACAGGTGAGATATTTGGAGAACCTGAAAACAAATTCTTAGTAGGTGGAACGCTTTGTTTCAAAGCTCAATACCATGGCAATCTTCAGAATGGCTATTTCACAACGCAGATGCGGGTAAAACCATTTAGCACCATCGATGATACGGGCAGAACGTTCGAAAATCTAGTTGACTACAACACGTATGATTGGAGAACAGGAACTGGTAGGCTTAATGGTCGTGGGACGGGGTGGTTACGAAAATCTCACAAGTCAACTTGGGGTCACAAGATTCCCTTCAGGTATCCTTCGGGTAAACATACACTTAGTTTGATAGTTCTTGACAAGACAAGCTCAGGTCAGCCACTAGCAGAATTTCCATTAGAGTTTACAATACTCTCAGAGGATTTGCTGGAACTCCGCGGAACGACAGCAGATGGCGAGCAACTTCCACCGAATCGCAGCATGTTCGTAAGCAAGCCTAGGAAGCGTAATTGGCTGGGCGCTCTTAACTAATCGGGCTTTCTCAACGCTTCTTTCTTCAGCAACATCCTTAGCAAATGTAAGTCGTGCTCGCAACCGTCAATGATTACCCTCAACCCCATTTGTCGAATGCGCGTGAATAGTGTTGTATAGCCTTTCAAGCGTTCCCCTCTCAGATAGGCCTCTAACACTTTTCGTTCTGATTTGCCGAGTAAATGAGTAAAGCACCACCCCAGAAGAGGGCAATCAATTCGTATGATTGTACCAAGGCTAAGACTATCTGGATAATTTGGAGCATATAACCTAACTCCTCTCTCGAAGTTGCGATTCGAGAATAGCCCCAGAAATGAGCGGTGAGTTAACGCTCAGAGAAAGAGCGACCAACTTAACAGAACCTTCTCGCCCTCTAAATTTCCCTGTTTTCGGCCGAAATTCGGCCGAATTTACCCGTGATCTGGTAACGTTAACGTTAGTGTGCATAGCTTCTATGCCTGTAAACGTTCTTATTCGTTCTGAGCATCCAGCGTTGATATGTTTTTCCTCTAACCCTCTTGTTCACCACTAACGTAATTTCATTAAGTGACTTCAGAAATGCGAAAGCAATCTTGAATAAATCAGGTGATGATAGCTCGCCTTGGTACTCGTCTTTCAGATACATAAAATAGCGATCTTCTCTAAGGGCTTTCTTCACTTTAAACCCGTTAACGCTTACTACACTGGCCCAATTGCCATTTTCTTCTTTGGCATAATCTCGATGCTCATGCTCTACCCTCGGCAGAGTCCATTTATCTATGACTTTTCGTGAGCCTAAATCTTCTTCAGTTTGCACCGAAAAGCGGCGGGGAATTCGCTTATCTATGCGAAATCCTTTCAGTTTTCTTTGATAGTAAATATTTCTGGTATGCGGTTTTTTCGCTTGTGATATTCTTGATGATTTCATATGGTAGCTCCTGAAGAAGTTTTTTTGGGATTTGCCTGTGCTTCAGGGCGAGATAGCGGCTGTAAAGACAGCCATATGCCTGAGCTTCAGGATCGCTGAGAAGCGCCATAAGAAGGTTAGGCAAAGGTATCAGGTAATCTGATGAATTGAGCTGCTGAGAGATAAGAATTTATGCCTGAAAGCGAAGCCTTAATAAGCATAGTTACGGCTAGGTTAGTTGAGGTTTTGCCTCGTGTATCAACCTTTACCGTTGAATGAAACTGATTATCGAGGGATCATGGCTATTCTCCTAACCGTTGGCACTATTGCCACTGGCACGTTGTATGTGATCTATCCTTCCGCTTTGACCATTTTCATAGGGATTTCAAATATGACGAGTATGGCTGTGGCATTCTACTTCGGCAATAAGAGCGCGACGAGCAATTTTCAGCAAGCGGTTAGGACATATTTCCCTTACGCTCCGCCTAATCCGAATAGGTGAGTTGAAGAAGAAACATGGAACCACTAGAAGCTAAAAGGCTCCTGTCGAAATACCTGTTTGCCTGTAATCCTGTTGGACAGCCTCGGCATATTACTATGGTTGCCGTCGGCCCGAAGCTGCGGAACGGTAGGCCGACAGGTGAAATGGCGATCATTATCGGTGTAGCTAAGAAGTTGCCGCCTCAAATGCTTCAATCTTCTTCTTCATTTGAAGCCAACATGAGACTATGGCGGTCACTTATGCCTTTACAGGCAAACGCTCATTTGGTAATGATTCCGCCAGAAATAGCCGGAATTAAAACAGACGTTCAAGAAAAGCCGATCTATCAACATTTTTCTTCTTCAGTCTGCGGCGTACTCGCAGAGGTTCAAGCGGCAATAACTGAGCTTCAGGCCGCTTATGGATGCAGCAGTAACGGTAATGGCAGTTCGATTCAGAACCGGCAGAAATTCAGGCCGACAATTCCCGCCGGAGCTAGCACGATCCTTCACGGTTCTACTGCTTGCACTTTGACAGGGTGGGTTATAGACAAAGCAACTGGCCTTTATCGGGCTATAGTCGCGCATCATTGTGGCGAAGATTTCACGAATTGTACTCCGGCCCCTGCTGGCTCTGTTTGGGTTCAACCTTCGCCTATGGATGGCGGTTCTGATGCTGACCATTGGGCTACGAGGGGAACTGAAGAAGTTGATATGAAAGATGCTCATGTTGATGCTTTCGTTCTTGATCCTGAAGATCAGGCCATGTTCACTAATGAGATCGTAGGCTTGGGCACGATTGATGGTAAGGCTCTTGATCCGCAGCAGGGCGAAATGGCTTCAATGTCAGGCCGCACTAGCGGCGTTATTCAGGGCGTGATCACTAGCCCTTCCGCCGACGTTTCAATCAACTATGAAGGTTGCGGCATACTCACAAAGGAAGATACGGTGATTACGCAGCTGCCAGCGCAGGGCGGTGACAGCGGATCGCCATGCGTGTTAACTCGAGATGGCAAGCAGTTAATTTTTGGGCAACTGATTGCTGGCGGATCAGGTGAAGGCGTGGCCTTCAAGATTCAGTATATTGAAGAAGGCTACAAATGCGATTTCGATATTTCTCAGGCTCCCCCTAGTCCGCCTACTCCGCCTAACCCGCCTTCGCCAACTGAAGAAGTTCAATATAGCGTGGATGATGGTTTGACATGGCAGACGGCGGAGAGCATAATTGTTAAGCCGGTTCCGGCATCGTGAGTTTGATGGTTTGTGAGCAAAGATTTAGGCAACAATTACGTGTCTCAGAAGCAGCATGGAGAGTTTGCGGTTGATGTTGAAAGGCGATTCGGTTTGATTGAAGGCACACTTAACGAAGTTCTTAGCAGCAACAAAACGAATAGAAACTTAGCGATAGGCGTACTAACTTTCGTGATTATTGACATTGTGGTTACTCTGCTGAAATGGAAATACGGAGCGTGAAGAAGAATAATGAGCGTTGACAAGAAGGACATGCTTCAGGCTTTAGGCTCGAAGATCGAATACATCAGTGCGCAGCTTTCAGAGAACGATTCTGATTTTAACGATTGTAAAGATTCTCTGAATCAGGCAAGCAGTAAATTCGGAAACCCACAATTAGGTTATCTTGCGAGTCAGCTTCAGCAGTTGCGACTTATGAATCAGCAGACTTCAATGAATGTTGAAGCTATCGCCAACCTAGTACGGCAGTTGTCTGCCGAATGAGTTCTGATAAGGCGAAGAAGAAGTACGCCGCCAAATATGATTCTACGAGCATAGGCCAGAAATTCGAGCAAAGCAAGGCTATAGCCCTGCATTATCAGGGCGCATATATGCCTAGTCTGTTTGAGTTGAAGAAGAAGATTTATGCAGCCCTTCAGAATACGGGAATTAACGCTAATCAGCTTTTGGCCTACTTCTATTTTGGCGAGAGCATAGTGAAATTGAGAAATCAACATTCGGGTATGCCGCTGTACCTTGAAGCGGCGCTTGCTAAATTCAAATGGAACCAGAGAGGATTAGATAATAGCCTAATGAATCAGGTTTTGAAAGTGGCGGGTGTTAATCCTGCTAATCTTCCGGTTTTCGCCGGCGGTGCCGGTGGTGACGTGAACCTGATCAGTGTTTCCGGTACTCCGCTAACTGCTGCGGATTGGACGTTGTTTCTTCAGCATTTGAACGCCGATCTTTCAGGGCTTGCTACTCAAACAACGTTGAACGCGATTAAGAATTTATTGCCTACCGCGCTTGACAGTGGTGCGCTGAAAATCAAAGAGCAGAATCCGATTACTAGCGTTACGGTGAATACAATTTCAGGTTTTGCGACGGAAACAACACTTGGTGATATTGAAACCGACATTGACACTATTGCGTCTGCGCTTGATAGCGGCGCTTTGAAGGTGAAGGAACAGAATCCGATCTCTAGCATTTCAGTTAGCAACATGGTTGATGTTTCAGCGTTGGCGAAAGAATCAGGCGGGAACCTCGAAGCTATCGAAACCGATATAGATTCTATCGTGTCAGCTTTGATATTGCCTACTGCGCTTGATAGCGGCGCGTTGAAGGTGAAAGAGCAAAGCCCGCTTTCAACCATCGGCGTTACTAGCACGTACCTAGACGCTAAACTCAGCGACATTAAGGCTCTGTTGCCTACCGCGCTTGATAGTGGTGCGCTGAAGATTAAAGAGCAAAATCCGATTTCTTCACTTTCAGTTAGCAATATGATTGATGTTTCTGCGCTGGCTAAAGAGTCAGGCGGAAACTTAGATTCGATTGAAGATGAGCTTGATAATATTCTTGTGAAACTCGACGTTGCGCTATCAACTAGGGCACTTGAAACAGGTGGAAACCTAGCGGCGATACTTGCTAAATTAGATGTTGCTTTGAGTACGCGAGCGTTAGAGGCAGGCGGTAATCTCGCCGCTATACTAGCGAAGCTTGATGTTGCTTTGAGTACGCGGGCATTAGAGGCGGGCGGGAACCTTGCTGCGATTCTCGCGAAGCTAGATGTTGCCTTATCAACCCGCGCGCTTGAAACAGGTGGAAATCTCGCGGCGATTCTCGCGAAGCTCGATGTTGCGCTATCAACAAGAGCCTTAGAAACTGGCGGCAATCTTGCTTCTATTCTTACGGCGGTTGCTATTCCGACAGGTATAGGTACGCTTGCGGATTTGACGGGTAACAGCGCCGCGCAACAGTTTACGGCCTCGAATGTGCCATGTAAGGCGATCCTTGTTCGAGCGCTGACGGCGAATACGGGAAACGTTCGTGTTGGTGATAGTAGCGTGTCTGCGAGTAGAGGCGCGGAGTTGTCAGGCGGTGATTCTTGCGTTCTTGTCGTTAGTAACGTGAATCTTGGATATTTCTACGGTGTCAGTCCTGACAAAATCAGCATAACATACGTGACTTGAAAATGATAACGGCAGGGCCGAATAATGCGGGTACGTGTGTTGATGATGCTACTATCGCAGGCACTACATGGACAAATGCATCTCTTGCTCAAGGTGCCTGTAATGGTGTGAACGCGGTGGGCGGTGGACGTGGCGCAGTTACATGCGCTCTTGTTATAGGCCACTATCTGAAGGCTACTAATTTCGGTTTCAGTATTCCAATACGCGCAATTATCACGTCTATTTCAATATCAATCACGCGAAAAGCTGGCGCTCTTAGTGCTTGTAGCGGCGGTGGTGGTAGTACGGGAACCGTTCAAGATAACAGCATGAAAATTGTTAAAGCAGGGGCGATTAGTGGAAGCGAACATGCTGCTGCTGGAAATTGGCCTACAGCTCTAACTGCGGCGGTCTATGATTTGTCAAGTGAAATTGCGGCGCTTGGTTTGAAGCCGAGCGACATTAATAATTCCGGTTTCGGCGTTGTGATTAGTCAGAAGGGAACTATTGAAGAACTTACGCCTATGGCATACGTGGATTGTTTCGCCATAACTATCAAGTATAGATTTAGGAAAAAACCAATTGTGCTTGGAACCATTTTCCAGCAAAGACGTTTTGGCCTGTAGAATTTTTCTATTCGTGTTAGGGGCCGTTGCCGTGATCTCTTGCGGGGCGCCGCTCTCGAGATCCTTGGGCCGCTTTATATGGCTGATAGCATATAGCGGCTTACTCTAAGTTTATATTCTTGGTTTGAGTGTTCCCCTATTAAAACCTCTACGCTTATTAGGCTGAATCCTATATAAAGACCTCTCCTTATATATCCTCTCCATATATAAATCTATGGGTTTATATATCTCTCTCCTATATAAAGGCCGCAATCCTTATAGGCGGCGGCGGCGGGGGCGG
>Ga0208321_1000628_pt1 | contig 18446 bp, 17 predicted proteins | sample June2015DPH_4_15_FD_184692 | JGI IMG/M metagenome (GOLD analysis project Ga0208321, IMG submission 184692) | Peatland microbial communities from SPRUCE experiment site at the Marcell Experimental Forest, Minnesota, USA - June2015DPH_4_150... | ecosystem: Environmental > Terrestrial > Soil >... | reverse complement strand
AAATTATTCTGGAAGAATCTAAACCTGCTCTAAACCTATCAAAAACTTCACCAACAGACAAACCTGTAAAAGGTATAGCCACACCAAGGTTTTGGCTTAGATTTGCGAAAACGCGGTATTCCGAACCGGTCATTCGGCAATTTATGTAACAAAATTTTACTGACGCACCATATTCTTTCGCCTTAGATTCTAGATGGCTCAACACGTATTTTGTTACTGCTGTTTTTCCGGTTCCGGTTTGTCCATAAATAAAAATGTTAGAACATCTTGCATTCTTTAGGACTGGCGCAACAGTTTGTCCTAATAATCTTATTTGTTCTTCTCTGTGGGGTAATTTTTCAGGAAGATAATCGTGCCTCAGAACTTCTCTATCCTTAAACAATCGAACTCCATTAACGAAATTTTCGAATACGTCATCTAATACGCTTGGATTTTCCATTTACCCAATTTCACATCTTTCAGAGGCACCACTGTTATTTCGTGTGGAACAGATAAAGGATGTAGTACAAAAAACTGGTCTTGGAACACAATAATCCTAAAAAACGATGGAAACACTCGATAACAACTAAACAAAATGAGAGCAAGACGCACCCCAATGTTTCTACTGGAAAAAAATCTTGTTTAAGAAGAAAACGACTTTAATTATATTAACGTAAATATACTCTGATAGGTAAGAAGTAATCTAGTATATTAATAATTCCTATCCAAGATTTTAGATAAACAATTTGCAAATATTTTTTCAAGCTTTCCTAGCTTCTTTTTAGCCTGAACACTTCGAGAGGAAACATAGGGGTGCCCCTCCAAGTATTTTCCCAATGGTAAATTAAATTATTAAAAGCGGTAGTTAAGTTGTTTTAACCGTAACTAATTAAATTCTAAGCAAAGTATATTTTCAGAATTTTCGCGCTAAAGCCTTCCTGTTTTTAGTTCACAAAACTGTGAATCCGTGTGAAATAGCATTAAAATTGTTGCTTTCTCAAGTCTCTTTTCATATAAATTACCCTTTTCCTGTCCTTTCCCTGTGAATAAGGCACCCCTTCACTTCTACTGGAAAAGTAAAACAAAGCCATAACTAAATTTTTTTAGCTGTTTCACTTTAGCGTGAAGCTGGTTATTGTAAAAAAACTGTGTTTTTTAACGTTTTTTAATTTACAAGCTTGATATTGCCTTTTTTAATTCCTTTGTTTCACCATAACAGCTATAAGTTGTGAAGTGTAAAGCTTGTGAACAACCCTTAAGGTGTGCACCTAATGCCAGCTCGTAAAATACGCGTTGAGCTGTTCGATAGCGATGGTAATCGATATACTATTGCTTTTGAGGGTCAGGTAACCCGTGATAAAGCTCTACGCCTCTTGGATCTTGTAGAATTGCTAGGTGGTGTACCGGGTGAGGGTCCAACTTTAGGTACAGGGGCTTCTTTACCAAATCGCGTCCTTTCGCGCTTTGAAAAAGTTCAGTTAGTGATTCAGAAAAGTTTTCCGTTAATTTGGTTTTCTTCAAAGGATATTCAGTCGATTTATGAGCAGGAACTTAAAGAGCCAATTAGCCTTAGTACAGTTTCCACTTATCTTTCAAGGATGGCAGGCAAAGGTATGCTTTTAAGGACTGGTGGACAAAACAATTTGAAGTATAAAACTGCAAACATTTCTCAAGCGACTATAAAGCAACGCATAAAGTAACTTGAGCAGCTAAGTGACGCAAAGCATAAAACTAAATTTAGTATGACTAAGGATTAATTCCGCGAGCGCTTAGGGTAGAGTACAATTGGATAAGAGTATTGAAGTAGACTTCGGCGAAATGGAACATAAACTTAAATGTTATATTGATAAAGGCAGAATCGCTCTTGGAAGTCAAGTAAAAGAAGAACCGTTAGTAGCGGTAAAACCTGATGCTTCACTAATTAGGCCTCTAAAGAAAGTTACTACGTACATGGGCAGTTTCATTGCTGTTGACTGCTCCACTCGTACTTTAAAGCGAGCAAATAATTGGGGAGTATACTTAATGCGTGCCTCATGCGTTTCAGTTAGAGAGCGCGCAGTTGATTGGAGCTACTCAGAGAGAATTTGCACTGTTGCCGGGGACTCGCATGTACGTAGGAGTTACCTGCAGGATTTTAGGATTGAATTAGAAAGTCAAGTTGCTCTGCGAATGCTTAAAGAACAACTAAGTAAGCCTTACCACGTACATGGGGATGTACGTAGTATGTACCTTCTCCTAGATGGTGGTGGCTACTTTGGTGGTGAACGAAAGTTTAGAGTATCTCTTTATGAGGAATGCAAGAAAAATGGTGTTAGGCTTTTAGCCATCAGCAAGAATTCTCCTTCAATGCATGATGAGAAAGGCAGAGACTTAGTCGCTACTACGTACACCATGACCTCTCATCCAATCTGGGTGTATTACCCCGTGCGGAAAGCAGACAAAGACAGAAGCTTGTATGGCGATATCGCTATCGTAAAGCTATGCGCTGAAAGCCAGCACGTTTTCCGTTGTGACATAATGGATTATCTTACCCAACAAGATATTGTTGAATTGCTTTCACCCTTAACCAGCGTCTGTGAGGATCCTCGATGTGTAGGTTATCCAATAAGCCTCTACTTGGCACACGAATTCTCGGCCCCTTCAAATTCTATGCTGTTTTCTTATCATGACCAGATTGAAGATAAACTAAATGAAGCAGGATTGCTTGATGCTCTGAGGAGAGAAGAACGTTCATGCAGTTTTGCAGATGAGATTCATGGAGTAAAACACGCGTTTGAATGGGAGATGTGGGATGACCAATACTGATTCAATAGGATTTGTTTGCGGAACAAAGGGCGATTCAGTTTCATTTCTAGTCAGCAAAAACATCGGATTATCGTTTGGCCAAATAGTACGCATTGACTCTGGCGAAAGAAACTTTTATGCCCGGGTCGTTAATTCTGAAAGCAGTTCAACCCTTGAAACAATAGAACAATTGCGTGAAGCAGAAGGCAAAGAAGCATTTGGACCATACTCAGCTTACAGAAGCGTGGAAGCGATCCTGTTTTTGGAAAAAAGAGGCGACACACTGCATTCGCCAACATTTAACCCAAACTACCGTGACAGAGTATACGCCTCAACCGACGAAGACTGCTCCATATTAAAGCTCTCAGGCGAACTTGAAATTGGGCGCTTACGTTCAGAAGATCAAGTCCTAAGCTCGGTGGGCATAAATATTGAAGCCATACCCAGAATGATGGGCATGTTCGGCATGACTGGCTCCGGAAAAACAAACACCGAACTAATCATAAATGCTCAACTAATCGATAACAGCCCAAGAACTGCAGCTCTCATTTACGACTTTGCCGGGCAACTTCTAGAGGGAAAAGAAATTAAAACACAAAGAGGTCTAAAAGATCACCCATTATTCCACAGCAAAGTCCAATTCTACTCAGCTCAGGATGGAAAAATGGCTGTGGGCTTAAGCACTATAACCCCTGGCAAACTCGAAACTCTGTTTCCTGATATTCAGCCTCCTCAAAAACGGCTGGCATGGGCCTTGTATAGGCATTTTGGAGCTGACTGGATTCAAAGTGCCAGAGAACTGTATCATAATGAGGGAAACGTTGGTGTCCGTGCGCAAAAAGTTGTTGTTGAAGCACTGATGCAAAAGCTCTCCTCCCTATCAAGTGACCTCTTCCCAGCTTCTAATTACAGTTTTGTTGAAAGTGTCCTTCAGAATATATGCAAAGGCATAACCTGCTTAATCGACATTTCAGGGCTTCGTTCGGAAGATCAAAACCGAATCGTTTGTTTATCTGCATCAGCAGTAGCTGAACATTATAAGCGTATGTGGGAAGATACCTTCGAGGAATGGCGAAAGCTTCCTACGCTGCTAATAACCCTTGAGGAAGCACACGAGTTTCTTGATCCAAATAAGCCTCGGACAATTTTTTCTGATATTGCCCTTACATACCGCAAGTACAGGGTCGGACTTAACGCTGTGACTCCAAGGCCTTCAAGGATTAACTTTGACGTGTTTGCTGAGTTGTGGACTAAAGTGATAATGAAAACAGAGTTGAAGAAGGATAGACTTTACTTGACTGAAAATACTCCGTACATGGAGTACAGTGAAACAGAAATAAAAATGCTTGACGTCGGTGAAGCTTTGCTTATTTCGGAGCCAAAGATCAAGTTTGCTGTTCCAATCAAGGTAACGCATTATCCAGAGTACCTAGATAAGCATCGCAGGGTTGATTATGGGCTTCCTGATTCACCGAAACTTACGCAGATGGATGAGCGTCTTAAACGGTTGAGTGGGCAAGAGACGCCTTCTTTGTAGGTTTATGTTTGTTGGCTGTTTTCGGTTTTCTTTAGTAGCTTTTCCATCTCTTTTTTGATACTGTACCTAAAGGGTATTTTGCCTACTTCCCTTTCCAAATAGCCTTCTTCATAAAGTTTCTTCATCAGTCTTGCTGTGTGCTCCCTGCTAAGTTGTACTCTGTCTTTAACTTCCGGCGCTGTCTTGGGGCCTTCTGAAGATAACATTTCCAGTACTGCAATTTCTGTATCTGTTAATGCAGCCATTGCTTTATCACGCTTGATTGGTATAACAGGTTCACCTTTAATTTCGGGAGCAACAGTAAACTTTTGGATTTGCTCTTCGAAACCAGTTATTTTCACCCTTAACGTTTCTTGGGAATCTTCAATATCTTTGATTTTCGATTCCAAACTGGTTAATCCTGATAAAATGTTAGTGTTGTTCTGTGAAATAGCGCTGACTTGATTCTCTAAGGGCGCCATCTTCTTTTCAACGTTGTCCATCTTTTTAAGGTTTGTATCCGCTTTAGCAGAGCTTCCCTCAACTTTGTATGCAATAAGTTCTAATCTGTCGGCTTCACGCTTGAGTTCTCTGTTAAAACTGAGCACAATGTCTTCGACAATATCCTTAGCTTTCTCGTATTCTTTTTGTGCCTTGCGTATTTGCCTATAATACTCCACTGATGCTGCTACTGTCGCAGCCAGCAAAACGCCTAAGATTACAAGTGCAAAGTCAACCATGCTTTTCCACCCCTGTGATTTAAGCGTGATTTAATCAGTTGCATCACACATCACAGTTCCCCATGGACTTTTTAAGGTTTGCGGTGACATTTCCACATGTTCTTATGATATCACACATCACAATCTTTTCTTTTGACTACTCCCCTCCCTGAAAGCCTGCTAAAACTCTTTAATTTAAGCTTATTTTGGCATTTAGGGCTTAAACGTAGCACGTGCGCTTCAGTCCTTTTAACTTTAATTTTCTAGCTAAAAATTGTTGCTTAGTCCTGTGATTTGTGACGTCACAAGGGCTCTTCTGATGGGCTAGAAAGCCGTTTTAGGCTTGTTTCAAGCTCTTCCCGTATGATTTCTATGACTTTTAGATGGTCCTTTAGTTCCTCTTCCTTGTCAGGTGTGCCTTGATGTGCCTCGACATATTCGTGCAGTTTATTGGCTATTTCGAGATACGGGTCAAGAGTTGTGCTATCAAACACTCCTAAGTACCCTAAAAGTAGCACTGTATAAATCGATTTTATCACGTTTTCTTTGGACTGTTTTAACGTCCTGTTAAAGGCTCCGCGGCTTATTTTTGCCTTAGTTAGCCTTAAGTTGGCTTTTTCGTCGTATTTTAGCTGTTTGCCCGATATATTTTCGGCTAAAACGTCTATTAACAGTGTTTCAAGCTGTGTTTTGGTTAATTGGCTGTTTTTGGCGAGTATTTTGACAATGGGGTCGTTTAACGCTCCTGTTAACCATGCTTGAACGCTGTCTTTAAGCTTCAAACTGCTCATCTCTTCCATCATCTAAATGAATACACTTTTGTATACTGACTCGGGCTTTTTAAGGCTTATCCAAGCAAAAATATGATCCTTACCTGCTATTAAAGCAGCCAAAAAACGGGTGAAATAGGAAAAGAAAGCAAAACAACTGCTCTTTGCAATTTAGAGGAATAAATGGCATATTTAACATATAAACGACTAAAATATTGACTATTTAGCGGGCGCTTTCACGGATTTTAAACGATAATTACAGTTTTAAAACGTTTACTTGTCTTCTACTCTTTCTTATTTGGCAATTTTACTTTCTACTGCCAAATTATCGTTGCTCTTTATTTTGTAATCTTTTCATGCCTTACTTTTTCTATCATCAACTTCAGTGTGATTGGGTTAATAGGATTTGTGACGTCACCTGTCACGTTAAAATCACGCTGATTTAATCAAAAATCACTTGGTATCACAAGATTGTGATACGTTTGTGATTTCTAATTATCATTATCTTCCAAGACTAGCTGCTATGTTTGTTTAGAGACTCTCTGAATATTCTTTTAATTTATCAAAAAGTTCAGGTCGTAAATCCCTTAAGGTAGGGATAAAGGTCTCTGCAGCTCTTAAGTCGCTGTAATCTACTTCACAGGTGATAAAGTCTTCTTCGTCATACTTTGCCTTTGCAAGAACGTCTCCAGTTGGGCTAACCAACCTGCTTCCTCCCCAAAATTGTAAGCCATCCTCAACGCCGGCAAGATTCACGTATGCAAGAAAAGCTGTGTTTTCTAAAGCTCTTGCAGCAGTTAATATTTCAAAGTAGCTCCTACGTACAGCAGGCGACGCAGATATGCAAACTATCAGCTGTGCACCTTTCAATCGTGTAAGTCTAAGCACTTCTGGAAAGAAAACGTCATAGCATATGCATAAACCTATATTTCCCAAATCAGTTTGGAAGGCAGCTGGTTGATAGCCAAGTCGGAAATATCTTTTCTCTTCGAATACGCTGTGAGTTGGCGGATACATTTTACGATATTTACCGATTAAACCTTGAGGTCCTACTAAGACTGCAGCGTTAAAGACGGTTGCTTGTGTTTTTTCGCTTAACTCCGGCATCCCAAAAATAATATGCATCCCTGTTTTCTTTGCTAATGCCTCTACTTTCTCAACTGTTGGTCCAGGTATTGTTTCAGCCAACTCATAGATTTGATCCCTGACTACGTAACCAGTCAACGAAAGCTCAGGGAAAATAACCAGATCCGCCGCTTGCTCCTTGGCTTTAAAGGTCAACTTTTCTATTTTCTGCAGATTCTCATTTTTGTTTTCACGTTTGCTGCTTATCTGAGCAAGTGCAAGTTTAATTTTGTCCTTCATGTATTCCACTTTTCAATAAGTATGTCTTGGAAGCCTAAAATCGTTTCCTACTGTTCTGTATCCAATTTTTGGAGCTATTGGCATTCTTCTTTTGTGTTCATTTGCTAGCCATCTGGTCTTTACCTTTTCAACAATAGACTTCTGAATGCTTAGGTGATTTGCAATCTCTTCAGTAGTCATAAACCGCTCCAGCCCGTAAAGAATGAGGTCTAAGGTTTCATACTTGATGCCGAGTTCGTTTTCTGCAGTTTGGTTTGGCCAAAGTGCTGGTGTAGATGGTTTTAGCGCAAGTTCTTGTGGGATTCCTAAATGAATTGCGAGTTTGCGAACTTGCGTTTTATATAAATCCATTATTGGCGTTATGTCTGCTGCCGCGTCTCCCCACTTTGTGAAGTAGCCCATCATTGTTTCTGATTTGTCAGAGCTTCCGCAAACTATTCTGTTAAGTTTGTTAGCGTAGTAGTAAAGGTAAATCATTCTAGTTCTTGCTTTAATGTTACCTTTACAAAGTCTATCTGATGGATCAAACACAGGAATAGCCTTGTAAAAGCATCCTAAAACAGCTGACATATCGCAGATTTGTGTTTCCAATTTGAATTTTTCTGCAACCACCCTAGCGTCATCAATGTCTTTTTGGTTAAACGTTTCCTTTTCCGGAAGCATAAGCCCTAAAACATGCTCTCCGCCTACTGAGAGACTTGAAAGCGCCGCTGTTGTTCCACTATCAATTCCTCCGGAAAGTCCAAGAACTACACCCTTTGCTTGTGCGTTTTCGACGTACTCTTTAATGAAACGGCAAATTCTTTTTTCGGTCTCAGAAAAATCCAAGTCTAACACAGAAGAAGTTAACTTCACTTGGCTCACGCAGCCTCATATTCTTGGTTCGTAGGCAAGTATTTAAGGACAAGCATAAATATAATTGAGCATTACCATCGATTTGGAAGGCTGTTATATTGGGGCGAAGAAGGAAAAAAGTGGTTCACATTCCTAAGAAACGTTTGCCTAAATTCTTCTCTTGCCCTAAATGTGGAAAAGAAACAGTAAGGGTTGAAATATTCAGAGAAGACGGTCACGCTGTTGCACGTTGCAGTAGCTGTGGTCTTAAGGAAGAATTCCCAATTAAACCTGCCCAAGGCGAAGTTGACGTTTACTGCACGCTCACCGACCGCGTTTATGGTTCCACAAAAAGAGCAACTGTAACAAACGTAAAAAAAGAGTAATTGAAGGATTGCTGGTATGGTAGGGCCTGTCGAGAAGTACTTGCTCGAAAAAATAAAGACCCAAGGTTCAATCCACATAACTCTTGTTGATCCAGAAAAAATATCAGCCTCAGATGCTTCGCGTATTGCTGAAAACTCTGAAAATAGCGGAACCTCCGCCATTATGATTGGAGGCTCAACTTTTGTTTCTCAAGCTCACCTCGATGATGTGGTAAAAGCCATTAAGTCCACTGTAAATATTCCCGCAATACTTTTCCCAAACAATATAACTGGAATAAGCAGCCACGCAGACGCCATATGGTTCATGTCACTTTTAAATTCGGTTGATCCTTACTTTCTTATTGGCGCCCAGATTCTTGGAGCTCCACTCGTTAAAAAGTATGGTTTAGAACCAATTTCTATGGGCTACATTATTGTAGGCGAAGGTGGCACTGCTGGCATAGTAGGCAAAGCCATTTCAGTACCATATAACAAACCTGAATTAGCAGCCGCTCACGCTCTTGCTGGCCAATACCTTGGAATGCGCTTCATTTATCTTGAAGGAGGTTCTGGAGCAGCAAATCCTGTGCCTCCAGAAATGATTCGTGTAGTCAAACATTTGCTTGAAATTCACCTCATAGTAGGTGGGGGAATAAGAACTAAAGAGCAAGCGATAGCTGCTGCCTCTGCAGGAGCAGACATAATCGTAACTGGAAACGTCACTGAGACCAATGATGCCAAGCAAAGGGTTTCTGAAATCATCGAAGCAATCAAGGGCCTTAAGGTTTAATGTTTGCTAGTCTCTGCTTAACTTTTCTATTTAGCTTTTAGAAAGCCAAAATAACCCATTACTCTATATCTTGAGGTGGAGCTGCGCTTTGAATATCAGCAAGGGCTATCAGAACTACGTTGAGACGATGGAAAATCAGCTAAAGCAATTGTATGCCATAAGCGACAGCGCCAGATCAAAAGGCTTTGACCCATCATTAAAAACAGAGTCCATTATTGCACAAGACATCGCTGACTTAGTAGAAGGGCTGGTAGGACCCAAAGAAGTGGCACTCAGCATCAGAGAATTAAGCACTAAAATGCAAAGAGAAGAAATCGCATTTAAAGTAGCTGAAGAAATTGTTTACGGCAAATTTGGCCACATGGAACCTGAAAAAGCAGCTGAACAGGCAATTCGAACTGCCCTAGCAATTTTCACCGAAGGCTTAACTGCAGCGCCAATACAAGGCATAGCTCAAGTCAAAATAAAAACTAACGCTGATAGGACACGCTATTTAGCTATATACTTTGCAGGGCCAATACGGTCTGCGGGCGGGACAGACCAGGCATTAACTCTTGTCGTAGGCGATTTCGTGCGCCGCCAGTTAGGCTTGGATAGATATAAGCCTACAGATGAAGAAATCTCCCGTTTCATAGAAGAGTTAAGATTGTATGAACGGTCGGTAGGCCGTTTCCAATACCACATTCCCGATGACGAATTAAAGAAAGCACTTAGTTTGCTTCCAGTTGAAGTCACAGGAACTGAATCAGACCCTGTAGAAGTCTCTTCATACAGAAATCTTCCAAGAATCGAGACAAACCGCGTAAGAGGTGGTGCCCTCAGGGTAGTTAACGACGGTATCGTAGGGCGTGCTCAAAAGGTTTTGGTAATTATTGAAAAGCTCGGTTTCCAAGGTTGGGATTGGCTAAGAGAATTCCGAAAGAAATCCGAGAAGAAATCAGGCGGCTTCATGGATGACGTGATTGCTGGGCGCCCAATTTTCTCTTTTCCTTCACGGCGTGGCGGCTTCAGGTTAAGGTATGGCAGATCGCGAAACACTGGCCTCTCAGCTGTAGGCATCCATCCTGCCACAATGCTTGTACTGGAGAGTTTTCTTGCTACAGGTACCCAAATGCGCTTAGAACTTCCGGGGAAAGGTTGCGTTACAGTCCCAGTGGATAGCATTGAGCCTCCTATTGTTTTACTGAAGGATAATTCAGTCGTTCGAGTGTGGCTGGAAAATTTTGCCGAAGTTAAAGGCAAAATCCAAAAAATCCTGTTTTTAGGGGATATCCTGATTAGTTTTGGCGATTTTCTCTATACCAGTAAGGGGCTTTCGCCTTCAGGGTACGTTGAGGAATGGTGGGTTAAAGACCTACAGAGTGTTCTTACGGAAAAATTCGGCTCAGATCACGAGAAAGCAGCGGAAGTTGCTCAGGTTTCTTTAGGAAGACTGAATAGTTTTCTGGACGACCCGTTTAGCAACAAACCTACGGCTAAAGAGGCGATACTTCTTAGCTTGCACTTGGGCGTGCCTTTGCATCCAAATTTTACGTTCTTCTGGACAAGCTTATCCTCTGTTCAAGAGGTTGAGTTTCTGAAAAAGTGGTTGGCTTCTTCTGAAATTACCTTGGAAGATGGCGTTGTTTGCAGAATTTTGGGAGAGACCAACGAAGGTATTGTAGGGTTATTGCGTAAAATCCTTGTTCCGCATAAACTAGTAGGTGATAAGATTTTGCTGGAAGGTGAAGATGCGGTCGCTTTGGCCTTCTGTCTTGGTTACGGTAATACACAAATGGTTGAGAGTGATCAGGCGGCTACTGTGTTGGAAGCAATTAGCCTGCTTTCTGGAGTGCAAGTTAAAGATAAAGCGCCTACCTTTGTGGGTGCACGCATGGGTCGACCTGAGAAGGCTAAAAGGCGAGAGATGAAGCCGCTTGTTCACGTTCTATTTCCAGTAAGCTTAGCTGGCGGTTCGCACAGGGATCTTTTGGAAGCGGCAAAGCAGGGTCCTGTGTTTGTTGAGATAACTAAGAGGAAATGCCCAAACTGTAAAACTTACACTTTAAGGGTAAAATGCTCCAGTTGTGGATGTGACACTATAGCAGAGAACAGTTGTCCTCGTTGTGGTAGAGCTTTAAAGGATAACAGTTGCCCCGCCTGTAAAACGGATGCTGTTCAGTACCAGCGGCAGCCGATTAACTTCAAAGACTTAATCGATACTGCATGCAGGTCACTTGGTTATCCAGTTCCGAAAATCTTGAGGGGCGTTAAAGGATTAACTAATCAGGATAAGACTCCTGAAATTATCGAAAAGGGTGTTTTGCGGGCAAAATATGATTTATCAGTGTACAAGGATGGAACAATCCGCTTTGACGCTACCAATGCTCCCTTAACACATTTTACGCCTGCCGAAATCGGAGTGCCCGTTGAAAAGATAAGGCAGCTAGGATACTGTTACGATATCCATGGCGCATGTTTGACTGATCCTAATCAAGTTTGTGAGCTTAGGGTTCAGGATGTTGTTATTCCATGGCGAGCAGGAGAATACTTTATTCAAATTGCGGATTTTATTGATGACCTACTGACAAGAGTCTACAAGCTTCCCTCTTACTATAACGTTAAGAAGCCTGAAGACCTTGTTGGGCATTTAATTTTAGGTTTAGCTCCCCATACATGCGCTTGTATTTTAGGGCGCATAGTTGGTTTTACTGATCGTAATGTAATTTATGCTCATCCTATTTGGCACTCAGCCAAACGCCGAGACTGTGACGGTGATGAAGACGCTATCATGCTGGCGCTGGATACACTTCTCAACTTCTCTCGCGTATACTTGCCTGCTCAGATAGGCGGAATCATGGATGCTCCCCTACTCTTAATTCCGTTTGTTAACACGAAGGAAGTGCAAAGACAAGCCCACGATTTTGATGTTGACGCAACTTATCCGCTTGAATTCTACCAAAAAACTCTTGAGAAAGCTGAAGCTAGGCCAGTGAGCTCTATTATGGACGTTATCAGTCATAGGCTTGGGACTGAAGCGCAGTTTGAAGGATTTAACTACACCACTCCCGTGACAAACATAAACCTTGGTAACGCTAACAGTTCCTATAAAGAATTCAAGTCCATGATTGATAAACTGAATATGCAGCTGGAGTTAGACGAAAAAATTGACGCTGTGGACGTCAGGCGTGTCGCCTTAAAAGTCTTAACAACTCATTTTATTAGAGACATAGCGGGTAATTTGCGTGCTTTCTCAACGCAAGCGTTTAGATGTAAATCATGCAACAAAAAGTTTCGTCGATTGCCTCTCAAAGGGAAATGCCCTTTTTGTGGGGGAAAGTTAACTCTCACTGTTTACCGTGGCGGTATAGAGAAGTATCTGGTGGTGGCACAGCAACTTGTTGATAAATACGGCTTACCAAAGTATTATACTCAGCGCATGGACCTGATAAAAGAAGAGATAGCTTCTATGTTCGATAACAAAAAGCCAAAGCAGGCCAGCCTTTCCGATTTTACCTAAAGCTTTTCAATGTAAACCGCGTTTTTATCTATCGGTGAAATGGTATAAAGGAATCTTTGCATCCGAACGCTTACTTAGAACATGTGAGAAACGTAAGTAGCGGTGTTAAAGCCAGAACTAAAATACTAGAAACTCTTGAGAGCAAACCCAGTGATGCAGTAAGTATAGCGAAGGTAACGTCTTTATCTTATAGCGTTGTTCTGCATCACTTGCGACTTCTTGAAAATGAAAGCATAGTTCACCGCAAAGGACGTAGACCTTATAATTGGGTGTCTACAGGTTTAGGGCAGAAACGCCTAGTTAGTTAGAACGTGCATTGGCATGGTGACTGTTGACATTTTGGGCATTTATAGTTGTATTTGTTGATGGCTGTTTTTTCAAGGTCTATTCCCATTATGTTAGCAAGAGATGCAAGCCATGCAATTACATCTGCAAATTCTTTCTCAGTAGCCTCTTTATCGGTTCCTTTTTTCAATTCTTCCCCTAATTCTGCAACCTCATCAACAAGCCAATTGTATGTTCCGTTTACTCCACGTTCGGAATCTCTTTTAAAATATAGGCGACGCATCATTTCTTGAAATTCATGAATGTGCATAGGCTCACCAAGTTTTGTGGTAAATTGTTAACGGATGTGGAGTTTAAACTTTGTCAACAAGCGAAAATTTCAGGTTTTGAAATTTTGGAATCTGCGTAACATTAATTAAATGCATGCAATACTTGAAAAGGGCAGGGATATTTGGTGAGTAGACGGAAAAAGAAAGAGACAGGTCCAATGCCCGCGGCAAGTGCGGGTTTGCTGAGGTTCTTTGAGGAAGAGACTGAAGGAATAAAAATTAGACCTGAACTGCTTGTGGTCTTTGCGGTTTCATTGATAGTTATTTCTGTTTTAGCAAAAGTATTCTTTGCAGGTTAAACAGCTTATTTAACGCCTCGGCGGCGTAGCGTGTAAAACTTCTATTCTTTGAACCGAATTCAGATGAAGAAATAACTCGCTTCTTTCTTCTCGACTTGCCACTTGCGGAATAGGCTGGGCAATTGTAGACCTTAAAACGATAGCTTCTGCGTCTGAAAGCCAGATTCCTGATGGTTCATACGTTACAGCGGCTAACGTGCCCTCGAAACCGTAAGCTGGATCTATAATAACTCTGATTTTCTTGCCCACGTTTCTCTCCAGCATGTGAAATATTGAAGGGGGCAAATCTTGATCTGGCATAGACTTCGCAAACTAATATGATTGTTATTCTAAAGATAAAACAATTCCCCCTGTTAAAGCATGTTAACTTCTGTGGCTATAATGGCAAGATGGCGTTTTGTTTTCCTTGCTTTTTGCCTTTTTTTGTGCTAAAATGTCAGGGTCTCTACTGTGAGTTATTAAAAAATATGTATTTAGTGTCGGAAAAATAACTCCTTGACTTGGCTAAATTTTAATAAGCCTGTCCAGTTCCATAAGGAACCCAATCTGAGGATGGAAACATGGCGACTGAGGATTCCCTTAATCATTCAATGAATAGTGCGCTGAAACACTATTCCTCCCTGTTCTTCCTTCCCTCATACAAAAAATCACTTCTAGCAATTGCTGTAATCTGTATTGTTGTGGTTGGGCTTTCAACTTTTGCTCTTTTCCCATCAATTCAAGGGTTAACTAGTGGCTTGGTTCTTGGCATTTCCCTTTTCGCTTTAACGCTTGTCGCTGATTCAGTAATGAGCAGGATAATTCTAAAGGTTGATCCAATTTACTTGTTGAGACGCACTTTGGCGCTGTCCCTCTTCTGTTGGCTTCTCTGGCTATTTTTCATCGCCATAGGCGTTGTTTTAGGCTTTGCTTTTGGTTGGTTATTATGGGTTAAGCTTTGCCTTTTAGGCTATGCCGCCGTTGTAACTCTAAGGGGCGTCGTGTTTATTGCAACGTCTTCCGCAGCTATGTGGCGGAAACTATTGTCTGTTTTGCTTAATCCCACCCTTTGCATAGTAGCTTTTCTTGCTTTTTGGGGTGGCATTTCAAGTGCTATTCTAATTCAAATTCTACCTTTCTTAGTCATTTCTCCAATAATTGGTTGCGTTGCAGTTTTCCTGTTCCTTTCATCCCTGGACCGTTTAGGTCAGAAAACCTATTCGATACCTTCTTTGCCACTGTTTAGGGCATTTATGCTTAACTGGATAGTTGACCTTAACGCGCCTCTTGAAGAGCTTCTTGAAAAGCTGGGTGAAAACGCGGATGTGGAAGTTACTCTGCTAAAGTTTGACTCTTCCAAGCCTAAAGCTGCAGTCATTGTTCCTCTTGTGCATCCAGGCCCATTCAAGAATGTAGGTAGTAGCCTTTTGCCCTCTCTTCTCAAGCATGAGTTCGAAAGAGAATTTGGATGCGACACCTGTGTTCCTCTTGGCATTCTTGGGCATGAGCTTGATTTAGCCTCGCAAGCGCAGAATCATAAAATAGTTTCACAGGTAATAGCTTCTGCAAAGTTTAAGGCATCGTCTGATTTAGCTTCGCCTTTTGTTAAAGTCACTGAAGGTGTCGCTGCCGCTTCATGTCAAATTTTTGGGGACACTGCGCTTCTTTCTTTTACGCTTGCTCCAAAAACAACTGAAGATTTACCGCAAGAGTTAGGTCACATTGTCGGTGAGGAAGCAGAAAAGTATGGATTAAAATATGCTATGGTTGTTAATGCCCACAACAGCATCAACGACATAGTTGATACCGAAGAATATTTAAATGCGTTGCAAATTGCGTCTTCTAAATGCCTTCAAAAAGCAGTTACGCTGCCAACTAAAGAGTTCATGGTTGGAGCCGCCACTGTTTTCCCTACAGAATTTGATTTAAAAGATGGCATGGGTACAGGCGGAATCACCGCAATAGTTGTTCAAGTAGAGAAACAGAAAACTGCTTACGTTGTAATCGATGGAAACAACATGATTTCCGGTTTGAGGGAAAAAATTCTTGCCGCTTTAACTTCTGTTGGTTTTGATGAAAGCGAAGTTTTCACTACAGACACTCATGCCGTAAGCGCCGTAGTTACGGGAAGGCGTGGTTACCACCCGGTCGGTGAAGTTATGAGCCACGAAGTACTGATTCGTTGTATTTGTGAAGTAGCAAAAAAGGCAGAGGCAAACTTGGAAGCTTCAAAAGCTGGGTGTCTGCGTCTTGTTGTTCCCCAAGTAAGAGTAATTGGTGAAGCTCGGTTGCAATCAATGTCGATTCTTGTGGATAAGGCGATTCAGAAGGCGAAACAAACTTTGATTCCGGTCTTTGGGTTGGAGGGACTGTTTTTAATCTTGCTCTTAACGCTCTTCTAAGTTAAACTGCTGTATCTTTTGGTGCGTAAAGGTTAATATTGCCTCTTTACTAGTCGCTTTTGATTGGAGTTATTTCAAAATGGTTGCTTACCCTAAAATTGTTGTTTCTCCACCTGGACCTAAAGCTAGAGAGCTTGTTCAGAAGGATGAACGGTTTGTTTCCCCATCGTATATGCGGTATTATCCGCTTGTTGTTGAGTCAGCAAACGATTGCATAGTTAAGGATGTTGATGGAAACGAGTACATTGACCTTAACTCTGGCATAGCCTGTATGAACGTTGGTCATAATCACCCCCGTGTGGTTGAGGCTATAAAAAGTCAGTGTGACCGCTTTCTGCATTATTCTAACACTGACTTCTACTACAAAGAAGTAATCAACTTAGCAGAAAAGTTAGCTAAAATAGCTCCTGGCGATTTTGAGAAAAAAACCTATTTTGGCAACAGCGGCACCGAAGCCGTTGAAGCGGCAGTAAAACTTGCCAGATGGCACACACGTAAACAATTATTCATAGGCTTCATCAGCGCTTTCCATGGTCGCACGATGGGTTCATTAGCTTTCACCGCCAGCAAACCAACGCAAAGGAGACATTTTTCTCCCTTTATGCCGGGTGTAGCTCATGTTCCTTATCCCTATTGTTACCGTTGCCCTTTCAAACTGGAACAGCCGGACTGTAACTATTGGTGCGCAGATTTTATTGAGGAGCAAGTATTGCAAAAGTATATGCCTCCTGAAGACGTGGCAGCGATTCTTTTTGAACCAATCCAAGGAGAAGGTGGTTATGTGGTTCCTCCTCCAGAGTTTTTCCAAAAGCTCAAGAAAATCGCTGATAAGTATGGTTTACTGCTTATCGACGATGAAGTGCAATCTGGCATAGGCAGAACGGGCAAATGGTTCGCTATTGAACACTGGGGCATTGAACCAGACATAATCTGCAGTGCAAAGGCTCTAGCTTCAGGCTTACCCATCGGCGCAACAATCGCTAAAGCGAAAATTATGGACTGGACTGGCGGTTCGCACGCAAGCACTTTCGGCGGAAACCCCTTATCATGTGCAGCGGCAGCCGCAGTTATAGACGTCATTAAGGAGCAGCAGTTGCTTGATAACGCCAACAAGCAAGGGGCTTATGCGATGAAAAGGTTGGAGGACTTGAAAGAAACCAGCAACATAGTTGGAGATGTACGTGGTAAAGGTCTAATGATTGGTGTCGAGCTTGTTGAGGACAAGGAAACAAGAAAGCCTGCGCCGCAGAAGGCTTATCAGGTTATTTTGCGCTCCTGGAAGCGTGGAGTAGCAGTTGTTACTTGTGGTGCTTCAACGCTTAGGATAGTGCCGCCGCTTACTATACAAACTGACATGCTTGGAGCAGCCTTGGATATTGTTGAAGATACGATTAATGAGGTAGCAAAAGAAACCTAAAGCTATCTTGCCTTCAAGCTTTTCGCTGTTCTACGGGGCTTTCTCTTAAGTTCTGTACCACAAACTTGGCACTCCTTGGATGAGCAGTTGGCAGGGTATTCTCGGTGGCACGCTGGGCAGTATCTTATCCACTCTAAAAGGCGCTTGATACCGAAAGTAGCGAGTGCTAAAAATTCTATTCCTAACTGAGTGGCAACATTCTGGATTGAATAGTCATCAGTAACAATTTGAGGCGTGTAACCTGTTGCTTTCAATTCGAAGGCTAAAGCCAAAAGCTGCATGTCCGTTTCAGACAGTAAATATGAGTCGCCCATTTTACTTGCCGATGCTTTTGCTTTGTTCCAAAATGTTTCTGAAGGCACCTTAACCTTTAATCTTCCACTTTCAATTGCTGTTTCAAATCTAACCCGAGTCATAGAATTCTTTCTTATTTCTTCTTCAACTTTGGGCACGGTTACTTGTTCTTCGCTTAATGAGAAAGGGTCAAAACCTGCCAAAAAAGCGGAAGTGTCTAGGACAATTACTCTTTTACATTGATTATCTGCTTGGCTTTTCATTCTGTTCCCTTAAAAAGCAACCGACTTCTTAACCGGTCATAAAAATCAGTTTCGAATCTTATAAAAGAAGTTACATTTTTGGATCTTGTGACCTTAAGCATTGGCTCTTTAACGCTTACAAGTTTACGGTAGTTTCCATCAATTAAAACAAGCATGTCCTTTGGCCTAATTACGTTGAAGGTAATAGTGGAGTCCGCTGGAAAAACAAGCGAATGGAACACAGTTAACGAACAGATCGGCGTAATAACGAAAGCATCTACTTCTCGGTCTAAAACCGGTCCTCCTGCTGAAAGGGAATAACCAGTAGAACCCGTTTGGGTGGCTACGATTAGGCCGTCTGCTTGGCATTTAAGAATTGGCTTCCCGTTCTTGCATATTTGAGTGTAAAGTATTTTTGATGGTTCGCCAGCAGAAATAACAACGTCATTTAAAGCGTCTGGCATTGATTCTTCGCCTGCTGACACAGCTAGCTTAGCGCATTTTTCTATTTTGTACTCGCCTTTCAAGATTTTTTCTACTGCTTCACAGGCGTTTTTAGGTTCAACTTCTGTTAAGAA
>Ga0208321_1000627_pt1 | contig 18446 bp, 16 predicted proteins | sample June2015DPH_4_15_FD_184692 | JGI IMG/M metagenome (GOLD analysis project Ga0208321, IMG submission 184692) | Peatland microbial communities from SPRUCE experiment site at the Marcell Experimental Forest, Minnesota, USA - June2015DPH_4_150... | ecosystem: Environmental > Terrestrial > Soil >... | reverse complement strand
CGAAGTCAGCAGGTCTGGACGTGGAGCGGACTATGCGGTAGCCAAGGCTGGTGTATTCCACTATACACGCCTCTTAGCTGCTGAGCTAGGCCCGTACGGCATACGTGTCAACTGCATCGCTCCAGGTATTATCACCTCATCCAGGGTAATAGCGACGGGCCAGGCTCCTGAACACCTAGCGAGAGCGTGTCCTTTGGGAAGGCTCGGTAAGCCTGAAGACTGCGCCAACGTGATTGAGTTCTTGGCCAGTGACCTGTCAGGATACGTTACGGGTCAATGTATCACAATAGACGGCGGTTACTCACTCACCCAAATGTGGCCGTCACAGGATTTCGTGTGGCCGGGATAGTTTCTACTCTGAACCCGTGTCCTGAGAAACCAAGCTCTTCGTGGCAATATCGTACTGGCTGTTGGAGTAAGGCTGGCAGCACGTGATATCACAAGATCGCTCAGTAGAAGATTCTGTCTTGTTCCCGTCTTAGCTTCAAGAGAAAGGAATCTTCATCCAACTCAACATCGTCGTAGCTGATCACTCCGTCGGCAGGGACTTCCTTGGCAACGCGAATGCCTTCAGCAAGCCCGAGGGGCAAGAGGTTCTCCTGTCTGGCAATGTCTGCTCTTTCTGCAAGCCCGTAGACTGCATAGCCGCCACCGCCATCCAGAACGTCTCCAGGTTTTAGGGTCTTCTTGGCTGCAGCCAATACCTCTGCTGAGGGAGCAGTCGCTAACGGTGCTCCTGTGGCTTCATTGTAGAGAACGGCACGAATTAGAGAAATTGGTGCTTCAAGACCTACCCAATGGTGAGGCCTGTATACAAGGGCATTCTTGCCTCCTGCTCCTCTTGGAACCTCAGAAGTTTTGAAGTAACCTCTAGCGTCTATGCTGTCGCTCGTGACTACGACAAAAACGCCCCATCGTATATCGTTTCTGATCCAGCTTCCATCGGGACGTACGCGGGTGATAACGTCGACAACGCCCTCGTTCTCCAGTATGCCGCCCTCCTTCTTCAAGCTAAGGAGTTTAGGTACATCCTCTCTAGAACCCAAAGGAAAATGCATCCCTCTGACATCAGGTTTCAATCCTGTCGCGTTGCAGACAGCGACCATCTCTGTGGCGCACTTAGTCGTGTCGATGAAAGAGTTGTACATCTTCGGATTTGGTTTGAGACGTTCGATTTCCTCCTGCGTGAATCCGAATCTTTGCAGTGCATCATCAGGAGGTTTGTGTCTCCATTCCAATCTCGCAGCCGTTCCTTCGCCCGCGGCTACAACTTCGAATCCAGACGATATTGCCCAGTCGTATAGTTCGCAGATTAGAGACGGCTGGTCTCCATAAGCTTGACCGTAAACGACGCCCTTTTCCAGCGCTATTTTGGACAAGAGCGGCCCAATTACACATTCGGCCTCAACCGTAGCCATAACCACGTTTTTCTTGTTATTTATCGCCTCGTACGCGTTTTTGGCTGCTACTTCGCATACGCCCGTTGACTCGAGGATTACGTCAACATCGCTTTCTATCAACACCTGACTGTCTGTGGTTATGACGGGGACGTTCTTCTCCATATAACGGTCCGCCGTCTCAGCATCGTTCACTTCCACTATCTCTCCGGGCTTTCGGCCGGCGAACCTGATGAATCCGCGGGTCGCTTTCTCCTTGTCGATATCTGCAATTACGGAGGTAGTGATTCCCCGGATCCTTGCCACTTGCCCTATCGCTTGACAACCGAAAAAGCCTGCCCCGATAACACCCACCTTGATTCGGTCTCCACTCTCTTCTCTTCCCCTCAGTTTGTGTCGCATAACAGCGCTCATTCCTGCGATCACCTTAGGCATGATACCAGCGTCGATCATTTAACGATTAGAGAAGTCTCGGTTACAGTAACGGAGCTCCTGAACACACGACTACTCTCTTTCGCAGACCATTTCTGCCTACGCCCGCCCTTTTGCGAGTTCTCCACTTCTGTCCTCTCAACTACTCCATCGTCCACAAGAATGCTGACGCAGTAGGCGAGAAAACCATCTCAGATCAGCGCCAGCTAGCCTTACGCGAACGACCGGACACGGAATCAAGGCCTACGGTTTGGAATGAGGAGAATAGATTCATAGAAGCGTTTCGCACCATTGCTCCCGGCAAGAAATCGTGGACAAATCGAAGCGTCGTAAGAAGTCTTATTATTACTAGTAAGGTATTGCCCGCGTTGGTACTGTGTAGGAGGTCAGGCAGTGAGTCGCACTGTTCTCGTCACTGGTGGTTCTGGCTTCATCGGCAGCTACGTCCTGCGTCGGCTGGCCGAGCGGGGCGACACAGTCATCAACTACGACGTGCGAGAGCCGGGCCCTGAGGCGGCCTGGATGCTCAGGCCCGTAGCTGATCAAATTCAGTTCGCGTCGGGCGGAGTGGAAAATTGGGGAGATCTGGTCGCGGCGGTCAGGGCATACCAGCCCGATGTCATTATCCACACCGCGGCTGTCGTGAATACGGTACTTCTCGCCAAACGGCCGAGTCTAGCGATGACCATCAACACTGGGGGCACATTCAATGTTCTCGAAGTGGCTCGTCTATTTGGCATCAAGCGATTGGTGTGTTTCTCCAGCATCGGCGTCTTGCCGAGCGTCCAATATCAGCCGATTGATGTGAATCATCCAGTGTTTTTGGCGACCGAGGGGCCGGGCTCAAGTTTCTACGGGGCCGCCAAGGTGGCCAGTGAGGCTTTCTGCTGGGCTTATCATCAGTCGTTCGGGGTGGACTTCATCACGTTGCGACCCTCTGCGGTCTATGGCTTCGGAATGCAGTGGCCGCTCTTCATCAAGCCGATGGTTGAGAATTCAATGCGCGGCTTGCCTACCCGTTTCGAGAAAGGCCGCGAGTTCCCGCGCGACTACACTCACGCATCTGATGTGGCTCAACTCGCCGTGAAGGCCGTGGACATTCCGGCCGACAAGGTGCGTGACCGCGTCTTCTATGCGGCAACCGGCAGACCCCTAGTCACTGCTGGCAAATTGGCCGAAATCATCAAGAAGCTGATCCCCGGCGCGGACATTGAGATCGGATCTGGTCTGTCGGAGGCTGACATGCTTGAGATACGGTATCGAGGAGTGCTGAGTGTCGAAAACGCAAGAGAGCAATTGGGCTATGAACCTGAATTTGGAGATATCGAGAAGGGAGTCGCAAACTATATTCAGGTGTATCGCAAGTACCTGGCGGAGCGTGCCGACTAGCCATAAGAAAAAGGAGAACAGACATGAGCGCAAAGACTAAGTTTGAGTTTTTTGGGGGCGCGGCTTACCGCATTACCAACCGCGAAGGAAAAGTCATTCTCATAGATCCATTCCTAAACGAATGTGATGTCTCGCCGGTCAAGGTCAAAGACCTGGATCGAGTCGATCTAATCTTGGTGACCCACGCGGCTTGGGATCACATGGGGGATACTCTGGAGATTGCACGCAAGTTCAAATGCCCGGTCATTTGCGGCGGAGAAGTCCGCCACCACCTCATCCATCACGGAAACCTTGACCCAAGCAAAGTGCGGGGCGTGTGCTGGGGCCTACAAGTGGTGGAAAATGGAATTCGGGTACGCTCCGTGGCATCCATGCACTGGTCCTTCATCGAGTACCCGGATGGGTCGTTCATCTCAGGCCCGCCAATGGGTTTCATCGTGTACCCTGATCCAGGCGTCAAGGTTTATCACTCGGGCGACACCGCGATTTTCAGCGATCTGAAACTGTTTGGGCAACTGTATCAGCCCAACATTGCGTTGATGGCCGTCTCCATGCCGGAGAGTGGTCAACTACAGAAGCACGGCATTCCCGAATCGTTCTGCGGCGAAATGAGCCCTCACGAGGCGGCCCTAGCCTGTCTGTGGTTGGGAGTCGAGTATGCCTTGCCCAATCACTATTCTAAAGCTAAAGGCAACCCAGACGTGGAAAAGTTCCTCAGCCTCATACGGAACCTACACTCCGACGAAGCACCGGTGGCCAAACCAGTAGTGCTAGAACCGGGCGAAGCCTGGTACTATCCTCCCGAGCAGTGAGACACGTTTCCCGTGCCTTTGGCAGGGAATAAGACTGCAATGTATCGAAAGACACCGAGTCAAGAGTGAGCGAAATCCAGCGAATCAAGCGGACAACGACGCATCTCGGGCAGATTACGAAGCTTATCTCGGGGCGAAACAGCTTCTTCTTGAGAATGCGGGTAAAGAGCGGATGTCGGGCGGACAAAAAACACATGTCATGGCAGAAGTAAACAATCCGCGATGGGAGAACCTCTAGGCGGTCCTCCTCAGATATGAAGGAGACGTCCGAGGCATTGGCTAGGGTGACCTCTTCGCATCCTTGTGCCCTTGGACTGACACCACATCCGTCAGCTCGGTCATGATGTGGCTAAGGGGGTGTCCCTTAATCCACCCGGGGAAGAAGGAGAAGACTAGCTTCAGGTCTTCTTTGCCCGTATTAACAACAGTGTGGGGGTAACCCGCGGGAACGAAAACTGCTTTTCCCGGTTTCACATCATAGCGCTGCAAATGATCCCGGGAAGAGCCGATGAGGAAATAGCCTTCGCCAGACACCACATACTCTGACTCGTCATATTCGAAGTGGGCGTGCGGCAACATAGGTTCCGGTTGACCTGGAGGAATCGTTATGGTAGCCAGGACGGCATTGGCGGATCCTACCGTCCCCGGATCGAAGAGCAAGCGTAAATATCCGTATCCAGAGGAACCCTGGCGCCGCGCCGTCACAGGAGGAATCTCGCCCTCGTCGACAACGTCACATTTCTTTGACATCGACAACTTCCGCTCTTCCACAATCTTAGCCATCATGTTTCGCCGTCGTTACCGTAGGCCCTCGGTAGATAATCTCAGAACATAATAGTGTATCTGTTGAGAGGGTGGTCTCAGCGCGGTTTTCGCAGGATTCCTGAGTGACTACAAGGTTAGACATTTTTTGTCTGAATCTGTCGCTATGCTCTGCGTGAGACGACAAACGAGTGCTGATCGTGTATTCCGGCTCGAGCAACGTTCTTATGCCGACAACTCGTGGTCGTGAATTTGCAGAATGATCTTGAGGGATCTTGGTGAAGATTAGTCGAATCATAGACTTGACCCAAGTCATGAGACCTGGCAAGGAAGAGAGAAAGCTGGAACTGAGGACCTACAACGTTGAGGAGGTTCTGCCACACATCCACAGAGAGAAAGATGTCTGGTACATAATGCAGGAGGTCACTATGCTCACCCACATCGGAACCCACGTCGAGTCACCCTACCACTATTTGAAGGATGGACCTGACGTTTCTCAGCTTCCACTAGAGAGTCTTGTAGGAGAAGGCATAGTCTTGGACTTCTCCCACAAGAAGCCGATGGAAGCAATCGATGTCACTGAACTGTCGAGCCACGACAAAAGAATACATGAACGAGACATAGTACTGCTGAGGACGGACCGTAGCAAGTATTATGGCACAAGAGACTACCATCAAAGGCCATATCTCACCCCTGACGCCGCGAAGTGGCTGATCAAGAAGAGAATTCGCTGCTTGGGCATAGACGCGTCTGGTATAGAAGTCAAAGGAATAAACACCCAACCAGACCATAAACTGCTGTTTGAAAGTGGAATTCCCGTCGTCGAGAACCTAGTAGATCTGGACCAGATCGGCAAGGAACGCGTACTGGTCCTGATTCTACCCTTGAAGATAGAAGGCATGGACGCCTGCCCTGTGAGAGTTATCGCGATACAGTGCACGTAGTTGAGGGACAGCTTATGGAAATGCACAATGTGTACGTGACGTCGCGCTCGTTCGGACGATTTCACGAAGGGCCGCTTCAGAGGCTCAAGCAGGAAGCACATGTGACAATGTCCGACCACGGAAGATCCCTGAAGGAACACGAGATGAAAGGAGTGGTGAAAGACGTCGACGCCATTGTCGTTGGGGATGATCCTGTCACAAGAGAGGTTATGAAGAACGCCAACAGATTGAGAGTCATCGCAAAACACGGCATCGGCGTAGACAAGATAGATTTGATTTCTGCAACCGATAATGGGATTTACGTTACATTTACGCCAGGCGCAGTGTCCGACTCTGTGGCAGATCACACACTTGCGTTGGTGTTGGCGTTAGCCAGAAGAATCCCGCAGGCTCACGTCTCGACAAAGTCAGGAAATTGGGAGAGCAGGAATTTCATGGGCGTTGAGTTGGCGGGTAAGACTCTCGGACTCTTCGGGTTCGGGAGAATCGGGAGCAAGGTGGCCGAGAGAGCTCTGGGCTTCGGTATGAAGATTTTAGTCAACGAGATAGATCCCGACAGAGTGAGGCAGGAGATAGCAAGAGTGGGAGCGACCTGCGTCGACAAGGAAACATTGCTAAGAAGTTCGGACATTGTAGTAGTTCTGATTCCTCTTTCACACGACACGAAACACTTCATCGGGGGAAAGGAGTTGGCATTGATGAAAAAAACCGCTTTCTTGATTAACACAGCTAGAGGACCATTAGTTGATGAAAGCGCTTTATTTCAAGCCTTGAAAGAAGGGGAAATATGGGGAGCAGCTTTGGATGTCTACGACGAGGAGCCTCCGGGAAGAGATTTTCCTATCTTCGATTTAGATAACGTGATTGTAACTCCACATATTGCTGGATACACCTACGAAGCCAACTACAACATGGACGCGACAGTGGTTAATGATATCATCAGAGTGTTTGAGGGACAACTGCCGGAATACTTGGCAAACCGCGATGTCTTGGAGAAAACCCATTAGTTGCCGAGGAATCCCTCCTATCGACAAGATCGATCTGCAACCATGACGTAAACAGTTCGTGGCCGTATTGTCTCAAGACGTTCTTCTTGGTATAGATATCGGAACGCTCGGTTGTAGATGCGGAATATTCGACCTTCGCGGCAACGTCCAGGCGTATACATATGATGAATACCGCATAGAAAGCCCTCGGCCCGGATACGCGGAGCAGAATCCCGACACATACTTGGCAGCTGCGATGAGCACTGCTAGAAGAGCAATGCGGAATGGGAGAATCAATAAGAAAGATGTGGTCGCAATCGGTCTGACTGGAATTCAGGTATCAATCGTTCTGCTTGATTCTAAGGGAAGATGCCTGGGACCAGCGATCATCTATGCTGACGAACGATCCAGAGAACAGGTTGAGTGGATGCGCGATGCGATAGGCGAAGGAAGAATCTACGAAATCACAGGCGCCAGACTCGATGCCCAGTACCCAGCTTCCAAGTTGAGATGGATCAAAGAGAATGAACCGGGGAGATTCAAACGCATCTGGAAGATATTGTCACCCAAGGACTATGTGGCATTCCGATTGACTGGTCAAGTCAAAATGGACTTTGCCATGGCTTCCACAATGCAACTTCTCGAGACAAGAACAGCGTCATGGTCAACCCATCTAGCTGAGGCCTTGGGGATACCCCTTGAAATCCTGCCTGAGCTAGTGCCATCTACTGAAATCCTAGGGGAGACCGATGCCGAGTTTTCTCGAAAGCTCGGCGTGAGGAGGGGCACACCGATAGTCACCGGCGGAGGGGACAGCACATGTATGGCGTTAGGGGCCGGAATGTTGACGGAGCGTTTTGTCTGCGGCTCTCTTGGTGCGACCTCAAACGTGTTCGGATGCCTCGACGAGCCAAGGCTCGATCCTCAAATGAGGGTCAGCTACTACCGACACGTTGTCCCAGGAAAATGGGTGATCATGGCGGGAACTAACGACAGCTTAGTTCTGAGGTGGTATAGAGACAACCTTGGCCGATCTGAGGTTGAGGCTGCGAGAAAAGCTGGAGTCAGTGCTTACAAGATAATCGATCAAGAAGCCGAGAAATCCTCGCCTGGAGCAAATGGAATCGTATTCTTGCCCTTTCTAACAGGAGCAAGATCGCCCCTGTGGAATCCAAACGCCACGGGCGTGCTCTTCGGACTGAAGTACTATCACAGTAGGTCTGACATAGTCCGAGCTCTCTTGGAGTCGGTTGCGTACTCATTTAGACACAGGATGGAAGTGCTGAGGGAATTGCGGTTGGAGCCAAAGGAGACGAGGCTAATCGGCGGAGGGGCAAAGAGCAGATTGTGGGCACGGATACTAGCGGACGTCACCGGAATGCCTGTCTCCAAACTGAGGAACGAAGAAGCAGCAGTTTTCGGAGCATGCATCTTGGCAGGTATGGCCACCAAGGTGTACAAGAGTTTCCATCAGGCATGCAGGGACGTGGTCAAGTTGTCTACTAGAATAGTCCCGGAAAGGAGAAAACAACAGCCATACGAGACGACTTACAGATTGTACAGAAAGGTCTACAATAACCTGCTTGACGTATTTGAAAACCATGCACATAGTGATTCCTGAATTGAATCTGCAAAGGAGACCGAGCATCAGTCTAGCCCGAGGGTGAAAGTGGGGTGTGGATTACCCGATTCAATCCGGCATTCGAGATCTTGGATTTTGTCGCAGTAAGCGTGTTATCCCAGGACATTCAGCAAATCATGGTCTTCGGATGTGTTCTACGAGAGAGGAGAGACATCAGGCATTCTCTCATGCAGGATTCTGCCGGAGTTTCTTCATACAATCATACTCTAGTTGCTAGGTTCGATAATGTGCCATATGTTGTGGGATAATACAGCAGGAAGCGAAGAGCGCAAAAGTGATAAAGCTGCCATGCAGCAGCTACGGGCCGATGCAAATGGAAGTACAAAAGGAACTTCTGCTTGAGATGTATCGTCGAATGCTTCGCATCCGTGAATTTGAGCTGGGAGCGATGGACTTGTTCAAGCGCGGCCAAGTGAAAGGGGCTGTGCATCCTTACATTGGCCAAGAAGCCTCAGGAGTCGGTGTTTGCATGGCCCTCCGCCGAGATGACCTCATAGCGGGAACACACCGGAGCCACGGACACACCCTCGCCAAAGGGGCAGACACGAAGAAAATGATGGCAGAAATCCTTGGCAAGGAGACAGGCTATTGTAAGGGGCGGGGGGGATCGATGCACATCGCAGCCTTCGAGACAGGTAGCTTGGGAGCGCTCGCGGTCGTGGGTTCTGGAATCCCTCTCGCAGTAGGCGCCGCATTGGCTTTCAAGATGCGCGGCGAGGACAAAGTCTGTGTACCCTTCACCGGCGAAGGCGGTAGCAACACCGGCAACTGGCACGAATGCATGAACATGGCTTCCGTTTGGAACCTACCAGTCATCTTCGTTCTAGAGAACAACCAATATGCAGTGTCCACAAAAGTGGATACCGTGATCAAAGTGAAGGATCTTTCCCTCCGAGCCCAAGGCTACGGCATTCCAGGAGTCCGCGTGGATGGCTTTGATGTCTTGACGGTGTACGAGGCAGCGACCAAAGCTGTGGCGCGTGCTCGGCGGGGCGAAGGACCGACGCTCCTCGTCACGGAATCCTACCGATTCGAAGGGCACTATGCCGGTGAGCCGGAAGTCTATCGGACACGAGCCGAAGTTGAGGAGCACCGCAAGTTGGATCCGATCCCACGTTTTCACAAATACCTCATTGACAATGCCAAAGCAAGCTTGGACGAGGTCAAAGCGATTGACACGGAAGTCAAGCAGGAGATCGCCGACGCAATCGAATTTGCTAAAGCCAGTCCGCCGCCAGACCCGGCGACAGCGAAGGACTACATTTACGCGTGAGCCTTGGAGATGATGGGGAAATGACCTCAAAGGAAAAAGATGCAACTTCGCTCGGATCGACTAGACCGGTGATGTCTCCTGATCTGATCGTGCAGGTACCCCAAGGCATTCCTGCGAAAGAAATGTCATATCAGGAGGCGATCCGAGAAGCCCTGCGCGAAGAGATGCTACGTGACGAACGGGTTTTTCTGATGGGTGAGGACATCGCCAAACATGGCGGGGCGTTCGGCGTGACCCGAACGTTGTTCGATCAGTTCGGGCCGGAACGAGTGCGCAACACGCCGATTTCCGAAAACACGATCGTGGGCGCCGGCACTGGGGCAGCTCTAGCAGGCATGCGCCCAGTGATGGAGATAATGTTCGTGGACTTTTCCGGGTTGGCCATGGACCAGATCTGTACGCAAGCCGCCAAACTGCGCTTCATGACCGGAGGACAATGCAAAGTGCCGTGGGTGTTGCGCATGCCCCAGGGAGGCGGAGCCGGCAAGAGCACAGCAGCTCAACACTCCCAAAGCCTAGAAGTGTGGTTCGCTCATATCCCTGGCCTCAAAGTTGTTCTGCCGTCTACGCCCTACGACGCCAAGGGCCTGCTCAAAGCGGCCATCAGAGACGATAGTCCTACTATCTTTCTCGAGCACAAGTTCCTCTACTCCTTCCGTGGCCTGGTGCCTGACCAGGAATACGTTTTGCCTTTGGGAAAGTGCGATGTCAAGCGTCAGGGGAAGGATGTGACAGTGGTGACTTCCGGGGCGATGGTCTGGCACGCCATGGTGGCCGCGAACATTCTGGCCCCTAAGGGCATCAGCGTCGAGGTAGTGGACGTGCGTACAATCAGCCCATTGGATGAGGAGACGATCGGAGCTTCAGCACGCAAGACCGGACGCGTCGTGCTGGTTGCTGAAGCGTGCCGCTCCTATGGAGCAACTGGCGAGTGGGGTATGGTTGTAGTAGAGCAAGCCTTCGATTACCTGAAAGCACCTATCATGCGCGTCACCGGGCGTTTCTCGCCCATTCCATTTGCCGACAGCCTCGAGAAAGGCGTATGGCCAGAGACTGACGACGTGGTTCGCGCAATTCAAAGAACGATGGCGTAAGCACACTAGTGGAGCAGATAGCACGTGCCCGTGGAAGTCTTCGTCCACAAGATGACAGACCATATGGAGTCGGGCCGCATCATTCAATGGCTGGTGAAGGAGGGTGAGCGGGTCGAACAGCATCAGGTCATCATGGAAGTGGAGACAGACAAAGCTGTGGCCGAACTGGAATCCCCTGCCAGCGGGATCTTGAAAGGCATCCGACCCGGTGCGGTGGAAGGGGCTCGAGTTCCTGTTGGAGAGACGCTTGCATTCATCGCGGAGCCAGACGAGCAAGTACCCGCCTTACCGCCACTGCCGTCTGTAGGCGCGGAAACGGCAGTCGAAGCTGGCGGCACACAGACTGCGGCTGCCGCTACACAGGCTCAGGCTGTGACGCGCCAAGTCCGGGCTACCCCTGCTGTTCGGCGCATCGCCAGAGAATTGAAAATCAACCTAGACCTCGTGACAGGAACAGGCCCCGACGGCAAGATCAGCGAAGAAGACGTGCGCAGCTTCGCCGCGGCGAGAGGAGGCACATTGGCTGACGCGACCCTAGCGACTGCTTCGCCCGAGCCGGTTGAATGGGTGGACCTCAGCACTGTGCAACGCCTAACAGGCGAACGGATGGTGCAAAGTATCCAAACCGCTCCCCAGTTTGCCCTCGTCATCAGCGCAGACATGACTAACGCCTTGCAACTCCGCGAAGCGATAATCGATCAAATTGCGAAAGAAACCGGCGAACGCTTGTCCATCACAGCACTTCTAGTGAAGATCGTGGCGACCGCGCTCAAGGATCAGCCGAGGGCTAACGCATCCTTCGAGGCAGGACGGGTCAAGCTGCACAAACGGGTCAATGTCGGCGTGGCTATAGGCGCTGACGCGGGTTTGATCGTGCCGGTCATCAAGGAGGCAGATCAGAAGTCTCTTGTTCAGATTGTCCGCGAACTTCAAGTCTTTCGGGAGAAAGCTCGCCAGATGCGTTTCAGTGCCGACGACCTGTCGGGTGGCACGTTCACAGTTTCGAACCTAGGAATGTACGGCATAGATCAATTCAACGCTATCGTGAATCCACCGCAAAGCGCTATCTTGGCGGTCGGCCGGGTGATCAAGACCCCAGTAGCCCTCCCGGACAATACCGTCACGACGCGCCCTATCATGAACCTAACACTGACGGTTGACCACCGCGCCATGGACGGCGTTCAAGGCGCCAAATTCCTGGCGGAAATCAAAGAACGCCTCGAAAAACCGGAGTTGCTCCGGGACCTGGAAAGAATCTAAGACCTATTCTCGTAGATATCGGTGTGTCTGCCAGTCTTGATAGTGTTTAGCATTCTACTGTCCTAGGACTTGATGGGGTAGACTCCATATTTATGGGCGGTCTCAACGTACCTGAGAACGTTCTTGACGAATTTGTCGATGTCAGGAACGAATGAATGGAGTGAGTTGGTCGACGCGAGGATATGGCCGCCGCCGGGGGATACCTTTCGGATAACGTCGATCACCTCTTTCTCTACCTCATCCTCGCTTGCGAACGGCAACAGCTTCGCCACGTCGACTCCCCCTACCAGGGTGAGTCTGTCACCATAGGTTCGCTTGAGCTCGGTGATATCCATCCCCGCCTCGGGTTGTATAGGATGGAGGCCGTCAATTCCCAGATCGAGTATGTAGTTCATTATCGGCTTGAGGTTGCCGTCTGTATGCCGGATCACTTTGGCGCCTCTCTTCTTGAGGCTTTGAACCAGACTCTTGCTATAGGGATGCACGAACTGCTCATACAGTTTTGGCGGCATGAATGGACCGTGATTATCTGCGATGTCATCTCCGATCAGGATGAACTCGGCCCCAGCGTCCAAACAACGTTTTCCCAGTTCTAAACTGAATTTATAGTGCTGCTCCAATACCTTTCTTACGAAACTCGGCTTTTCGTACATGTAGAGAAGAAGCTTCTCTAGACCGACCATGGTCTCGGCGCGTTCAAAGATGCCTTGATCGACTGCTCCCATTACCGCATACTCGTTTCCTATCGCCTTCAGAGCAATCTCCAGGTCGTCGATGCGGCCGGGCGCCAGAGGATCTGGAAATTCGAATTCGTCAAACTTCTCGGGGGTATCTATCGTTCCCTTGATGTAGAACCCGAACATGTCCCAGATGGCGCCTTTTTGATACCTCCATTTTCGGCCCCATTCATCCACGAACGCTTTGTCGTCTAGGAATTTGGGCTTCCAGCCTTTGGGGGCTCCAAAGGAGATGGGGACAAAGTCTATCTCGAGTTTCTTGTAACAGTCTATCATATCATTGACTCCTGTAAAAGGGCGATGAAGTATTTTCTCAATAATGATCGTGTGCATCCAGGGTTCGAAGATTGGTACTCTGTCCGGCTCGCTATGCTCTAGGGCAGTACGGGCACGCTCTTTGGGAACCATTTTAGGGCACACTACTGTCACTCCTCCTTCAGATTGTCAATAGTTTTCAGGATCTCCGGTGCATCCCTTACATAGGCATCAGCGCCGACCTCTTTAGCGAAAGTTTCGGACAACGGTGCACCACCAACGATCACCTTCACGTTATTTCTAAGACCAGCTTTCTTCAGATCGAGGATGACTGTCTTCATATTCATCATAGTACTTGTTAGCAGCGCGGACAGGCCCAATACGTCCATATCTCTTTCCTTGATCTCGCTGAGGAAGCGGGACGATTTCACGTCGACCCCTAGGTCGTAGACCTCATAGCCTGACGAGAGGAGTATCGTGGACACAATATTCTTGCCGATATCGTGAATATCCCCCTCTACAGTTCCTATGACAACCTTCCCCAGTTTCTGTTGACCTTTTCCAAAATGGGGTGTAAGAACATCCAGAGCAGTTTTCGCGATCTCTCCGGAAATAACGAGCTCCGAAAGGAAATACTCCCCTTTCTCGTATTTGGCGCCTATCTCATCTAGACCTTCTTTCAGTTCTTTCATGAGTTCCGGTGGGGAGATGCCGGCGTCCAACGCCTTGTTGATGGCTGTTCTTATTCCGTCTCTGTCAAATGCGAGGAGACGCTCTTTGACATTCTTCAGCAGTCCGCTTCTGTGCATAGAGTTGAGGTCCGCAGATAGTTATATATCGTCTGTGCAGCGTTGGACTGCTTCTGAAGGAGAGGCGGAATGGCTACTAAGATTCGTTTTCTAGGAATCGCGGCTTTCGAGATCACCAACAGCGATGGAGTAGTAGCGCTGATAGATCCACTCATAGACGAGAATGTAGCGTCGCCTATCAAGACATCTGAATTGAAGAGAGTCGACCTAATCCTTGTGACTCATGGAGCCGTTGATCACTTAGGGGACACAGCAAAGCTATCCAAGAGGTTTAACGCACCCGTCGTTTGCGGCGCTGATGTGAAAGCTCATTTGCTGAGGGAAGGCGTGCAAGCTGATAAGATCTCGGCAACGATTTGGGGACTGATGCTTGAAGTGGCTGGCATGAGGGTCAGATCAGTCGAGAGCAGACACTATTCGGGCATCACCGAGCCAGACGGAACATGCTATACCGCCCAACCGATGGGTTTCATAATCTATCCGGAGCCGGGAGTTCGAATATACGATGGAGGAGATACAGCTCTGTTTAGCGATCTGAAACTAATCGGTCAATTGTATAGGCCCAACATAGGCCTGATTCACGTCACTGTCCCAACACGTCTCATGACCCGTCTCAAGATGCGGATTCCGCTCACCGGAGAAATGAGCCCATATGAAGCAGCACTGGCAGCACAATGGCTCGGCCTAGAATATGCGATAGCGATGCACTTTGACACGACACCCGATGAGCCAGACGTGCATGCGTTTGTCGAATTGCTGAACAGGGCGACTGAACACGACTCCCGCACAAAACCAGTTGTTCTGAACTTCGGGGAGACTTTTGAGTACGAAGGAAAAGAGTAGATCTTTCACGTGGGCCGGATACTTGTTGTCGAGGGTATTATCGATACTATCGGCATAGGGAAAAAGGACTCCGATCGGTTCTCCTCGTTCACGCTTACCTATGCTTGTCTGCCGTAGAGGTCTCTGGCGACGAAGTCCAGGCCGAGTTCTGTCAGCTTCTCCCTCGTCGGCTTTCCCTCAGTATCCCACCCGGACAATTTGTAGTACTCTGTCAGCATTTCCTCAAGTCTTACGACTTGTCCCTTGCAAGGTCCCTCCGGAAGCGGCTCCTTCAGCAGCCTGTAAGGAAGCGTGTCGTCCTTCTTCGATAGCCCTTCTCGAATGTTGAAAGCTCTGGTTAGATTATCTATTCTCTCACCGATCTCGCAAAGCGCGCTTACGTCCCGGTATCCAAAGCCAGTCGCACCGTTGACCATTTCGAATATTTCCTGCGGAGAAACGCCCCAACCGTGGAACCGGCAGACTCCTGTGGAATCCCATACAGTGTTGGTTTCATTCACCAGATGTCTTACAGCCTCAGCCTTACCTTCTATCGTCTTTGGATCCATTGATGGAGGCTGCATCATCTCAGAACCAGCTGTCCACGCATGAAGGTGGCAGGCACCTCTGTCGCCCACGGCATAGTTCAGCCCCATCCCCTGGGCTGCTCTTGGACAGTAGGCAGGTAGTTCCATACCCTTTGAGTGGATGGCGAACTTGTCGGATTCTTTGCCAATACGCTGGGCGGCCCTCTTCACGCCGTTTGACGCAAGTTCTCCGAGCTTACAGAAGCCTCTACCAGCGAGGTCGACAGCGTCGACCATGGCGTCAGCGTTGCCAAATCTCAAGTCTATCCCTGCTGTGTCTTCCCTCGTGATCAAGCCTTTTTCGTAGCACTCCATCAGGAACCCGATGGTGTTCCCTACCGACATCGTGTCCATTCCGTAGTAGTCGCATAGATAATCTGCCCTCGCGATAGCTTCTCTATTCGAGATGCCACATTGCGGACCAAAGGACCAAATATCCTCATACTCAGGCCCCTCGGTGAAGGTCCCGGCGTATTTGCCTTCTCTGACTATGGCAACATGGGCGCAAAGAATTGGGCAACTGTAACATGGTCTGCTCCCAGGCGCGTTGCGGGGTATCCAGAGCTTGTCAGCGTAGGTTTCGCCCTTGAGTTCCGAGGCTTGCTCAAATACGCCTGTTTGAAAGTTCCTTGTGGGCCAACCGCCAGCCGTGTTCATGTCTCCAATTATGTTCGCAGTTCCGTAGATTGATAGCCTGCCGCCCTTGGCCGGTCCAGTAACCTTGCCCTGCGATAGTATAGTATAGCAAGACTTGACAGCCCTGCTGAGAGCTTCTGGTTTGGCTGCAAAATCTTTGGGTTTGTACTTGTGGCCAGTTACAACCATGGCTTTCAGGTTCTTCGATCCCATAACTGCACCCATGCCTCCTCTCCCGGCCGCCCTAACCTCAGAAATCACCGAAGCTAGGAGCGCCTGTCTTTCACCAGCCGGCCCTACGCCGGCAACGCGGGGCATTCGGTCCGTGCAGTGCTTATCCTTCAGTACTCTTTCAGTTGAAAAAGTGTCAGAGCCCCAAACGAAGTTAGCGTTAAGTATCTTGACTTCATCATCGACTATGTTCAGGTAGACTGGTTCAGGTGACTTGTCCTCGACTATTATCCCGTCATATCCTGCGAATTTGAGTTCTGGACCCCAAGACCCCCCGCAATGTGAGTCGCACCATGAATTTGTCAGCGGAGACTTGGCTGAGACCGAGAATCTGTTAGGCATCGGGGCCGTTGTTCCGGTGAGGGGGCCGGTCATGAAAATCAAGCGGTTTTCCGGACCCAGCGGATTGACGCCTCGCTTAAGCTCGTTGAAGAGGATGTAGGCGCTCAGTCCCTTCGAGCCCACGTAGGCTTTGGTTATTTTCTTGTCCAGTTGCTCCTTCTTGATTGCCTTCGTTCGCAGGTTAACCCTGAGCAGTTGTCCAGCATATGACCCAAACTTGGGCATACCCTTCACTAGCACGCGCAATGTTCCATGGGGCCATTTAAGAGCGTTTGGACTAGTGCACGTCGGCCTGACGAGAAGAGATGTAAACCGATTTCGAGCCTGGGCCGGTGCAAGTCTCATTCAAGACGCACTTACTCAGTACAGGAAGATGAAGCCTCGCCATTTCCCGGGGAGGTGTTGAAGGCTTTTACAGAGCCAGCCAAGCCTGCGGAGGCGTTCCGCAGCCGTTGCCGTGCTGCTTGCTCCGGTACTCATGTTAGCATAATTCCAGACCTTGCTCCAATCCAAGTCCCCAGCAGAGTCAAATTTGGACAAGAATGCGTACTCAGGCGGGTAAGACGCAGTCCCAGACACGTACACGTTTCCATAAGCATCTACGGCCAAGCCTTCCATATACCATCCATCGATCCATCCAAGTGTCCCTGAGGGTCCCCAGACCGTATTCCACTGAAGGAAGCCAGCGGAGTTGAATTTGGCCAGAAACGCTTCCGTCGAATTCGGCCCGGTGTGGCCAGCCAAGAGCACGTTGCCCTGAGGATCCACGGCTACACGCATTCCCTCCCCACTGCCCCAGAGCACGGTCCAGTGCAACTCGCCCTTGGCGTTCAATTTGACTAGAATTGCGCCAACATAGCCGGTGATGTTGTAATAGTCGTACAGACTTCCGGACCTCCGGCTATGTAGATATCGCCCGCATGGTCAAACGCTATGCCTCCTGCCCCAAGCTTCACTGGGAATTCATCGAATACTACAACTACGAACGACTACACATGGCGTTAGACTATTCAGCCCCAGCAGAAGTATACTTCAACAATGTGCCAAAGGTCATGGACTAACACACTCTCAGCTTCTTGCGAATGTCATTGACTCCCGCAGTACTCTCAGCTTCTCGAGCTTGTCCGCTTCTTATTTTAGTCCCTTGCACTCAAGCTTGGCTTTGGTAGGGACTCAGGTCTTGTCCCAGCCTCTTGGCTCGTAGCAGTTATCGTGCTATATCCTGGGCATTTGGAGAACAGGCCCATCCGATTTCATTGTGATTTGCTACAGGCTTCTAAGAACAGCTCCTTCTATAACACAGAAGAAAGCCAAAACCTAATCTAGTTGCGAGCGCTGGACTCAAAGGCTAGTCTAGGAGTCGTCTCTTCTTCTTGCCTGTAGGACGCTCATAGCGCTTGGTAAGCGTGCTCGCGCCCCTTTGGGATCTCCATGACTTCTAGTATTAGCTCATTGCTTAGCTTGGCGTAGTTGAACTCTATCTTTCCAAATACAATTGATTTCTCAGATAGTATTTGCGCGCCGGCCGCTTTCAGCCCCTTCAAGGCACTATCTATATCGTCAACGAGGTATGCGATATGGCTTATTCCCTTTCTGACCGGTCCTGCCGCTAGAAGCGGGCTTTTCTTTGAAACTTCCACTAGTTCCAAGACGATGTCGTCCTTCGTCATCGCGCAATATGTATCACCTGTTTCCTCGGACTTGACCGTACCTTTTATTTCGAACCCTAGGAGGTCGCTGTAATACTTGCTTGACTGTTCGATGCTTTCAACTACTACGGCGATGTGATCCAGATTTCCCAGTTTCACAGACAAATTGAGTTACTCCGTCCACAAGACTGCGATCATTCACGAGTGTTTTCTTTTTTGGTGATCCATGTTATTTATCATTTTGGGTCGTTCTGCCATGTTGAACTATCCACCCTGATGTGTCAGTGATAAGAATGTTTAGAGTTGAATCGAAGGCGGCGAGACCATGGTGGATAGAGAACTGCGACGGAGAAGATGGCTCATCAACAGAAAGCTTGAGGGTTGGAG
>Ga0208321_1000623_pt1 | contig 18539 bp, 16 predicted proteins | sample June2015DPH_4_15_FD_184692 | JGI IMG/M metagenome (GOLD analysis project Ga0208321, IMG submission 184692) | Peatland microbial communities from SPRUCE experiment site at the Marcell Experimental Forest, Minnesota, USA - June2015DPH_4_150... | ecosystem: Environmental > Terrestrial > Soil >... | reverse complement strand
CAACCGTCATACTCGGACCTGGAAGCGTGGCTCAAGCGCACGTGGAAAATGAGTACATCGAAACACAGCAGTTGGTCGACGCGACAGAAATATACTACCAAGTATCACTGAAGCTGTTACGGTAGCCCCCGCACAACACGGACCGACCGAGCGCCTAGTTGAGATAGAGGATCGCCTGTAGTGAAGGCCAATCACGTAGGGGCTTTTCCGATTAGTCACGGAATGCCCGCAAATGAAAACGTGCCCTAGTTGGCATCATCCGCCGCCATGGTCTTACCGAATCCTGTTCCGTCATTTTGTCTTGACCAGAACACGACTGGCTGGCTACAGTTGTCGTGCTGTGTGGTCTGCGTCGTGTACGGCTTCGAAGATTCGGCCTTCTTTGACTGAGTCGCCTATGACGTATGATTCTGGGCAGGACTGTTTCAGGGCGTCTATGAATTCTGAGTCTGGCTTGCGTCCAACGGCTAGGAGGACAGTGTCGGCTGGGATCTTCTGCATCTTATCCCCGTCAGTTACGATCCAGACATCTTCAGGGGTGACTTGGACTACGTTTGATCTAGTGTAGGCTTTGACGCCAGCCTTCTCCAGCAGCTCCTCCAGCACCACGATGTTGTTCTTTATCTCTTCCGTTGGCATCAGTTTCTCGAGGAGTTCCACGATGACAACGTTCTTGCCCTTCCGAGCTAGGTGGAGGGCTGTCTCGCAGCCTAGTACGCCTCCGCCGATGACGACAACGTTCTTGCCTTTGATCTTGCGTGGGTTTCGTAAGGCGTCCTCAGGTGTGGTTACGTTGGTTACGTTATCTTCGTCGATGCCTGGGATCTTAGGTAGTGTGGGTGCAGCCCCGACCGCGATGATTAGGGCATCGGGTCGAATTCGCTGTATGGTGTCGGGTGCGACTTTCGTGTTCAGCTTAACTTTGACTTGGCTGTCTTTGATCTCCGCTTGGTAGTAGTTGAGGAGAGCTTTCAGGTCTATTTTGAATGGTGGTGCGCTGCCTGGGATGAGGAGGCCGCCCACGCGGTCTCGCATCTCGTATAGTGTAACGTCATGTCCACGCTGGGAGGCTGTGAGCGCTGCCACGATACCTCCGGGACCCCCACCTACCACGGCAACCTTCTTCGGCTTCTTCACCTTACCCAACGGCTCCTCAAGTTCATGAAGCAAGAAAGGATTTACCGAGCAGACGGCCTCCTTTTGTCGAAACACGATTTCGTGGTGGCAGACGTTGCATCTGATGCAGGGTCTGATGCGTCTTCCTTCCTTGGCCTTATTGGGCCACTCGTGGTCGGCCAAGAGCGCCCTTCCAAGCACGACCATATCCGCTTTCCGATCTGCAATTATCTTATCAGCCTCTTTCGGATCCACGATCCCGCCAGCAGCTAGAACTGGAACATTCTTGATCTTCCTCTTGATTCGCTCCGCAAGCTCTAGGAGGGTGTTCCTAGGCAGATACATTGGTGGCATCGTTGGGTATTTGGATCGAGCCGCGAGGGGAGGGAAGAAGGCTGTTGTCTGGGTGTGTAGATAAGCGATGCCTTCGTCAGCCATTCTTTGAGCAATCTTCAGCGCCAGTTCATGATCAATCCCGTTAGGCACTTCTTCCCATGCACTGAATTTTAGGCCCACGGGAAAATCTTTTCCACATGCCTTCTTGATTCCCCTAAGTATCTCGGTTGGGAAGCGCATCCTCCGCTCAAAATCGCCACCATACTCATCATCTCTCCTGTTGAAATGAGGTGACATGAACTGTCCGATCAAATATGAGTGAGCACCGTGCAACTCGACACCATCAAAACCGGCCTCTTTGGCCCGCCGTCCAGCTTCAGTAAATTCTTGAATGACTTCTCTTATCTGGTCGCCTGCAAACTCTTTCGGTCGAGAAAGGTATAGTGGACTTTCGATGGCCGAAGGCGCATATCCGCCAGACTCGTACTTTCCGCCCAGTGTACCTATTTGGAGGAATGCTTTCGCATCATGCTTGTGGACAGCCTCTGCATATTTGGAGAGGCTGCCGATCAATCCATCATCATATGCGCCTAGCATATCGAGCTTCTGATACTTTGATACGTTTGCGAACTCGCTTATGATCAGGCCCACTCCACCTCGTGAACGGGCCTCCACGTAGGCTAGGGTACTGTCTTGAACGGCCCCATCCGGAGGGAAAACCCCCAGCCCCATGGGCGCCAATGCAATTCTGTTCTCTATCTCGACCTTGCCAAGCATGATTGGACTGAATAGGTGTCTTAGAGTCATGCCTCTGAAACCTAGTCGCCAGGTATCCATATAACCTCTACATAAATCTAGCACGCGGTCAAAGCGCAGATGTCACTGAGAGTCACTTTGGAATCTGTCCCCAAATTGCTGGCCCAGCATCAAAGTCTGAGGCGTGCCCGATGATCTACTATCCGGTGTTTGGTGTACCAACTTTTCGAATCCACAGCAGCTCCTCCGTCGCATGCTCCGAAGGCGCGTGGTTCTGGCTGAAACTGCCCTGGATGTGATTTCCCTGCTCACACACCATACAACAATCTTACACTAGAGGGGAGTGCAGGATAGTGCGCCGTCTTCTCGTTTCGTCGGGCTGAGGTCCTGGAAACGAGGGAACTGATCAACACCAGTGGCGAGACCGGTGTGTGAAGCTCAACCAACTGGAAGTCTTTTCTTGGTTCTGGGCCATGTCAGTGGAAGGTTTGGGCTATGAGGATGCACGAGCTTCTGGAGCGAAACGTGTCGCGAGCGCCCGACAAGACGCCCCTATTCTCCGAATCCCGGTCAGACTTCCTGAGAAGAGTGCTGCGAAGTTCATCTGAGCACCCATATGCGCGAAGAGTATAGGCGCGAAGATTATGCTGATCGACTCGGTGTACTCCTTCAGCCTCCTGATAGCTCCGGATCCAGCTATGCCCGTCCCTGCAGAAGGCTCCGACCAAGGGTGAAAGCCCCATGACCACTGAGAGACCCGCCGCGGCGAAGCAGATCACGGTCGCTGTTGTTTCTATGGGCCCTTCCTTCTCGAAGACCCAGGTTTCTGCCTAGAGGGCGGTATTCAGTCGTGGAAGACATATCTCCAACTTTCCCTATCATTGGGCGCCGGAGCAATGGCGGATTGGAGGTTCAACTATGAAGAGGCTTACTCTCAGGGATCAAGGCACGCTGCATTACACACTCAGTCCATTTCACAAACCGACCCTGACTGTCTCGCCAGGCGAGACCGTCTTGGTTGAGACTGAGGACGCGTTCTCGGGGCAGATAAGGAAAGCTGGAGACAGGAGAGACACGGAGAAGATGCCATGGGGAAACCCGCAGATGGGCCCGATATATGTGGAAGGCGCAGGGAAGGGAGACGCATTGGTCGTTGAGATACTTGAGATCGAGCCGACAATAGGCCAGGTGCCACCCGAATACCCCCACTCGAGGTCTATCCCAGTCTCACGACGCTACCTCTTGGGAGACTGTTGGGCGTTGAATTGCCGCATAGAACACGAATCTGTCCTGTAAAGGATGGAATGGTCTACTTCAGCGATAAAGTGATCTTGCCGTATGAGCCGATGGTGGGGACAATCGGAACAGCGCCTGAGATAGAAGCCGTAACTAGCCTCCTGCCCGGCCCTCACGGTGGAAACATGGATTTCGCCGATATCTGCCCGGCCGCGAAAGTGTATCTTCCCGTGAAAGTTCCTGGCGGGTTACTCTATCTTGGTGATGCACACGCGGTGCAGGGTGACGCGGAGATATCCGGAACCGCTATCGAGATGCCTGCTGAGGTAATTATGAAAATCGACCTGGTCAAAGCGAAGCCACTGAGATGGCCGCGTATCGAGTTACCTGACTACATCATAACCACATCCACAAGCGGAGCCGCAAGAACGCTCGAAGACGCTACAAGATCCGCTTTTTTCGAGATGGTTCTTTGGCTCGAAGAGGAGTATGAGATGGACAGGTGGGATGCATACGAGCTTTGTACGCAGGTCGCTCGTGTCCGGATGGGGAACATATGGTCGATTTCGGTCAAGTTCCCTAAGAGGTATCTCCTTACCCAGTCGAAAGCTCAGTTCGCCAATCGGCGCTGCTGATCGGACACGCATTACAATAAACGGGCCTGTCCGGCCGCGGTCGGCACGGCATTTGACACCCAGCCCCACAGTCGCTTCAGGTCGCTAGAAACATGGGTCGAGCGGTCGGATTCCGAAAGCCCACACAATTCACCTCTTTCTTACGGTCGGAAAACATCGGCAACATAACACATGATACGTAGAGTTCCTCATGTACTCTAGCAGCGGTCCCAGCTGTTCTGTCGCACGCCGACACTCTCTGGACCACGCGGCTACCGATCTCGTCAAAGGAAAGAATCCCCAATGGTGGCGCGATCAATTGAATGAAGTTCATGCGAAGACTTAAATGAACTACGAAAGGGGGTATCGTCTTCCAATCGCCGCTTATTGCAGGAGAAGCGATGTTATGGCGAAGATAAGAGCCGTCACTGGAGATATATCTCCCGCCGAATTGGGCATAACCCTGATGCATGATCATCTGCTGGTCGATAATAATCCTTGGAGGACTGTAATGCACCCCAAGGACGAACGAAAAAGACTCCTAGCAGAAGCTCCCGTGACTTTACAAATGCGCGGAGAAATTTCCCGCGACGCCAATTTATGTGCAGACAACAATGTTCTGGACAGCATAAGCGATGCGGCCTCGGAGATGTTGGAGTACAGGATGGCCGGCGGCCGCAGTCTGGTTGATGTAACTCCGATCGGCATAGGCCGGGATCACATGAGCATCGCCAAGATTTCTAAGATGAGTGGGCTCAACGTCATATGCGGGACCGGCTGGTATGCCGATTTTTCTCTGCCTCCTTGGGTAAGGGAGGCGAATTCGGAGCAGCTTTCGGAGATGATGCGCAAGGAACTTACTGAAGGCATAGAAGGAACGGACATACACGCTGGATTGATAGGTGAGATTGGTTGCAGCTATCCTTGGACCGACTGTGAAAGAAAGGTCCTAGAAGCCGCCGCTATCGCTCAGGTCAGGACCGGCGCGCCCCTAACTATTCACCCGGGATTGCACGACTTGCAGAACAGGCGATATGTGAAGCAAGCAAGTGAGTATCTTGATTTTCTTCAGAACAAAGGAGTTGATTTCGAACGAGTCTATGTGAGTCATATGGACATGACGGCTGATGATACCGCATATCATCGGTCGATCATAGACAAATACGGAGTCGTTCTAGGGTATGACAACTTCGGAAACGAAATGTACTATGACACGATCTATCCGGGTTGTGGCGGTATCCCCGACAAGATGAGAGTCAAAGGTTTGGTAGACCTGCTGGGATCAGGATACGAGAAACATCTTGTTCTGTCGCAGGACATCTGTCTCAAAATAGCGCTGAGGAAATACGGTGGTTATGGCTACTCCCACGTCCTGAGGCACATAGTTCCTGAGATACTGGCCGGGGGAGTAACGCAGAGACAGGTAGACACTATGCTAGTAGAGAATCCGAAAAGAATTCTCGCTTGGGCCTGATTAGCGTGACGGCATACACAAGAACAAGTCGTGGCTTCATGCGGCAGTCGGACCGTCGACTGCATCAGCTTGCAGAGGTCGCTCGTTGACATTATTGACGATAGACCACGTGAGAGTGGTCTCGAGAGAACTCTTCTAAACGGTCCGGGCTCTGGCCGGCACGCACGGCAGACATGGCTTGGAATGGCTTTCCAAGTTGGAACTGCCCGCTGGCGACCGAATACTTTGTCGCTGCAGGTGCCGGAAACATGGCAGGCCACGATTACCCAAAGCGTTGCCTCTGAAAGCTGGAAACGATCTAGATGTGACAAGCAACGAAATGATCGCTTCCAGCATCTTCAAGTCTGGGTTCGTCTTTTGAGCAATTAGCCTTTCTTGCCCAGCATCTAGTATGGAACCTGCAGCCTAGAGGCGGGTCGGTCGCACTCGGCACATCGCCTGCAAGAATGATCCGTTCCGATTTCCTTTTTGGATTTGGAACGGGCGTTGCCGAGAGGATCGCCTTCGTATATGGGTGTAATGGGTTGAGATAGAGATCATCGACTTGCCCCAGTTCCACGACCCTGCCGAGGTACATGATCGCGACTCGGTCGCTGACCGATCTAAGTACACTTAAGTCGTGTGTAATGAATAGACAAGCTATGTTCAGTCTTTCCTTCAACTGTTTCATTAGGTCGAGTATCTGTGCGCGGACGGACAGATCCAAAGCAGAGACCGGCTCATCCGCAACCAAGAAGTCCGGATTAAGAGAGATAGCTCTAGCGATATTGATCCTCTGCCTTTGTCCTCCGCTGAATTCATGCGGCAATCTATCAACATAGAATTCGGCGGGACTCAATCCGACGAAATCTAGAAGACTCAGAACCTTGTCGTGAATTTCGCTCTGGTTCATGGTTGTGTGAACCCGGAACGGCAGGGCCAGGCTTTGCAGAATCGTCCTGCGAGGATTCAGGGCTCCCAACGGATCCTGACACACCATCGAGACTTTCTGTCGGAGCTCTTTTATTTCATGTCTTTTCAGGCTACGTAGGTTTCTCCCTTTGAACAGCACCTCTCCAGAGGTTGGTTCCATCAATTGGACAAGCGTCCTTCCAAGAGTTGACTTGCCACATCCACTCTCACCAGCGAGGCCTAGCGTCTCTCCTTCGTCTATGTGAATACTCACGTCGTCGACCGCGTGAACAACTTTCACCGCTCGGCCCAGAAAGGAACTTGTCGTAAAGTGCTTGGTCAGGTTATATGTCTCGACCAGATGTTGCATCTAGTTCCTCTCATACAGCCAACAGTAGACGCTGTGATTACTGCCTACTTCGAACGGCGTGGGTTCTTCCTCGCTGCATCTTGGCATCGCCTTCGTACATCTTGGGTGGAACCTGCACCCTCTCGGCGGATTGATCAAATTTGGAACATCGCCCGGTATGCCAACTAGTTTCTTCTTGAACTCATCTATACTTAGCGCAGAGTCGAGAAGAGCAGCAGTATATGGATGCAAGGGCGTCTCGAAGAGCGCTTCCGCGCCGGCATATTCCGCTATTCTCCCAGCGTACATCACGATTACTTCGTGGCATGTTTCTGCAACGATTCCAAGGTCGTGTGTGATTAGTAGGACCGAGCTATCAATCTTCTGACCGAGATTCTTGATCTCTTCAAGGATCTGTGCCTGTACGGTGACATCTAAGGCCGTTGTAGGTTCATCGGCGATTAGTAGGGATGGGTTAGACACTGTTGCAATTGCGATCAAGACGCGTTGACGCATGCCCCCACTTAGTTGGTGCGGATAATCGTCCAAGATCTTCCTAGAGCTAGGTATGCCCATCCTTTCGAGAAGTTCGAGTGCTTTCTTCTGATCGCTTTCTGATTTTGATGCTTCGCTCCGGGCGATGGCCTCGACTATCTGATCCCCGATCTTCATGACAGGATTGAGAAAACTCAAGGGATCCTGGAATACCATCGATATCTTTTTTCCCCTTATCTCTCTGATGTCCTGTTCGGAAAGCTTTGTTAGATCCTTCCCCTGGAACATTATCTTTCCCTGGACTATCCTCGCCTGAGGTGGCAATAACCTCATGATTGTGAAGCCCAAAGTGCTCTTTCCCGATCCAGATTCACCGACCAGTCCAACGACCTTTCTCGGTTTGATGCTGAGCCCCACATCATCCACCGCCTTCACAGTTCCGTGTCGTGTTTGAAAATACACCCTCAGATTGGAGATGGTTACGAGATCGCTCTCTCCTTCCATCATGCTACTTCTCCCCCGTGATTGCTTTCGGGCTGAAAGCGTCGCTAATAGCATCTCCGATGAGATTGAAAGCAAGGACCACAAGAAATATCGAGATACCTGGAAAAACACTCATCCACCAGGCTCGGTTGATGAAAGCCATGGATCTCTGTAGCATGTAGCCCCAGTCAGGATAGTTTATGTCACCTAGTCCTATGAAGCTCAACCCCGCGGCCATCAGGATGGAGAACCCAACACATAGAGTCCAAGTGACTACTATCGGACCTACGATGTTCGGCAGGAGTTCGCCGGTGATTATTTCTCTAGTGCTCGCTCCGAATGATCTAGCGACATTGACAAATTCCATCTTCTCGATTCGCATGGTCTCGGATCTTGTTACCCTTGCTGTTCCCGGCCAAATGAGCAGGGCTATTGTCATGACTACAAAGGGCATGGAGGAGCCGAAGAAAGTGACGATGATGACTGCCAAAACGAAAATTGGGATAGTCATCACCATTTCTGTAAATCTCATCAGGATATCATCTATTGATCCGCCGTAATAGCCGGAAACAATCCCAACAACGGTACCAAGTATCGCCGCGATTCCCGCGGAAAGTATTCCCACTAGAAGGGATGGCCTAGCGCCATATATGATTGCGCTCAGGATGTCACGTCCAAGGTCATCTGTGCCAAGAATATTCCGGGAGGTAGGGGGAGAGAGGGCAGGCCCTGCACTAGAATCCATCTGCCCAAAAGGTGCTATCCAAGGTGCCAGTAGCGCAATCACACAGAAAGATGCTACCAGGGCGAGGCCAGCCACACCTGCTCTGTTCCCACCGAAACGGTACCAGAATTCTCCGATGAGGCGTCCTCGCCTCTTTTCGGCGAGTTCTTCTTGCGTGTCCGTCACCTCCGGGATATGACCTCGCATAATTACTGCGGTCCACCGTAGGTTATTCGTGGATCCAGTCTGGTGTATATGATGTCAACTATCAAGGTTGCCGCGATGACCATGAGACAGATAATGAGAAGAATTCCCATCAATACCGGGTAGTCACGATTTCCAACTGTCCACCAAATCAGTAGGCCCAATCCCGGCCATGAAAAAACAATCTCAGCCAGCACTGACCAAGAGATGAAGAACCCTATCTGCAATCCGATTATGGTAACGACGGGGAGCATCGAGTTTCTAAAGGCATGTTTATAGGCGATCGTTCTGGGATCCAAGCCCTTCATTCTGGCAGTTAGGATATAGTTCTCGCCTAAAGCATCCAGTGTGCTCTGCCTAGTCAATCTTGAGATAATTGGAATTTGCGATGCCGCCAGAGCAATTCCAGGCAGAATCATGTGATGCAATACTTCCGGTATGCTTTCAGGGCCGGTGATAATCGATCCTGGAGACAACATTCCCCCTGAGGGGAACCATTTGAGCGTGACTGCGAATACCAGCATCAGTACCAGGGCTAACCAATAAACGGGAACCGAGTACCCCGCCACCGCAAGGGAAGTGACAATGTAGTCCCACTTGGTATGAGGTCTTCTCGCCGCTTCCACACCAGCCAGGATCCCGATCAAGATAGCCAAAGCCAAAGCGAAACTCATTAGCAGAACTGTATTTGGAAGCTTCCTCAACACCACGTCTAGAACGGGCTCGTGCCAATACAAAGAGTAACCGAGATCTCCCTGTAACAACTTCTCGAAGTAAATGATGAATTGGACATAGAGCGGTTTGTCCAGGCCCATTTCCGCTCTTATTCGTGCAATATATTCCGGTGTGGTCGGAGCCATTCCTATGAAACGAAGGACCGGATCTCCCGGCGCAAGATGTATGAGCAAGAAAAGGAAACCTATTACGCCAAAAAACTGTGGAATAGTCTGTAGAAGCCTCCGAAAAATGTAGTGACTGAGATCCTTCATGGCAATACGCGCCCCCACTTGGGGGCAACGATACAGGTTCTTCGCATATATGAGCTCTCTATGCTCTCTGAGTGTCTTGTCTTGGCTTTTCGCCATAGGACGGAGAGAACGGTTATCCTTGCACGGAGCAAGTCGTGAGCAAGTCACATGATTTGGATCCAAACTGACGGCCGGTCGACCAGTAGTGATTCTGAATAAAGGTTTCCCGAATGGGCAATGACTTATTAAATCAGTACCTGGCATCCGTGGATGAGGCAGTGAGTATTGAAGGTTTCTGAGGATGTCTATTTGGTTGGGAGCGGAGCTATTGGACTCTCCAATCCTTTGGACTGCCACGTCTATCTCCTAGCGGATAAGCAGGGACTAGCCCTGATTGATGCGGGCGCTGGACTGGATACGGATCAGATACTCACTAACGTTGCAAACGAAGGCTTTGATCCACATGATATCCGGTATCTAATCGTGACGCACTGTCACACTGACCATGCAGCCGGAGCAAGACACGTGAAATCTCAGACCTCATGCGAAGTTGTTTCATCTTCCGAGGAAAAACCGTACATCGAGCACGGTTCCGATGAGGAATTGGGCTTAGGCGTTTGCAAGAAGTCGAAGTGGTACCCGGACGACCTGACGTACAAACACTGCAAGATAGATAGATCGCTGAACGACAAAGATATTCTGTCGCTCGGCGCGCACAAAATCTCTCCGGTAGTATTGTCCGGACATAGTTATGGCGTCCTTTGTCTACTAGTCGAGTCGGGCAATAGAAGAATGTTTTTCTCATCAGACTCGGTTTTTCTTAATGGGACAATTGGACTGGGCAATTGGCCCGGATGTAGCCTCGATGCCTACAGAGCGAACATATCGAAATTAAGGGATTTGCAGGTAGATGAGCTGTATCCGGGGCATATGCTCTGGACGCTCAGAGAAGGCCAAAATCATCTTGACAAGGCTATAGACAACCTCACATATGGTTGGATTCCGCCAATCGGAGGACATAACCACCCCGTTTACTGATAAGAGCGGTCGCAAGACTTCGATCATGACCTTTTCGTGAAGTAGTTGATTGACCACGTCTTTCCCAAGTAGTGCACGCTTTTGTGCTGCTGATTATCGGACTCTTCCTCCTTTGGCACGCAGAAGAACTCAAGGAGATCCCCACCCGAAACTGCTGAATTGACACTCTGCGATGAACACGTAGAATGCGCAAAATTAAGAAGGTAGCCTATCGCGCTGACGCGATAGGCCGCTCGACACGTATCGATACTACGGTTGGTCAACCCAGATGTTGTCGTAGTGTTCGCCAGGAACGCCCGGCGGGGCTGGCAAACCATGGAACTTGGACTTGTACGGGAACATGTTCTGGGCTGTGTAGAGATAAATCTCGGGGGGGTCCTTCATTACTTCCTGCTGAATCTGTTGAACCATACTTATCCTTGCGTTCGCATCTGTTTCAACCGCTTGTGAATCGAGTAGCTGATCCACTTTCTGATTGGAATACCCCATGTTATTCGTGAAATAGGCTTTGATCATCTGACTCGAATGTAGGTATCCTAGTGCGTCGCCGATAGTTGGTCCGCCATACTCCCAGACTGGGTTGACCTGGAATTTCCATTCCAAGAATACGTGCTGCAAGAAGAGCGTGTCCTCCTCTGCCACATTAACGAGGTCGACGCCTATTTTTGACCACTGGTTCCTCAGAAGTTCACACTTCTTGATGAACCAAGTTGCGCTCGACGGGATAACGCATTGAAGCTGGAATCTCTTTCCGTCACTCTTCTTCGCATATCCTGCGTCGTCCAAGATTTTGTTCGCGTTGTCAACGTCAAGCGGGTACGCTTGGACGTCTGGGGTGTAAAACTTCTTGGTAAATGTTCCTTGAGAGAGAGGCCCTGTCGAAATAACTGCCTCTTTGAACATTATCTTTTCCCATATTTCGCTGATATCGGTTGCATGATATAGAGCCTGTCTAACCTTTGTATCTTTCAGGATCGGGTCCCTGAGATTGAACTGCATCTTGTGGAAGGGCTGTGACGGGGCAAAACGTAGATCTACTGTCGCGTCTGGGATTTGCTGCAACACTGGAAGCTCAGAAGGTTCTTGCTCGCCAAAAAGCTGGTCGACTGTTCCGGCTTGGAAAGCTGCGACAGCGGCAGCTGCGTCATAGATGAACGCCCAGACTATCGTGTCTAAGTAGGGTCTTCCCTTCACATAATAGTCTGGATTCTTGGCCAAGGTTATGCTTGCGGTTTTGTCCCATCTCACGAACTTGAACGGCCCTGTTCCAACGGGATTTGTGTTGGAAGGGTTCTTCATCACATCGGTGCCTGCGTAGAGGTGTTTGGGCATGGGAACTCCTCCTGCCTCTTGTGCTATGTGGGCCAGAAAGTCCGGGTTCGGCGCCTTCAGTTTGAATACCACCGAGTGTTCTCCGGAGGCCTCGACGGATTCCAGGTTTCCGAAGTAAGCTTTGTAGAATGGGGAGTAATTCGGAACGAGGTCCGAGTACGTGTACACTACGTCATCGGATGTGAAAGGCTGCCCGTCATGCCAGAGCACATTTTCCTCTAGCTGTAGAGTAATAGTCTTTCCATCAGGTGAAGTATCCCAAGACTTGGCTAGACCGGGAGAGAGATTCATTTCCCAATCTCTTCTGATCAGAGTATCGAATATGCCCCCGCATATCGATTCAACGATCTCCCAGATCGATAGCATTGGGTTCAATAGGTCGGGCTCCCCCGTCATTTGGAGGACGACTTTTCCACCATACTTGGGGCCTGCGGAAGTCGCAGCTGCGATTGTAGTCGCGATTTCCGTTGCAGTTGGCGTTAGAGTAGGCGTTACAGTAGGTGTTACAGCAGGTGTTGGGGCAGGCATTCCGTAGTAGTATGCTCCTCCTGCAGCCGCGATTACTACCACGCCCGCGGCTCCGTACTTCAGGTAGCGTCTTCGAGAGATTCCCTTGCTCTCGTTCCCTTTTTCACTCAACTTTTTTCAACTCATGATGCCTATTAGGGCTCACGAAACTAACAATGAGTTGCCCTGCTAGTTCTATTTAAGACTATTAGACCATTTAAGAAAGTGTCTCTGTATCCCGCAGGAAACTCAAGGATCTGTGTGATCCTGAGGCGCTGTTGATCACAGCAGATAGAGACGAAAAAGGCTCCGTAAGGAACCGGGGCTCACTTGAGCTGCAGCTAGAAAGCCTGCAACTATCAGCTATGGCTGACCCTTCGCTATCTCGTTGGTCGCTCTTAGGAACTTCTATTCCACGAATCAAAGACCTAGCATAGGTCTATTCCGTACTTGCTAAAGAATCGATTCTCAATCTCTTTGTCGTCTCGCCCGATTATTCTGAACGCAAATGTGGGGTCACGTTCATTGAAATCGCTCAGACAATCTGCATACGGAAAGCTCGAGACTCTAGCCACGCTGGAGGCGGCTGCCGAGGCTGCGAAATTGGAGTGCGAATCTACAAAGGAGTTGGTGGCAAGACATGGCAAGGCGCGATATCTTGGAGAACAGGCATTGGGCCACATAGACCCAGGAGCCACGTGGTGCAAATCATATTAGAAACATTGCTGGCAAACTACAAGTCACTAAATCCCTCCCGGAGGACTTGGTCCTGAATGAGCGATGAGGAGAAAAGTCTCATGCGAGCGGACCGAGCCTCTTTCCGATATTTCAAGGGGTTCGGTCTGGTCAATACTAGGGAGATGTTCGAGAACGCCTCAAGGAACAGATACGCCATTCCAGGAAACAAATTCTACAACCTGAAGCAACTCAGAGGAATTGCGTACGGTTGCATGGATACGAACTCGAGACCTAGGGCCTACCATTGAACAATTAATATCCACGACGACATAGATAAAAACCTTAAATTACGTTCTGTACAAGCTGGGCATTCATGCTCCACAGGGTAGGTGCAGAACGGATAGCGTACTCGTTTGATAGACGGCTACAGCCAGTATTGGAGATCAGATCTGGTGATGAAGTTGTGTTCGAGACATTGGATGCCAGAGCCGGTAGAGTAATGACCGAATGCGATGAGTATGTCGTGCGACCTCCTCAGCCACTGGAGAGGATGAATCCTGTTAGTGGACCAGTAGGTGTTCGAGGAGCTCAGGGTGGTGATACCCTGCTTGTGGAAATAGAGGACATTAGGCTCGGTGCCAAGGGTTATTCAGCAGTAAGGCGCGATATGGGCATCTTGAAAGACATGGTTCAGCATCCAGGAGTAACGATAATAGGGGTTAAGGAGGATCGAATCCTCTTCAACGATAGAATATCTTTGCCTACAAGACCAATGATCGGGACAATTGGAGTGGCGCCGCCATCACAGGGTGTTCCAAGCGCGTATCCAGGTCCCCATGGCGGGAATATGGATTGCAATGATGTTGCGGTTGGAGCGAAAGTCTTTCTTCCCGTATATGCGGAAGGCGCTCTATTCGCTCTTGGAGATGTTCACGCAAGTATGGGCGACGCAGAAATCTCTGGGGGAGGTCTGGAGATCGCGGCGGACGTGAAGGTGAAGATTACTTTGCTTAGACACATTCACTTAGATACACTCTTAGTCGAAACCGAACGCAATATTATCATTGTTCATAATTCGAAAACAGTTGAAGAAGCGATTAGAGGTGTCGTACTGAAGTCAGTTCGTCTACTAATCCAACGGATGGGCCTATCCTTTGAAGACGCGTACAGAGTTGCCAGCACTGTTGGTGATGTGAGAATTTGTCAAGCATGTGCCAGCTCCATTGATGCGGTGGTCAGAATGCGAATCCCAAAACTCTTTGGGATTGAAGACGTCGAGACGGTTGCGAGTCGAGAGAAAACAATATAGTGAAAACCACAACGGGTTGCCGGGGTCCGAGGATCTTTCTGCTCTAATTGCATCGTCTTGCCGTCTGTAGTTCTGCGAGGTTGTGCGTCATAGGCTGCAATTCCGCATGCACTGGTGGCATGTGTTGGATATCGTGTATGCTCTTAGGGCTGCTTCGCAGGCGTAATTACCTTTCCTCTCGCTTCCTCCAAAGCCTTCCGGACATTTCTAGTTAGCGTGGCTAGATCGCCTCCTAGCGAGATCATCTTGAAACCTTGCTCGATGCTCCTCTGGACGGGTCCGGTCGGAGCGAGGATCCCAGGTGCCACATTGTGCGCCTTGCATATGGACACGATCGCTTCCACCGCTTTCAGGAATCTGGAGCTGTCAAACTGGCTGAAGACCCCGAGGGACATTGAGAGATCGCTTGGGCCTACAAGGATCGCGTTGACGCCTTCGGTGCTTACGATGTCTGTTAAGTTCCTCATGGAAAGCTCTGTTTCGACTTGTGGGATGATCATGACCTCAGCATTCGCCGTGGCCGCATACTCGGGGTCTCTTAGAGCGGGACGTCTGGGTCCCCAGCTCCGCACTCCCTTTGGTGGATACCTTGAGTAACGTACAGCCCTCTCCGCGTCTTCTCTGGAATTCACTAAAGGAACAATTACAGCATGCGCACCCACGTCCAATGCTTTGTTGATAAGGCCAAGGTCGTTGGAGGCTACCCGGATGATTGGCACTGTCTGCGAGTAGCTCATGGATTGAATCATTGCCTGAACGGTCTCGTAGCCGAGGCTTGTGTGCTGGAGGTCAAAGTTGATCCAATCCAAGCCAATGCTCCCCAGCGCTTCTGAGACTTCAGGACTTCCGATGCCAACGGTCACGCCAAACGTGGCCTCGCCTCGCCGAAGCTGAGCCTTAAGCGCATTAAGCAAATCTGTTTCCCCAAACTCCGAATTGCTCGTGCAGATACGCAGATCCTTACTCATTTGCTTTTCTCATCACCCGACACGCTAGGGAGGTTGGTGATATCCACCGGTTCTGCGTTCGGGACAGAGTTCCTTCACAGAATCAGGTCCCCCTCAGTAACATTCGGGATCACAGACTTCCGCCTGAAGGTTAGGCACCTAGACGCGCTCAGAGATGAACTGAAGCAAAGGCGTACGAATCTGCTGTCGTGTTAACAAGAAGAGGCTGAAGGAAATGTTCTATGTCATAATGGTCGTCAGGTACGAAGAACACTGCCTAGAGGGGCGGCTCAGTTTAGTAGTTTCGTTGATATTCGGTAGTATATTTCTGTCGCGTCGACCAACTGCTGTGTTTCGATGTACTCATTTTCCACGTGCGCTTGAGCCACGCTTCCAGGTCCGAGTATGACGGTTGGTATTCTTCCCTGATTCACGAGAAAACGCATGTCGCATGTTGCGCCAAACCCCGTGGGTTCGATTTCCTTACCGGTCACCTTGGAAACTGCCTTGACAGACTCCTGAACGATTGGGGAACATGCTGGGGTTTCCGATGCATCGCATTCTAGCAAGACTTTCCACTGTAGGCTCAAGTCTTGATCTTCATCCCGCAGCTTCTGGAAGATCTTTTCGAGGTCACCTTTCACCTGATCCCATTGCTCGCCAGGCAGGACCCTTCTTTCCGCTTGCATCCTGCAGGCGTCCGGGACCACGTTTCGCTTGTACCCTCCCTCAATTATTCCTACGCTGATTGTGGCATTTCCGACAAGTGGGTGTTTGACTTTCTCCAGTTCAGACAAGTAGTCTTCAAGAGCCAAGCAGACCTTTGACATCTTGTATATTGCGTTAATGCCTTGGCGCGGTCTGCTGGAGTGTGCAGCTCTGCCATGTGTGAGAACCTCAAATTCTAACGCGCCTTTGTGGGCCGTTTGAACTTGCAGTTCATTCGGTTCGCAGACTACTGCGAAATCAGCTGTGTATCCCTTCTCCAAAATGTCTTTGGTTCCGTACCCCGTTATTTCCTCGTCGACCACGCATGCCACAAGCAAGCTTCCTCGGAGCTTTGGACCGGTCTCGATGATTCTTTCTGCGGCGCAGATCATGGCGGCCAAGCCACCCTTCATGTCAGCCGCTCCTCTTCCGTAGAGCTTTCCTTCAGACTCTGTCGGCTCAAAGGGAGCAAAGCGCCACTCCGCGGCATCTCTCACGGGGACTGTGTCGACATGACCATTCAACATGAGGACGGGCTTCTCCTTTTCTCCGACGAGTCTACCCAAGACATTCGGCTTGTTCTCTTCATAGTCATACTTTTCCACGTTCAAGCCAATCTCCTTCATCTTAGACTCTAGAAAATCTCCGATCGACCTCTGGTCCCCGGGTGGATTCTCACTACGAACCCTGATCAGCTCCTTGGCAAGCTCAATCACATTGCGGTGGTTTCTGTTGCTATGGCCATCGATCGACTTTGACATGATAACCGCACTTTTGGAATGGATTTCGAATATCATTTACGCTTTGTGCTTCAAGCATCGACCTTGCGTTCACGATGACCAGGTGATTTCACAGGAGTACATGTAGACGAAGGTCTGCGTCTATCGCTAATATCCTGCAATTCTCGCCAAGGCCCTCTTCTTGAAGCCAAACTAATGTACTTGGGGGAAAACACCTTGTACATGGAAATTATGAGAAAATGGCAGTCCAGGCTCTGCACGTCGATTGGTGACACCCACAACTTTCGTGTTCTTGTCCACTTTGCTTCGCAGGTCGTTCATGTTCAGTGTCGTATCATCGTTTAGGCCCACCCACCTTGTCTCCCTTACGAAGCCTCTGCGTTCCATCTCGAACCAGGGGCTTGCATTGGCCAAATGCTCCATATATGTTGGCACGACATTGTGAGGGCGTATGGCAGGAGCTGCGCGTTTTTTATGCTTTGTGCATTCTTTTCTTTCGATCATACCGAGCGTCGTGGGTACGCCGATGATTATTCCGCTGATCTGGTTCGACCTGAGAAACTTTCCCACGCTGAGCCGGTCTGGGGTCACTATGGGGCTATCCGGTGTGAGGGGTTCGGGTGGGATGGTTTTCTTCTTTCCGTCCTTTGCGATTCTGACCGTCTTCTCGCTCATTCGCCACTCCAGATACTGCTTCAGGTAGTTGCATCCTGCCTCGTTGAGGAACGTTTCGTATTGGTGTCTTGCCTCGTTGAGGTTGGCTCTGACTATGACTCGTGTTGGGATTGCTGTGAAGCTTACGGTGCCGTTCTCATTTTTCATTTCAAGCAGGTCTCTGAGTCTCAATCCGTTTTTGCCCTCTATGTCGCCGAGCACTTCCTCTCGGCACCCGGCATAGGCGATGAAGCTGATGCAGACCTTCTGTCTGAAGTCGGCGGCGTCGAGAGCTCTTTGAACCTCGTCCGGTAGGGGAATCTGTTCGTCAATGAACTTGACGTTCTGTCCTCGATCCTTGATCTTGAGCCGCCTTTTCAGCTGGATGGAGTTCTAGTCCAGCCAGCTCACTAGAGCCTTCTTGAAATTCGCTGCATAATTTGGAACTACTCCCTCATTCTCCATCTCGTCGATCATGTTGGCGGTGAAGTCCGTCGCGCCTTCGGCACCTAGTGCAACAAAGTCGGCGGGGAGCTTACCGTACTTCTTGTGGAGGAGACCGAACCGTCTCAACCGCTCATTCGCAGTTGCCACAGAGCCCCGTTTCTCGTTCTGATACCACTTCTTGAAGTTTGGGTCGTCAAGGAGATAGTTGTAGATGCTACCCCTACGTTTTCCGTTCCCACCATACTCCCTAACGGCGGGTTCGGGGCTAGGAGGATTCAACGCATTCCCCCGAGGGGAACAGGTATGGGCCGTGCCAGTACATAAAAAGTGGATTCTCAGTCATGTGATGGTGGGGCCGAAGGGACTGCCATGGCGTTCCCGCCATTTTGAACCCTCGACTTCCGCCGTTTTTCTTCGTCTACGGGTTTCTCCCGCGCTCCGGAAGATCGTCATCCCACATGGTCAGCAAACCCGTTGCATGCCAAAGGCTTCTGGAGCCCTTAACGGGGTTGTCCTGTCGTCATCCCTGGCTA
>Ga0208321_1000618_pt1 | contig 18655 bp, 19 predicted proteins | sample June2015DPH_4_15_FD_184692 | JGI IMG/M metagenome (GOLD analysis project Ga0208321, IMG submission 184692) | Peatland microbial communities from SPRUCE experiment site at the Marcell Experimental Forest, Minnesota, USA - June2015DPH_4_150... | ecosystem: Environmental > Terrestrial > Soil >... | reverse complement strand
CGTCTACAACGGAAAACTCCTGAAGCTGCATGTGGACACGGTGAGGCTACCGGACGGCAGAGAGACTACCAAGGAGATCGTAGAACATCCTGGAGCCGTCGCAATCATACCTATTTTGGACAACGGGAAGCTCCTCGTTGTCAAGCAGTACAGGACCGCTGCTCGCAGGCGCATGATGGAGATCCCTGCTGGAACGCTTGAAGCAGATGAGGCCCCGCTTGCGTGTGCGAAGAGAGAACTGATTGAAGAGACTGGGTATGCGGCAGGGCGTTTCACGAGATTGTTCTCTTGCTATTTGGCGCCGGGCTACAGCTCGGAGAAGATACATTTCTTCCTTGCGAGACGACTTGTCAAGACGAAAGTGAGGCCAGCCGAAGATGAGTTCATCACTGTCCGGGCCATGGATTTGGATGAGGCTTTGAGAGCGATCGAGCGGGGCAAGATCCAAGATGCTAAGACGATCTCCGCGCTCTACTACCTGGCGATGCACCGAGACAAGCAACGACGTCCGAGCAAGAGCAGGCGGCGACGATCTACCGAGTGACGGCTAAGTCGGCAATGTCGACGTTTATTTCTGACATAGCTTTGAGTGCTGACACAACGGTTGCCAACCGATCGATCGTTTCAGGCTTCGCATTGACCAAGCCACGCTCGGCCGTTCTGATGCTCGTTGTCACGTCCTTGTAGAGGCTTGTCGCTTCCTCGGCAAGTGCAAGATTCCGTGTGAAGACTGCCTCCACCGCGTCCTTGTGCATGCGATTGAGAATGCCGCCAGCCTTCTCGATGCTTCGGATCGTACTGTCCATGTCCCTCCCCTTCGCTCGAGTCCATGTACTCTCTGCGATATCTGTGGCGTAGTCTGCAAAGTGCTCGACAAAGCTGGCGAGGATCCTGTGATCGAGGCAATCAATTGCACTGGTGCCAAGCTTCTCGGCGATCGCTGGATCCGTCAGAGCAGCTCTGACAACACGCACAAGAAGGAAGTACAGTCTGTCAACATCTTCATCGCGTTCGACCACTGTATGCGCCAACCTTGAATCGCCACTAACAAACGATGAGACGGCGTCCTTGTGCATCGAGAGGGTGATCAGGTGAAGCCTCCGCAGAATCCTGTCAGGAAAGAGCAAGGACGGTTCGATGAGGCATTGTATGACTACTTTGTTCGTGTCCTCTTCGACAATCTCTAGACCTACTAGGCTTCGAACAATCTTTCTCACAGTCTCCCTCGTTTCTGAATGTATGACCTGCTGAGAAACGACCTCAAACACGTCATATCCGAGGAGATACTTCTCCTCAATCTCTCGCCGCAACATAGGGCTCGGCGTCAACGTGACCGTAGCGATCTTCCGTTCCTGCTCACCATAGGGTTCAGCAAGGAGCTTCCCGTCCTTCCGCTCCGAGAAGCTCAGTATGGCACCTTTCTCAAGCTTGTTCCTAGCCACCCAGCCCTTGGGAAGAGTCACGAAGAATGTTCCGTCTGACGTTCTTTGGAGTCGACGGAGATCCAAGCCGCCACATCACCAATGACTCGTTCCACGGCCACTCAGATTAATGAAGTGATCATTACAGCCTACCACGCCGTTTAAGATCGTCCAGTGTGATGTAGAAGCCGAAGCAGGAGCTTCCACGTTTCGTCGAGCCAAGAGGCCTCCCGTATGCAGGTCCACGAAGAATTCAAGCGCGTAGTTGAGCGCGTGGTCTCTGCAGGATGGCAGCTTAGCGCAGACGCATTCGAACTCGTCCAAGCTTCAGGGAACCGTCTAGACCAAGAGAAGTTAGGTGACGAGCTGATCGCCGCCGCAAAGAAACAGCCCACCGGACAGCGCCTGATTGACCGCAACCTTGTGGAGCAAGTTCTCAACCGCCTGCTGCCTCCGGCTCAGACGATCCGTATCTCCGAACCCATCAGAGCCGGGGCTCCCGTTGCTGCTCAAATCGAAAGCGAACTGAAGGTGTTGAAGGACCCGTCGAATGCATCGATCTTCGGGGGATCAATGCAAGACTTCACGCAACACTTCCGAGACCGATTCACGAAGATGCGCGAGATCCTGCGTAGGAGGAGCGATGCGAAGGATGCGGGCACGATATCGAACGCTCTCAATTCCCAGCAGAATGAGCACGTGAAGTTCATCGCAATGATAATGGAGAAGCGCGAACGAGAGAACAGGCTCTTTCTGACGGTAGATGATCTCGAAGACACTGCACAGGTTCTGGTTCAAACCGACCGTGACCGCCAACTCTACGAAATGGCTCTGAGGGCACCACTCGATCAAGTTGTCTGCATTGAAGCGGTGAAGAGCAGCCGGAGCCTTCTCGTCGCCGAGAGAATCACGCTCCCAGACATCCCAGAACGGAGGCCCCGAGGAGCGAAAGAGGAGGTCTATGCAGCGCTCCTATCAGATGTTCACGTCGGTAGCAAGAAGTTCTTGGAAGATGCTTTCAAGCGGGCAATTCGTTGGCTAAACGGCGAAGTGGGGAACCCTCAACAGGTGTACGTGGCCCAGCGAACCAAGTACTTGATAATCGCCGGAGACCTCGTAGACGGAATAGGCGTATACCCACGCCAAGAAGACGAGCTGAACATTGACGACATCTACGAGCAGTACAGGTCTGCGGCTAAGTTCTTCGAGCAGATCCCGGATTATGTGGAAGTTATTGTCGTTCCTGGTGATCATGACGGAGTGAGGCAGGCCCTTCCTCAGCCGGCGATTCCAAAGGGATTCGCTGAGCCTCTAAACGAGGCAAGGCCCATAACCTGGCTTGGCAATCCAAGTGAGGTGGAGGTTCATGGGGTGCGTTTCTTGGTTCATCATGGTCGAAGCCTAGTTGACCTCTTGACGAGCGCTCCCGGCATGAGCTTTGAAAGGCCCGAGAGAGCGATGGAGCTTCAGCTGCGGTGCAGACACTTGGCCCCCGAGTACGGCAATCGAACATCCATCGCCCCGTCGCCATTGGACCACTTGGTGATCGATGAGCCACCCGATGTATTTCATTCAGGACACATACACATCTTCGGCCACGAACAGTACCGAGGAACGCTCATAGTGAACTCAGGCGCATGGCAGGCGCAGACGGAATACCAACAGCGAATGGGCCTAATGCCGACGCCTGGCCTGTTGCCCGTAGTGAACCTTCAGACGCTGAAGCTCAGCGTTACCAACTTCCTGTCTACGGGCGAGTAGTTCACGTCCGGCGAGCGCCAGACCTTTTGCCATGATACCGGCAACCCGAATCGGCTCAGGAACCCTCGATGTCACACAGTAGGCTCGGATGATTCTTTTTGCTTGGGCGGCCGTGATGCCGATGGATTCAAAGTGGAGCGGCTGCTCCGACGGCTTCGGCGCGAACGCGTGAATTCTGCCCAGTTTGCGTATCAACTCCCATCGCGTTCTCCAGTCGGTGAAGTGCTTCTTGAGTGCATGTTTGACGGATGCGTTGTCGGGCTTTTCTCGGGAGATAATGATGATGGGAATGTGAAGCGTGTTGTGAAGCCGTTGGGCATCGACGATGTTGAATCCTGCGAAGGACGCTCCTGAGAGAAAAACTACGGTGGTTCGTGTTTCTTTAAGTAGCCTAAGGATTACGTCAGTTGAGTCAAGCCCGTCAACCTGAACGACCCCTATGCGGGCGTCATTGAATTCAAGTCGGTCAAACCAAACCGCAAGCAAGGATGCGCGATTGTTACGCGTTTTGAGTATTCCGTTTCGTTTTGATGGGCCATCATCGATGCCGACGGCTCTAGGCGGTTGCCGTTCGTTTCTGAAGAGACCTCGGAACTTGACCAAATAGTCGTCCGACGAGGGTGTCCTCCGAATAGGTTTCAACTATGACTCTAGGGGACACTCCGAGCCTTATCTTCTTGGTTCTGCCATACCTGCCGAAACTGACGACTCTCGCATTGAGGATTCCCATGACATCAAGCTCATTCACCAAGCCACTGACACGTCGCTGCGTAAGCGGGTCTATACCAGCGACCGAGCAGAGTTCATGGTAGACCTCGTAGATGTCACCGGTGATCACCCCTTCTGGTGAATGATTAGTCGCCAAGTATGCGCAAACCAATACGACTTTCGAGTGCACAGGCAGTGACTTCAAGACTTCAGCGACTCTGTCGTGCTCTATCTTGTGTTGTGCACGTCTCACATGTTCCTCCCCGATTACGCCGGCGCCTTCCCTTTCAGCAAGCTCTCCCGCAACACGTAGCAGATCGAGAGCTCTTCTGGCATCGCCGTGCTCGCCGGCGGCGAGACCTGCGCAAAGTCGGAGAGGAGGTTCCGACAAGATTCCGTCGGGAAATGCGAGTTTGGCCCTGTCAAGCAGTATGTCATAAAGCTCGTTTGCAAGGTACGGCCTGAAGACGACTTCCTCTTCACTCAGAGAGCTAAGCACTCGTGGATCGAGGAACTCCTTGAAGTGTAGGTCGTTGGAGACACCGACTATCCCGATCCAACTTTGCGCAAGCTCCTCATTGATTCTCGTCAGCTCATACAGGAGGGAATCGTCTTGGCGACCCTTGACCAAAGCGTCGATCTCGTCCAGGACGACTATGAGGGCAATTCTCTCGGCGTTGAGACCGGTTCTGAATCTGTCAACGACTTCACCTAGTGCCAAACCTGTGAACGGAACCTCAACCCCAACGCAGCGGCAGAGATCAGCGAGTACTCGATAGTTACTTCCAGCCATGCGACAGTTGATGTACGAGATGCGAACCGGAGCGCCGACGTCCTCGGCTTTCTTCTTGAGCCTCTCCAACACGAATTTTGCGACTATGGTCTTGCCGGTTCCTGTCTTTCCGTAGACGAATAGGTTGGATATCTTGGAACCACTGAGAGCGGGCGCGAGAATGGCGCCGAGTCTTTGAATGTGTTCTGCACGGTGCGGTAACGTGCTCGGTATGTAGTCGTTCCTTAGGACTTCTCGGTTAATGAAAAGTTGTCGTCCAGTGAGGAAATTGTCGAAGATGCCTTCAAGAACATCTTTGGATTCCATGCAGAACTTCTCCACTGGTAAGCCCTGTGTTTCTACTTGAAGTCGTAATAATCATCATTGTCGAAGAAATGAGACTAGTTGCAACAAAAAAACTGAGATAACTGAGGAGAATAGAATTCATAATACGTAAATGGGGTCTCCCCGGCACCCCTATGGTTCCGGTGGAAATACGATGTCCTGAAAGTTGTGATGATTGGAAGAGAAAAAATTCCTAATGAGATAAGAGCGGATTATCAGGATAAGACAGGTCGTGCAGATTATTGTACTAGGAACACTAGATCAGTTCGTTCCCCCGTGAAATACCAAATACTACTCCACTGGAAACCGAGGGGTTAGGGACCCTTCACTCCACGTCGCCATCTCCTGTGAAAGTTGTCCGCTCAGGGGAAATATTTGGCGCCTTATTCCATTTGAAGTATAATTCAGCTTCACATTCAGTGAACTTGCACAGACCCCTGCATTTCCGCTGGAATACATAGTTTTTCCGATGGAAAGCAGCCATGAGCATGAAGCGTGATGCATAGTCCCGTTTATGTGCAGGGCTTTCACAAGTATCTGCGTGGGTGTGACTGGTTGGCACTTAAGCGTCTTAGAATTGAATTCTATGACGACTCGGGCTGTCGACACACGGTCTCCCTTGATGGTCCTCTCACGCGAGAGAAGATTGCGAGAATCCTTGATTATGCCGAACTTATGGGCGGTCTGTCTCCACTGTCAGCAGATCGTGATCCAACCCAATACGCTCGCACCAAACTGGATCGTGTCCGTGACCTAGTGGTTCACAGTTTCCGAGAGAGAACATTCTCTTCTGATGACGTCAGGAAACACTATCAGCAGCTCTACGTAGAGCCAATACCTTTGACGACGGTGGCAACCTACCTCTCTCGGCTTGTCGATAGGGGTCTCCTACACCGTTCTGGTTCTCCTGGTCCCTTGCGCTACTCTCTCGCCGAGAGGATGCCTAGTGCCCGGCTGGAGTAGCTTCTTGGAGAGCCACCCGCGCTAGTACCTCTCTCACTTTCTCGTTGAGACGATACTCGTACGGCTGGCGGTTTGTCTCTCTCTCGACGAAGCCTTGTTCGAAGAGTGATTTCATCAGCCGAGCCGTGTGCTCTCGGGACTTTGCAACAAGTCGTCCTATCTCAGGCGCCGCCTTTCCACCATCGGCAAGAAGCTCCAGTACTCCTCTCTCTGTAGGTGTTAGCTTGGCGAGCGTATCTTCAGTCACAACGCCAACGGGTATGTCTCGAGCGGCTGTGGTTTTCAGAGCGACGGCGCCAAGCTGATTCACCCGACCACGCATCTCCTGAACCTCTCGTTCTAGGTTGTTCTCGAGTCCATCGACTTTCTCAATGACCCGTTTGAGGTTCCCCATCCAGTCCTGCATGAACCCAAACAAACGTTCCTTGTCTGCGTGCTCTCCTTCAAGGCCTAGGCGTGCTTGGCTCGCGGACAAGATCTGGAGTTGCTCTGACAACTCCTTGGTCAGAGTTTCGTTCTGCTCGATCCGGTTTGAGAGTGAGCCAACCATGGCGGAAAGCATCTGTTTCGCCTCTCTGTAGCTCATGCGAGAAATGTCCAATCTCCGGAGTACGACGCTGGTCATTAGAGCTCCGAAACCTGCCGAAACGGGCATGAGCAGCCAGAAATAGTCCAAGGTGATCCTTGTCGGCTGACTATGGGCCTCATGTCCTTTTATGTCTTGAATACTTCATCTTTGTCAATTTCATGGTGGCCTACGGACGTGATTAGGCTGTGACGCGTCACACGTGTCACATTCGTGATTTCGTTGGTGATCTTGTCATTGCGAGTTTTCCTGTCCCCGCTTGGGTCTGTGTTTGCTGTGCGTCAATCATGGCGTCGATCTGTGCTCAATTTCGGGATGGTTCAACTGGAGAGCTTGTAGGACAAAGGCCATACGACGTGCGTCATGTTTCTGTGACATGTGTGATGTCACACCCGTCTCCCCCAGAACATGGATGTGACGTGCTTGAGGTCGACGCATTATGTGACGTCACGCTGGCGCTTGAATGAACTCATCCTTGCAAGCTCGCCAATGGAGTTTTCCAAGGCGTTCTCAAGTGCTTTCATGGCATCACGAGTTTCAGAGTCCCCTTCATGTCCTGTCTCTTGTTTTGCGTCAAGAAAGGTCTTCATTTCATCGCCTAGACGGAGAAAAGGTTCCAATTTAGGGCTATCAAAGAGCCCAAAGTAGGCGAGCAGAAAGACAGTGTAGATGGACTTGATGACGTTCCGACGGGCCTGAGCGAGAGATCGATTGAATGCGCCCTTGCTTACCTGTCTTCGACGTGATCTGGGACCGCCATTTCCAGAGGATGATTGGCTTGTGGACCACAGGACATCGATGACCAGTGAGGCGAACTGGACTTCTGACAGGTGGCTGTTCTGCAGTATCGTCTTCGCAAGCTTGTCGTCTTTGAGCCTAGCCAGGGACCAATCGATGGGTGATTGAGGTTGTTCGGTGGTCATTTTAGGAACCTTTGCAGGGGATACAGTTTCGTATCCCGTGAAGGTTCGTGCTCTGGCGTTGATAACCCTTGCTCGAGCAAAGGAAACGTGGAACGTTGAAATAAGTGGCAGGTCACCCATGCGTTCAGCGGGATTAGCATGGGTCGTCGACGTAGGCGTGTCATCAGAATCGTGAAGAAGAAACTCCCCACGGTCTTCACTTGCCCAGTCTGCAGTGAGGATGCTATGAAAGTCACATTGCCCAAGGGTGCAGGCGTGGCTGTCGTTCAATGCGCCGCATGCGGAGCGAAAGACGAGTTCGCTGTCCCCCGAGGCACGCAGATGGTTGACGTCTACTGTAAGTTCACGGACAAGTACTACGCGACCGGAAGGCCTCAGCCCGCGACCCAAGTGAGTAGCGAGCAGGCCAGCTAGTGTAGAAACGTTCGCAAGTCCGGTCCCACGAAGGGCAACTTTCCTCCAAGGGTTAAATCCCCACGTCGCTTGATTCATCTCGATACTTAGTTGTCATCTAGGAGCCTTGCAGTGACGGGTCAAAACGGAGACCGTCTTCGAACACAATTTGATCAGCTCCATGAGTTGGCAAGGCTCGCACGTTCGAAGGGATTGGATCCCGCACTTGAACCAGAATGCAGAGTCGCAAAAGATGTCGCTGAAAGAGTCGAGAAATCAGTAGGTCCCCCAGGCATAGCGGGAAGGATCCGAGAACTCTCCTCCATGATCCCACGCGAGGAAGTCGCCATCAAGATCGCAGAGGAGATAGCACTCAGTCATTTCCCTACAGAGGGAGAAAGCGCGGCGGAACAGGCCATTCGCACTGCTGCCGCGATTCTCGACGAAGGCGTGACAGCGGCGCCGCTGCAAGGCATAAACACGGTGAAAGTCAAGAACAACCCTGACAAGACGAAGTACCTGGCGCTCTACTTCGCCGGGCCCATTAGATCCGCAGGCGGGACCGAGATGGGCCTGACTGTGGTTGTCGCCGACTATGTTCGCCAGATCGTCGGACTTGAAAGGTACAAGGGCACAGAAATCGACGCCAAACGATTTGTGGAGGAGCTCCGGCTTTACGAACGCGAGGTCGCACGATTCCAATACCACATCGCCGATGAAGAGCTCCATAACGCGATACTGAAACTACCCGTCGAGATTACGGGAGTCGAGACGGATCCCGTTGAGGTAGCGTCCTACAGAAATGTGCCGAGGATAGAGACGAACCGTGTAAGAGGCGGCGCTCTAAGGGTTGTTAACGACGGCCTCATAGGTCGAAGCCAGAAGATTCTGAAGATCGCCGAGCGACTCAACCTCACTGGATGGGATTGGCTACATGACCTTCACCAGCCATCTCCGGAGGCTGAGGAAGTCAAGGAACTGAGGTTCATGGAGGATGTAGTCGCAGGTCGTCCAATCTTCTGCTTCCCAGGCGTATTCGGTGGCTTCAGGCTCCGTTATGGCCGAACACGTATCACAGGCATGGCCGCAATCGGGATCCACCCTGCAACGATGGTGGCTCTCGATGATTTCCCCGCGACTGGGACACAGCTGAGAATCGAAAGACCTGGGAAAGCAGGCATCATCACGCCAGTTGACACCGTTGAGCCTCCTGTGGTCAAGCTTACCGACGGGTCAGTAGTCAGGCTTGAGACTGTCGAGCAAGCAAGGCAAGTGCAGAAATCCATCCAATCTGTGCTCTTCGTCGGAGACTTGCTCATCTCGTATGGGGAGTTTCTGGAGAACAATAGGCCGCTTGCATCCCCAGGATTCACGGAAGAATGGTGGGCGCAACTACTCAAGAACCGAATCGAGCTAGGTTTCCGCTCTTTGCGCGACGTCGAGCAGACTTCCGGGTTATCCCAAGCGAGGCTCAAGTTGCTCATGGGAGACCCCTTACGATCACCCCCATCTCCCCAGGAGTGTTTGCTGATCTCTCAGAGGCTCAATGTGCCTCTGCACCCACGCTACACGTGGTTCTGGGAGAGGCTCTCTCTTGAAGACTGGGTATTGCTCAGGGAGACCATTGGCTCTCAACTAATTGGTACAAAGGGTGTGGTCGTCGTGCCGACGGAATCGAGAGCTAAGGCAATTCTGGAAACACTGTGTATTCCTCACACCGTACGAGCAGATGGCATCTCCTTTGGTGACGAGGTGATCGTGCTAGCGGCGTGTCTTGGCACCGGGAAACCAGCGGTCGGGGACACCGCAAGGAATGGTTTGGAAGCCTCAGAAGCGGCCGCGGGTTTCCGTATCCTGCCTCGAGGTGGGACGTTCATTGGAGCAAGGATGGGGAGACCCGAGAAAGCCAAGAGAAGAGAGATGCGCCCTGTCACGCACTGCCTTTTCCCCTTGGGACTCGCGGGTGGCGCGAGACGAAATATCGTAGAGGCGGCTAATTCAGGGAGCGTCGTAGAGGCGGAACTCATCAGGCGCCGTTGCAAGGCGTGCGGGGTTGTCACTTACCAAACCTTGTGTCCGAAATGTGCAGGTAGAACAGAGATCGAGTCCGTGTGTCCGAAATGCGGAAGAACCGTTCCGCAGGGTCTTTGTCCGGTGTGCAAGATCAACGCTCGCTCATATGATAGGACCGCCATCGCCGTGAGTGAGGTATGGTCGGCTGCTTGGAAGAAACTGCGTCTGACAGAGCAGCCTGAGGTTGTCAAAGGCGTCAGGGGTTTGATGAGCGGATCAAGATGTCCAGAGCCCCTTGAGAAGGGTATTCTCCGAGCAAGGCACGACCTCTCCATGTTCAAAGACGGCACCGTCAGGTTCGATGCGACAAACGCTCCCCTGACTCACTTCCGGCCTGCAGAGATAGGTGTGACAGTGGAGAAGCTTCACACGTTGGGGTACGAGACAGACGCTGACGATGAGCCGCTCGAGAACTCCAATCAGGTCGTTGCGATAGAACCCCAGGACATCATCGTGAACGATTCGTGTGGAGATTATTTGGTGAATATCGCCAACTTCATCGACGACCTATTGACGCGATTCTACGGTCTTCCATCCTTCTACAACTTTAAGAGCCGTGACGATCTCATCGGGCATCTTGTCGTTGGCCTCTCGCCACACACATCTGTAGGCATCATTGGCAGAATCATCGGCTTCACAAAGGCAAGAGTGTGCTTCGCTCACCCCTTCTGGCATGCATCTAAGCGGCGCGACTGCGACGGCGACGAAGACTCCGTCACCCTAGCCTTGGACGTTCTGCTCAACTTCTCGCGGTCATTCCTCCCCTCACGCATTGGCGGGATCATGGACGCTCCGCTTCTTCTGACAGTTGTGATGAAACCCGAAGAGATAGCCCGTCAAGCTTTCAACCTCGAAGCAGTCAGCACCTTTCCGCTCGCGTTTTTTGAAGAGGCATCCAGAAACGCGGATCCAATGACGGTCGCTGACTTGATTGAAGTCGTTGTGCATCGACTGGGAAGCGACCGGATTGTGCAGCCGATCGGTTTCACACACGAGATAGGAAACATTAACGCTGGAACTCATGAAAGCGCCTACACTCAGCTTCCAACAATGATCGACAAGATGGCTGCACAGCTCAATCTCGCGGAGAAGATTCGCGCGGTCGTTGCAGCAGATGTGGCTAGACGCGTGCTTTCGACCCATCTCATGAGAGATTTGATCGGTAACTTGAGGGCGTTCTCAACCCAGCGCGTGAGATGCATGAAATGCAACGCGAAATTCCGTCGCCCTCCCCTGAGAGGAGTCTGCCCGAAATGCGGGGGGAAGATTACGATGACGGTCTACAGGGGAACCATCGAGAAGTATCTTGACCTAGCTCGCGATCTTGTTCGACGCTATGATCTCGGTAACTACAACGCCCAGAGGCTATTCTTGCTTCAGGAGGAACTGAAGTCGCTGTTCCGCGAAGAGAGCGAGGAGAGTCAAGAGAAGCAGCCAGCCTTGGCGGATTTCATGTAGGTGCCGTGGTGGCAAATGGCAAGGAATGAGATGCATCCGAAGGCCTACCTTGCGACGAAACGTAACGTGAAGGCCGGACTGAGAGCTCGCTCAAAGATCCTGTTCGTTCTTGAGGAAACGAAGGGAAGTGCCTCCGACATCGCGAAACGCAGCAGCTTGGGATACCACTGCGTCATATATCATCTCAGGTCGATGAGGAAGGAGCGGCTTGTCGAGCGATCGAGGCAGCGCCCGTACGTTTGGGCGCTTACAAGGTTCGGTCAGCAGCGTTTGAATCCATAGGAAACGCACGCTTCCTTCTTAGCAAAGATATCATAAATATCATAAATGGCATCTTCATACTACTTAGGCTGAGAGAGATGCTTCCAGAAGAAGACCTCAGAACGGCATCAACGATCTTCAATGCACTCGGTAGTGTTGTCAGGCTCAGGATTCTGAAAATGCTCATTGAGACGAAGAAACCGCTTCACATCAAAGCCGTCGCCCGAAACCTAGACATGGACTATGCGGCGATCTACAGACACGTCCATGTTCTCAGGACAGCTAGGTTGCTTGAAGTGTTCGAAGTTGGAAGGTCGCGCGTTCTCACACCGCGAAAGCCAGACTTGATCAGTGAACTAATGCAAAAGACCAGAGATATCCACGCCTAACTCGAATGGAGTTTCCGGATGGCAGTGGTCTGAAGATAGTGGTCCAGAAAGACTCTGAAGCCGTTATGCCCGGCAATAGCGGTCGTAAAGACACTCATCACAGCCATCTCGAACCAGGCTTTCGCGAGAATTGGTATGACGAAAGCTGAAAGAAAGGCTTGGTTAGGCAATAATAGTGGGACGAATATCATGAAGAGCGCGTAGATCCATACGGCCTCGGGCACAAAACTAAGCAAAACTATCGGAACTAGCAGAATGGTCCTGCTGCGCGAAGGCTTCACCGCTCGGACTAGAACGCCAACCACGAGTCCACTGATTGCCTTTCCGACACTCGTTCCGAATCCGAGTATGCCCAACTGTCCACCTATGAAACCGAAGAATGCTGAAGGCAAGATCCCAGCCACAAAGCCGGCAAGAGCTCCTACAACGGGGCCTCCGAATATTCCCGCGATTAACACCGGCAGGGATGAGAAGTCCAGCGCAACTTGGCTAACAATCGTCGGCGCGATCGTGATTGCGGCCAGCGCATTGCCGACCGCGCCCATAGATATCGCGAAGGTTAGATCCTTGACAGAGAGAGTGCGCAACGAGCGAGTCCCGGAAAACCGTGAACTTGTCTTGCGCTATAATAGTTATCTCCCATGTGATCTCAAAATGACAAATTCCGCATCATATTATGGCATATTCCTCATTCAATGATGGTCTGACGGTTATGTTATAGGGGTGGAACTAGAGCCAAGACGAGCGGATGCTTTGGATTGCGCATTGTCGTCCTCGCCGGTGGGGTTGGAGCAGCCAAGTTTCTCCAAGGCCTATCACGAGTAGTCTCTCCGCGGGACCTATTGTGTGTCGTCAACACAGGTGACGACATCATTCTTCATGGGCTCCACATCTCGCCGGACTTGGATATCGTCACCTACACTCTCGCGGGGGTAGTGGACCACGAAAAGGGATGGGGCATTCATGGAGACACGTTCCACTGTCTGGACTCGCTCAAGAGTCTCGGATCGGAAGAATGGTTTGGACTCGGTGACAAAGATCTAGCAACACATCTTCGCCGGACGGAATTACTGAGCAGTGGGTTGTCGCTTTCGGAGGCCACGACTATTCTCTGTCAACGCTTCGGAGTGGAATCCCATGTTCTGCCAATGACCAACGACAGATTTGAGACTTGGATCAGGACTGATGCTGGCTGGATGCATTTCGAGGAATACTATGTACGAAGGGCGTTCAGAGACAAGGTTACCGGTCTGGAGTTTCGTGGCGTAGACAGTGCACGCCCGGCGCCTGGAGTAGTGGAGACTCTAAGTGAAGCGGACCTAGTGATAGTCGCACCAAGCAATCCGATTGTAAGCATCGGAGCGATCCTTGCCGTACGTGGCATCAGAGAAGCATTGCAGCGAAGAGACAAGCTTGTGATTGCCATTAGCCCAATCATAGGCGGTTCTCCGCTGAAAGGTCCGGCAGACAAACTCATGTCATACTGTGGAGTGGAGGTTTCGTCAAGAGGCCTGGCCAAATTCTACGAGGATTTTCTCGATCTACTCATCTTGGACAGCGTAGATGAGGCGTTGATCAGCGATGTAACTTCGATGGGAATCGAGGCAATCGCAACAAACACGATCATGAAGACAATGGAAGACAAGGTCCGCTTGGCCGGATTCGTGCTCAAACAAGTGAACGATCGTCCCCGTCCTCGGTGAAACACGAAATGAAACATCACGCGCGCCGTATACGCACCTATGCAATAGTCCCGGTCAAAGAATCATCAACTGCAAAGGGTCGATTGGCGCGAGCGCTTAGCGGCGGAAATCGCCGGAGCTTAGCCTCAGCGATGCTGTCAGATGTGCTGGACGCCTTACGCAGAACAAGAGGTCTCCAGCGGATCGTGATCATCACTCGCGACATCAGTGCCGCAAGATTAGGAACGAAGAAGGGTGCACTTGTTCTTTCTGAAGGCCGGGCTCACGGCCTGAACCGCGCAATTGGGAGAGGCCTCCGGTTTGCTGAATGCGAGGGCGCTGATCAAGTCCTCATAATTCCAGCGGACATTCCTCTCGCGAGGTCATCCAATTTCCGAACGATACTCAAAACGGGACACAGAAGCGATGTCATCATTGTTCCTTCGCATGATCTTGGAGGCACGAACGCTCTACTCCTCCATCCGCCACATATAATGCCGGTTTCCTATGGAATAGATAGTTTCAGACGACACTGCAGACTGGCCCAAGAGAGGAATCTGAGGATTCGGATCCTGAAGCTACAGTCTCTGGGACTGGATGCAGATACTCCCCTAGACCTAATCCGAATACGTTCAGCGTCCGGCAACACGCGGTCTCAGCGGTTCCTGCGGAAACGAACTGTGCACTGACTGCGGCAACTAGGGGTTGTTGGACAGTCTATGTGAGGCTGAGATCGTTTCGGATTAAGAACTCCTTAGCAGAATCATCATGTTCCCGTATCCATTCTGAGGTCTGCGTCTTCCACTTCAAGTGTTCCTTGTAGCTCGTATCCTTACCTGAATACTTGCGATAGTAGCCCTCGCGTTCCATTGCTTCATTCGCAAGTTTGAGATAGCTGTCGATCTCGTCTGTCGTAATGTCCTGATATTTGTTCATGTGAACGACACGTTCTAGGGGCCATCGTGGCCTGAGTGGCGGGGATTCATCGGGGTGTCCGAGGCACAGACCGACAAGAGGAACAACTCCTTGAGGAAGACCAAGTATCTCGGAGACCTCCTTCATCGCGTAGAAGACTGCTCCGACGACGCAACTCCCTAGCCCCATGAATAGTGCAGCAGTAGCCATACTCTGAGCCACCATACTGGCTTCAACTATCGAGAAGAGTTTCGCATACAGACCTGATCCATGCTTCAGGTGATAGTCATGACCAAGCCGGTCAAGCATCCCTCGAAATCGGCGCATGTCAACGCACACCAAAATGAAAACCGGAGCCTTCTCGATGAAACTCTGTCTAATCGCCTCACTGATTCGCGAACGTTTCGCTGGGTCATTTACAACAATGAGACTGTAGGCTTGGAATCCGCCCGGGCTCGGTGATCTCTGACCGGCAAGGAGAATTAGCTCTAGCTCATTCTCTTTGACGGGCTCGTTCTTGAACCGTCTGATACTCACACGCTTCAGCATCACGCTAACAGCAGAACTCAATGGCTTTCGCTTGCACTTGTGCAGCCTTCGGTAACAAATGCTTCGCTTCGACCTAGGCCGCTTATGAAATTCTTTGGGAGCTTCTGTGCTTTCACACTGCTTTGGTTCGTCTTTTGCGGGTGGTGCTGCTCGGGCAAGTACGATTAACAGGGCATCGAGGGCAAAGCGGTCTCGGCGCTTTGCAGATCTCACGTCCGAGCCGAATCAAGGACAGGTGCATTCTCACTCTTCGATTGGCCGGTACGAGTCTCTCGAGAGCAAGTCGAATCTCCTCGTATTGCGCCTTCTCTCGAACGATTCCCAGCCTCTTGCTGACTCGTGTTACGTGCGTGTCGACCGGCACAGTTGGATGACCGGCGACGAAGGCAAGGACGATATCTGCCGTCTTGTAGCCCACGCCAGGCAACTCGGTCATTATTGATCTAGCTTCTTGGGGTCCTCTCTTGAGGACCGAATCGAGGTCACCAGCGTACTGGTTGAGGATAATGGAGGAGACCTGCTTGATCCTGGGTGCTTTCACCCTATAGAGGCCGGCAGATCTGATGCATTCAATTAGGTCCCCTACCGGGGCTTGAGAGAGTACTTCGGGAGTTATTTCAAAACGGCTCTCCAGCTTCTTCATTGCCCTAGTGCTGTTCACGTCACTCGTGTTCTGCGACAGGATAGTCCAGATTAGCGTCTCAAACGCCTTTGAGGATCCGACATCGTATCGCACTGGGAATCTTCGCAGGATCTTCCCAAGCATGAGCTTCTGCGTGGCGAGGGAAGGGCGCTTCATTCCCAACGAACATCTTCTGACTTGGGGTTCTGCATTGTCCTTTGGTTTGCTATCGAACTCGCGCTGAGACGCTTCTACTTCGCTGAACTGGATACTTCCTTAACTACGCCTTCGAACACGTCAAGCCCTGCGTCCAACAACTCGCGGGTGATCACAAGTGGGGGCACGAATCGCATCGTGGATTTGCCTGAGGTTATGATTGCGAGTCCTCGCTTGAAGCATTTCATCATGATTTCTTGAGACAATTCACTGCCAAATTCCTTCGTGTCGGGATCTTTGACGATCTCCGCGGCCATCATGAGTCCTTTGCCGCGTACGTCACCAATTATCGGATACTTCTTCTGCATTTCCTTGAGACGAGTCGACAGGTGTGCTCCAAGCTTGGTTGCGTTCTCGAGGAGTCGCTCTTGCCTGATCACATCAATCACGGCGAGGCCCGCGGCGCAGGCGACCGGGTTTCCTCCAAAGGTCGTGGCGTGCGATCCGCCTTCCCAGTCCATGAACTCATCTTTGCTGATGAGCGCGCCTATCGGAAGGCCGGAACCGATCGCCTTCGCGACACAGACCGCGTTTGGAATGACGTTGAAGTGTTCCATTGCGAACCATTTGCCGGTCCTTCCGATCCCTGACTGAATCTCGTCGTCGATCATGAGTATGTTGTGTTTGTCAAGGAGCTTGCGCAGCTTCATGAAATACTCGTCCGGCGGGACCACGTATCCCCCTTCGCCCTGAATGCTCTCAACAAACATGGCTGCGACATTCTCGGCTGGAATGTACTTGCTCAATACCTCTTCTTCAATGAAGTCTACGCACCACAGATGACATTCTGGATAGGACAGGTGGAACGGGCAGCGATAGCAGTACGGGTATGGCACATGCGTAACCCCTGGCACAAGTGGGAAGAAGTGTCGACGTTGCACGGGCTTGCTCGCAGTCAGACTGACAGATCCAAGCGTTCGCCCATGGAATGCGCCGGTATAAGCTAGGAATAGGCTGTTGCGTGTGTGCCACTTAGCCATCTTCATAGCAGCTTCAACGGCCTCGGCACCACTGTTGCAGAAGAAGACCTTCTTCGCGAATGTGCCCGGAGTTATCTTGGTGAGCTCATTGCCGAGATCGATTATAGGTTTATAGTAGAAGTCGGTGTATGAGTAGTGGATCAGCTTCTTCGTTTGTTCGGTAATCGCACTGACGACTTTTGGATGGCAGTGGCCTACGTTTAGAACGGCCAATCCGGAGTTGAAGTCGATAAATTCGTTACCGTCAACATCTTTGACGATGCATCCTGATCCTGATTCCGCTACGAGCGGATACCACCTCACCATCGATCTCGAGATGAGGGATTCATCACCACGTACAAGCTCACGAGCCTTAGGCCCGGGAGGTGTAACTACTATCTTCGGGTACGACGCCTTCCCGCTCATTACAGTTTCCACCGACAGCCCGAAAGCTACACGCGTCGGGTCAAAAAGGATTTGGGAAAACCTAAACGGCTACGGGTTTCGATCCTAGCCTTTTTCCAGCATGATTTCTATCGTGGAGATGCTTCCGCGCGTTCCATCCAGGCGGGTTACTTCTTCGGATCCGATCCTTATTTCCTCGATCTCAAGGTTCTTGACGAATGAGTTCCGGAGCATTAGGACCGCATCAACTGCTTTTGTTATCGATTGCCCTCGCGCGCGAACCATGACCTCTTCGGCGCCCGAGTTGAAGAGGGTCACGCAGGCGACAACGTAATTCATGATCGGTTTTTTTCCGATGCGGACGAGGTTTGCTTGTTCCATGACCGGGTTCACGCCGATGATAGGGTTGCTGGGTGTAGGCTCTGTCCCTTTTCTTGTCGAGGGTATGGCCGCGTGTACCTTCTTCCCTGACCCTATAAGAATAGCGTTGAGCTACAATGGTTCTCTATTACTTGTACCCGCTGACAACGCTGTGAGTACCCGCGGCCCAATCTGATCACTAAAACTGAAGTTGATAATTCCTTAAATTGAACGTATTATCGTTGTTACGGCACAGCGTTGGATCTCGCCAAGCCTCTCTTGAATCTCCCTGATCTAGACCATGATGAGGGAGAAAATACTCGACCTGTCATTAGAGACAGGTTCGGAAGGCCGATTACCAACGCTAGAATCTCACTCAATTCGAGTTCGACATGCAATTTCAGATGCATCCATTGTCACATGGAGGGTGTCAAGTCCGCTTCTTCGATTCTCATGACCGCGGACGAGATACAGCGTATTGTCCGCATCCTCTCAAACTATGGCATCGGAGCTGTCAAGCTGACCGGCGGCGAACCGATGCTCCGTCCGGACATACTTGAGATCGTTCACAAGCTGAACCGTGTGGGCTTGCGAGAGATTTCGATGACTACTAACGGCACTCGGCTCTCGAAGCTTGCGGGGAAGCTGCATGACGCGGGCCTATCGAGAGTGAACATTAGTCTTCACAGCCTACGCAAAGATCGTTTCCAGTTCATTACAGGGGTGGACGGATTCGACGAAGCGATCAATGCCGCAAGAGCAGCTGTAGCGGCCAGACTTGTACCGGTCAAATTGAACGTGACCCTGATGAAGGGCGTGAACGACGACGAGATCGATCAGATCATGGATTTCGTTCGCAAGCTGGGAGGAGACGGTGAAGTCGTTCTTCAACTG
>Ga0208321_1000613_pt1 | contig 18820 bp, 17 predicted proteins | sample June2015DPH_4_15_FD_184692 | JGI IMG/M metagenome (GOLD analysis project Ga0208321, IMG submission 184692) | Peatland microbial communities from SPRUCE experiment site at the Marcell Experimental Forest, Minnesota, USA - June2015DPH_4_150... | ecosystem: Environmental > Terrestrial > Soil >... | reverse complement strand
TGAGTAGCAATTCGACGTCCGTGGCGTACTGCTGCTTGCACTTCGGGCACCACATGTGCGTCATTCCGGGCGATTTCCACGTCATTGGGGTCTCATCCAGTCTGATCATGATCGACTATTGGCTCAGTGAATCGTGTCTGAGTCGACATTTCGTTCAATTGATTTGAGCAGTACGCTTTATATCGGTACCGGTGAGTGACCTCGTCGTCTGCCGACGACTTTGCTGAGGAAGAGTCGCATGGGGCTTGATGTTTGGAGTCTCTTTGCAATATTCGAGGTTGTCGTCTTCCTTGTCGCGTTTCCGCTCTTGGTTTTCGGTTGGCTGATGGGTGCTAGGGGAAAGAATCCGATTAGGGACGCGCCTTTCGAATCCGGCCAGACTCACTTGGGCGAAGCAAGGCAACGCTACATGATGCAATACTACCCGTACCTGATCATGTTCATTGTCTTCGATGTCGTCGCGATGTTTCTCTTCACTTGGGGGCTGGCGTTCTCGGGTATGTCGTCGAGCCAGAACTACTTGTTTCTCATCTTCATCGCGATTCTCGTTGCCCCGTTGGGTTACGCCTCATATCTTGCAGGCAAGCGGGAGTTGTGGTAACCTTATTGCAGGCAGCGCCGGCACCTCAAGAGATCATTAGTCTCATCCTGAGGATCATTACCTCACGGACTTTTCTCGAGATAGTCTTCTTCCCCGGTTTCCTGAATGTGATGATAAGCGCTGCTTTTCTCACCTGGCTGGAAAGGAAAGTGATTGCGCGCGTCCAGTTGAGGATAGGGCCCTTGTACGCGGGCTTTTCGGGGATTTTTCAACCCATAGCGGACGGCGTCAAACTGATCTTCAAAGAGACGATATTTCCTGAACTTGCCGACACGAAGCTGCTTATGCTCTGCGCGCTCGGTCTGATGATGCTCGCTTTTGCACCTGCAGTTGCCATTCCCTTTGGTGAGGGTTTGGTGATCGCTAACATGGACGTAGGTTTGGTCTACGTCTTCGCTGTCATGTCATTGTTTCCGAGTGTGATCCTTCTGATTGGTTGGGGGAGCAACAGTAAGTACTCGCTCCTAGGCGGGTTACGATCGCTGTTCCAACAGGTCGCTTACGAGATTCCAATGTGGTTTTCAGTACTCGGCATAGTCATGCTTACTGGTACACTGAACCTTACCAAGATCGTTGAGGCCCAACAAAGGCTATGGTTCGTTGTGCCACAAGTACTAGGCTTTGCAGTTTTTTTCACGGCTGCACTGGCCGAGCTTGAGAGAACCCCATTCGATTTGCCCGAGGCTGAAACTGAGCTTGTAATGGGATGGATGACTGAACTCAGTGGTGTCCCTTTCATGATGGGATTCCTTGCGATGTACACTAAGCTGTATGTGATGTCGGCATTGATGACCGCCCTCTTTCTTGGAGGATGGTCCGGCCCCGGTCTTCTGCCTCAACCCGTATGGTTTCTTCTGAAGACATTTCTTGTCGCAAGCGTGATAGTTGTAATCCGTGGGACTTTTCCTAGAGTCAGAGTTGACATCCTGCTAAGGACGGGTTGGACCAGATTGTTGCTGCTAGCGCTCGCTAACGTCTTCGTTACCGTGGCATTGATCTCGCTTGGGCTTGACTGGGTTTGGAGGATCTAAGATGCCTGACATTGCTTTCCTAGCCTTAAGCGGTCTGGTGATCATATCCGCCATCTTTGCGCTAGAAGCTAGGGAGTTGATTTACGGCGCGGTCGGGCTTGCTTTCTCGCTAATCGGCGTGGCAGGCCTGTTCATTCTCTTAGGCGCTGAGTACGTCGCAATGTTTCAGGTGTCCGTATACGTAGGTGCGGTCGTGGTCTTGATCCTCTTCACCATCATGCTTGTTCGTAGAGAGTCCGGTAGGATATTGGATGAGGAAGAACCAGGTCGCCTAGGTCGTGCAGGTATCCTTGTCGCTGGCTTGGTCGCTCTCGCAGTGGCAGGGGCCGTTCTCTTACTTGTCCCAGTCTCCTTGGGGGCGCCAGAGTTCCCCCATGTTTCGTTACAAGAACTCGGCCGCCTGTTGGCATCGTCCTACGCGATTGCGCTTGTGATTCTTGGGCTTCTGGTCGGGGCCACAATCGTTGGTGGTCTAACCTTGGTTAAAGTGGAGCGGGAGGAAAAATCCACTGGAGCCACTCAGTAGCTACATCATCCTCTCGTCGGCGTTGCTCGGGATTGGCATCTATGGCCTAGTCTCCAAGAGGAACGCCATCCGTTTACTTTTCTCTGTAGAGCTAATTGTGAACGCGGCAAACATCAACTTCGTTGCATTCGCAAGATACGCGAACCCGCCGATGTTGAACGGATGGAACATCGTTTTCTTCTCTATCGCCGCGGCAGCCATGGAGGCCACAGTGGGGTTGGCCTTGATACTTGTGGCGTTCAGGCTCAATGGCACTATTGACGTGCGGAAACTCAACCGCCTGAGAGGATAGTTTTTGTTTCCATTGCTTATCGCAAGTGTCTGTTTCCCGTTGGTGATCGTTCCTGTAGTGTGGTTTCTCTCGCGACGTTTCGGTGCACGCGTCGGATGGCTTGCAGCCGTTCCATTGGCGATCTCGACGCTCGCGGCGATACTTTCGGGTTGGCTTGGAACTGTGTTTGAGGCGTTTCAATGGGAACCGATCGGTTTCTTTGGCTTCAGAGCTGACGGGCTGAGTATACCGATTCTCTTCACAGTCAGCCTACTATGTACAGTGATCGCAGTTTATTCAATGCCGTATATGACTCACAGGCTAGGCAAGGAATCAAGAGAGTACGGGCTCTATTTCGCGCTGTATCTGCTATACTCGACTGGAATGATCGGGGCGGTACTTGCCACCAACCTGATCGAGTTCTACATCTTCTTCGAGTTGATGTTGATTCCTTCGTATTTCCTGATCGCTCGATGGGGATACGGCGATCGAGACAGAATTTCGTTCATGTATTTCATGTGGACTCATGTCGGTGCACTTGCACTCTTGGCTGGAATACTGACTCTGTGGGCTGTCACCGGAACCTTCGATCTCTCAGCTTTGTCTTCTGCTGTTATTCCCACGCCGTACAGGTTCTGGATCACAATGATGATCCTCGCCGGGCTTCTTGTAAAAATGGCGGCCTTTGGAGTACACGTTTGGCTTCCACAAACGCATGCGGAGGCACCTACCCCAATCAGTGCTCTGCTATCGCCTGCAATGATCGGGATCGGAGGATATGCGATGGTGAGGATCCTCATGACGATCTCCCCCGAATTGATCGGCGCGGTGTCATTTCAGTTGAGCATTTGGGCGCTGATCACCATGGTATATGGTGCGCTGATGGCGCTCGTTCAGGACGACATCAAGCGCCTGTTGGCATATTCCAGCATCAGCCAGATGGGATACATTCTACTGGGGATAGCTTCAGTCCAAATCGACGGCGTTTCTGGCTCAATGCTTCACTACCTGAGCCACGGAATGGGCAAGGGCATCCTATTCATGGTTGCCGGAATAATCATAGCACAATGTCATGGAACTAGGAGCATATCTAAACTCGGGGGACTCGCGAGAAAGATGCCAGTGACCGCCTCCGCAGCACTAATCGGATTCCTAACGATTCTGGGCGTCCCGCCCACCAGCGGTTTCATTTCGGAATTCCTAATCTTCTTCGGACTCATCAACTCAGCAATGAATCCCGTTACTCTGTTGAAGGTAGTTGTGGCGATAGGCGCCGTCGTCTCTACAGCGCTCACAGCCGGATACACGTTATGGACAATGAAGCGAGTCTTCTTCGGACCCGTACCTGCGGAAATGGCGGAAGTGCATGAAGCGCCCTTGACGATGACAGTCCCACTCATCATCCTCGCCGCCACTGCGATCTTGGTGGGCATCTTCCCGGACTCGGTGATCGGCGGCTTGCTCGCTCAGATTTCAAACATGATCAGATGAGAGCTGAATGATGAACACAATAGTGCCTTGGCTGGTCTGGGTTCTCCCGATGGTAGGCTCACTACTGGTCGTGCCAATCTCTCGGATCAACCGCAAAGCAGGAGACGGGATCGCCGCCGCGTTTCCTTTACTCGCTGCAATACTGGCAACAACGATGATCCCAGACGTCCTCGGGGGTGAGACACACGATCTGCAAGTCCAGTGGATTCCATCTCTCGGAGTGAAGGCCGGAGTCCTCGTCGACCCATTGAGCGTGTTGATGTCGAATGTTGTCGCATGGGTTAGTTTCCTCATCGTTGTGTACAGTATCGGCTACATGCGTAGCGAAACCACGCTCACAAGGTACTGGTTCTTCACCAACTACTTCATCGGAAACATGTTGCTGCTGATTTTGTCGGACAATCTGTTGCAACTGATGTTCGGGTGGGAAGGAGTCGGCCTATGCTCTTACGCTCTGATAGGATACTGGTACACGGACGAGCCTGACAAGTGGGTAGGATCTGAAGGGCACAAGACCTGGGGGGTACCGATGGCTTATCCCCCGAGCCACGCGGGACTGAAGGCATTCGTGATGACGAGAATAGGTGACATCGGCCTACTCATCGCGATATTCATCATCTATGCAACCGCAGGAACAATGAACTTGGTCGAGCTCTCCAGCAACATCAGCTGGGCGGGCGATCTCGCGAGGACAGGCTTCCTATTGCCGACGGCGCTACTAATGTTGTGGGGTCCAATTGGCAAATCGGCTCAGATGCCCTTGCATGAATGGTTGCCAGATGCGATGGCCGGTCCGACAGCCGTCTCCGCGCTGATCCATGCTGCCACAATGGTGAAAGCTGGTGTATATCTGGTCGCACGGATGGGGCCGATCTTCTATAACGCTATTATCACATACGGTCAGCCTTTCACATTCTTCGAGGTCGTCGGGTGGATCGGAGCGATCACAGCTCTGGCCGCGGCGGCGCAGGCGATAGTTGCAAAGGAACTAAAGAAGACACTCGCCTACTCGACAGCATCTCAGATAGGATACATGATGCTCGCGATAGGCGCCGGCGGAATGGGTCTACAATTCGCTACCGGATACGCCGCAGGCCTATTCCACTTGATGAACCACGCCATCTTCAAGGCCGCAGCTTTCATGGCAGCGGGTGCCGTCATCCATTCGTGCGAAACCCGATTCATGAACGAGATGGGCGGCATCAGATCGAACATGAAATTCACATTTGCAGCAATGCTAGTTTCCGTTCTGGCTTTGTCAGGAGTTCCCCCATTCAGTGGTTTCTGGAGCAAGGACGCCATCTTGACGACTACTTGGGAGGCGGGACAGTTCTGGCTCTTCTTGATCGCAGCAGTGACGGCTATGCTGACATTCATCTACAGCCTGAAGATCGTAGGATCCGTGTTCCTTGGGCCCAAAAGCGCGCACATCAAAGAACTGGAACAGGAAGGCTCAATCATTCATGAGGCTAGCCCGCTTGTCTACATTCCATACGTCTTGCTAGCCGCCGCGACCATTGTAATCGGAGTCGCTGGACCCATGGTAGAGCAGGCGCTTTCCGAATTCCTCAGCAGAGGTCTAGGCCCCACCGGCGCGACATCCGGCAAAACTGTAGCTGCCAGTCTCCAGCTCATCTCGCCTGAAGTCGCAGTTGCGTTCACGACAATAGTCGTCCTCCTTTCCGGCGGAGCGATCGGATATGTCCTCTACATTTCGCGAAGGATCGACATATCGAAGCTCCTTCAGAATCCCCTGCTGAGATCCGTGTACGGGTTCTTATGGAACAGGCTCTACGTGAATCCCGCTTACTACATCGGTTTTGTGAAGGGCACGTTAGCGCTGAGCGGGTCGCTAAGTCACTGGGTCGAAATCGGATTCTTCGATCGCATTAACGGGGCGGTCTCTCAACTGTCTGTCGGTCTCTCGAAGAGCGGTGACAGGTTTGACCTTGGAATTGTTGACGGCGCCGTCAATGGAGTAGCCGCCACCGGCAAACGCTTGTCCAGCATTGTCGCAAAACTCCAGACTGGAATTGCTCAGCAATACCTGCTGGTCTTTGCCTTCGGGGTCTTCTTGATCGTGCTCGCATTGACATTCCTAGGGAAGTGATCACTCATGCTTGGCATGCTTTCCGTGATGGTGTTGCTTCCGATCGTTGGAGCTCTCTTCGTCTTCCTGATTTCGCGTCTCAGTGAGAAAGCAGCCAAAATACTTGGTCTTCTGATATCGATAACCACGCTTTTTCTCGCTTTGTGGATATTTGCCGGGTATAGGCCCGAGCGTGCGGGTTTTCAGATGATCGAAACTTACTCGTGGGCAGAATCCCTAGGCCTAACGTTCACGCTCGGGATAGATGGCATAAGCTTGCCCCTGCTGATCATCTCAGCGCTTTTGACGACACTCTCAACAGCTGGATCGTGGCGTGAGATCCGGTTCTCGGTAGGTCCTTACTATGCACTCCTCCTGCTATTCCAGGGCTCGATAACAGGCGTTTTCACTTCACTCAACCTGATACTCTTCTACGTTTTCTGGGAACTTGTGCTCATCCCGATGTTCTTCTTAATCGGAGTGTGGGGAGGGCCCAGGAGGAAATACGCGGCTATGAAGTTCCTGATCTTCACTCACGTCGGGAGCACTGTCATGCTATTAGGATTCATTGCACTCTACGTTTACTCTCAACCTCACACCTTCGATTTCATGACATTGTCGAACCTGAGGTTGCCGCTGCTTCTTCAGCTACCGATGGCTGTTGCGGTGTTTTTTGGATTTGCTGTGAAACTTCCAGTGGTCCCATTCCACACGTGGCTTCCGGACGCTCACGTTGAAGCACCGGCTCCAATCAGCGTATTGCTCGCAGGTCTGCTCCTGAAGATGGGCGGTTACGGTTTCATTCGCGTCATGCTAGGGCTGTTTCCCGATGCTTCTCACTTCCTCGAGCCTGTCCTGATTGGGTTGGCTGTGCTGACCATGTTCTATGGCGCAATTGTGGCCATGATCCAGCAGGATCTGAAGCGTATGATCGCGTTGACGAGCATCAGCCACATGGGCTACGTCCTCTTGGGCGCCTTCTCCTTCACAGCAATTGGGCTTTCCGGAGCCGTCTTTCAGATGTTCAACCATGCCTGTGCTGTTGGAATGCTCTTTCTCATGTCTGGCGTGATACACCACCAGATGGGAACTAGGACTATCAAAGAGCTTTCAGGCTTAGGGCGAGCAATGCCCATCACCGCATTTCTGCTAGTACTAGGGTCTCTGGGCGCTATGGGATTCCCTAGCCTTGCGAGCTTCATCAGCGAATACATGGTAATACTTTCCGCTATCAAGGTGAACTTGCTGCTGGCATTCGTAGTGCTTGTACCTGCAATTACTGCAGGCTACTTCATGTGGATGCTCCGAAGAGTCCTCATCGGTCCGGTTGAGTCTACCTCCGTGAAGCGTGAAGCACCTGTATTCGAGCTGGTGGCTCTAGCAATCTTTCTTGTCCCACTTCTATTATTCGGCATTTATCCAGCCCCGGTCCTCCAGGTAATCGATTCAACAGTTCGGAGCCTAGCCAACTTGCGGCTCGTGTGACAGGACGCCCGTCTAGGCGAATTGTGAGGTCCTCTTTCTCCAAAACCTGCCGCGTTCAGACGCCAACCCTGCGTGTCTTCTTTCCCACGACATGTGATCCGCGTAATGCGCCTCGCAAAAGTGTTTTCCGCAGTAAGTGCACTTGACTAGCTTCTTGGAGTCGTCACCGCACTTGTCGCATTCTGGCATAAGCGGATTGACCTTGAACTATGAAACCGCTCGCCAACAATAAAAGCCATCTTTAACGGGGGAACTCGCGATTGTTGTCTTTGTGGCGAGACAGGACCGCGACACGAGTTGGTCCTGCCTTGTGGCATTCCTGCAGACGCGAAAAAGTGAATTCTTAAGAGGACAGACACGTCCGTGAGATAGTTCCCGCTAGGGTGCCTTCAGCATGCTGCTCCCCGCGAAAATGAAACGCGTCGAGATCATAGTTCACAAGGACTACTTTGATCCTGTGATGAGGTACCTTCGCGACGCCAGGCTCGTCGAGTTGCTTGATGTAAAGAACATGTTGAAGGGATACAAGGGAGCGGTTTCTTCCTGCGGGACATCCGAAAGGCTCTATGGACTCGTTGCGATTAGTTCGAAGATTGCGGCGCTCACAGCCCTCATGTCAAGTGGGGGCGAGATCGAACCTGCTCAGGTCGGTGCTTCGCTTACTGACGAGCAGATTCGTGAAATCGAAAATCGAATCTCGGCTCTGGAGCAAGAGACGAGTGCCCTCTCATCGGAGATGCAAGTCTGTGATAAGGTGACCCTGTTTGCAGATACCGACCTAGGCGCAAGCGTTCGTGAGATGCTAGGAATCACGGATGTAAACTCTCCGGAGGGCAGACATAGACTTGAAGAGATAATGTCCAGAATCTTTGACGGCCTTCGCCCACCGGAGCTTGAGCAAGTCAAAAGGCTTGGGGATTCCATAGAGAGGAAGGATGTTGCTGAGTCGATCACGCGAGTGATATCCGATCAAGTGGCCGATGCACTCGTAGCTCGAAAGGGAGAAGGCGCGGTCATCAAGGTTCTCAGCCAAGCCCTGGACCTGAAGATCGCGGAAGGTTCCACATCGAAGAATCTTCGCTTTCTCCCCGATAGCTGGATCGAAAAGACAAGAGAACGGGAACGAAAACTCAAAGCAAAGACAGAGGACCTAATGTCTCGGAACGCTGAATGGCTAAGGGTCAACGGAGAGTTGGTTGATGCTGAAAGAATCGTCGAAGAGGCCAAGGGACTTTGCGGAAAGACCGAGTCAACCTACGTGCTTGAAGGCTGGTTACCGGCAAACCGTATGAAAGAGCTTCAGATTGCCCTGAATGACGTGTCCAAGGGCCACTGTATAGTGCAGGACTGGTCTGGCAAGGGAAGCCCGACGATGCTTCGAAACCCCCAGTGGACAGGAGTCTTCGAGCGGCTGACCGTTGGTTTTGGGACTCCTGCCAGCGGCGAGCTCGACCCTACCATCCTCTGGCTTGTGACGTACCCACTATTCTTCGGATTGATGTTCGGAGACGTAGGCCACGGTTTAATCTTCGTCCTGCTATCAATCGGACTATTCTTTGCGAAGAGGAAAGGGACACACTTCCAGGAACAGAGCATTGCCGGACTTGGCGGCCTATTCAACATGATACTCGATGGGTCCGGATTGCTCATACTCGGTGGTGTTGCGGCAACTGTATGCGGTTTTCTCTACGGTACCGTGATGGGAAGTGAAGAATGGTTCCGTCAGCTGACAGGCCTCGGCGGCGCACTATGGTTTGATCCTTTCACACATCCAATAACGCTTGTCAAAGTTTCGATCACTATTGGGGTTATTCACGTAACATCCGGGCTGGTCCTAGATATCGTGAACAAAGTCAAGAACAGGAGATACGAAGAGTTGGTGGGGGGGCCGGTTCTCTGGCTCTGGTTCTACTTGACGTTTGGCTACTTAATCCTCGCACATGGGTTCCGTCTCATGACATATGCCTTTTCCAATCTTCCCACGGTGCTCCTGTTGCTGGGCTTGCCCTCGGGGTTGATGCTGGCTGCGAAGGTAAGGTATGCAGGGCCGTTCGAGGGGGTCGGCGAGTGGATGGAGTCCATGCTGGCCTCCATCTCTCACACGATCTCCTACATCCGAATAATGGCCATGAAGATGATACATGATGTCTTCAGTCGTCTCTTCTTAGGCATCCTTCTCGGCACATCGATCTTCATTGGTGCACCTATCTTTGTGGCACTGACGCTGCTGATGATAATCATTCTTGAGGGAGCCTTTGTCTTCCTCCAAGACCTCAGGCTTCACTGGGTCGAATGGTTTCTCAAGTTCTACGCTGGCTCAGGTACAGCCTTCAAGCCCTTTGGCTTGGAGCGCAAGCACACTAAGGTATCATTGCCAGCATTGCGTCCTATTCCTCAGACTATAGCAGGCTGAAAATGATGAAGAACATCGCGAGTCCGTAGATTGCGATGGCTTCAATGAGCACGATGTAGAGAAGAGTCCTCCCCAAGATTTCGGGCTTCTCAGCGATGGCTCCTATCGCCGCAGCACTTGCGGTGCCAAGGCCGATGCCAGCTCCAAACGCCGCCAAGCCCGCTGCGATGCCTGCTCCGATAAGGTAGAGGCCCTTTTCAGGAACACTCTGCGCCTGTTGCGGCGAAATCCGCTGAGAATACGCGACCGCCGCCATGAGTGATATCGCAGCGACTCCGATCATCATCGCGAGAACGGCAAATAACATTCGATGCGACTTGGCGGACACTGAAATCACAGGTTGGCGGGTTACATCGAAAGTCCATTATAACGCTTTCTGGAGTACAAGGAATTGCTGGATTCTTTCTATCGGAAAGCCGTCACGCTTGGCAAACACAATTGAAGACACATCCGACAGCTCATAGCCCGTGAGATATGCGAACGCGAGCGGCAAGCCCGCACGAAATGGGAAACCCCCGAACACGGCGAGGCAGCTGTTTGCGTGGCGTCTTCGAAGCGACACTTCCAGGCGATGAAGTGAGTCGCCCTCCTTGACAGTATCAAGGAATCTCTCAATTGAACTGCCATACGCTGTTTTTGCGAAGGCCCTCAAGGCATTTGTCACAGACCCCGCACTTACAGCATCGGACAGCGTCCCTCCCAGATGGTAGTCTACAGGCACTAGAACCTGCTGAAGTTCCTCACCTGAAACCCCGAGAACCTTCGATCGCGCTACAAGGAGCATGTTTGTCAAGTCGATCTGTTCGCCAACGAGACCTCGCACAGATTCCTTATCCATCCGTTCGGGCATGTCTGCCGCCGCCCACGTTCTCAAGAAGGCGTACCTGTCCACGATTGCCTCGACGAGGGCCAGAGGCCTCTTTTCAGCCAAGGCAGATGAGATCTCACCTTGAAGGGAAGGGGCGCCCGCAGCCTGAACAAGTCGTTCTACGTTTCGAGTCTCCGCAGCACTGCGCAGAGAATCATCAACATACTCGCCAGGCAAGGCATCAGACTGCAGTTCTTTGCTTTCCTTTGCAGCCATCAGTCTTAGTCCGGCTTTCAGGTATTCTAGACGACGTTGGCCTTCAAAGGCTGTCAGAAGTCGCGCGCAATCGTCAGGTGACAGATTCGCTAGCTTATGCACAAGTGCGATCATCTTGCCATCGGACAACTTCTGCCAAGAAGTCGGATCAGCCATCTCTGCTGCGGTGGCTGTACTTTGGAAATAGTCCTTCTCTTGCAGGATTGACAGGCATTCTGACGAAGTCGAACATCTGAGTAATCGGTCGTAGTCATTCTCTCCAAGCATCCTGGACTTCATGGCGCGGACAGATGCTGAGACTTGAGCGTATTTTGAGGCTCGTCTTGCCGACACGGATGCCTGCCCAGCTTCAAACCAATAGATAACTGACTAGGAAGGAAACAGTATCCTTGAAATCTCGGCCAGCAATTGGGGTCTCATCAATTCGAGTCTCGCCTCCAAGGTACAGTAAGCTCTAACTTTGTTGTCCTGCGATGTCACAACGGCTCCGCCAGTCGTCTCGATAGGCTCATCGCTAAGCACAGCCGTCTTGGTTGTCTGCATGATTGAAAGCGCGTCTTCGAGCAGCTTCGTGCCTTTGTATCGGCGAATATCTTTCTCGGATAGAGCGACTCTTACTCTCTCGACCGGGACTGCATCTATTCCTTGAGCAATGGACTTCAGCAGGAATGTGCGGTAGGATGAATCGTTACGACAGAATTCGAGAAGGCTTGCCTGCACATCTTTCATGACATCTTTGAGTATCTTGTTCTTCTCCTCTAGGTACGCAAGACGGGCTTTTTGTTTCTCCTGGCTTACCCGCCTGTTGACAACGGCGTCGCACTCGGTCTTGAGGTTTCGAGTGATCTGATCTGCTTCTCGGCTCGCCTCGGCTCTTGCCGTTGCCAATCTGTGCTCTATTTGAGCCAGGCCGTTCTTTCTGATCTCCTCAGCCCTTGTCCTGCTTTCCCTGAGAATGTCCTCGACGAGTCTGTCCAAGCCGCTGCTCACGCAACATCTCTCCCTGTGTTACGAAAGAAGCAGTTCGATGGCTCTGTCAACTGCTTGTCTCCGCTTGGCGCTTGGGATCTGTGATATTGACTCCAATTGCTTCTTGGATTCCAAGGCTATCCGTTTTGCTTCCTCCGCACCAGTTTTTTCGGCTTGGGCGAGCGCATCCTCTCTTCGCTTGGTTGCTTCTTGGAGAGTATCCTCTCTCATCGAGACGATCTTGTTCGAGACATCTCGCTTCATTTCGGAGATCTCTCTGTTCGTCTGGTCGAGCATCTGTCGGCTCTCCTTCTCTGCCTCAACTATCTTGTTCATGATCGCCGGCGAGGACATGTCGACCCCTTCTTCTCTTGTGGACCTTCTCGCATGAGTTCCATCGGAGGAACAAATAGCTTTTTGCGAGCTTAGGCGAGTTCGACTAAAGGTGATCGAACTAAGTTCTTTATAGGTCGTTGATTGAACAACGACATTCTGCGGGGTAGAGGTCTTGGACCTGTCTTTGGTACTGTTCCTCCTGCCTCTGCCTCTTTCTGGTTTACTTGCCCCGGCTGTTGGTCAACTGCTGCATCGGTCCGGAAGGAACCTCATGCCGTACTGGACATTGGCAGCGTTGCTGATCTCTCTAGGTTCCGCTTCAGGCATGCTTCTCCAAACTCAACGTCAACCTCTGTTCCTCTATGATGTGCTTGTGGTCGATCCTTTTTCGCTGTTCTTTGCCGTTGTTTTTCTCTTCATCTCGGTGCTTGTCAATGTCACGTCGATTTCATACATGAGGCAGGGCGATAACCAGCTCGCTTACTATGACCTGCTCCTCTTCTCAACGTTCGGGATGATGCTGGTCGCTCTATCTGTGGACTTGGTTGTGCTATTCATCTCTTGGGAGCTGATGAGTGTCCCGACGTACGTACTTACGGGTATCCGGAAGAAGGATCCCGCCTCCAACGAGGCTGCCGTCAAGTACTTCCTGACCAGCGCGTTGTCTTCTGGCTTAGTCATTTATGCCATATCGCTAGTCTTCGGGGTCACCAGAAGCACCAATATCATCACCGTAAGTGAGACCCTGCTCTCCCAGAACTTGCTGCTGAAGCCTCTGACCGTACTGGCAATCGCGCTTTTCGTCGCCGGCTTCGGGATGAAAGTCGCAGCCGTTCCGTTCCATATGTGGATACCAGACGCCTACGAGGGTGCTCCTACGACAATTGCGGCGTTGCTGGCGGCAGGGACAAAGAGCGGTGGATTCGCGGCATTGCTCAGGGTCTTTGCGGTCTCCCTGGTATTCTTCAGAGGTGATTGGTCAGCGATCTTCGCTGTCGTTGCCTTGCTAACTATGACGTTGGGCAATGTTGGGGCGCTGATGCAGAAGAGCTTCACTCGTCTTCTTGCTTACTCAAGCATAGCTCAGTCCGGCTATATCATGATCGGCCTTGCAGCACCCACAGCATTCGGCATTGCAGGCGCCCTATTCCATATTCTGAACTACTCGATCATGAAATCAGCCGCTTTCTTCGCCGCAGCAGCTGTCCTGATGACGCTCTCGACCACGGATCTCGCAGGTTACTCCGGTCTAGGAAAGAGGATGCCCTACACGGCGTTTGCATTGAGCTTGTCTCTGCTCGCCCTTGCCGGTGTGCCCCCGCTCAATGGTTTCATGAGTAAACTGGTTCTATTCACCGCTGCTATTGACTCGCATCTCTATTGGTTGGCACTGGCTGGTGTGCTGAACAGTGCCTTCTCTCTTGCCTATTACGGATGGGTCATAAAGCGTATGTATCTCGACGACCCGCCGAATATGGCTGCCGTGAAGGAACCGCGTCTTTTCGTCGGCGTGCTCGCGCTGTCGAGTGCGATCATTATCCTAATTGGCGTCTATCCCGAACCGTTCTTCTCGCTAATGCTACGGATTGCCACCGGACTCTAGGCTTTCTCGAGCCTGCAGATTTCGCTGGGCGCCTCGAGGGTGCGGTTTATGGCTATCTCGCCGATGATCTTTGCGTACTTGGCGATCTCGGCAAGGTTCCAGACGATTGTCCGGAGGCTGACCGCGAGGCTGACTTCCTTCACTGAGGTAAGTATCTTCTCCGTCAACTTTCTCTGCTCCTTGATGGCAAGCTCGGAACCTGCAATGGCATCGTTGGCGAGTTTCACGTCCAGAGTCATGAGCGATTTCATTACCTTTTCAGACACCGACTGAACCATGACGCTGTACTTCGAAATCGCTTCCAGTATCTGTTCGCTGGCCCCAGCCGGATCCTTCATAGACAACACTTCTTTCGCGATGTTCTCGGCGGAATCAGCCATCTCCTCCAAGGTCTTCACCACTATTCTGTTTCCAGCAACATGAGTCGGTGACTCTATTCCAATCTTCGCGCCTACGCTCCTGTCGCGGATCGCAAGAAGGAGTTGCCTCACGACGAGCCAATAGATTCGGTCAGCTTCTGACTCCATGTGTGATACTTCGTTAGCTAGATCTGGCCGTCTCTCAACAAGCGCCTTCACTGCAGCCTCCTGCATTGACGAGATGACGATGTGAAGCCTACGAATCAGACCATAGACGGGGAACTTGGTCGGATCCACGAAACTCTGAACCGTCACTTGTTTCAAAGTCTGTTCTACTATCCCAAGACCTGTCAGGCGCTGTGTTGCTCGCCTGGTCTCTTCAAGGTGCTCAGGTTTCAATTCCCGTTTGGAGACCACCTGAATCGTATCGTGGCCCAGAATGTAGTTCCCAGTGATGAGTCGCGTTAGCAAGTCGGGTTTGTCGCAGAGATCTGCATCGATTATGCACTTCTTTGCCTCCTCGTGCTTCTGTTCTAAGCCGCTGAAAACCCTGAGGGATCCGTCATCCTCTCTCTTGATTGAAACCACGTCGCCTTGTCTGAGGTTGACTTCTTGTACCCAGCTACGGGGAAGGGAAACCGTGAGGGTCGAGTATCCTACACGTTGGACTTTTCTTGCCTCCAAACTTCAGCCCTCTTTATCGTATTTATTGAACATTCTGCCAGCCAGATTTATATATCATGCGCTTTCGAACTGATCAAATCCAATCCAGAAGAGCGCTTAAACACCCAATCCAACTACTGCCCCGGCGGATTCCCGTGCACCATGGTCTGAATGAGAATTGCAAGATTCACGATGTTTCGAAGTCATCATCGCAGGAGCCGGTCCCGCCGGGTTGCAGGCAGCTATTGCTGCGGCGGAGCGAGGAGCGTCTGTCCTAGTGTTCGACAAGAAGACCACAATCGGCGCGCCTGTGAGATGCGGCGAGTTCTTTCCCTGCAAGGAGGAGATGCTCGATCTCCTGCCGGGATCTCGGGATTTTGCTGAACTCTTCGAGATGCCGTCCGATGCTATCACGAACACGTGTGAATGGGTTCGGGTGTTTTCTCCCCGCGGGAAGTGCTGGGAGTTTCCGTTCAAGGCGGACGTGCTTGATCGAGTCGTCCTTGAGCAGCACATGGCAGAGGAGGCGCACAAGCTCGGTGCAGAGATCAAGCTTGGACGTACAGTTCGTGTCTTTGAAAACGGCAGTAAGGTCAGAGTCGGCGCAACCGAACAGGACTCGTATGAGGCTCAAGTAGTCATCGCTGCAGATGGTTTTCCATCTGTCGCAGCCACCTCAGGAGGGCTGTCTTGTGATCGTTATGCTCTTCCAGAGAACGTTGCGGTAAACTACCAATACGTCATGGATGGCTTGGATGTTGAATCGGACGTCACCGAGATGTACACGGGCACTTCCATTGCCCCAGGCGGCTACGGGTGGATAATCCCGAAGACCTCCACAACGGCGAATATCGGGATAGGTGTCCGAACAACGTTCAAACCCGGAAGAGGAAAAGACTGTCTTGACCACTTCGTAAACAGTTATCCTCTCACAGCCGACAAGTTGAATTCGGGTAAGATTCGAACCTTGATCGCAGATGTTCTGCCGGTTGATGGCGCAGTATCGAAGACCTATTCCGAAAGAATCCTCTTGGCGGGAGATGCGGCTGGAATGGTGATGCCGACAAACGGGGGAGGAATTCCGACCGCGATGGTATCAGGCCGGATCGCGGGAGAAGTCGCAGCCCTTCACGTGAAGAAAAACGAGCCCCTTTCTACCTATGAGGCTATGTGGAAGAAGGCCCTTGGACGCGAGCTCACTGCCTCATCACGGTTGAGAAGATTTGCTGACGTCTTCATGCCGTACGACGTGCTCTACGATTGCACTCTGAGGATACTTGGAACCACAGGAATCAAGAAGGTTATCACTTGTAAGATACCGGGACCAGTTGGCATTCTGATGAGACTACTTGGATACTGAGTTGTGTGAGGCACGTTCAAAGAAGCACTCTGTCAATGACCATGCTGAGGAACAGCAGGAAGAGATACGGACTGGACACCTTGAACGCCCGATAGGCGTTCCTTCGGGTTGGCCTGATGAACAGATAGAGATTCACGAGCAAGACGATCACTCCGAGAGCAAGGGCAGACGCAGCGTAGATCCAGCCAAATCCTCCTTCCCAATAGACCGCCAATGAGAAGGGAATCATCAGGGTCACAGTCGCCACAATGCACCGCAGGGCCGCCTTCTCCTCCATCACCACCGGCAGCATCGGTACACCCGCGCGAGCATAGTCTTCCTTGCTGAGAATCGCTAGACTCCAGATGTGGCTCGGGATCCACAGTACGACAAGTCCAGCAAGCAGAACCGGCAAAAGACCAATCGTACCGCTAACCGTACTCCACCCGAACATCGCTGGGAGTCCTCCGCTGAAGCCGCCCAACAAAATGTTGACTGGATTTCTCCTTTTCAGCCAGAGGCTATAGACGACCACGTTATCCAGAACGCCGAGCAGAAGGATCACGAAGGACACGACATTGATCCACAAGCCTAACACGAGACCGACTACGATCAAGAACAGGCCCCATGCTAGCGCGAGTTCCGGAGGGGCGATGCGGCCTGTAGGAATTGGTCTGTGGCTTGTCCGGTGCATGATGGCGTCGATATCCCTATCGATATAGCAAGTCACCGTGTTGCATCCAGCCGTTGAGAGCGTGATTGCGATCAGACTTGCCAGTATCGTGGATGGTGCGAACCACTTCTGTGAGAGTGCCGAGATCGTCATCGTCGCGACAGACGTGAACACAAGCAGCCCGACAGTCTTCGGTTTTGTCACTTCAATGTAGTCTCTTAGACCGAGAGGAAAGGTCATCAGTATCACGAGGGGTTGTTTCGATCCTCCTTGGTGAGGCGACCAAGTTCGCAAACCCGCGTTGGTTGCGAGGCACCTCACTTAAGTCTTCGGCTCTTGGCTACCCTTGATGGGAACGACCCCTCGCATCGAGGCCTGGAATCCTCGCACCCAACCTGAGTGTCTTCGGCGATGAAACCTAGGATATTCCATGGTAGAGTTCTTCGCACAGCGCGGAAAGTCTGGGGCTGAGCCGCACAGGTGCCTCGGCCACGACCGCAGGATCCCTGAATTCCTGCGGGAGACTATCCACCTCTTTCTTCCTATACTCACGAGTTTCGAGCAAGGCTGGCACTTTGTACGCCAATCGTCCCTTGTCGATCACCTTTGTAAGAAGTGGGTTAGCGACAAGGTTGGGAAAGACCTCCTCGCATATTGCTACTACGTCTTCCTTGATTCGGCCTGAGCCATCGTAGGCGCGATGTATCTGTTTGAGTTCGGGGATCGTGACCTTCGCTGGGCTCAGCTTCACCCGAGGAATAGTCTGTGAGCCTCGGCGGAGCTCAACCAGCTTGTAGATACCAGGTAGAGCCGGGTCCTCCCTTGACGTGGTGAGTTCTGTTCCAACGCCGAAAGAATCGATTGGAGCGCCCTTGGCGATCAGGTCTCGGATCTTGTACTCGTTGAGGTCGCCGCTTGCGAAGATCTTCGTGCTCTTGTGTCCGGCCGCGTCGAGGATCCGTCTGACCTTCAGGCTCAGATCAAGCAGGTCGCCGCTGTCAAGACGTACTAGTGTTGGCGTAACTCCAAGATTCACAGCTGTCTTTGCTCCTTCAATCGTGTTGTAAGTGTCGATGAGAAGTGCCATGTTATCTGGGAAGGCTTTCTTGTAAGCCAGGAAAGCCTCTCGTTCTGAGTCGAACGTCATAATGAACGAATGAGCCATCGTTCCGTACGTGGGTATGCCTAATTCATACCCAGCTAGCAGGTTGGAGGTGCCGATGCAGCCCCCAATGTACGAAGCTCTTGCGGCAAGAAGTGCAGCTTCAGGACCATGCGCTCGTCTGGAACCAAACTCGACAACATCTCGACCTTTCGCGGCCTCAACCACTCTGGAGGCTTTGCTAGCGATTAGAGTCTGAAAATTGATCATCGTCAGCAGATATGTCTCAACAATCTGTGCTTCTATGATATTCCCTTCAACTTGAACGAGAGGTTCCTTCGGGAACACCACGGTGCCCTCTGGAACCGCCCAAACGTCACCCTTGAATTTGAAGTTCTTCAAGTACTTGAAGAATCCTCGGCTGATGTGGCTGAAGGACGGATGGTGTCTGATGAACCGTATCTGCTCATCCGTAAATCGCAATTTGAGAATGTAGTCAAGAGCTTGCTCGAGTCCAGCCGCGATTATGTAGGAGAAGTTCTTCGGGAGATGTCTGACGAACAGCTCGAAACCGGCCTTCCCAGGAACATTGTTCTCGAAGTATGCGGCGGCCATCGTCAATTCGTAGAGATCGGCGAGCATTGATGCGTTGGAGGAGGTGACAAATAGGCCGCGCGTTTTCTTCAGCTTCACCATCTCGGGCACCATCGGCTGACAGAAATCATACGGAAGAAGTTCATAAGGGTCACAGATCGCGAAGCATAGAAGCTCGACAAAGGGCGCCG
>Ga0208321_1000601_pt1 | contig 19254 bp, 17 predicted proteins | sample June2015DPH_4_15_FD_184692 | JGI IMG/M metagenome (GOLD analysis project Ga0208321, IMG submission 184692) | Peatland microbial communities from SPRUCE experiment site at the Marcell Experimental Forest, Minnesota, USA - June2015DPH_4_150... | ecosystem: Environmental > Terrestrial > Soil >... | reverse complement strand
GGTGTGGCCGTGCTCGATTGAAGTATTCGACGTATTCCATGATCACGCGATGAAGTTGCCTGTCCCCGACAACCAGAAAGTGATCAAGGCATTCTCTTCTGACGCTCCCTAGGAACCTTTCGCAGACGGCGTTGGCCTTTGGAGCGCGGTAAGGCGTCTTCAACACTTCAATGGAGCTTGCCTTCGCGACTCGGGTGAAACCGTCGCTGAACTTGCTATCCCGGTCGCGGATCAGGGAGCGTGGGGCCAGGCCGAACGGCGTTGCCTCCCGGAGTTGCTGTGCGATCCAGGCGTCGGTCGGGTGGGAGGTGACGCCAAAATGGACAACTCGCCGGGAACCGAGTTCGATGATGAAGAAAGCGTAGATCTGCCGGAAGAACAGGTCGATCACTGGGAGAAAGTCACAGGCCCAGACCAGCTGGGCGTGATTCTTGAGGAAGGTTGACCAATTCTGACCATGGGCGGGGTGGGGGCGTGCCAGGCGGGCGTACTTCTGGAGTGTGGTTTTGGCAACCCGGATGCCGAGTTTCATAAGTTCACCGCGAATGCGCTCGGCGCCCCAGAGGCTGTTCTCCCTGGCCATCTGCTGGATCAAAGCGATGGTTTCGGAGGCCAGCTTGGGGCGCCCACCCCGGTTGCGGGACTTGAACCACCAGAACAGCCGGAAGCCTTGGCGATGCCAGCGGAGGAGCGTATCGGGCTTGAGGATGAGAAGAGCTTCCTTCCACCTGCGGACCCTGCTGGCGAGTAGGACGAGCCAGAGGCGATCGGTTTGGGTGAACCATGGTTTCTTGGAATGACGCTGGAGGATGATCAGTTGCTGGCGGAGGAGAGCGTTCTCAGCGGCAAGTTGGGCATTACTGCGAGTGAAATCGAGGGCAGAGCCGAGAAGGACAGAATAGCGAGAAGGCTGGGGGAGATGGAGGGAAGCCAGTTCGAGGGATGCCAATGCGGAGCGGATGCGTCGGATAAACCGGTCGACTAAGGAAGACATGCAGAAAAGGCCCTCGACGGACAGTCAAAAGCTACCAATGGAGTATATTGCAGGTCCGATCGAGGCTTATTGTCAGGCGGATGGGGTTTTCGGCCAGGACAGGACATGAAGCCGAGTACCAGCCCTCCAGCTCGGGACAACCCAGTCATGGCCTATGACACCAGGGCCGACCGCGTGATCCTTTGGGGCGGGGATAACGGATGGGGGGAATCCTCCACAGTAAAGAAGGACGAAAGCGTGTGGTCCTACGACTACAACACGAACACATGGGAAGAGATCAAACCTGGCAAGGGACTGTGGCCGGACGGCCGCGAGTTGGCCGCCATGGCCTACGATGCCAAGTCGGATCGGATGATCATGTCCGGCGGCTATTGGGCCATAGGCACCGATGAGACCTGGGCGTACGACTACAACGCCAATACCTGGACGAAGCTGGAACCGAATACGGCTGCCGGCAAGCTGTCTGGTTCCGTCATGGTGTACGTCCCCACCATGGATCGAACCATTCTGTTTGGCGGCCAGGTCGGTGCCTCGGCTTCGAATTACACTGACAAGACCTGGAGCTATGATTTCAACGCCAACACGTGGACAGCCGTGACGCCGCATAGCTGAGCCTTTTCCGATCGGATCCGTCAAGGACAGTCGGTGTCGGGCTGGTTGGTGGGAAGGGAGGGGGGCCTCTGCCGAGAATTCCCGGCTTGATTACGACCAATACCTGCGGTAGTCGAAGATGCCGTCCTGGCAGGTCCAGGTGGATGAATCGGTCGAAGCGCGACGGACAATGATCTGGAGGAGGGTGCCTTGGGGAAGCGGCGCCCCTAGCATCAGAGCATAAGATCGCGCGCCTACAAGTCCAACAAGTCTGGATACGGTGCTAGATCGGAGACCTCCGAGGCATTCGCTATGCCAATTGAGGTCCTAGGCATTAGAACGAGAGACAGGGACCGAGGCCATTTGAGCCTCGGTTCCTTTTTGTGCTACCGGGGGCTGAACTCGCCTTCCCTTAGGTCACCAACCTGCCGATAGACCAGGGCAGGGAGAACTGGCGACCGCCGGGCTGCCAGCCCGACGATCCGGGGTAGACATGGAATCTGACCCCCTCTGATTCGGACAGGAACCAACGACCTGGCGGTTACGAGCCCGACGACCTGCCAAACCACGTATCCACTTTGAATCTCGGGAATTTCGCAGGTGTTTGACTGTCCGCAATCCCGTTGGATGAATCAAAACCGAGGCTGAAACGCCTCGGTTTTCCATTGAGGTAGCGGGGGCTGGACTCGAACCAGCGACCTCCGGGTTATGAGTCAGTCTCGAGGATCTGGCACCTTACAGCGAACCGGTTGCCAGATCAACCCAGTTCTCGTCCTCGAGTTCAGCCGCGCCCGCTGGATTGCATGGACTGATCATGGCAGAGTATAAGTAGGAGGTTGCTCCTTGTCAAGAGAAATTGAATTGGTTGCTATTGAATAGCCTCGTTGCCCATCCTGATGAGCGAAGTGGTAAACGCCGAAGAACCTGGTTGACTTGGTGAATTACTTCAACCCGTGGACGCACAAACGAGAGATCGCCCGTTGGGTCGAATACCCTGGACTGCGTCCTGGGGAGGCTACAACCACGACCGCTACCATGAGTTACAGGACCGTCTGATCCTGGTGAATGTCTAGCCATTCTCTTTTCGGCGAGCGTCTACCTCCGCGCCCGTGAGGCCTATACCGGGATTAACGTGAAGCACCGCGAGCGCGTCGGTTCTCGACACGCTCGCGATTTCAGGCGCCTTCCCCACTGCCGGCTTTGAGGCTAGATCACTTTTTCCGATTTCTTAGTGACTGTTTAAATAACGATGTTCGCTTCCGGAACAGCCGGTTTCATAAAGGGGTACCCATTTTAGCGATGTCCCCTTGCCAATTACGAATTTCCGGACGGTTGGCTTCGCCTCCATGGGCGCTGGACGGGATAGCGGCGATGCCAAATACCGACCTGAACAACAATGCCAACAACAACCAGTCCCAGGAAGACCAGCCAATAGTATGCCGGGACATAGGTGCGCAAGAAGGTCATGATGATTTCAGTTCCCAGCAGCACGGACAGGACGATGATGGCCCAATCGAAAAGTGCAGCCACCAGTATCAGCCCGATGATGCCGCCAATGATGTAGATCAACCAATTCCCAGAAGCGGTGGTCATTCCCAGAGAAACTGCCAATGAAGTCGCCAGATACCCGCCGGCTAGGAAGCCGGCGATCAGGACGGCCAACCACTCCAACACAATCGCCAGGAAGGCGCCGATGATGGCTGCGCCAATGGCGATCAACACGATAACCAATTCCGACTGGCCGTGCACAAACATCGTAGCGAATGTGAACCCGGCAATAAAACCGACCACGGCCACAAAAATCCAGAAGGCACGCCTGCCAAAGAACAGCAACAGGATACCTAAAGCTAGCGTCAAGATAGTGGAAATTGTCATTTCAAACTCCTTTTGTAACTGCTCAGCCATATGAGTCAAGAGTCCAGTAAAAACAGGATGAAAGATTCTTGTCAAAGTTTCCCGATGGACGGAGCATGTTGCACATGGAGCCGATCAAGATCCATCTGGAAGAAGAGATCCGAGCGATCTACCGCTGATGGTCAGAATATAGCATCTCGTTAGCAAAGTCAACTCCTGCTCAAGGAATTGAATCGAGCTCACCGAAATTGATTGAATCAGCGAAGGCTGCGAATTGATCCCTATATAGACGGTGAGAATCCATGATAAGACTATTGTGCACACCCAATTCAGCCCCATGTTCGGGCGGATGAGGTTTTCGGCTAGCACAGCCGATTGCAGTTCCTGATTACCCACGCCGGCCTCCCGTTGGTCTTCTCCGCTTGAAAAAAGACAAATGCACTTGACATATCTAATAGTTATGATGATACTTGTCGATTAATAAAACCCCTTTTGCAGATTGGTATTCTCAAAGTAAGAGAAGGATGACCTATGCAACCGTTGCCCACTGAATTGTTACCGAGTGTTAAGTTCATCGCTTTTGGGATTTTCAATTTGACCGTTCCCGACATCATCGCCTGGTCAATGGTTATCGTTCTATTCTTGGCTGCCTGCGGTCTGCCGTTGCCCAAGATATTTGAGCCTGAAGAGAAAGAAGAAGGATCGAGGGAAAAATGAATTTGACCCGAGGATTTCAAAACTTGATCCAGAAAAACCTGACAATGGAAGACGCGCTTCCGACCAAGATGCCCGTCTATGTCAACTCATTTGCCTACCTTTTTGGTGTGATATCGCTAAGCAGCCTCGTGATGCTGATAGGGACTGGGGTGGTTATGACTATCTTTGGCCCCGAATGGTATCACTTCAGCAGTGCTGGTCGTTTTCTTAACTCCATGCACTTTTGGAGCGTGCAATTGTTATTCGGTGGAATCATTATGCACCTCCTAACCAAGTTCTTTATGGCCGCCTGGAGAGGTGAACGGTGGCTCACCTGGGTAATCGGGGTTCTGTCTTTCTTGATCGCCGCCGTAGCTGGTTTGACCGGATTTCTTTCTCAAACCAATTTTGACTCCCAATGGATTTCTGTACAGGCGAAGGATGCCGTCAATGCCGCCGGGTTGGGTCAGATCATTAACACCATGAATACCGGTCAGATCTTAACCCTGCATATTGTGGTCCTGCCGCTGGCGGTGTGTGCCTTCGTTGGGATCCACATCCTCCTGATCCGGCGCGATAGCCCGGTACGACCGATTTCAGAAGAAAAGAAAGTGAAGGCCCGAAAATGAGTAAACAATCTGACGAGAATTTACGCGGCATCCCGATGAAGTCGTATGACTTAATCCGGGAGGGATTGATCGTCCTGGGAGTGATCTTTGTCCTGGTACTGGTGCTGGCGATTGCTTTCGGCTCACCGGATTACCCTACCGTGAAAGCCCAGGATGTGGCCAACTTACAACCCATTGCCTATTTAGAGGCGAGTGCTGAAATTCTAGGTGGTAGCAGCAGCGTCGAATCCTATGGTCCCCCCTATACCAACGATACCGAGAATGCCCAAAATCTCTTAGGTGTTGCACCATCAAGGTTACTGGGTGTAACGAATCCTCTAAGTGCCTCGCAGGATCTTATTATCGCCCCACTCCAAAAAGCTGCCGTGATCGATCCGGCGATATCAACCGCATTAAGTACCTATCAGGCGGCCTCCTCAGGCCAACAACAAACCTGGGTGAACAAATACTTCGCTGGACTCAGCAAAGCGTCTGTTAACAATGGACAGGTGGGTCTGCCTGTTGGCGATTACGGTCCTGTGGAAGCTATGATGAATGGGATGCTTGCCCTGGGCAAAGCCGGGCTGCTCGAAGGGGCTCTCGCTAATAGCAGTCAGCTTCCCTACAACATGGACTATACAAATGCATTGCTTTTCTTCCAGGATGACATTGACCACAGTGTTGCCGAAAAGTTGGATGTTTTAGGCAGTACCTGGGGCATCAGCAATGAAACCGGACCCTTTCCAGGGGCATGGTGGACCTATCCCTACACTTTCCTGTACCAGATTCCACCCATGAACTCCTCACCAAACGGCGACCTGGAAGTCGTTGCCATCATGACCGTATTGATCTTGATCCTGCTCTTTGTCCCCTTCATCCCCATCATCAATCGTATCCCCAAATGGGTTGGTCTCTATAGAATAATCTGGCGAGACTGGTACAAGCACTACGAGGGGAAGCTCTAAAGAAGTATTTTCGAAAGGAGAAGAACAATGGACATTTATATGCTTGTTTTAAGTCTGCTCCACATCTTTGGTTCAGGTTTCCGCGCAGGTTCATAATCCAACCATTCTGGACACCAAATCTAATTGATGGTGGACACAACCTCACATAAATGCGCCGACAACCCGCATTGTATCAACTGCGGGGAAAGGGAAGAACAAGGCGCACAAGCCTCTCGAGAAGGTCCCTGAGGGAATGCAGGTCCAAAAGTCAACTGCATCAAAGCAAGATCAAGGACTGCCATGGACAGGAAACGTCTCTTTATCTCAGATTCTTCAGCACCCTGCCATAAGCCCTGAGCGTGCGCATCGACTTGAAGCTCGGTTAGGGTTCGAGGGACGGCTTCGAGGAAACCATTGTCCGTCGCCAGCAATCTTCGCTTGCTGGGTCTCAATCCACGGCAACACCGGAACGGATGGGGTTTTCGGCCAGGGAGGGTTGCGAGGCTGCTCTGGATGTGAAGTGCCCATCTGACGAGCCCGAAGATCTGCGGTTCATGCGAAAACCTCCTCTCTGGGGAGGATTTTCGCGATGATTCCTTCATTCCAGGCAAGGGGATCATGGCCCGGAGATCTGCGGCTACGTGCTGAGCCCGACGAGGCGTCGTTGATCCCGGGTTCGCATTGGGGCAGAGATTTTCCTAACGGCAGTTCACCGGGCCAAGCAAAAACCGCAGCCCGAAGGACTGCGGTTGCTTCTCATTAGCGGGGGACGGACTCGAACCGTCGTCCTTCGGGTTATGAGCCCCAAAGCTGGGGAGGGGGCCTCAAACAGGATTTCCGACCGCCTGAGGGTGCCACCCGTTGTCCAGTATCCTCGAGCCCGACGAGGTTAATCCGCAAGTTTGGTTAGAAGGGTACCTCTTGAAAGGTGTATTTGTCAACGCACCGGGACAAACGCTCCAGGACAAATCGAGTCACGAAGGCTGCGAACTAATCGCTTAATGGACGGTCAGAATCAATGGCGAGGGTATTGTGCTAGCCTAATCCAGCCCTGCTACCGCACGGAGGTGGTTTTTGGCCAGCACAGGTCTTACCCTGCGCGGGCTGGCCTTCACCCAGGACCCGCGCTACACCTATATCGAATCCGACCTGACCGGCATCAGCGCTGAAAAAAATGCGATCATCGCCAGCCTGCGCCAGAAATACGGGCTGGCCGATCAGGCCAACCTTCATTTTCCAGTGGTGAACCCGTTGGATTGCAGCCAGCTTCAGGAAGCCGTTAAACCCCTGAACAGGGACCAACCGCTGGAGGTCGTCAATGAGGGGTTCTTTCCATATCTCTCCCCGGATGAAATGCGCGCAGTGGTTGCCAACGTTCGCGAACTGCTGGCCGAATTCAAGGGCAGCTGGATTACACCCGATTTTTCGATCAAAGACGAGGTCAACCAGGAACCCGAGCAGCAGAGCAATTTCCGCCGCATCGTTGACGCAGCCACCGAGCACAAGTTGTACAACAATGCCTTCGATTCCCTGGAGCAGTTAATGGCATTCCTGCGTGAAATGGGGTTGAGCGCGGTGGTCCATAAACCGGTGGACGAAACCGGGGAGATTGTCTCGCTGCGCAGGCTGCACCTGCCGACCACGCTGCTCGATCCGATCAAAGCCAGCCTTCGCCTGTGGGTACTCAGTCTCCTCATCCATCGGTAATCCCATCCGCCGAAAAGCAAAACGAGTTCTTCCCTAAGCACTGATTGACGCGCCAGCGTAGGTGGCGAGATCACCAAAAAGGGAACTCTCTCAGGGCATCCGAGCTTCATGGCTTCGACGAACCCGATATATTGGCTTGGCCAAGACCCGCTTGCAACATTTTGTTGACGGCCGCGGCGATCAACCTGACCCACCTTTATGTCTGGCCGTCGCCACAGACCGCGCACCTATTAGCTAATTGGTCTGGTACGGTCATGATGCTAATGGGTACCGATTTACCAGAGATACGGCACGAGGCGGTAGTGTACCTTCTGCGTGTATTCGATATACCCTGGCAAATCTTTCATCAGGAGTTTCTCCTCGTCGAGGATTCGCCATACCAGCCCAGCGATCGTTAGCGCGATAAGGACAAGCGCCCACCATGAACCGAGGGCGAGCGGGATGCTGATGCCCAGGAACAGGTCGCCCACGTACTTCGGATGCCGGACAATTCCATAGAGGCCGGTCGAGATGACTTTCTGGCCTTCAAAGGTCTTGATGCTGGTCGCCGCATAGCTGTTTTCTTTGAGGACCAGATAATAGAGGTAGAAACTAAATAGGAGCAGCGCGTCTCCCAGCACGGAGACCCATACCGGCATCTTCGACCACCCGAACCGACGATCCAGCGCCGCCACGACGAACATGGCAAAGGTACCCACCAGCCCGACGACAATGAAAATTCGCTCCGCCATCGATTCCCCCTCTGGGGCGACTTGCGTGCGCCGCTTGAGGAGTTCCGGGTCTTTAATGCCAAGATAGATACCCTGTGAGGTGGTCAGAAGGGCGAAGAGAACGGTCAGCACCCAGCCTCGCCAATAGCTGAATGACCCTGCCAGGAGACTGAGGATGACTCCCAAGACGATCACCCCGATCACGAAATTTCTGATGCCCGGCAGGATAAGGCTCTTCATCAGATTGCTTTGGGCTGGTGGTGTGGATTGGGATTGTTGTGTCATTATGAACACTCCTTTCCAAGGGGAAGCTCCCCTTCATCTTCCACAGTTTGGTCAGCTAACCGCTGAAACCGTTAGGCAAAATGACTCGTATCCTGTCTATAGACTGGTCTCGTGGATTAGTCAGGTAGTGTATATTGTCTCACGGCTCAGCGGGGCCAGCCACGCTTTCACAGCGGCGGCGTCCGGTCGATCTGAGATCCGGACGGACGACCCCAGAACCCGTTCAATCGCCTCCACCGAAGCGGCGTTGGTCGCCACAATGGCATCGATGTAGTGTAGTGCCTCCGGTTCCTTCTCGAACGCGAGCATGAGTTTGATCACGGCATTCCCCATGCCGCGCGTGATCGACAGGATGACCAGTGTGCAGGCCGAAAACCCCGTCCGCTGTTCCTCAGGGGGCAGTGAACTCATCCTGCGCGCCGGTAGTCATGGCGTAGTCCATTGAGGATGGGAATTGCGATAATTCTGCGTTGCTGTAGTCCCACCGCCTCAGAGACGATTCTCCCTGGAATCTTCTGAGCAATCCCTTGGTGGGGTCGGGCCTGGCTAGAGTATTGGACGTATTCTAGGACCACATGCTGCAGATGTCTTTCCCCGATAATCAACAGGTGATCGAGGCATTCTCTCCTGACGCTTCCCAGGAACCGTTCGCAGATCGCATTGGCCATAGGAGCGCGTTAGGTGTATCGCAACTTGGCAACTCCTTGGTCGAGGGCCGCAGCGCGGTGCTTCTCGTCAACCAGCGGTCGGTAAAGGAATTCCGGGATAATGTGGGAATCCCTCAGGGGACGCTCCTGTAGGCAGAGACGGCAAGTCTCCCTTCGTGCAACAACTGATGCGCCGCCAACTTTGGATTGGACCATGGTCCCGATTATAGGTGCAATCCAGGCGGAGCGAATGGGGGATGGTTTGGAAGTCATAGGACTGTGCCCTTACCTTCGGATATACTTGAACTGTGGATAAGAGAATACCGAAAGAGCTTGTTCCATTGTTGACCAAAATTGTAGGCAGCCTTGAGACTGTATTGGATGGCAGCCTGGTGGGCATATATGTACATGGTTCAATAGCGTTAGGATCATTCAACTATTCAAAAAGCGATGTTGATTTCTTGGTTGTGGTTCGCAGGCCCTTAACTCTTCAAGAAAAGCGAAAGATCATAGATTTCACTTTGGAAGCCGATAAAGAAGCACCCAAGAAGGGCCTAGAATTTAGCATAGTCACAGAAGATCAGGTGAAAGATCTTGCCTATCCAACCCCATTTGAGCTTCATTATTCAAGTGATTGGAGGAAGAGGTATGAAAATGGAATGGTTGATCTCGAAAAGTCAATGGAAGATGCGGATTTGGCTGCACATTTTGCGATAACAAAGTTTAGGGGAATTTGTGTTTACGGAGAGCCTATCGATGAGGTATTTCCTGATATCCCCCAAGAATACTACTGGAGATCTATTTATGAAGATGCGGAATCTGTTCTTGAGAACTTAGGGAAAGACCCAGTTTATGGGATCTTGAATCTTTGTCGGGTGATGGCATTCAAGAAGGATAGGCTAATTCTTTCCAAGAAAGAGGGTGGTGAATGGGCCCTCAAGAACCTGGAGAAGCGGTTTCACTCATTAGTATTGAAAGCCCTAAAGAGTTATGCAAGCGGCAAAGTGGGCGATACTGAGTATGATCAGGAGGAATTGGAACAGTTTACAGATTCTATGAAGGAGGAACTTGTGGAATAGATACAGCACTTTCTTTCAGTTTCTTAATTCCCTCCTATCCAACCCTGATTACCTCCGCGAACGGCGTCGGATCAAAGAGTTGCCAGGCGGTCGACGTGCCAATTGGGGTCTGAGGCATCAGAACAAGAAGCATAGAACCGAGGCTAGGATGGCCTCGGTTCATTCTCTTGGCAACGGAGGTAACCCGCTCGTCCTGGGGTCCGGGGAACCGTTGACCTCCAGGCTACCGGCCCGACGATCCGAGGTCGACATGGAATCTGACCCCTTATGATTAGGAGAGGGACCAACGATCGGGCGGTTACGAGCCCTACGAGCTGCCAAACCACACATACACAATGAATCTTGGGAATTTCGCTGGTGTTTGACTGTCGACAATCCCGTTGAATGAATCAAAACCGAGGCTCAAATGCCTCGGTTTTGCATTGAGGTAGCGGGGGCTGGACTCGAACCAGCGACCTCCGGGTTATGAGTCAGTCTCGAGGATCTGGCACCTTACAGCGAACCGATCGCCAGATCAACCCCACTTTCGTACCCGAGTTCAGCCGCGCCCGCTGGATTGCATGGACTGATCATGGCCGAGTATAGGGAGGAGGTTGCTCCTTGTCAAGAGGAATTGAATCGCACTGAGATTGATCGAATCACGAAGGCTGCAAATTGATCTCTGGATGGGCGATCAGTGTCCCTGACAGGAGCATTTTGCACCTCCGATCCAGGCCCATTGCCGGGCGGATGGGGTTTTCGGCCAGGACAACCTCTACGGTCCGTCCCTTGTCAAGCACGCCGCCATATTGTTGGCAGGCGACCGTTCAGGTCAATTGCCGCGCGGATGAGGTTTTTGGCTAGCACAGGTCTCGCACGACGTGATGTACTAAAATCCCTTCTCTATACACGTGGATACTCACCAAACCAGCCTCCGCGCCTTCTTTTCGTGTCATGCCTCTACTGGTTTGTGACCAACGTTTTTTTCCTAAGAAAACCATGCCGCTTGCGTTTGTGCCAGGCATATAATTACCTTCTGCAAATCCCATTACCTCTTTTTGTTAACTACTTACCAGTACTTTGTTTCTAATTTTACACTGGCAGCGCTTGGTCTACTGTTCCATCGCGATTCACCCTGGTCACATGACCGTATTCGAAAGCTACTGCGACCAAATCAGTTTCAATCACTTGATTTGGTTTCATTAATAGCGCCGAACCATTCTTAATCGCATTCTTAACACCAGCGGGGGGATAACTGGTAAATGGTTCTAGGGCGACATTATATGTACGGCCATAAAATGGATAATCATTATGGCCGCCATATACTTGCCACATCCATAGATACTTGAATAATGTTATATCCCAAGCCATACCAAAACCGACCTGCGATCTTTGGTGTGTTATTGAATACCAGCCCTCCGTAAGTTCTTTGAAAAACACTACATCTACTGAGCGCGTATCCTTGGGTAATACCTTCGTGATATCTTGAAGTTCACCGGTGCGGCGGTTAGGAACCATCGGAAATTCATAATCGCCACCAGGTTTCCACAGGCCATTGGGGTGGAACGCCAGAACTTCGACCTTCTTGGCCGGGGTCTGAACCACACAATTCTCATCCAGGAAAGGCACCCCGAGGCCAGGGTGGTGCCCCCACATGATGGCAAACTCCTCGCCAGATTCGTTGACCAGCCGTTCGTGGACAAAGAGTGCAGCCTTATGTCGCTGGATCGACATAGTGCGTTCAAGAGCTAGCGGAGAGCGGTACAAGCGCACACGGGTCCGGAGGGAGACGGAATCAGGTGTGTCTTCCAAAATGGTGGCTTCGAAAGGCAAGAGCGAGGCCTCCCCGTGCAAGCCTTGATAGGTACCCAGATAAGGCTCGGAAGCCCAACCGGCCGAGGGCAGGACTTCCTGCCAGCCGCCGTAAAAATAATCGTGGAAGGCGCCTTCGGGCAAGGCACTGGTAGCCACAAAGGGCTTGCGCATCTCGATCGGAGACTGCCACATAAAGTCGAGGTCGCGGGGCTTGAAAGTAAACTCAAAAACATCCGCACCTTTGTCTAACAAGACGCCAATTCGGACAACTTCATTTTCCAGGAATGCCACTCGCATACCCCGATAGGTGTAGTCGAGACTGATTCGGCAGCCAGTTTTCCTACCATATGTGTACACGACTATTCCTCCTGAATGTTTGTTTGAATCTAAATCCGGCAGATATAAGTCTATTGCTGGGTTATAAGTTCATTTGGCCCTGGTTCGGCGGGAAAGGCGGCTGAGCGCATTGCCGATAGATGATCTCCACATGTCCACACCCACTGCCAGGACAATCACACTTCCCAAAGTGATATCCTGCCAAGAGGCGGGAACGGCTAACAGGTTCAAACCGTTTTGTACCACCGCCACAATCAGCGCCCCCACGAGGGTGGCGATCATGCTTCCAACCCCACCCATCAGGCTGGCGCCGCCAATCACCGCCGCCGCGATCGACTGCAAGCCCAGATTTTCCCCGTAGTTGGGAGAGCCCGAATTCAGCCAGGCGGCCATCAAAACCCCACCAATCGCGGCGCTCAACCCGGCCAGGATGAAAGCCATGAGACGCGTGCGATTCACGCGGATGCCCGTCAAGCGGGCCGCGGATTCATTTCCACCTACAGCGTAAATGCCACGTCCCGGTATGGTGTTCCGCAGAAACACCGTCCCAACAATATATAAGCCAGCCACGTAGTAGAACGGCAAGGGTATGCCGACCAACTTGCCATAAAACATCGGGTCCAATTGTGGCGAGACGGAGAAAATGGGAGTGCCGTTCGTAATCAGGAACGCCAGGCCTCTGTAAATGCTCATCGTCGCCAGGGTAACAATAAAAGACGGGATCTTTCCGTAGGTGCTGAATAAACCATTGATGAAGCCGCACACGATTCCGAGGAGAAGGACCAGGGCGATGCCGACCGGCAGAGGAAGTCCGTGATTCTTCACGAGAATCGCAAGGGTGCAAGTCACCAGGGCGGCGGTCGAGCCGGGGGACAGGTCGATTCCACCCGTCACGATCACCAGGGTCGCGCCGATGGAAATGACAGCGACTGTCGCAACCTGCAGGGAGATATTGGACAGGTTTTGCACCTGAAAGAACCGCGGCGTGGCCAGGCTGACAACGGCCACAACCAGCAGGAGGGCGACCAGAGGACCGGCCACCATGGAACCAAGGAATTTTGCGATTAGTTTCATTTTGCACTCGCATTAAGTCAGACGTATGGTGTCCTAGCTTTCGGCCTCTGCGTTCGATCCCATACCGGAGGCGATACCGATCAATTGATATTCCGTCACGCGTTGCCCTTCAATGATCTGCGAAATCCGCCCGTCCCGCACGATCGCCACCCGGTCGCTCATGGCCAGCAATTCCGGGAAATCCGAGCTGATCAGGATGATGCTGATCCCATTGGCGGTGAGCTCATTGATCACCTTATACACTTGCAGCTTGGTGCCGATGTCGATTCCCTGGGTCGGCTCATCCATGATCAACAATCGCGCCTGGGAGAAAAGCCAGCGAGCAATGATCACCTTTTGCTGGTTTCCTCCGGAAAGAAATCGAACCGATTTTTCAAGCGCTCCGGCAGGAATGTTCATGCGTCGGGCATAGTCTTCCCCAACCTTTCGTTCAAAGGCCAGGTTGAGGAACGGCCCGCGCAAGAGCTCCTTCAGGCGGGAGAGCGTGATGTTCTGTGGGGCTTCGAAATTAAAAAAACAACCGTCGGTCGTGCGGTTCTCGGGCACCATGCCCACACCGGCGGCGACGGCGTCACTAGGCGATTGGAACTTCACCGGGCGGCCGTAAAGATGAATACTCCCGGCGGTAATCTTGTCCGACCCATAAATGGCGCGGGCTATCTCGGTCCGACCGGAGCCAAACATCCCCCCCAGTCCGAAGACCTCCCCAACATTCACCGTGAAACTCACGTCGTGAACACCATTATCCGTTGAAAGGTTTTTTACTTCCAGGCATACTGCAGGCTGAGCATTCATTTCTTTCGGGTAATGCTCCTCGATGTCGAACCCGATCATCATGCGGACAACATCCTTCATCTTCAACTCCGTGATCGGCGAGGTGGCAACCCACTTTCCATCTTTTAGAATGGTGACCCGGTCGGCAATCTCTAAAACTTCGTCCAAACGATGGGAAATATAGATAATTGCTTTGCCACTTTTTCTCAGATGCCGAATCAACTCCATCAGACGCCGGGATTCTACTAAACCGAGCGCAGCCGTAGGTTCATCCATAATCAACAAACTGGACTCCATTGAAATCGCCTTCGCGATTTCAACCAATTGCTGTTCGGCGGCTGAAAGCCCCTTTACTATCGCGCCGCTATCAATGTTTAATGAGAGCTGATCCAGAACTTGACGGGTTCCCTCATGGACAGCTTTCCAATCAATCATGCCGGAAGAGGTGTGTGGATAGCGACCCAGGAAAATGTTTTCGGCAACCGTAAGAGTCGCCACCAGGGAGAATTCCTGATAGATCGTGGCCACGCCTGCGATCTTTGCTTCCATTGGATTGTGAAAGACCATTGGCCTATTTTGGAAAAAGACTTCACCACTCTCGGGCTGATGAACACCGGCCAGGCATTTTGCCAGCGTGGATTTCCCACTGCCGTTCTCGCCGATCAGGCCGTGCACTTCACCTGGGAAGATCTGCATCGAGACGCAGTCGAGGGCCTGAACACCAGGGAACGCCTTGGAAATTTCCTTTATTTCCCAGCTGGGTTTTTGGGGTGGGATTGGCCTTCTATCACCACTTCTATTAACAATCACATCCATAGATATCTCCACATATCTGGATTAGACTAATTCCTTAACCAAGATATATTACTCCGGCCAGGGTAATATGGACACTTAACGCACACCCGCATAGCGCACATGGGATTCACGAAAGAAACTGCGTACAAGAGATGGTTGGTGCTGGCGGCGGCGCAGATGAGCGCGAGCGTTTTGCACCATTTCTGTGCGCGATCGCGGCCGGGAACGGTACAACGCACTGGCTTTCAGGTCCTGGTTCAACAATTCGTCCGGGTTCAACTCGGGACTATACGAGGGAAGAAACACCAAAACCAATTCGTTTTCGTGTGCCCGTAGCCATTCGTTGACTTTGCGAGATTGATGAACCGGATGCCGATCCACAATCAGGATGATCTTCCGCCGAATGAGGCGGACCAATCGATTCAGGAAACGAAGAAACACCTCCGCTGTGAACTTTTCCGTGAACACCATGAATTGTGGTTTTCCCTGATTGCTGATAGCCGAAAGAATATTGCATCCAAAACGCTTCCCCGTGCCGGTCATCGTTGGCGTTTTTCCCCGCGGCGCAAACGATCGCCCGGCCTGATTCTCCGATCTCATCCCGGTCTCATCTCCCCATAAAATCAGGGCCTTTTCCGCGCTTGCCGCCCGGACGAGTTCCGGGTAATCCTCCTCCAACCACCGTTTTACCTGCTTCGGGTTTCTTTCGTAGGGAACCCCAGATGCGGGTTCCGGGGTTACGCGCGCCGGTTTCTGCGGCGTAAACCCCCATGCGTTCAGATATCGCCCCACCGTCCGTTTGGACAGCCCAATCCCATATTTCTTCAGGATCAGATCGCGTACCGCTTCCCGCGTCCACAGCGCAAAGGGCAATTGCAATTGATCGGGACATTTCCCGATCACGAACCTGCGAATATGGTTTTGTTGCGACTGGGATAACTTCGGATGCGGTTTGGGTCCTCTCTTCCTGGCCCGCAGCTTATCTTCCCCCCCTTGTTGATACGCGGCCAACCACGTGTGAATGGACTGCCGGCAAACCCCAAATACCTTGGCGGCATGGGCTTTTTTCATTCCGTTGCGAATCGCCTCCACCACGCGCATTCGCAATTCTTCTTGTGCTATAGGTGCTAGGGTGCGCGCATCGCGTTTTTCCATGCCTTCAGTTTACAGGAGAAATGTCATTAAGTCTAGTATATATTGTCCTGATTAGTAATTGTCCCGATCTCCCCAGCCCCAAGGAAGGTTTGCTCGGGAAGACCTTGGGGCTGGGGATTGATCACCAGAAATCCATCACCTGATTATGGGCAGGCGTAGAGTTTGGAGGGTAAGGGGTAAAGATTTTCGGGGTGGCACAGGAAGGAAATCGCGTTGGTCTTGTCGGTGATGATTTCTGTGGTTTCGGTCCAGCCGCCTGGGTACTTGCCATTCAAAACGTCCATGGTGACCTGCATAGCGACCTCGCCCATGACGTAGGGGGTCGTATTGACCGTAGCCACCCATTCCCCAGCGTTGATTTGTTCCATGCCGGTGGTATCGCCGTCGTTGCCGAAGATCAGGATATCCTTACGGCCCATGGACTCCGCCGCCTTGGCGGCGCCGATGGCCTCGTAGTCGTTGGCGCACACCACCAAGTTGATCTCAGGATGGGCCTGGATCATGTCCATCATGGCCTTGTTGCCGGTCTCGGTGTTCCACGCTGTCGGCAGGCTGGCAATGATCTTCATGTCCGGGTATTTCTTGAAGGCATCCAGGAAGCCGCCGATGCGCTCGGTGGAGTCGTAACCTGGCAGACCTTCCAGTACGCCAACGTTGGCTTTGCCGTTGACCATCTTGGCGGCATACTCACCCAGCATGGTAGTTCCTCCTCGCTCGCTGTAGCCAACCACAGCATTGATCTGGGTGGGGTATTTCTTAATGTCGGAGTTGACGACGATCACTGCAATGCCCTTGTCAACAAGCTGCTTGATCAAGGTAGCGGATGCATTCTCATCATGCGCATGGAAGATGATGGCGTCCACACCACCCATGTTCTGTACGTCTTGCAACATCGTCATCTGCCCGGAGATATCTGTACCGCTCTCCGGGGCGAGCATGAAGGTCGTAATGCCGCCCAATCTAGCCGCTACGGTCTTAATGCCTTCGCCGATGGCCATGTAGTAATTGTACTCGGTGGCCGGCGGCATATAAATGATTTTGACCTTGGCGCCGGCCTTGTGGGCCACGGGTGCCGTAGATTGGGAACCTTCCGCCAAAGGCACGGGCGCTTTAGATCCTTCGGGGGGAGTGTACGCGCTGGTCTCAGTCGCAGGAGCGGCAGTCGCCGGAGCGGCAATCGCCGGAGCGGCAGTCGCCGGAGCGGCAGTCGCAGGAGCGGCAGTCGGAGTGGCGGCACCGCAGGCTGCTAAAACCATACTAGCAGCCACAAACAGGGCCACCAAAACATACAGTCGGTTTTTCATTTTTTCTTCTCCTCAAATTTCGGTCAATAGAAACTTTGAATTTGAATAGGATAGGACCATGGTTTGAAAAGTTATCTTATCTCTAAGGCGTTCCACCTCCTTTGAATAAGTGTCTTGACTTAAAATCGAGAGCCTTCTGATAATAATGAATGATCCCAAGAGATAGGCATACGTCGGAAACAATCTGCTTTTTCATAGAATGAAAACCTAATTCATACACTGAAATTCTATCATTTCTAGAATCAAAAGTCAATAGAACTAGTCAACGTTGATTTTGGTCCATCCACGGCCCAAAGGAGCTTCGGGGATTAGACGACACAAATGTCGAGTGTCACCGCCCCCATGGCGAGGCAGATAGCGAAGACTTCCAGATAGTTGATACCATGGTCGATACTCAACCGGCCATCATGATTCTCGGACGGATGAGGTTTTTGGCCAGGACAGGATTTGAAAGTGCGAATCGGCATGCAACGCATGGATTCGACCCAAATCGCCAGCAACATTGTTTCGGCCAGCCGCCTGCAACTGTTGGTGGAAGCCATGCAACGGGTCGAGCGCATCTTGAAAGAAGCCGACAGAACGCGTCTGGCCGAAACCTTGGCAGCCTACACCCAGGACAGCGCCGGGCATTACACCTACCGCGTGAAAGGCAAGGAGGCGGTACAGGAACCCCAGATGCAGGTTCCGGGGGAACACCTGCAGAAAATTGGGCAAACCATCCACCGCCTGCTGGCGGAATTGAAAGCGGAATACGCTGCCGAAAGCGCTTACCAGGTGATGGAACGCATCTCGACTGAAAACTTCCACCTGCTGGAAAGCGGCCCGTGCGCCAAAGAAAATACCGAGATAACTTCCGGTTGCCTGCAATCGGTGGATGACCTGCAAGCCACCTACCGCACCAAAGGCACAGGCCATTACAAAGGCTACGTTGCCAACCTCAGCGAAACCTGCGACCCCGAAAATGAACTCCAACTCATCACCAAAGTACAGGTCGCGCCCAACAACCTAGACGACACACAACTACTGGCTGAGGCCCTGCCCAACCTCAAAGAACGCACCGGCGTGGAAACCATGATTACCGACGGCGGCTACGGCGGCGAAACCAGCGACGTTTCCTTACAAAAACAGGGCGTGAACCTGATTCAAACCGCCATTCGCGGGCGACAACCCAACCCAGACAAATTCCACCTGGCTGACTTTGACCCGCGCTCCGATGAACAGGGCAACCCGACCACCCTGACCTGCCCAAACGGGCAAACCGTTGCGGTAAGACGCGCCCGCACCAGCGGATGGCAAGACCGCTTCGACCCGGCCATTTGTTCCGCCTGCCCCTTCCCGCAGGGCGGACGTTGCCGCGCCAAACCCCAAAGGCGAGACCCGTGCTACCTGCTGGCTTTTACTTCGCAAGAAGTTCTGACCGCCAAACGGCGCAAAGAATATCTGGCGCACAAAAGCGACGGACACAACTTACGCTCGGCAGTGGAATCCACCGTACGCTCCGTGAAACATCCCTTCCCGGCAGGCAAAATGCCGGTACGCGGGCAATTCGGAGTGAGCTGCATGGCCATCGCATCCGCCGCCACAACCAACATGCGGCGTATCCAACGCTACCTGGTAGCCAAAACAAAAGCAACGCAGGACGCAAAAATGACAAAAAGTGAGCCAAATCACCCGCCCAAAGCGGATACCGCTCCTTTTTTTGGCCTTTCATGGGACAACATCGCCAGGTGGCTAAACCCAATTCAATCTTTCTGCCCAGTCGTTGCTCGTTGAAAATAGCTTCTTGCAGTGGAGTCACCACAGTCTCATGTGGAGCATGCGGGTGTAGAAGGAGATGGCCCGGTTCATGTTTCGCACCTTCAGGCGGACATGCCCGAGCTTGACGCGATGTCCCTCGCTTCGACCTT
>Ga0208321_1000598_pt1 | contig 19461 bp, 23 predicted proteins | sample June2015DPH_4_15_FD_184692 | JGI IMG/M metagenome (GOLD analysis project Ga0208321, IMG submission 184692) | Peatland microbial communities from SPRUCE experiment site at the Marcell Experimental Forest, Minnesota, USA - June2015DPH_4_150... | ecosystem: Environmental > Terrestrial > Soil >... | reverse complement strand
GCCGTCGTCACCGATGCGCACAACGGGAACGCCCTCGCCCGGCTCCGGAAAACGGATCTTTTCTGCTATTTTGATTATGTAATTTCTTATGATATGACCGGCGCGAAGAAGCCGGCGCCGGATGCGTTCCTGCTGGCGTTGAAGATGTTACAGACGTTGAATCGTCGGAGACGTTACTTGTTGGAGATAGCCTCAGACGGGATATCGCACCCGCACAGATGGGAATGATTACGGCGTATGCGAAATACGGAGATCGGAATATACGGACCGGCGATCCACCTACCTGCCGGCCGGATTATGTGCTCACGACCATCGAGGAGCTGGTGGGGTTGGTGTAAATGTGATGTACGCGTTAAAATATACTCCAAATTATAAAAAATAAACTTCCAAAAACTTATATCAAACTTCCACATATGCTAATTTATGACGTCTTCTTTCCTTAAGGAAATCAGTACCATAGATTCATATAATTATAATTTTCCTGCAATCCGTGGTATCCAAGCTGGGAGAGAATATTACCTCTCAATGTGCCCGTTAAAGCTAATCCCGAAAATCTTTCTGTACGATGAATCTTCGCTTCCAGCCCAGTTGAGAGCACAACGTACCTTAAATCATGCAAGGATACCAGAAATTGCTAATTATATTGTAAATAATCCAAAGGACTATGTTTTTTCCGCAATCTCTGCCTCAATCAGTGGTGCACCGGTCAAATTTATTCCAGCGGGGGACAACGGTATGGAAACCAAAATCGGAGCGATCGTTATACCGATGGATGCCCAATTTATCATCAATGATGGGCAGCATCGGCGAGCTGCGATTGAGGCTGCCCTCAAAGAGCGACCCGAACTAGGTAATGAAGCCATTGCAGTGGTATTTTTTATCGATGCCGGTTTAAAACGAAGCCAGCAAATCTTTTCCGATCTCAACCGCCACGCAATCCGGCCCACCAAATCAATTAGTATCCTTTATGATTACCGAGATCCCTTTGCACGGTTTGTGTTGGATCTTGCAGATACACTTCCTATTTTCAAAGGCATTACTGAGCTCGAAAAGACCAGCATATCTAATCGTTCCACCAAAATGTTCACATTATCCAGCATTTATCAGGCAACAGCTGAACTTCTGGGGAAGAAGAGGAAAATAAAAAAAGTTACTCCCGATGAGAGCACCATCGCGCAGGAATTTTGGATAGAGGTAACTACAAACATTCCAGAATGGGAACAATTGATTAAACAAACTGTATTGAGCAGTGAACTCAGAACTGAATTTGTCCACGCACATGGTATCGCTCTCCATGCACTTGGGATTGCTGGACATGCACTTATCAAGATATACCCTCATGATTGGAAAGAGCAGTTAAAAATGCTGCAATTGATAAATTGGTCCCGCTCAAATGAGCAGATATGGGAAGGACGTGCGATGAATAACGGGAGAATTTCCAAAGCGCATATGAACCTTACCCTAACAACAAACTATCTCAAACAGATAATGAAAATACCACTCACTGCTGAGGAAACCAGGATGGAGAAAAGATTCCTGAAACAAAATCCCGAGCATGCGTTATGATCCAGCATACGCTCAATGGCAAACCAATGTCTGTCTTTGATGGAAAAGGGCTGGAAAACATCCATCATGAGATTCGGGAAGTCTATCTTAGTGACAACCGGCCATGGGTAATAGGGTATAGCGGGGGAAAAGATTCGACGACCGCGCTTCAGCTCGTTTGGTATGCATTATCTGAACTTCCCGAAGAAAAGCGAACTAAACCGGTCTTTGTCATCTCTTCGGATACGCTCGTTGAGACTCCAGTGATTGTGGATTATATCACCACGACGCTTGAAAGAATCAATAAAAAAGCAATTGAAACAGAGATGCCTTTTAAAGCGGTAAAGCTGTATCCACGAATTTCTGATTCTTTCTGGGTAAATTTAATCGGGAAGGGATATCCAGCACCAAGTACTCAGTTCCGTTGGTGTACCGAGCGGTTAAAAATTAAAACTGCCGATCGGTTTATTCTTGAAAGTGTAACAAAATTTGGAGAAGTTGTTCTTATTTTGGGGGTGCGGAAGGGAGAGAGTGCAACACGAGATCAGGTAATGAATCTGTATAAAATACAAGGCTCGAAGCTCTCTCATCACTCACGGTTCCCTCAGTCATATGTTTATACACCCATCGAGGATTTTACGGTTAATGACGTTTGGACATATCTTTTACAGAAACCCTCCCCCTGGGGCAACAATAACAGGGATCTCGTCGCCCTCTATAAGACTGCTCAAGATGGGGAATGCCCTCTCGTCGTAGATAAGACCACAGCGCCATGCGGTAACAGCAGGTTTGGATGCTGGGTATGTACGGTTGTCCAAAAGGATCGGAGTATGGAGGCACTTATTGAGAGTGGAGAAGAATGGCTCGAGCCGCTCCTCGAATTTCGTAACGAACTTGCAGAGACTCAGATCCCAGAGAAGAAACATTTGTACCGTGATTATCGACGAATGGACGGCAAAGTAAAAATCATGAAAAAGGGAGATGGCCTGGAAATAATCCGCGGACCATACACACTTGATATTTCAAAGAAAATGTTGAGAACATTGCTGGAAGCCCAAATTAGTGTTAGGAAAAATGGGCCAAATCCGAATTTAACCTTAATTTTACCAGAAGAATTGTTCGAGATTCGGCGCATCTGGCTAACTCAACGGAGTGATTGGGAAGATTCAGTCGTTCATATCTACAAAGAAGTGACAGGTGAAAACCTCGAATGGGCGAAGGATGATCTGGGAACCTTTTCCCAGACGGAAAAAGAATTATTAAAAAATATATGCGAAGAACGTAACATACCCCTCAGGCTCGTAACGAAGTTACTCGATGTCGAACAACAATTACAGGGGATGAATAGGCGTTCATCAATTTATATAAGAATTAATGAGGTACTCGGAGAAGATTGGATCAGTGAGGAAGAAGTAAGAAAAGTAATGGTGAAACCAGGTGCCATTGATTCCCGCCGTCATATCAAGCACATCTGAGGGTATATGCTTCTAAAATCAATCAGTATCGAAAACATTCGAATTTTCAAAGGGTCCCATACCCTTGACCTTGCACCCTTACATCAAGCTAACACCCATAAACCGATCATTTTGATCGGTGGAATGAACGGGGCTGGAAAGACCACGCTTTTTGAATCTATCTTTCTCTGTCTCTATGGGCAATATTCTCCTGGTACAAGGATAACCAAAACAAAATATGAGCATTATGTCGAACAGATGGTTGCTTGGAATAAATATTCAGAAATTCCATTAAATCCTGCAATCGAGGTGATATTCGAGTTTTCGCATGCTGGTAATACTCATACCTATACAGTCAAAAGAGAGTGGACAGTAAAACCCAGATTTATCGAAAAACTTACCGTGAGAAGAGACGGTCAGATTCTTTCAGATCTAGAAAGTGATCAATGGCAAGATCTATTAAATGAATTGATACCACCAAGATTTGCCCGGCTCTTTTTATTTGATGGGGAAAAAATTCAGAATCTCGTTGAAGATAATGCCGATAATTACTTCCTTCAAGATTCGTTTAAATCTATGCTCGGCCTCGACTTAGTTGAGAGGTTGAAAGCAGATCTAGGGATATATCTTAGCCGTTACATTAAAAGTAAAGAACTCAATCATTTTACCGAGAAATTAGAGAGTATTGATACACGGATTAGAGAAATTGAGGGGAAAAAAGATCTATGCCAGCAAGAAAAGGCACATATCCAGAGCCGGTATGATCAGATTCAAGGTGAGATCGAACGTCAAGAACAGATCCTTGCAAGTGAAGGGGGTAGTTTTGCTCGAAAGCGTGAAGAATTTAAGACCCAAAAAAACCAATTAGATCAAGAGATAACCTGGACTGAGAACGAGATCCGCAATATCTGTACTGGTTTATTCCCCTTTTCCATTACTCCAAAATATTGTACACTTCTGAAAAAGCACCTTATCGACGAAGATCAAGTTCAAACTCGCCAAAGATCTCAAGAGGCTATCCAGTTATACCTGGATGAGTTAAGAAAATCGATAGAGACATTGGCATTTTGGTCGGATCTCAAAATCTCCTCAGCACAACAAGCGAAAATTAGGGAAAAATTCTCAGCCCTTATCAGTCAACATTTGGCCGTCAATGACCATCCCGAAAATATTCCATTAATCCATCATCTTTCCCAATACGAATATCATAATTTATTGGAGTGGATCAGAGAAGCGACAACAAATGTCCCCAAACAAATGCATGATCTCTCCCTGCAACTTGAAAATCTCACTTTAAAACGCACGAAATTGACAGAGAGGATTAATAAAGCTCCATCTGATGATATTATCGGTCCTTTTATCCAAAAATTGAATGAATTGCATAAGGATTTGGGACAACTCACCGAAATGCTGAGGAAAACCGAAGAGACGATTAAAGAATTCGATCTCCAATTAATAGAACTTGAGAGACTGAAGGAAAAGCAGAATGAAGAAATTGAGGATATTAAAAGTAGCTCGGTTAAAATGAGCCTTGCCCAGCAAGTGACCCTTATCCTAAACGACTATGTAAAAGAGCTTCAACGACAGAAAATTTCACAATTAAGTGATAATATTCTGGCATGTTTCACACGGCTGATCAGAAAAGACGATTATATAAAAGATATTGTGATCGATGAAAATTATAGCATTACCCTCTATGAACCGGATGGACATGCGATCCCCAAAGAGCTGCTATCCGCTGGCGAGAAAGAGATATTCGCAGTCTCATTGCTCTGGGGTTTGACACTTACATCGGGGCGACAGTTGCCTTTTATTATCGACACACCTTTAGGGAGACTTGATAGTGAGCATCGGGGCAACCTTGTTATGGATTTCTTCCAGCACGCAGGAGACCAAATGATCATCTTCTCCACAGACACTGAAGTAGATAAAGAATATTTCCGAGTACTTCAACCATTTATTACTCGGGCCTACCATTTGGATTATTCGAAAAAGGAACGTCAAACAAAAATTTCTCCCGGATATTTCTGGGAGAGTGAACCTTTGGAGATCCCAACATGAACTTTAACAGGGTTCGCATCAGTACGAGTGCAACAATCCGTTTGAAGCAATTACAAATTCGGACTGGGCTAACGCCTAACATTCTCTCCAGAATTGCAATCTGTTATTCGCTTAACGATCCTGCAATCCCCAATCCCAACGACTACGATGAAAGGGGGATGGAGATGAACCGATTTACCCTCACAGGAGATTGGGATTCCTTTTTCATAGCTTTAGTCATGGAACGTTGCATTCAAGATGGACTAGATCCCGAAAAAGATCTCGCTGATCAGTTACGTGCACATCTCAATAGAGGCGTATACGGAATATTCTCACGAATCAAAGGATTAGGGGATTTCCAATCATTACTCACCCAGGAGGCCCCGGGAATCAAAACAAGTTAATGTGTGAGATGTGATCTATGGAAATTAAACGCCCGATATACATGGATTATCATGCGACGACTCCCGTTGACCCTCGAGTTCTCGAAACGATGCTCCCTTATTTTTCCGACTTATTTGGGAATGCGGGAAGTATTGACCATCTATTTGGGGCGACTGCAGCCGATGCAGTGAAAAAAGCCCGTGATCAGTCCGCTCACATTCTCAATGCTCATTCTGATGAGATAATCTTCACAAGTGGCGCAACGGAATCAAATAACATTGCAATCCTAGGCGTTGCGAAACAATACGCTGAAAAGGGGGATCATATCATAACCTGTGCGACAGAGCATAAGGCAGTTCTCGACACCTGTAAATATCTCCAGAAAATCGGAAAAACCGTCACATTTCTTCCCGTTGATCAGTATGGATTGATTGATGTTGCCCAGCTCGAATCTGCCATTACCGACAGGACTATTCTTATAACAATCATGTCAGCGAACAATGAGATCGGGACTATCGCTCCAATAAAAGAGATCGGAAAGATTGCTCATGATAATAGAGTTATTTTCCACACAGATGCAGCCCAGGCTGTTGGTCACTTCATGATTGATATTGAAGCAATGAATATCGATCTCCTCTCTTTTTCAGGTCACAAAATTTACGGACCGAAAGGGATTGGTGGGTTATACATCAGACGGAGAAATCCGAAAGTAAAACTCACTCCCATTATCTTTGGGGGCGGGCAAGAGAAGGGCCTTCGATCCGGAACATTGAATGTACCCGGGATCGTGGGGTTTGGGAAGGCACTCGCAATTGCAGAGAAAGAAATGAAAGACGAGGATGAGCGATTCCGGAAATGGACGCTGGAAATGTTTGATGCATTCAAAGAATTATTTCCTTCTCTGCTTTTAAATGGGCATCCGACCAAACGGCTTGCTCACAATTTGAATGTTTGTTTCCCTGGCATTGAAAGCAAAGCATTGATCCATCTATTGAAAGACGATCTTGCAATTTCTTCTGGTTCCGCATGTACGACCACGAGCGTCGAACCATCGCATGTGCTAAGAGCAATAGGCGTTCCCGAAGATTTAATCCATTCCGCAATCCGATTTGGAATTGGTAGATTTAATACTAAGGAAGAAATTAAGTTTGTTGTCGAAAGGGTTACATCAAGTATAAATAAATTGATAAATATTAGGTAATTTTTCTTATGCATTTTTATAATTAAATGATAATGATAATCTTTTTATAAAAACAAAGAAAATAAGATTTAATAATTACATGATAATTAGAGAGTGATAGCGATAAGATGTCATTGGACTCTTTGGATCTAAAATATTCTTATGATTCTGATGAAGACGATATTCTGAATGATTTTTATATTCCCGCCTTGTCTAATGCTATATCTTATAAAAGAATTTCTGGTTTTTTTTCATCTAATGCTCTGGCTATCGCAGCTAGGGGGATAGCATATTTTATTAAAAATGATGGCGATTTTCGCCTAATCACTAGTGTACAATTATCGGAAGAAGATTTTACGAAGATAAAAGAAACTACACAGAATCAGATGTTGTTTTATCTGGAAGAGAAATTTTTAGAAGAGGTTGATGCATTAGAAAATGAGTTGATGAGAGATCATGTAAAAATGATGGGTTGGATGCTGAAAACGGGGCATTTGGAAATGAAAATTGCATTAACTGCAGGAGGGATACAACATCAAAAGATTGGTATTTTTGAGGGCAATGAAGGTCACACTGTATCATTTAGTGGTTCGGATAATGAAACAAAGAAAGGATGGATTGATAATATTGAGGAATTCCATGTTTTTTGTTCTTGGCGTCAGAATGAAATGGAACATATTAATGACATAACCAGAAGATTTGATAAATATTGGCATGATAAAGCACAGAGGGCCCGAGTATTTCCGATTAGTGAGGCAATAAAAGATAAATTGATTAAAATTGCTCCAAAAGATGATGATGAATTTGAGACGTTATCCCTTGATACTACAAGGAATCTCCTTGCGAAGCATAAGGATAGTATAACGAAGAGAAAGAAGCAGGCGGGACCTATTTCAAATAATAAAAATAAGTATTTGAGTTTAAGAAACTATCAAAAAGATGCCGTCGATGCTTGGTTTGAAAATAAGAGAAAAGGAATTTTCGAGATGGCTACCGGAACAGGGAAAACAGAAGCTGCAATTGGTGTAATTGACCGTTTGATAAATTCCAAAGAGAAAATTATAATTATTATCACTGTTTGGGGGCAGTCTCTTTTAGAGCAATGGATAAATAAATTAAAATTTTATGGTTATGGTGTTAAAGGTGCTTCTTCGGATCAAAGATATTCAAATTGGCAAGAAGAATTAGGGAGAGATATCTTAAACGTTTCTTGCGGTTATCGAAATCATTCAATCGTTGTTACAACGTATCAAACATTCTCTTCCAAGAAATTTACTGATTTGATACAAAAAATGCAAGGAAATGTTCTCCTTATCTGTGATGAAGTTCACCACGTTGGAGCTCCGGAACTTCAAAAAGGCCTTGTTGAAAACTATAATTTCCGTCTAGGTTTAAGTGCAACGCCCGATCGTTGGTTCGACGAAATTGGAACAGCACTAATCAGATCATATTTCGATAAAACAGTCTATGAATTTTCGATGAAAAAGGCCATGGATGAAATTAATCCAGATACTGGAAAACCATATTTATGTTCTTATAAATATTATCCAATTCTTGTTGAACTGAGCGCCGAAGAAAATGAAGAATATATTAAATTAACTAAGGAGATTGGAAGAAGATATCATACTACTAAACTGCGGAAAATTGATGATGAAAAATTAACAGGATTACTTATCAAGAGATCAAACATTAAGAATAATGCTCATGCAAAATATGACGAATTAAAAATAATTGTTCCGAGATTTATAAATCAAATGAATTATTGTCTTATCTATTGTTCAGGAAAACAAATGGATTACATAAAATTACTATTGAACCAATATAAAATCATTTATCACGAATTCACTCAATATACAACCCCTAAAATTCGTCAAGATATATTGTTAAAATTTGAAGAGGGGAGAAAATCTGGAGGATATGATGTTCTATTGGCAATAGATTGCCTAAATGAAGGAATAGATATCCCCTCTGCCCGCATGGGAATATTTTTAGAGAATAGTCAAAATCCAATAGAGTTTATACAAAGAAGAGGGAGATTATTACGACCCCATGCAGACAAAAAAGAAGCAATATTATTCGATTTTATCGTTATCCCCAATTTTTACGGATTAGAGGAAAACTATAAAGAACTTGAAAAACGAGAACTCCAAAAGGAGTATAATCGATTGGTTGAATTCGCAAAATTAGCAAAAAACACTCAGGAAGCTCTTAAAGTCATGGAAAAAATTGCCGATGAATATAACCTCGTTGTGATGAATGGGTGATGTTCATGAAAAAGAAAATGAATACAAGGATCCTCAAAAAAATTGAAGATTCAGATCTAGATACTCCAATCAAGGAATTGCTCGTTGATATTATGGAATTTGAATCTCAATGGGTTAAGGGGAGTAGTTATTCTGAGTACTATCGAAAAAAAATTGAAAAGGCAATTGCTATAAGGAGAACTTAATATGACAAAAATAATGAATATTACTATTGAGAATTTTCGCCCGTTTTTTGGGATAAATAATTTAGAATTCTCATCCGACAGTAATAAGAATTTTAATGTGGTTTTTGCCGGAACTGGGAGTGGAAAAACCTCTGTATTGGACGCCATTTCGTGGTGTTTATTTGGAAAAGAGTATCACAAACAGCTACCCAAAGATACCTTACTAAATGATAAAAAACGGGATGAATTAAAGAAAGAAAAAATTGCTGATGTTCGTGTAGAAATAATAATGGGGGAAAAGCAAAATAACATTGAATTCATTTTCAATAGAAAAATATCATTTATAAAAAAATCGGATAAAAGCGTGACAATTTTACCTTCTTCAGAAAAATTTCATGCAAAACTTAAGGATGCACGTAATAATTTAATCGATGCTGCAGATCCGAGCGTTGTTGTAAATTGGGTATTTCCTGAGAGAATTCATCATCTCTTTATGTTTGATGGCGAAAAGCTACAGGATTTTTTTGAAACCGATAATATCAAAAATACAGAACATGCGATCAAAGACATTACACAAATGGATCAACTCGACAACGCCGTAGCACATTTAATTCATAGTTCAAAGGAATTTTTAACGAAAGAAGAGATGACCGATCCCCAAATACAACAACTAGAGGATTTCATTGACAGTGTTCGAAAACGAGTTCAAGATAATCGTCTTGAGGAAGAATCAAGAAAAATTTCTTTAGAAGAAGCTAAAAAGGCGTTCGAAGCGGCAGATGAACAATTGAAAAGAATTGATTTTGATGATAAAGGACTTTTAGAAGAAGAGAGATCGATTCAGGGAAGAATAAGCAATTCGGAATTAAAAATAAAAGAAATTGAAATTAACCGATTTCATCACTTATTACAAGGAATCCCTACGATATTCTGCAAGAAAGAATTAGAGAGAGCAGTTCAAAAAATCGACAAGAAGTATGAATCAGGTGAATTGCCTTCTGATGTCAAAGTTGAATTTATTAATAAATTACTGGAAAAACAAAGATGTATTTGTAAAACGCCACTCATAAAAGGGTCAGAGGCACGAAAATTTGTTGAAGCTTATAAAAATGCTGCCCCACTCTCAAACTATGAGGACGAAATCAGACACGGACAAGCTGAAATCAAATCAATGCTAAAAGAAATAAACCAATTTTTTGAGAAACGTGTAGATTATTATAAACAACTAGAAGAGACGAAACAATCATTGGATGATGATAAACAGAGATTTGAAAGTATTAAAAAGAAAACTGAAAGTATAAATAATCCTGAAATTCAAAGATTACGATCTCTAAAAAGTTTTCATTTGGGTGAAATGCAAAGATATAATAAAGAAATAGGGGGCATCCAAAATAAAATTTCGGAAGATGAAGACGCAATACTCAAATTGGGAAAACAAAAAATGAAGTTGGAGAAAGAATCGATTAAAAACAAAGCAATGCGGGAAAAATACGAAATTTGTGAAAAAGCATTATCGTTTTTGGAAAACACTCAAAAAAATCTCCTGGTTGAACTTAAAAAAGATATCGAACAAAGAACCAATTCTATTTTTAAAGAGAGCGTTATTGAGCCGAGAGTTAAGGAAGTAATCATTTCTGATTTTTATGAATGCCAAGTTCTCGATACTAGCGGATTGAATATATACCCTACTCTTTCCAGTGGTCAAAAGCAAGGTTTGGCTACGGCCTTTATGATCGCACTACGTAGAGACTCTGGCTTCGACTCCCCGATTTTGATTGATTATCCTTTTGGTAGAATTGATCCTCGCTCCACAGCAGAATTTATTGATGTGTTGAAAAAAATATTAGCTGACGTTCAGGTGATTTTCTTTTTAATTGAAGGGAAAGAATATAGTGACTCTGTGAAAGCTCAAATGCAAGATCGTTTAGGATCACTATATGAAATTTGTAAATTAAAAGATGAGAAAATGAGTGAGGTGATTAAGCATGCCCGAAACTGAGGCACCTCGCGATTTAGCAATTGATAGTTCAAAACATGGATTTTATGAGCGAATTAAAAAAGGGGAATATATACCCGAATTAAAAGGCTACGAAATGGCATATTTATTTGCCATTGCAATGGCCTATGGTGTACATTATAAAAAACGCAAACCACTACGTCCTGGCCATATTAAACGATCAATCAGCAGGAATATGATCGATAAAGAATTTTCTTGGCTAATAAGGGCTATTGCTATAAGTGCGTTGGATGAAGGCGTGGACATCATTCCCGATCGCACTCAAATCTATAAAATTGCTGAAGAATACGCAAATGGCGGTATTGAAATTATTGAAGAGGAAATAACAAATATCAAACAATTTGAGTTGGATATGGAGTTAGAATTAAATAAAATAATGGGTGAAATTGCCTCAAAAACCGAAAAAACGGATAAAATACAAACGATTCCTATTCAACCAAAACATGAATTAGAATCCATGCTCGATGCTTTCGAGGTTAGAATTCGAAAATTCATTGATAGCAAACTGACAGAGAATAAAGCCGATTATTGGTCTGATATTAATTTGGATTTCAAAAAAGATATTGATCAGAGAATTCGGGATTATCTTGTAAAGAATCCATCATTAAATTCAGAGGATATTAAGCCCCTTGAATTTTTTACGATGGGAGAATATTATAAAATTATGAAATTTTATTGGATGGTGTTTGAATCTATTTTTAGATCTAAGACCGAGCTGGAGAAACATTTTCGAAATATCAATGAATTACGAAATTGCTTTAAACATGTTCGTGAACCAACTATTACAGAAAAGAAATTAGGGGAAGCTTCATTAATTTGGTTCGAAACAATACTAAATAAATAAAAACCAAAATTTATTAGAATTGTGGTATTATTCGAGCCACCAATCCCCATAATTTATGAATTCTGACTCTATTGAGCTCGATAATCTGTTCGATCAGTCTTCTCCCGCCCGAATAAATAATCTGGATGGACAGACATTAATATATACAAATACCTCATCGCTCTCGAAAAAACGGATACCGCCATGCGCTCCCTCCTCATCCTCAGCGGCGGGGTGGACAGCACCACCCTGCTGTACGATCTGCTCCACCAGGGGTACGAAGTAGAGGCCGTCACCTTCGACTACGGCCAGAAACACAAGAAAGAGATCGAGTTCGCGAGGAAGACCTGCAAGAAACTGAACGTCCCCAATTCCGTCCTGGATCTCAAAATCCTAAACGAGGTCGCCCCGTCCAGCCTGACAAGGGACTCCTGGGAGGTCCCCGAAGGGCACTACACCGAGGATTCGATGAAGCAGACCGTGGTCCCGAACAGGAACATGATCTTCCTCTCCGTTGCAGCGGCCCGGGCCATCGCGGGCGGCATCCCGCACCTCTTCTACGCGGCCCACTCGGGGGACCATGCCATCTACCCGGACTGCAGGCCGGCCTTTGTGAGCGCCATGGAGACGGCCCTGCACCTCTGCGACTGGACCGATATCACCCTCCATGCCCCGTACCTGAACCTCACCAAGGCCGATATCGTGAAGCTGGGCACCGGGCTCGGGGTCGATTACTCCCTCACCTGGACCTGCTACCGGGGAGAGAGACTCGCCTGCGGGTTGTGCGGCTCCTGCACGGAGCGGCTGGAGGCGTTCAGGATAGCGGGAGTGGAGGACCCGTTAACCTATGGTTAAACTCAGGTGTTGGCCTGTTTATCGACTACTAAAGAATACTAAAATATACTAAATTAGTAGTTCATCCGGCGTTGAATAATGTTGACTTCTTATTCAGCATCCAATCGGAAGGTGAGTAGCTTGCGAATTCTTCTTCCGGTAATCTCAACCCTCATATAGGGCATCGCCCCAATCCTGATCTTGACCATTGATGAGGAAAAATCAGATCTTCTCGGGGAAACCATCCCTTGAGGAAATCCAGGCAATACTCCGCAAGCACCTGCCGGAGCTGAGGCGGGAGTATGGGGTCAGGTCTCTGGGCATCTTCGGTTCCTATACCCGCGGGGATGCAAAGAAGGGGAGTGACCTGGATATCCTCGTCGAATTCGAGAGGATCGGGACGCTCCTCGAATATATCCGGCTGGAGGATACCCTCACCGATCTACTGGGTGTGAAAGTCGATCTGGTGGACCGATCCACGCTGAAACCCGGCATCAAATCCCGGATCCTGCGTGAGACCATCCCTCTATGAAACCCGGCAGGAGCTACCGGATTTATCTGGAAGACATGCTCCGGGCAACTGAGAAGGCGCTCTCATTCACCGAGGGAATCGAATATCCCGCCTTTGAGAGGGACGACGAGAAGATCTTCGCCGTCACTCATGCGGTCGAGATCATCGGGGAAGCGGCAAAGCAGGTGCCGGCACAGATTAGGAACCGTTATCCGGAGATACCCTGGAAACAGATAGCAGGTATGCGGGACAAGCTCATCCACGCTTATTTCGATGTGCATACCCGCCGGCTATGGGAAACCGTCAGGGAAGACCTGCCTGGGCTCCGATCCGCCCTCATCCAGATCCTCAAGGATGAAGGAGAGGACAAACCAGACGTGTGACCCTTTCCCGGGTTATTGTCCGCGGCCCACTCGGGGGACCATGCCATCTACCCGGACTGCAGGCCGGTCTTTGTGAGCGCCATGGAGACGGCCCTCCACCTCTGCGACTGGACCGATATCACGCTCCATGCCCCCTACCTGCACCTCACCAAGGCCGATATCGTGAAGCTGGGCACCAGGCTCGGGGTCGATTACTCCTTACCGGGACCTGCTACAGGGGAGAGGCCCTCGCCTGCGGGTTGTGCGGCTCCTGCACGGAGAGGCTGGAGGCGTTCCGGATCGCCGGGATCGAGGACCCGGTGGAGTACGGGTGAATCCGATGCCTGAAGAAAGGGATGGAGAAGAGAGCGATTGCCTCCTGGCCCTCGAACGGCTTCAGAACGAGGAGGACCTTGTCATATCATCGGATAAAATACGGAACCAGATTATTCTCAGGGATTGAAAGTAATCGAGAGGGAATCAGCGTTTCTGTTCCGCCTCCCGCTTCTCCTGATCAGCAATAATCACCTGGATCTGGTTTTGCAGGGGCAGGAGATCCCTTTCGATGATCTCCCAGAGCACCTCGTAATCGATACGGAAGTACCCGTGGACAATGGCATCCCGGAGTCCGGCTGTCTTCCGCCATTCGACGGCAGGATACCTTGCCTTCAGGTCATCAGGAAGATTCTTGACCGCTTCGCCGATAACCTCGAAGTTCCAGACGACGGCATCCTTCCGCATCTCATCTGATGAAAATTCCTCGAAGGACACTCCTTTCCTGAACTTCAGGATTTTGTCAGTCGCATCCTTTATATCATCGAGGAAGTGGAGCACCGTCCTATGCATAGATGACCTCGGAGAGGATCGGTTCCCGCAGGCGGCGCTTGATGGCGTCCTTCATCACCAGGTCTACTTTCCGGCCGAAGAGGTCCTCAAGGTAGAACTTCAGGTCCATGTAGTGATCGAAGGTCTTCTCTCCCTCCCGGAACTCTATCAGAATATCCACGTCACTCTCCGGTTTCTCTTCTCCCCGCACGAAAGATCCGAAGATTCCGATCCGTTCCACTCCGAACCGTTCCCTGATCTCCTGCTCGTGCAGCCGGAGGAGCGAGAGGGGGATTGTCATCGATCTCTGTTTTGGTTCTCCCGCTTTTTATAATTAGGGGGAGCTGCCGAAGATACCCTCAGGAGTTTCATACCTGAACCTCAATGACGGCGGTGAACTTCTCCTGTGAGCTAATAGCGGCGTTGATTTCGTCGAGCATGCCGTACTCCTCGGCATTCTTCAGGTACAGATCGATGGCTTCCCGGATGTTCTCAAGGGCTTGCGATGGAGTGTCCCCGCAGCTCGTCACCTCCAGTTCAGCAGATTTTGCCACGTATGTACCCTTTTCCTCCCATATCGCAATGGTGAAATGATAGCGGGACATCTTTTCCTCTCTAATTAGTTGCATAGCCCTATGATTTTATTTTGGTATTACTCCTTTCGATTGCGAGGGCGGAGGACCCGCTTGAATGCGCAGATTCGTAACCCGCCCATAATGTTGAATATGCCTTCATACACTGTATTCTTCATGCCGCACCGGACCATCAGGATCACGGAGGAGGCATATTCCCGATTGAAGGCACTCAAATCAAACGAGAAGGAGTCCCTCTCCGATGTCATCCTGAAGTTTTACCCGAAGAAGCGGAAGCTCTCTGAGATCATTGCCACTATCAGGCCGAGCGAAGATCTCGCGGACTCTATTGTGCAGGCCTCACGGGAGATTCGGCGATACGTCTAAAAAGGGTTACCCGGCCGCCGGTGTTGGTGTCGGAGTTTGCAAGCTCTTCTCCATGTCGAGGGCGATCTCCATCTCGATCTCCCTCAGTGTCGCATTCTGCGAACCGGTGAGCGACATGGTCGTGAGGTCGCAGTCGCAGGTAATCAGGGCACCGCCGGCTGACGGCACCGCTTTCACCGGGTAAGCGGTCCAGATGTCCTTGAGGCTTGCTATCCATGCTGCCTTCTTCTCGCCGGGGACGCTGGTGTTCTCGATATACCGGATCATCACTCCCTGCTCCTCCTTTCCTGCGACAATGATGAACCAGTGGGGCGTTGCATTGAGAAAGGCGGGATCGATGGTAAACCGGTCCATGAGGTCGTGGACGGATTCGACCGATGTGTCCTGGGAAGGACCGGGGCCTGTCCCCCTCGCCAGCTGCCCCGCCAGCATCGGCGCCATGACCAGGATGCCGAGAACGATGAGCACGAGGATCCCGAGAACGACGATACGCTTCCTCTCCATGCTTCTCACTTCCCCTTCTCTCCCCGCGGATGATATCCTTTTCTTCCGCCGGGACGGTCCCTCCTCCGGGCACCCGATCGGGCACCGGAAACTGATCCCTGTTGATCCGTGCAGGAAGGAGACTCGCGGATTTCAGGGGCCGGGTGGAGCCGTTTCTCCTCTATGGGGATCTCCAGAAGTGTGCCGAAGCCCTCATCATGACTGCGGCAATACACCATAACAGAGGGATAATATGGGAAAGGATTGCGGACTGGATCTCTTCTGGGATTTTGAATTTGACGATATCACCAGCGCCAAACCTCCGGATGCGAAAGGCGTGTACATCATCAGGGTCCGGAAACCGGGTATGCCTCCCAGTGAGATTATCCGGAACCTCAAGCCTCATATCCAACGCCTGGGGTGGGAGATGGCCGGGAAGTATCTCCTTGACCGGATCGGGAGAATCGAGAAGATCGGGGACTGTCCCATCATCTATATCGGGTCCGCCGGAACGAATCCGGGGAGCAGGCATACCCTTGCAGGACGGTACCGGGACCTCGTGAGCCGGCATACCATCCAGTTCCCTATCTGGGCACTCCTCTACTTTGGCTGGGAACTGGACCTCGGGTGGAAGACGGATGAAAACCCGAAAGAACTGGAGAAAGATCTGAAGGAGAGATACGAGACCCGGCAGCGCCGGATCCCCCCGGCACTTGTTGTAAAATGATTCCTGAAAGGGATTCAGAACCTGATCCTCGGGACCTCCCTCTCCCGGAGGTTCGCCTCCATGGTCCAGAACCAGGCCTCGCCGTGGGGGACCCGGAAGATGGCGAGCCGGGTTTCCGACGGGGCGTTCTTCATCGTGTCCTTCAGCCAGGGGCGGTCCCGGTAGAGCCGTTCCTCGAAGGCTGGGTCGGAAAGGAACTCGACCCTGCCGGCCACCCGCATCATCTTCATCCCGGGGCCGGGCGGGGTGCAGAAACAGAGCTCGGCCTGGGTTCTTCTTCAGCTGCCGGTAGATGTCCTTCGTCGAACCGGTGTGGTAGTAGAACCCGGACAAATCGGCAAACCACATCGAGAAGGCCCGGACCCGGGGCTGGTTGCCCTAGGCAGTCCCGATGAAGGTGAGCGGGTACTCCTTCGCGAACTTGATGCAGTCCCCGAGATCCATGGAAAGGATACTGATCATCTGATCCGATAAAAGTTCGGGGTGAAGGAAACAGGACCCGGGCTACCCACGACTTCCTCCGGCCGCCGTACTGAAAAAAACTTATCAGGGAATCTCGCAGGTAAGGCAACCGGTGAGGGTGATCCTCCGGCTCACCCGGCCGCAGGCGTCGGCGTCGCCAGGTACTTCTCCATGTCAAGGGCGATCTCCGTCTCGATCTCCCTCATGGTAGCGTTCTGCGAGCCGGTCAGGCTCATCGTTGAGAGGTTGCAATCGCAGGTGATTATGGTTCCCTGGGCCATGTCCACCGCCTTCACCGGGTAAGCGGCCCAGATCCCCCTCATGGTCGATTCCCACTCGGCCTTCTTCTCCGATGCGACGCTGGTGTTCTCGATATACCGGATCATCGCCTCCTGCTCCTTCTTCCCTGCGACGATGATAATCCAGTGGGGGGTCGCCTGGATGAAGGCTGGATCGATGGTGAACATCCCCAGGTCGCTGATGGATTCGACCGATGTGCCGGTTCCCGCCTGGCTCTGGGGCTCCGGTTCCTGGACCGCCTGGATGCCAACGCCCGTCCCCTGGGCGACCTGCCCCTCAAACCTGAGCGCCATGAAGGCGATGCAGTACAGGAAAAAGAGCAGGATCCCGAGAATGATGATGCGCTTCCTTTCCATGGCTCCTCAAACTACCCTTCTCCTCCATGGACCAAAGCCCTTTCCTGTATATGGGGATCAGGAACAGGGTGAAAACCGATGCTGCGGGCGGGAATCGAGCCCGCGATCTCCAGATATCCCAGATGATGGCGCTCCGACGTTTTCGCGAAAACCCTATGAGTCTGGCGCCCTAACCGGCTAGGCCACCGCAGCATATAGAAGAGGAAATCTGTTTTGATAAAGGTTCTCATGCGGCATCCCGGTCTCCTCCGTCGGTTGCTGGAGGATAGCCGGTATCCGTCGGAATAGCGAAGAAGACGGTGGCATGCCAGGAGAAGGATCCCGGCCGGGACATGAGCAGACAGACCCGGTCCTTGTGAGATTCACCTCCGATGGCAACGGGGGATAATCCACGCCACATAGTCCAAAAGGAGAAGACTCGGAAAGGCAGCGAATTGAACGGGATAAAAAATGGAAACTGATGGTTCAGTAGCCGCCGCCACCGCCATAGTAGGGGACGGCGGTGGTCCTGACGGTCGTCGGCATGGTGGTCGCCGGAGCCGGAGTGGGGGTGAGGGTCACAACACCGGTGGGACTCATCACGTACCAGAGCTTGTTGAAGCCGTACCCGTTCGTGTCCCCGGGAGCCTTGTCAGCCGAGTAGTAGTAGAGGGGCCATCCCATGTACGTGGTCTGCTTTCCCCCGTCTGCACGGGTGAACTCCCCGAAGTCACTCGCCTTGAGAGGCGAGGAGACCATGACGGCAGTTGCATCGAAGGCGGGCCAGATCCCCGGGCAGGCGCCGGTGCAGGCGCTTGTCCCGGCCCTGGGGGTGTCTTTTGCAAAGTAGTAGAGCGTCATCCCGTTCGCATCAACGAGGATCTGCCCGTACTGCGGGTTCGCGACCACCTTGATGGTATCGGGCAAGGGGGTTGGCGTGACAGGGGTAGGAGCCGGGGTCGCCGGGGCCTTGGGCTGGGCGCAGCCGGCGAACAGGATCACTCCTGCAAGGAGCAGGAGGAGAACCGGATACACGATCTTCGTCATAGGATCACGTCCTTGGATGTGGAATCTCGGCGTCTGTGTCTATTTATACCTATTCTCATCTTTCAGAAAACCTTCAGCTGCCAACAGGAGAGCCTTCGGGGGCTCATCTCCTGCCTGGAGAATACAAATTGGGGAAACCCGGTCACTTCCCCGGGTTCTTCCCCTTCGCCTTCCCGGCCATGTAGGCGTTCACCGCGGTGGTGATGGCCACCACCTCCTTCCCACCCCGGAGAGAGGCGGCAAGGGTCTGCATCCGGGTCTCCTCCTCCCGGACGTAGCGCTCAAGGGTATCGAGGACCCCTTCGTCCTTGAGGAAGTGGGTGTGGGTATTCCCCTTCACGAACTGGGGGTGGTGCATGAGGGCGTGGTGGAGGGGTAAGGTGGTCTTCACCCCGAGGATGACGTACTCGTAGATGGCCCGGCGCATCCGCTGGATGGCCTCGGCCCGGTTCCCGCCCCATGCCGTGAGCTTCGATATGAGCGAGTCGTAGAGGACCGGTATGGCGTAGCCCACGTGGATCCCCGAGTCGAGCCGGATCCCCGGCCCGCCAGGGGAGCGGTACCGGGTGATCTTCCCCGGGTCGGCCTGGAAGTTCTTCAGGGGGTCCTCGGCGTTGATACGGCACTCGATGGCATGGCCACGGATGGAGATATCGTCCTGGGTGAAGGGGAGGTCATGGCCGGCGGCGATAGCGATCTGCTGCTTCACGATATCGATCCCGGTGATGAACTCGGTGATGGTGTG
>Ga0208321_1000597_pt1 | contig 19474 bp, 16 predicted proteins | sample June2015DPH_4_15_FD_184692 | JGI IMG/M metagenome (GOLD analysis project Ga0208321, IMG submission 184692) | Peatland microbial communities from SPRUCE experiment site at the Marcell Experimental Forest, Minnesota, USA - June2015DPH_4_150... | ecosystem: Environmental > Terrestrial > Soil >... | reverse complement strand
CACCCGCATGGAAACGCATGATACACTCCTACAGACGAAACAGACCCGGATGGATGAAACACTACCACACGCGATCAATGGCCGAGACAGCCTTCTCAGCAATCAAACGAACCCTAGGCCACCGACTCACCTCCAACAGAAGAGACCACCAGAAACTCGAACTCATGATCAAAGTAATCGTCTACAACATCACAGTCCTAATCAAAAGCACGCAAAGAGGAGTTTAGAGACGGAGCCGTTAAACGCGATAGTTCTTGGCCGAGGCATGACCCCTTTGGAGTCCTTGACTTCCCGTCTGCGAAGTCGAATCTCCAGGCGCACACGTGCAGAGAATTCGAACCTGAAATCATTGGTCAAGGCGCTGAGCCGGAGGTGGGCCGAGCATTTCGTTAGAAATCACATTCTCGTTATGGGAGCCCTGGTAGCGTACACTTGTCTGCAGTGGTATCTGTGGAGCAGTTTTGGCTTGAGCGGCAAGAATACTGTTGCAGGATTAGCTTTCGTGGGTTACTTCCTCTTCAGCCCGACGATCCCATTGCAATACTGTGAGAAATATCCTGACCAGCTACTGAAGGCCGAGAGACTCTTTCTTCCTCTGTTCGGCGTGAGCCTTGTCCTTGATGTCGCGGCCACCTCATATGCCGCCCAGAACTCGCTCTGGTTCTATTCTCAGACGATTCTGGGGCCGGTGTGGTTCACAAGCTTCTTGACCTACATGTTGATCCTCAGGAACTATCTCCCGAGAGCACTTGCCCGAATTCATGTCTCTGAGCGCGTATTGATTGAATCTCGGAAAGTCACGCTTGATGCTGAGAGTCTTGTCAAAAGAGGACTCAGACTACTGACGGGTGGCTTGAGCCTCTATGATCGACATTTGGTGAGCTCATACGGATTCAAGGTTCGTGATGTGGACCGGTTTTGTAAGCCGCTACTCGTTCAGTCTCTATCGCAGAAAGGGACTGCGACTGCCCCAACAATCAAGTTGAATGACCTAACGATATCGATGAAGCAAGGGCCTCTAGTGTTCCTGAAGACTGCGAAGACAATGATAGGGGAACCCGTTGACAAGGCAGAGGATTTCTATGCAGACATCGAAATACAGGCCGGCTACGTTAGGCTCTTTACGAAGTACCTTCCTGACGTTGTAACGGTGATTGCGACCACGGTTGGTGTCGCCGCAGCAATCTATCAATTAGTGTATCGATAGCGTCCTAAACAAGAGAGAATTCACTTGTGTGGGTTCTTTTTTTGTCGTGCAAAAGAATACTCAAATATCGTGTCATCTCTATCACTCCATTATGTCGACGCTTCCGAAGGTATTCGCCATACTTTTCGTTTTGATTTCCGCCGGCTACCTTCTATCTTCACTCTTGGTGATTACGCAAAGGCCACAGGAGTATACTAGACAAAATTACTCCTTGGCGCTGAGAAACAACGCGGGAACAATCAAGGCCGATTGTTTCAATTTCCCAGGAGTTTTTTTGTCCGAGTATTTCGTATACCGTATTATGCAAACCGGAGACAAGGTTCTGCTGAAGAAGGATCTCCTGGTTTGTAATCTTGACTATTTGCAGCTGAATAGAACGGCCGATGTTGTCAATGCAACTATCTGGTTCTTCAATTCAGATCTGAATAATCTTACAGAGAGAGAATTACATATTGGTCTAACCGGGGAGCAAATATCTTTCCCGATGGCAGAGTCCGGGAACTACTATTTCTATATCTGGATTCTTCGGAATTCAACAGGTTGGGAGGATAACTTCTTCCCGAACCCCGTGTTCTACGTTTACGATTCACCAGAAGCGTATTTTGCAGTTGTGAGAACGTATCAGATATCTATAATAGCCGACGTTTTATCCTCTTTGGGAATATTCTCGGGAGTCGCTCTTTTCCTTTCGAGCTCGATAAGTCGTGGAGTGGAAAAGGAGCGTGGTGACCGAGTGGATCTTGCCTACTTGGCTATCTTCGGCATAGTGCTAGCCTTCTCTCTTCTAGAATCATACTATGACAGAAAGAGAAAGCAACTAAATAAGCGGTGACCTGTAATTTGAACCCTCGTCCGTTGTCGTACGTTTGATTTTGGTGGTGGTGCGCACCACTAGACCCACACGCACAAAATCAATCAAACGACGAAATGCGACGGTTCAAATTCGGGCGCTCGCACCAAGCTACCCACACACACAACGAACTACGTACGACGGTTCAAATCACGACGATCGCACCATGATACACACGTACAAAAGGGGCACACATGTACGAGCGGTACAGCAGCTAATCGAGCGACTATGCGTACACAAAGGGTCCGGAAGTTTCATAGACGAGGTCAAAGATTTGGTCGGCCGATCGTTTCTTCTCTGCGTAATCCTTCCAAAGCTTGTAGAGATCCGACACAAGCAGAACACAAATGTCATGTTTTGACAAGCGTTTTAGCGCCTCTTGTGTCACACAGTCGCTCACCAGAGCATTTCCCCCTTATCTTCGTGTACGCTTCATCGCTAACACGTGTCGCTATCAGCCTACTCACATCGCGTTATCACCTCGTTAACTTCCCTCTAACATGTTGTTAACTTCTCGTGAACGTCTCGTATTGGTCTACCGGTTACACGTGGAAGTCTTAGCAATATTCACTATTCTATCGAACCCCTTTCTGGCGAGAGGGCCGGTGAATCACTACAACCCTAAGAGCTAGCACGATGCATACTTTCTTTCCTGTGCTTCTAGTCGCACGGATGTGCAATGGCGCCAATGGCATCTGATAGAGACGAAGAGATCAGAAACTCTCTCGACAAGCTATATGCGCACATGGATGAAGTACAGCATGACACTCGGAGAAGACTCGGCATCGATGCCCTACATATCGTCGACCTTCATGCGAACAATTGGACAGATATCATGTCTTGGATCAACTCAACATACCCCAAAGAAGAGCAGATGAACATCCTGGTACTGCAATTCTCCCGACTACTCAAGGAAATCTATTGGTTGGAACTTCTTCTTCACAATGCAAACTACCCAATAATGTACAGGAACCTTCGGTATGTCTGGGAGATGATATGTCAGGCATACTATGTGGACGCACAGCATCCCAACCTTACTTTGGACGATCAGATTGAGAAAGCCAGGGCGATTGAAGATGAGTTCTACGGTTGGAATCTGGTGCTGCGCGTGTTAAGCGAAACCCTCGATGAAAGTGAAGAATATGTGCGATCAAACTTCCAACAGCTTTGGAAGCGCCTGAGCAAACACGTTCATCCATCATCAAAAGAAATGGACATCGTGGCTAATGCAGACTTCTCGATCCTTGTGACGGACTCCTTCAATGAGGAGCTCGCGAGGCAGGCAATGAAGACGACAGACGCTGTATTCGATCTCGTCTATGTTATCTTATTCAGGCGATTCTCAAAGACAAGGGAAAACGCGCGTGCATACAAGTTCTTGGACGAGTGGAAGAAGTACCTTCCATATACGGCAAGAGCCGTGATGACTGTTAGCGGCTAGGAGCTTCAGATTCTGTGACAGACGACAGTTCAATTTTGGATGCTCCGACAAACTCAATGCTGAAGGTACATAGAAAGTCAAATAACCTCATGCAAGCAGCTAGTCAATGTTCGCGTTGCGCGTTCGCTGGAAAAACTTAGCGGCTTTTGGCTGCTGCTTCCTTATTGTGGCATGTCTTTTCTATTATCAACCACAATCCACCGTCCTGCAGGCAATATTCTCCTTCCTTGGATTACTTGCGCTAATTTTGGGCTTACTTGGGCTTAGTTTGAGGGACCTTTTCGGAAAGCAACCTCGGGTTTCCGGGGGAAGCTATTCTGAGAGAATCATAGTGAAACGCAGCTATCGGGACGGACCGATAGAGAGAGAAGAGCTGAGATTTGAGGGGCAAAAGGCCATAGACAAGTATGTTGACGGAATGTCGAAGTCCCTTCCTCCAGAAGCGGTTTCTAATGTAGGACTGACTGGATTCGTTGAACTGATCCGACAGGAGAAGTATGATCAAGCAGAAGCCGATGCAAAGAAGGCCACGCAAGCCATTGAGAGCTCAAAGACAAGAGAGAAAACTCTTGAACTGAGTCAGCTCTATCTGATCAGAGGAGACGCAGCTTTCAACACTGGACGTTTCGCTGAAGCTGAACAGTTCTACGGCCGGTCACTCGAGTTGGCCAGAGAAGCCAAAGACGAATCATTATCGACAGCAGCATATCTCGGAGTCGGAATTGCCAAAGGAAGCCAAGGGGACGCTATTGGAGCATTGAAGATTTTCGATCGAATACAAGATGCTACCAACACCATTATTTGGTGGAACAAAGCGAATGCGCTTTTGCATCTCGGTAGATATGATCAAGCCGCGGAAGCCTATGCTCAGAACTTAAGGATCAGTCGCAAGCTGGAGGACCAATCTGGAATCGCCGTGTCTCTCCATCAGCTTGGCGTGATAGAGCAGGCCAAAGGCAACTATGATGAGGCTAAGAGGCTATACAATGAGAGCCTCACCGTCGAACGAAAGCTTGGAAACTGGTCGGGAATTGCCGCAACATTGAATCAACTTGGCTTGGTAGAGCTAGACAGAGGCAACTATGACAGTGCCAAGAAGTTGTACGATCAAGTTCTAGAGATGGTCCGAAGGACAGGAGACCAGCTAGGAATAGCGTTGTGCTTGAACAACCTGGGCCTTATTGAGCAAAGTAGAGGGAACTATGGTGATGCGACTAGACTGTACCATCAAGCCCTTGAGATAGCGAGTAAGATTGGAGATCAAAAGGGAATCGCCATGACTACCAGCAACTTGGCAATAATCGCTAGGGAGAAAGGAAACTACGATGAAGCGAGACGGTCGTTCAATCAAGCTAGAATGATCTTTGAAACGCTCGGGGCGCGGCCAGAATTAGCGATTTGCTTGAACAATCTTGGAGCAGTAGAACACGCCGCGGGCAATTATGATGAGGCATCTAGGCTGTATCATCTGAGCTTAGATTTGATGCAGCAACTAGGTTATCACAGCAAAGTAGCCAATACATTGAGAAACCTTGGTGAGATCGCGAGTAGTCGAAGTGACCCGAATGAGGCGACCCGTCTCTACAACGAAAGTCTGCAGATTAGTCTGAAACTTCATGATCAATCAGGAATTGCTCGGTCGCTACATTCGCTTGGGATAGTGGAACAACACAGAGGTAACTATGATGAAGCCAAGAGGCTGTACGATCAGAGTCTACAGATTAGGCTGAAACTCGGCGAGCGACTGGGAACAGCGCAGACACTGCATCAACTTGGTAACATAGAGTACTTCAAACACAACTATGATCAAGCTCGGAACTTGTATGAGAAAAGTCTAGGTCTCAATCGGGAACTCGAAAATCGGTCAGGAGTAGCCTCAACGCTGTATCAATTGGCCAACATAGAGCAAGACAAAGGCAACTATGATGAAGCCAAGAGGCTGTACAATGAATGCCTAGAGATCGAGCGGAAGCTTGGAGACCAAGCCGGAATAGCCGGAGCGCTGCAACAATTAGCCATGATAGAGCAAGACAAAGGCAACTATTCTGAAGCTTCAAGATTGTACAATCAAAGCCTAACAATCAGGCGGAAGCTCGGAGACCAATCCGGAATAACCGCAAATCTGTGCGGTCTAGCCATGATAGAGCAAGACAAAGGCAACTATCCTGAAGCTACGAAACTGTACAATCAAGTCAGAGAAGCTTTCGAGAAGCTTGGAAACCAGTCAGGAATAGCCGGAACGCTACACAACCTAGCCATAATAGAGCAAGACAAAGGCAACTATTCTGAAGCTTCAAGATTGTACAATCAAAGCCTAACAATCAGGCGGAAGCTCGGAGACCAATCCGGAATAACCGGAACGCTGTGGGGTCTAGCCATGATAGAGCAAGACAAAGGCAACTATGATGAAGCCAAGCGACTGCACAATGAAGCCAAAGTCACCTTCGAGAAACTTGGAGACCAAGCCGGAATAGCCAAAATACTTGGTGAACTAGGTAATCTGGAGTATTCTAGAGGTAACTATCCTGAAGCTGAGAGACTGTACAATCAAAGCCTAGAGGTCAATCGGAAGCTTGGAGATCAATCCGGAATAGCCACAACGTTCGCTCAGCTAGGCCGCCTGGCTGAAGAGAAACATGAACTTGAGCTTGCAGGGAGGTACTATCGACAGGCATTGGAGATCTTTGAGAAGCTTGGAACCAAACCATACATAGAGATCGTGAGAGAGGACCTGGAGCGCGTCCGGAAACTGAAACAGAAACCCTGAACCATCCTGGTTGCACGTCTCTTTCTTGACTTCCACGTCCCACTTACACGTCGAATTTACGACTTCCACGTCCCAAGCCAAACGGCCTCATTACCTATATCCCCGATACCTTGGTGCGAGCGCCCGAATTTGAACCGTCGCATTTCGTCGTTTGATTGATTTTGTGTGTGTGCGCGCACCTATGGTTCCTGTATCTCCGCAACATGACTCTGACCTTCCGTCAGTGTTACTTGGAAGCGGGTGTCGGCGGCGGCTAGCAATTCTAGATGGTGGTCAACAATGATGAGCTGTGGCACGCGTCGGAGGTTCTCCAGAACATTCACAAGTTCATTTCTTCTGTTCTCGTCCAAATGCGTTGTGGGTTCGTCCAGAATTAGGAAGTCAAGTTCGCTCAGGACTTCACTGAGCGCCATTAAGAAAGCCATCGAAGCAAGCACCTGTTGACCTCCGCTCAGCCGATGTGCGTGCCTCTTGTATCCCGCTCTGGTGACTATGAATTCATACTCCTCTGAGAATTCGAAGTTCTCGATTTCAGCGCCGCGGTAGAGCCGCTTGAGGTAGTCATTTGCGCTCGCCGTAATCTTGGCTACGAAGCTCTTCCTTACAGCAGGTTGAATCTCCCTGAACGCAGTTCGGACCATCTGGAGCATTTCGATCTTCTTGGTGTCCAATTCAATCTGAGGATGCAGCTCCTTCGCCTGTTTGTCAGCCTCCATCGCAGCTTCAACTCTTCTCATTTGGGGCGCTAAGACATCATCGTCGTACGACGCGAGTCCACGTTCTGACTCCGCGATTCGTTCAGGCAATGAGTCAAGTGACCCAAGCAACATACGCGATTTCTGTAGGGTTTGGTCATCTGATTCGTCTTTTGGATTTGCCAACAACAACTGTTGCAGTTCGGCAACCGTTCCCTTTCTTACTTCGAATAGTTGGCTTGCAGACGCTCCTGCTCTTTCTCTTTCTTCGCGCTGCGCTACCAACTGGCTGATGAACCCAATAGCCTTCTCTTGGTTCTCGACATGGGCTCTTGCGGAATTCAGTCTCTCCTTGAACGTCTCACCAGTCAGAGTCTCGTTAGTCCATTGTTCTTTTGCTTGTCCGATCTTGTTCCCGACATCGTCAAGTTTCCTTTTGATTTCTTCGGTGTGTTTGATCCATTGTGCTGGGGTTAGAAGGTTGCCACACCTGTCGCATTGAATCGCGGGTTGTTCTCCCTTGCCGTTCAGATAGGAACGGATGCCTTCAAGTTGCTTCTCAGCGGAGGATTTCTCCTCAAGGGCCGTATCATATCGGGATTTCGCCGATGCCGCTCTCTTCACACTCTCAGTGTACTCTGCATCAAATGCGTCTCGTTTTGATGTAAGGTTAGGAAGGGCCGATTCGAGCCTATTCAGGTGCTCACGCGTCCGTGGAGCGTCCAGAGCCTCTATTATCGCGATTTCCTCGTTAGGTAAGAGCCCTTGAAGTTGCAGGAGCATTTTCTCTATTGAAGCCTTGCTGGTTTGGGTGATTGCCCTGGCTTGATTGATCTTGCTGTCCAGACTGTCGATTTTGCTGAGCTTCTCGTCTATTGACGGTGCGACATTCTTGAGTTGTTCATATTCGCTTTTTGTTTCGTCGAGTCTCTGTTGTTTCGTTTGGCGTTCCTGAGTTAGCTTCTGATACACCGACTGTTCCTGCGCGAGTTTCGAAGCAACTCCATCTAGTCTTGCTTTCTCTAAGAGATTCGCCTGTTTTCGCTCCTGGATCTTCCTGATGGGTCCCTCTTGCAGTCCCAGCTCGCGGTATGCTTCTTCGAGTTGTGCGATTTTGAATAGTCTGTCGAGGATAGTCTTGCGATCTTGGCCTTCTTGTAGGATGTCGGCGAATTTGCCCTGGGGTACATGGACTACATATCGGAATACTGATGTCTCGACTCCAAGTGCCTCGAGGGTTTTGCGTACAGGATCTGGCTTTTTGATTGTTTCGTTGGTCTCAAGGTTGAGAATCGAACAGTCGTGATCAGCCCCTCCGTCAGTTTTTCGTGTCAAGGTTCGGTGTATGCTATAGTTTTGGTTAGTTCGTGGGTCCAGATAATCTAATACAACCTCTGCGCTGTCTGCTCCGTCGGCTATGAGTTCCTCGAGGTTTAGTTCCTGTTCGCCTCCGAGAAATGCGAAGTCGATGGCTTGTAGCAGGTTTGTCTTCCCTGAACCTGTCTGTCCGATTATGATGTTCTTGCCGTTTCCGAATTCTATTTCTGTGTCTTGATGGGTTGCGAAGTTGTGAAGCTCTAGGCGTCTAATCATTAGGATTCCACTCGTCCGTTACGTTCAGCGCTTCTTGGTTAGATGTCTTAGTCTTCTTTGAGTAGATTGTCAGTAGTCTTACAGCGATATTGGTTGCGTCCTCAGGTTTTCCTAGGCGCTTCGTGAAGTGTTGCTTTAGGAGTTGATGAATGTCCGCTTCCTCAGTGGTTTGTTCCGTTTCTGTTCCAACAAAATGAATTAACGGATAGTCCAGGTAGAGGAACTTGTCCCGAAGAGACATTGTTTCTTTGATGTCGATGTCGCTTCGAGAAGTTGAGGGATGTAGGCTGCCCCTCAAAATGGGCCGCACAATTGCTGAAGCCGACGCGTTTCTTGCAACTGCATTCTTCGTGGCTTCGGAGACCTGGGAGGGGGTGGCTCCGTTGAAGTGAATCTCGACATTCCTTACGTCTCTTGCCTGTAGAGCTTGAAACTTGGAGTTTGCGATTTCACCAGTGATCTCCACCAGATAGTATCCACGTTGGAGATCGTTTCGGCTTTTCTCCTCGAGTGTCGTATCATTGAGTTCGTATGATATGGTCGGCGCATCGGCAAAGGATGTGTATTCTGGTGAACCAGGATTGTAGATTTGAAGGTCTTTGTGCTCCCATCTCTTGTGATTATGACCCAGAGCAACATAATCCACGAAACCTTGGGTGAGCAGATCGCTCATCAAATCAGCCTTCACAGTCGGACCAGCCATGGTCGGCATATTCGAGACGGAGCCATGCATCAGTAGAATTCTGAAACCTGATTGAGTCGTCATCTTGGCTTTGAGAGACTGCAAGAGTTGCTCCTGTTCAGACCCATGGTCACCCAACCCGTACACTGTTACGGTTTTTCCAGATTTTGTGGTAAAACTATAGACTGGTTCGCGGTCGGCATCGATTCGCTTAACCAAACTCGCCCGCTTGTCAAGAATCTCGAGAACGTCTCCTCCTGCCTTGTCAAAGTAGGACTCAGGTCGGTCGTGTGAGCCGGGGGTCACAATGAATGGTATTCCTGCATTTTTCAATCTCGGCAACTGCTCGAGAAGCCTGTTCCAAGCCGCCGTAGAGGGACGAGGACGATCAACTAAATCCCCGCCATGAACAACGAAATCCACCTCTTTCTCTAACGCTGCGTCAACAATCGAAGCGAAAGCCCGCCCATAGACTTGGATTTGAATCCTGTCTTGTCTGCCGATTGGGGGCCAGTTCAGGCCGAGGTGGGTGTCGGCTAGGTGGATGAATTTGAGGTCGGGTTTCTGTTCAGTAGACGTCAAAGTAGTCTCCTGATGGTGCTGCTATCGGTGCGGGAGGTTTTTCGTCTGGTTCGGTTAGGTTGCTCAGGTCCGGTGTGATTTGGATTTCTTCTCGTCTTCGGTATGTTGGAAGTTTTATTCCCAGTTCGTCCGCGGTCATATGCTCTACCCGAGTGTGAAGGAGTGATTGAATTCGGCGTAGGATTTCGTCGAATCTCTCATGTCCTTGGTATGTCTGCATGTTTGTTAGGATTATGATTTTCTCGCGGGCTCTGCTGAGGGCGACGTTTAGTCGGTTTGGTTGAAGTGTGAATCCAACTTCCCTTCGCGGATTAGCTCTTACTAAGTCTAGGATGATCAGGTCTCTTTCCTGACCTTGAAAACTGTCGACTGTTCCAATACATTCGGTTCGCCCAATCGCCTTTGCAAGCAGGCGTTGCTGCTCCTTGTAGGGGGTGATTATTCCAATCTGATCTAGAGTGAGCCCGGCTGATTGTAGTGCCTCGAGTAGGCGCAGGTCGACTGCTAGGTTTGCCTTATTGTAGGTGGTCATGGCGCGATATTCTTCGACTCCTTCCACATCGATGAGCCCGATGACAACGGATGGATCTAGGATGCGGTTGAGTTGGGATGGTTCAACCGGTTTGAAATTGGTGTAAAGAGGGGGTCTGTCTCGAATCTCAGGCGAAGACTCGAGTTTGCCTTCATAGAAAATGGTGTTGATGAGGTCGCAAATCTCTTCACGCATTCTGTATTGGATTTTCAGTTCTCGGATGAGAGCTGATCCAAGGCTGTGTCTTTGAAGCGTTCCCATCGCAATCTCGAGAAGGCTGTTTATGGGTTTGTTCAGCTGGGAAACTGGTGCCAGTTGCTTGTCGTCTCCAATTATGACCACTTTCTCGCCCTGTGTCAATGCCGCAAAAGCATCTTGCATTCTGATTTGACTGGATTCTTCAAAGATCACTACGTCAAAATGTCCAGCCTTCACTAGTTCTAGGGAGGCGCTGCTGCACGTGGTTAGAACAGCGGAGGCATTTCTCATTCTTTCAACAGCCGCCAATGCAAGGTCTTCTTCACCGGTTAGGATGTTGATCAATGCGACCTGCATCGCTCGTTGTCGTATCTTGAACCAGTTACCGAATCTGATTTCGAATTTGTGACCCTGATCTAGAAGACGTTCAACAATATTGTCAACGGCCGTGTTTGTGATGGAGACTGCGAGGGCTCGTTTTCCGGCGCTTGCCAACTGGACTAGGAGTTCGACGATGACAGCTGTCTTGCCTGTACCGGGGGGTCCAAGTATCACTGCGTAGTCCGGTGCGCTTAACGCAACTCTGACGGCGTCTTGTTGAATAGCGTTGAGATTTCCTATGAATTCAACCTGGGCCAATTCGGTCGCGGTTCTTGGAGGTTCGATTCCCAATATGCGGCGGGCAAGCTCTCCTATTCTCCCCTGCGCTCGGTGGACTGCGTCCACGGAATGGAGCTGGCGACGCGTCAAATCGACGTCATATTGATCAATCGTGAGGTCATGGTTTGGTAGCCCCATTGGCAAATCGCCGTACGGAACAATTGTCACAGAATCCTCACCTAGCTCTGAAACTTCACCTGTGAAGCTGGGAGTATTCAGCGGATTTCCTCCGCTTACTATCACGGTGTCTCCTGGCAAAACATTCGGTTTGCCTTCTTTGACCAAATTCACTCTCTGCGAGGTTAGTTCGGTAACTGTGTAACCGCTATCGGTAATGCCCAGTTCAGCTCTGGTCGCGGTTGGCAGCAGCTTGCGCTTCCACTTCCATGCCTGATTCTGCCCCTTCTCCTCCAAGGTTTCCATCCTCAGCCTCCATAGGTACCTTCGGATGTTCGGAGGTTGGGAATCATTGAAGTAGTATTGACAAGCTTGGTTTACGCCGCACGCACCACATAACTGTGGGATGGGCTTAGCGAGGCCTCGAGCATGTTCGTAAACCTCGGTAATTGTTTGAATCCCTTCTAAGAGGTGTTGTCGTCTTTTGTCGGTCATTCGGACTTTGACGACGTCGTCTCGTGCGTAGACTTTGAGTTTGAAGTCGGCGTTTGGGTATAGGGTTTCGAGGAGAAGTTGGTATCCACATGCCTGAAGCTTGCTTGTTTCGTTTACTTTGGCGCCTCCGTAGCTCTTGAATTCTCTAATCTCAATGCGCAGGGGGTTGCGGTAGATGCGGTATTCGTCTGGGACGCCTTCCAGCGGCAAATCGAGGTTGATTATGTGATGCCCGGTGATGATTTCGTCAGGTTGTTGGTAGCCTTCTTGGATTTCATCGGCTAGGTGGTGGGAGAAGCCGCGGAGGTTCTCAAGGACTGCGTGTCGTCCTTCTTGTGCGCTGATTTGTGCGTCTGCGAAGATTCTCCATGAATCGTTGATCTTGTTCTCTGCTGCTTCCACCCAAGTCTTATAGACTTGGCTCGCAATTTCAACCAATGTAGAGTCTCGATTAGCCTCTTTAACCACTTTTGACTCAATGCGTCCAAGTTCGGCCAAGACTGAATGCGTAACCGTACCGATAGCTAGACCGGCGTTGTATTCGCCGGATGCTCCATAGATTAGCTTCAGGAGAGAAATCCGCGGGCACGTGGCAGCCCCTGCAACATCAAGAACGGTGGGGACGAAAGGTCTCCTCGGCATGAGTTGTCTCAGTTGAGCCGGATCGACAACGCCCAAACTCGCCCACACCAGTCGGACCTGAACTGCCGTGTCTGAGTAATACGACTAGTGGACATCAACCATAGAGCGAAGGTGCACGTACATGATTTGTCAGCTCGCTCTGGAGGAGTCTCCAAGACTCTCCAATTCGCATAGAATTTCTCTCTTCTCGGGTTGAAGCTGCATTGTCTGGGCGACGTGGTAGACTCTTTCCGCTGAGAATGTTCCTTCAGTATCTATGAAGAGTACTTTGCCTTCGAGGCCTCCGTCCTTCTGTGATAGCTCGGCTGTGATGCTGAGTTTCATGCAGAGCTGAGACTTGCCAGATCCGAACTCTCCCACGAATTCCGTGATAGCTTGTGTCTCCACTCCGCCGCCTAACAGTTTGTTGAGGTTGTTTGAGCCTAACGTGAGTCTGAGTAGGTTCTGGCGCTTCTCGTAGAGCTGTTTAGCGGTGATGAAGCCTGTGTCGATATGATGTCGTGCAGCCTTCGCAATCTTGAAGGCGGCGCTCGCTTCCAGGTTTGCTTTGTCTACCATCTCCCTGATTGGGGCAACCGCGATTGCCAAGATGGAATCGAAGCCGGCCTCTCTCAGTCTTCCTGCTGTTACTGGTCCAACTCCATCCAAATCCTGAATATCGACAATTTCATGATCCAACGCGATCTGACGAAAGGCCTTCTTTGAGTTCTAATTAACAAGAAAGGACGCGACGGCAGAACGGAGAGTGTTCAATGTAACTGAGCAAGTACGAACGGGTCTCCACATCAGCCAAATGGAGCATAACGCCTTGGCAAAGCTTGTGCAAGCGATCAGAGAACGTCGCGCCTAGTCGTTTCATTGTTAGTTTCACGGGTCTCCGTGATCCCCTCATAATCCCGTTATTCCCCATATTCCTCGCCAGACTATGCCTCGCGTGTGTCTAGTGATAATGGGGAGAACGATAGCAGAATTGAGCAGGTTCAAGCAGTTCCTCAGACCGGAAGATCGAGCGGTCTTCGATGATCTCTTGGCTCAGTGTAGGCTCTGCGGTGGGCGGTGAAGTCTTCGCGTCTCCCGTGAAGGAGATGTCCTTGCTATTCTGGATGATCTTTGCTCAGCAGAAGAGACTCGTAGAGTTCGAAAAACGGCTCAGCGAGACTTCGAAGTGATATTCCCCACAGTGAGCATTGGAGGTAAGATCCTTACCTTCTTCCCTTGGTAGTAGTAGGACCTGCTTTGCCTTCTTGTCGAGCATTACGGTGGTTGATTCAAAGGCTGCTATAGAGTCCACCTTCCCTCTGAGTTCTGAGTTAGGCTCTTCTTCAAGGCTTCCTCGATGACTGATGAGTAGGTTGCAGTCTCACCTAGAACCTTCTTCTTGACTATGGTCTTGAGCTTCTCCCTTACCTCAGGAGTCACAGGTATGGTTTTGAACGTTCCCAAGGGTCGATCACTGCTCAGAGCTAGTAATCACGGTGAAGGCAACTGGATGGAAGTAGAGAGATTGGCAGATTCCCCATAGTGATCCATAGTGAGGTAATAGTGTAGTACTGTGAATTAGTAACCTAGTACTCAGTATCTTAATGATACTAGTACTAGATACTAGTACTACTACTAGTACTCTGAGCCCTAGCCAGAGTTTGCTAAGGTTTGATCTAAGTTTCATTCTTACTCTTCTCCTTCTCCTGGAGTTCTTCAGCATGGTGCTTCATGTAGCTGGTAATTATAGCAGCTATAGCTCCTTCAATGGTTGGATAGTAGTTTTCCTCATACTGGAAGAGCTTGATGCTGAGGCCAACAGTGAAGCCATTGTCGATCTCTTTGATGGTTGCCTGAAATGGCATGATTTAGCCTCCAGTAAACACTACCTTGTTGTCTACTATGCTACAATGAGCTGCTTCTATGGCCTTGGCCATGTCATCCTTAGGGAAGGAGGCTTCGAACTGGAGCTTAAACTCATTGAGAGACTTAGCTATCAGCCCTGACAGCTTGGTGTACTTGACTGAGGCTAGGCTAGCACCATCAACAGCCTTGAGTTCCTCCTTTGCTCCTGCTTGACTTCCCTGGGTAACAGCAGTACTAGAAGTAGTCAAAGGAGTAGTAGTTGGCTTTGCTACTGGAACTACAGGAACTACTGGTGACTGTATTGCACTAGTACTGAGTAGACTATCGTTCACATGCTCAACTACTGGAACTACTAGTGCCTTTGCTTGAGTCAAAGGCTCAACTACAGGAGTCAAAGGCCCAACTACTGAAATCAAAGGCTCAACTACTGGAACTACAGGTAGCTTTGCCTGCTCACCTTGCTCAGCTGCTTTCACCAGCCCTGGAATCAGGTTCAATTACAGGTACTGGAGAAGGCTGAGTAGCAGTACTAGTTGCTTGCACTGCTATGCTTGGACTAGTCTTTTCTATGATTTCACTAGTTGGAGCAGTGATCTGACTAGTTGGAGCACTAGTCTGTGCTTGCATAGGACTAGTTGGAGCACTAGTAGCACTAGTTGGAGCTTTGACTGGTGTGTAACTACCTACTCCAGGCTTCTTGAACCTCTTCACTGGCTTCTTTGCATGAGTAGTAGTCTTATGACCCACTAGTGCTAGTTGACTCTCAAAGGGCCCTGCACTGCATTGATCACAGATCAAAGCTGTAGTAGTCGATTGTGCAGTGGGCAAAGGACTAGTCACAGGAGTACTAGTTGGACTAGTAGTAGGTGTAGTTGGGGGACTAGTAGCAGTAGTAGGGGCACTAGTCACTGGTGGAGAACTAGTAGTAGCAGTAGTAGTAGGCTTGAAGAAGCTTTGCAAAGGTGTCTCAAGGGCAGTTCCTGACTTAGTGTCAGCAGGTAGAGTCCACCTGTAGACTAGAAACTCCTCGTTCTCACCCAGTAGACCCTGAGCTACGATGATCATCCCCTCTGTAGGCCTGTTCATGATCGATGGTGGAAACGACGCTATGATCTCATCAGTAGTGTCACCTACTAGGAACAGGGCCCATTGCAGTGACTTTGGTTTGACTATTTGGCCACACTTTGGGCAGACAGCTTCTTTGCCTTCTATTGCATCAGGTATCTTCTTTGAGTCGTTAGGACAGCCTATGTAGCTTCTGGTAGACAACTCCTGAACTACTACAGCCTGGATGTCAGCGGTTTCACCTACCACTAGCTGATTGATTGAGCGTAGTTCCTTAGGCTGAAACGGAGCTGAGAACCTAATCCCTTTCTCTATCAGGAAGAGCCTCTTGATCAGGGTCTTGTTGACCAGGAACTGAGGGTACTTCTTCTGAGCCCAAGCTTCTATCTCAGCATCAGTGATGTTCATCTGGGCTGCTAGTGCATTTAGGCTCATTCTACTTCACCTTGCCTCCCTTGGCTAGCTTCTGAACCTCAAAGCTGAGTAGAAACACCTTCAGCTTGGGGTTCCAGACAGTATGAGTTTCCTTCCAGAAGGCCCTACTCAGCAAGAGAATAGCCTCCTTCTGCCTTTGCATCCTCCTCAGTAAGGTCACGTAAAGCCTTCTTGTCGATAGAGGCCACCTTGATCTCAGCGAACTTGGCGTAAAGATCAACCTTTGCACCTGGTTTGATCCTTGGATCAAACTCAGTCAAACTTACCTGACTTTGGGCTCCCATCCTTACTATCTCAGCATGTTCAGGCGTAAAGCGTAGTTCAGGAGCAGCCTCGACTACCCTTCGAATGATCTTTGCTGTAGACTCTCCAAGGTAACGAGCAGCCTCTTTGATTATGTTCCTTGGTACAGCCTGGGAGACTCCTTCTTGACCCATAGGCTTGGCAAGAGCAAGCTGTCTTTCAGAATAGAAGCAATACTTTGCCCCATAGGATAGCGCAAGTGAAAGTGTTTTGTGCTTAAACAACGCGCGTTCTTTGAACCTAAATGAAGGAGTCTAAGGTATGGCTGCACTTCTTGAAGCCTATATTCGTGGTCCTTGTGATGCTAATACCAGACAACATAGAGACAAACCTACATGAAAGCAGCGATCGTTGTCGCCCATCCTGACGACGAGACCATCTGGAGTGGTGGGCTGATACTGCAGAAACCAGAGTGGCAATGGACGGTGCTTAGCCTATGCCGGTCCGATGACCCCGATCGATCCCGGAAATTCAAGTCGGTTAGTGGCCTGCTTGGTTTCGATTCTTTCATATCCGACGTAGACGATTCCAATCCTTTGAAGCAGATAAATGCTCAGAGAGACATCGGTAGCAGGATTCTCAACTTTCTTGCGTCCACTTGTTGGGATCTTTGCCTGACCCATGGCTCCAACGGAGAGTACGGCCATCCCAGACATAAGGAGGTCCACGCTGAGGTCGTCAGGCTGGTCCACGACAGAAGCCTAGAATGCCGACAGTTGTGGACGTTTGCATACGAATGCAACGTTCAGAAAAGGTTCTGCCGACCTGATCCACATGCCAACTTTCTAGTCCATCTTGCAGAGAAAGAACTCTTCGAGAAGAGACGAATAGTTCACCGGGAATATGGGTATGGGGAGGACTCGTTTGAGGTCCGTTCCTGTATAACACCTGAAAGCTTCCGACGCTCTCTTGTGAAGGAAGAGCAGCGATGAAAATCCTGGTTATGTACGACTATCCGCCATCCCCTGGAGGTTTGGCCACTCAAGGCGACCTTCTCTACAGGGGGTTGCGGAAACTTGGAGTGGAGGTTTTCCCAGCACCATTTGATTCGGAGCAGGAGAAGGAATGGTACTACCGCTGGTTCCAACCAGACATAGCTGTGGGTGTCGGATACTGGGGGCATACGCCACATTTGATATTGCATCCGCAATGGTTCGGAGTGCTGGCGATACCATGGTTGGTCGTCGATGGCTACCTAGGAGGCTACCAGGAGATACTGAACGCCCTACCCTTGATCCTGGTTACGTCCAACTGGGTCAAGGATGTTTTTTCGCGTGACGGATTAGATGCCTCAAAGATTGAAGTTCTTCCAGTAGGCTGCGATACAGACTCCTTCATCCCGAGAGAAAAGGAAGATCCAAAGATCTTAGCAGTGCGTGAGGCACTGGGAGTGTCCCCTGAAGAGATAATGATTCTCACAGCGGGCGGAGACGCGGCATCCAAGGGAGCGCAGGAAGTCATGCAGGCGCTCGCTATTATCGATAAGGAAGCGCCTGATTGGAGATACGTCTGCAAAGTCTGGCCTCAGCCTCGGACGCAGCAACAAAACCTTGCTGATCTCCAACTAGCTAAGCATCTCGGAATCGACAAGAAGGTGATCTATGCCACGAGCCGTGCATCCCGTAACTTCATGCCCTACTTAATGGCCGCGTGCGACATCTACGCCGGACCGTCCCGTTTGGAAGGGTTTGGAATGACGCAGGTAGAGGCAGGGGCGTGCGGAAAACCCGTGATCGGTATCAAGGCCATGGGGATGCTCGATACCCTAGTCCACGGGCAGACCGCTTTTCTGGCTGAGGTTGCTGAGGAGGTCCGCATAACGGAGGGGATTTCAGGAGAGGAGGAGGGATACGAACATCCGCATCGAGTTGTCTTCGGGAGACCACGAACAGTCGACTATCGAGCAAGCGTGCATGACATAGCGGAGTATCTACTGAGACTCATGACAGATGAAAAGCTCCGTCAGAGGATGGGGGAAGCTGCGAGAAAGCGAGTAGTAGAGAGATTCGATTATCGTGTTGTGGCAAGGAGTTTCTTGCAGATAGTATCGGAACGACTGAGGATTCCTTCAAATGCCCAACAGAAGTGACAGCGTCGAGAAGGCAAAAAGAGCAGCGCTGGATGTTCTACTCCATAACATGCATGGCCCATGCGATGGGCTGCCTAGGACCGCTGGGTGGGGCTACCCGGAACCGTATACTCGCGACCTCATGATCTCCAGCCTAGGAATCTTGGCATCAGGCAATCAAAGGCTAACTGCTTCGCTTCGTCATGTGCTCAAGATTCTCGCTCGAAACCAGAGTCCCCGAGGGCTGATTCCGGGACTGGTTCATGATCCTGAGGACCGAATGAGCAGTGACACCACGCCACTTTTTCTCCTGGCTGTGGCTTGTTTTCGCACGACCACAGGCGAGAGTAGCTTCCTCGAGACTGCGGTCCAAAAAGCAATGACATGGATGGACTACCAAAGCCCATCCGATAGGATAATCGTCGGACAGTTGCCCACCAGCGACTGGCGTGATGAGCAGTGGGTTCTAGGGTTTGGCCTCTTCGTCAACACCCTGGTTTACTCATATCTGAGGCTTTACGGCGAACATGAAAAAGCCAATCTCCTCCGTAGTCTGATGAGCAAGTATACCATAACAGCCGACGTCAAGCACCGTCACGTTCATGAGGGGCTGACTATGCGGCAAAAACCGTACTATGCCCTCTGGTCGTACAAGAACGATAGCAGCGAACGGTTTGATTTGCTAGGAAACAGCATAGCCATACTTACGGGAATCGCCTCGTCTTCACGAGCCAACGCGATCATATCATGGGTTGAACGTGAGTGCGCTGCGATGCGGGAGAGAGGCAAGCTGGTTGGCGACCTTCCACCGAACCTTTTCCCCTTCGTTCGTGAGACGGATCCTGACTGGCGACCACGCTACAAAGATTACAACCTTCCAGGAGAATATCATAACGGCGGTGTATGGCCTTTCGTATGCGGTTTCTATGTGGCGGCGCTCGTGGCTGCAGGTCGGCAACAGCTCGCAACGAAGAAGCTTGAGGCGCTAGCAAGGATAGTACGACCTGCAAAGAGAGCCAATGTGTCTTTCGGTTTCAATGAATGGCTAAGGGCACAGGATGGGACGCTACGTGGCCAGGATTGGCAGACTTGGTCTGCAGCGATGTATCTTTATGCCGCTATTTCGGTGGAGCGATGTGAGACTCCTTTTTTCAAGGAGGTCCGGAAAAGTTCTCATGATGCCGCATTCAGGTGAGCAGGCTAGACGAGAGCAAATCCTAGCAGTGGAATTGGAAAGCTAGTCAGCCTCACTAGAGCGGATCGACCTTGGTGAAGTTTTGCCGACGGTGCGGCGCGT
>Ga0208321_1000590_pt1 | contig 19697 bp, 20 predicted proteins | sample June2015DPH_4_15_FD_184692 | JGI IMG/M metagenome (GOLD analysis project Ga0208321, IMG submission 184692) | Peatland microbial communities from SPRUCE experiment site at the Marcell Experimental Forest, Minnesota, USA - June2015DPH_4_150... | ecosystem: Environmental > Terrestrial > Soil >... | reverse complement strand
TATAGAGCCTGAGCGGCTTAGGATAGAGTGGATTTCAGCTTCTGAAGGAGACCGATTTGCTAAAACCATGAAAGAAATAACTGAGCAGATTCGCAAACTTGGTCCAAGCCCTCTTAAAAGCAGAGAAGGAAGGCTTTGAAGCCTGGAAACATCGCTTCAACTTCTTCAAGTGTTTGTAGCCGCCCAACTTTCTCATGTAGCTTTTTTGGCAACGGCAAAACCTCACATACCAGTGGCTCTAGCTTTCTGATGTCTTTGAGCACGTTGGTTTGGCTGAGATCAAAAAGGTACGCTAACAAAGTCGACGACACGTACAGGTGAGAGTACACTAACAGCATAAGAAACCTGTCTGTTAGCTTGAGCTTGAAGGGATGGCCAGCGCCGATTCCTCTTTTTCTGTCGCCTCTAAAAAGCCGTTTCTGCTCGAATGCAGCGTATTTCTCTTGTATCTTCAAATTTAAGGCGTCAAACTCATGCAGTTTCAGTCCTGAAAAATACCTGAAAACTGAAGGCTTTTTAGACAACACGTCATAGTTCAGCATGCAAACAACACAAAGACAAAGTATTGCGCCTATAACCTAATAAAAGCTTCGTTTCACAGCCAAAAACCTAATTGAAACTAAGGTCTACTGAACTTTCTTAGCGTGTTGTACTCATAATCAATATTGAGGACCCAAACGTTTTAGGGAGTTCGTTACATCGTTAACTAACTAAAATATTAATACTCAGACGGTAGATCAAACGGTAGATTACAAGTAGGTGCAAAAAAATGTCGAAAACGAATGTTGCTGGATATGCATGGGTAGTTCTAGGAACAATGATTTTAATATATGTAGTCTTAGGCATGGCGTTGTCTGAAATAGTTGGATTTCTTCCATATTACAGTCGCGACTTAGGCTTTAACTTCATTCAAGGCGGTATTCTCTTGACTATTTCTCTTGTCCCCCTGATGTTCGTTGGTCCGCTTTCTCATATGTTGTCGCCTAAACTTGGCTCTAGCCCTTACAAGAAGATGGTCGTGATCTCTCTGGCGATAGCGACAGTAGCAATGTTTCTGACACCTTTCGCGCCGGAATTTTGGTCTATGCTGGCTTTACGGTTCTTTATAGGAATAGGCTTTGCGTGGGTTTTCGTAATCGGTGCACATATAACTGCGCCATGGTTCGGTTTTTCAAATGCTGCCAAATTAGGTATGATAGGGATAGGTGCACTAGTAGCTGGCTTCCTTGTTCCATTGTGCTTCTTCTCTTCAATAAACGCTGTGGTGTTCAACCTAAAATACAACAATACAATAATGTACGTTATGGCGCCGTTGCTTTTGATTAGTACAATTTTAGCAGCAATTTTAATCAAGGAGGTAAAACACAAATGAAAATAACTAAAGACACAATTGCATTGGGAATGATTGCCTTCTCATTCTGGGGCTTTCTCGGATCAGAAGCATTTGGACTGATGCACTCGGGCATAAGTGCAACCTTAGCATCAGGTGTTCCATTTGCAGCTCTTACTCCCACTGTATTGCAAACTGTAGGCCTCGCTGTTGCTGGACATATTGGGACAATGGAGTTCAACTACTGGGCTGTTGGACAAATATACATGCTACTCGTTTGGATGCTATTTGGCTATGGAATACTACGGATTTTTGGTCGGTTAAAACCAATACTAATAATTGGAGGATTCGGAGCAGCAATCTTTACTATGCTTCCATATATAACTGCAATTCCTGAACCATACGCTACACTTAGCTCTACTGCAGGGAATGGCTTCTTATTCATGGCAATAGTTGGATGGATATATTCATTGATTGAAACTAGAGCTGATGGTGACATGATGAATGTTCTATCCGGCTGGGGAGGATTATTAGTCGGTGGCATAATGGGTGCACTCTTCCAAATGGACACGATGATAGGCGGTATATCATCTTTTAACTGGGCGTTTATTTTCGCTGCAGCCGTTTTAAGCCTCATGGGATTCGGAGGTATACTGGTGACAGAAACTGGACCAATAGTCCAAGCTAAGAAAGAGCAAGCAATACCAGAAAAACATTAAAAAAAGATACTAAAAAAATACACTTCTATTTTTTTTCTTTAAACTGCAATTTTGTAAAGCGCGCATAAGTGTTCATTAATTGTTTTTAGGCTGATTTCTTCTAATGAAGCCTTTTCTTGCCATGGTTAAGTTTTTAGGGGTGAGGGTGTAAAGGGATAGCTGAAAGAAGCTTATTAGGAGGTGATAAACCGTTTTGGACGGTTATCAACGCCTACCCGTTGACACCCTCAAACTCTTGTTCTTCCAGATTGATATAAGCGTAACTGTGAAGCAGGTCGAGGCTAAGTATGTCAACTCTGGAAAAGGCAGACCGCGCTACCCCGTGCGTTCCATGCTCCTGGCTTTGCTGTTCATGCGCTTCGAAGCCATACCATCGTTGAGGAAGCTCTGCAGAAGGCTGGAGAGGAGGCGTTACGCCCGGGAAATCTGCGAGTTCATTGGCGATAGGGCTCCAAAGCATAACACGTTCAGCCTCTTCATCACCCGTGCCAGCCCAGATACTATAGAAGGCTTGTTCACAGAGCTCAGGGACCAAGTGTTCAGAATGGGCATAGTAGACCGTGACGAGGCTGTTAAGGTAAGCGTGGACAGCACTTTCATGAAGGCGTATTCGAGGCGTGGGAGGAAGGGAGGTTTAAGCGACAGGGGCGCAAGAGTTGGAAAGACGGAACGGCAGAGCTACGAGTTGGGCTGGAGAGTCCACACCGTCACGTCCATGTCAGCTCTTCCGTTAACCTACGTCGTTAGGGCTGCAAACGTCAACGACAAACAAGTTGTTAAGCCGCTTTTGAAGCAGTCTTCAAGCCTGATCAAGCGTTGCGGAAAGCGCGTCAGCCACGTCATAGCCGACAGACAGTACTACTCAGCCGACATTTTCGCAGCCATAAGGGAATTGGATGCGGAGCCAGTCATTCCTTATCCGTCTAATGTGAAGGATCCGCTGATAGATTTGTGGTTGACGAAGCGCTTCAAGGTTAAGGGCGACCCGCGGTTGGTGAAGCTGTACAAGTTGAGGATGACTGTTGAAAGAAGCTTCAAGGCTGGAAAGCTCGAGCTTATGATGGAGAACCTGCGTTGGAGAGGAGTAGCCAAAGTCCGGATGCACGTGGCAATATGCTTCGCATGCATATACGCCGTGGCAATCACAGCCCACAAAATATGCAGGCCAGAACTGGCAAACAGCATCGCAGCGGCTCTGTGCCAACCATTTAAAAAAGGCAAATTCTCCGTTCTGCTTTTCAAGCAGGTTTTGAACCCTTTTGAGACTGTGTAAAAACTATTTTCAATTTCAGAAAATTGCTAAGTTTATGTCGATTCGGTAGGGTGTCAGGACGTGTTTTTAGATATAAGCAGCAATTTCTAAAACTAAATTTGAGTTTTCACACACTCTGTTTTGGGTTCAGGGACGGGCAGCCCCACCATTTTAAGTTTGTTCTCAGATAATTTGAAGATATTTACCGAATTGCCTATTGAAAATTGCGTCATTAGTTGTTTTAAGTGATTTTCAAACGTCTTTGAAAGATTAAACCCTAAATCTTTCGACTTTTCAACCAGTTCTTTGTCGAGATATAGCACAACATTGCCTTTTTGGGTCATTGCATTCGCATCCGAGGGCATGCGGTGTGAAGTTCTATGTTATATGTTTGGTCATACGATTAAAAACCAAGAATTATGTAAAGATACCTTAAGCTTATATTTTATAGATTAAGAATAATGGCTATGACGCTTCAGAAAGAGTTCTGGGAGTCACTCGGTATTCCTATCAATGATATTATTGAAAAGGAAAAAGAGCTAGGCGATAAGATTTCCAAGAGATTGGCGAACAAGCTAACATTTCTTTCCGAAGACTTTGGTCCTTTTGTAAAGGAATACTACAAAGTTGAAGGAGACACAATGCATGACCTAACATCTAATCTTTATTTAACATCGAAGGACAATTTCATTGAACTTAACGCACTTGCCCTTTTCGCTGATAAAAGAATCAGCCCAGATATTATCAATTCTACGGCTTCAAATGTACTTTCACCAGAAATCGCTGAAAGAATTGTACAGGGGACTGTTGATTCAACTGCATTATTACTGCCATTATTCAAGCTTAATCCAAATTTGCTTTACCAGATATACTATGAGCACCTTTGTCAGTGTAAATCCTTTCGGAGATTTAAAAGCAACCCTGAACTTTCATCTGAAATCCCTTTTAGTAAGATAGATAATAAAGAGATAGATAAAATCCTTAAAGATTTTGAGAAAACCAGAAGACGTAACTTACAGAGACCTATTAAAGCATGGTGGTTTGATACTAAAGACGGAAAATGTCGAATTATATTTCGACGAGAAAAAAGGGCTAGTTCTGAAATAAAACTAGTCAAGAAAACTATTTTTGCCAGAAAAGGCGACGAAAAAATCTTCATTTTTAGCGGCACCGGTAATGTTCTTGAAATGTGCTCGAGAGAGCCAATACGGACATTAAAAATTGCAGAATTTTTGATAAACAAGCTAACAGGATTAACAATAACCTATAAAGAAGTATTGTTCAATTATAAAACAGATCGATTAGATGAATTTATGAAGCGACTTTTGTCAGACGAAATAGAGAATTTAACATTGATTGGTATCAAAACTAAAAATGTCCCATTACCTAATTCACCTACCCTCGAGATCGGTTGCCAAAGTAGTATTACCTCAGCAGTAAATACATTACAACAAAAGCATGGTTTGCCCATCACGTCAAACTCGGCAGATATTCTCAATCTAAGAATACAATTTGATGAGCGCGAATATACGTTAAGAGTAAATGCTTTAGGTGACACTATAGAATTGCTATCAGACAACAGAAACATACCTGCAGAAGAGAAAGGAAAGTTAGGATTACTGCTAGAAAAAGAAATTGGTCAGTAATAATAATGAATGTATCTATTCGGCAAGGGTATAGTGTAAAGGAAAATGAAATTGAAAGGCTACAAGAACTAAGAAAACTAGCAGAATTAGGTATTGTGGAGCTAAGGCAAGATAAAGTACAATATTGCAAGCATTGTAATGCAGCACATAAGGTAGAAGGCAAATTCTTGCGTGAGGGCAGATTAACGTGTTTATGCACACGAACCGTTCTTCTTTCTTTAGCAAAAATACATGTGGAGTATACCATCAGCAAGATAAATTATAATAAAATTTTCCAGATTTGCCAAGATGAGTTAAACCAGACTCCAGGTATCTTAGATTGTACCTTTGATGAAAAACAACGTTGTTGGATATGCTCTTATTCAGGAAAGACAGTTCCAATTTTTATTGCTGAAATCTCCTCTTACAACCAATATATACCTGAAGAATCAAATTCAGATTCATGTTGGCTATGTTTTGTTCTTGATTGGGTCGCCTTTAAAAGCAATTTGAATTACTACAACGAAATGCATTTTGTAAAGATTGAAGACATTTTAAGTAAAGTTATTAGGCTCTCTGAAAAACTTGATATATTAACAACTCAATATAGCACTAATGTTTCTGTAGAACTTGGTAAGAAGTTTGATACCTTTGTTTCTTTGGTAAGTTGGCAACAATTTGAGCTTTTCGCAAAACAATTCTTAGATGAAATTAGGAACAGGGCTCTCGCGGTAGAGAAGTTTATGAGTTTTCTTTCCGTTAGACGAAATACCATAATCAATTCAAAAGTGATTCTGTTAGGAGGACCCGCTAACCCCGATTTTGTAGTACTAGACCTACTTGATTATTTGCAGTGCGCCTTGAAACCTGAAAAATTCGGAGAAGTAAAGCATTATATTGACTCAGAACTCCGACTCCCAAAGTATGGTGTTTCATTGATTCACGCTGGCACTAAATCAAGTACGTTATGTATTGTGGCATCTAATGAAGTTGACCCTGAATTGTGGAAATATGTTCTTGACGTGAAGAAAGAGGAAGGGTACTTCAAACATGTTATACTAGAAAGAGATACCATTGTGCTTTTGATCAAGGCTCTCGGCATGGAAGATTTGATATCAAAACCCGAGAAATAGAGCAGCCTTATTGAATATTCTGGTCCGTTAAGAGTTCAAAATGGCTTCAATTACCTTTCTGCATTCAGGGCACAATTTAGGTAACGCTTCATTCAGTTTTTGTCGAAGCAGCCTATTCTTGCGTTTTTCATTTATTCCCCACCATTCAGTCATGAACCATACCCTAATTAATGAGTGTAGTTTGTCAGATTATAAAATTTCTAATTTTCTAAATTCTAAACCGATTAAGAAATAGAATAAGCTATTGACTTTCTAAGATTTAGATTAATTTATAATTTAGAAATATAAAATAAAAAAATCTAACCTCTTGCTCAACCTATCAAGCTCTGAAATGAGTTCCTATATAGAAGAAAAATGAGTACAGCATAAAGACAGCAACGAAAGCAATCAAAGCCATGGGCTGTACTATAAGCGGTACACCGTTACTAATGCAAACGGCAACTTCGGGCCCAAAAAGCCTACGAAGAAAAAGAATTGGCGGTGAAGGCATTAAGGAAGCTATTTTCGGAGTGTCGCGTCTGATTAACTTTGGTCACTACAATTTTCCCACTCGGCAGGACTGTACTGACATCCCATCCTTGAGCGAGGTATTGTTGCAGTTCGCTCTCGGTTACTATTGTTTTGGGTTCACTTTCTTTGGCTCTGAGTTTTTTGATTTCATTTTGTATCGCAGCAATTTCCTCATCTGTTGTTGGTTCTTTTCCTGTTTCTTTTTGCTTCTCAATCTTTACTCGCAAAGGATCAATACCATATGCTTCGGCAAAAGCTCGCATCGCAGCTAGAGCTGCTTCACTCTTCACGTTTCTTAGGTCCACATTATCCTTGAAAATGAAAAGATGCGGCATACACTTGAGATAATCTTTAGCCCTTTCTTCTTCGGTACGTCGATAGTAAGTCTGCTGATATGATCCGTGGCCCATCATTGCATGAGTAGCAGTTTCCCCTATGACGCCCACAGCTTTTGAAAAAAAGAATTTCCGAAGGCTATACGGATGAATTTTTCTTCTGCCGCACGTAGTTGTTTCTTTGCCTTTGCCAAGGCCTGCTTTTTCGATGCATTCTGTTATTGTGCTCCATGCGCGGTCCTCGCTTACGTGATTGTGTTCGTCGGCTTCTGAAGGAAAAACCCAAAGGTCAGCGTTATTTCGTTCGCCAAGATACCTTTTGAGGTATTCAGTTGCCTCGTCAGAGATGTAGACGGTTCTGCCTTTTCCCGTTTTCTTGGCAACCTTTGAGGAAAGCGTAATTCTTGTGGGCTTTGAAGCAAAATCTATGTGACCAATTTTGAGGACTATGGCTTCACCCAGGCGCATTCCCGAAGTCGCCATTACCAGAATCAAAGTCTTAGTTCTCAATTTCCCCCACGACAGAATGCTTCTTAGCTCTTCGACGGTTGGTGCGCGATCATCTGGATCTTCAACGCGCGGCATCACGACCTTGGCACGAAAACGAACTGAATCCACGACCACGTCGTTGAAGGCAAAATACCGCATTATCCGATTGACGTAACCGGTTATTGTGCTTGGGCTGGCTTCTGCCTTGTCGAGCGAGCCGACGAACTTGTCGAAGGTTTCGTAAACATCCAGCTGATTACTTTTTACTTTCGCTATAACTCTTTCTGCGGGTTCGCCGATTTCTCGGTCAAATGCGCGCAGCGCCATCTCAACTGCGTGTCTGCTGTTCTGTGAGTGGCTGCGGCGGTAGACTCTGTTGAGCCAGTCTTGTCTGCGCGGGTCCATATGCTTTGTGCTCCTGAGCATACTGTGAGGTGTTTTGCTTATAAAGCATGCTCCAAAAATGAAATAACCCGTGGAAAAAGCGCGGGATGTGGGATTTGAACCCACGCGGCCTTTCGACCACAGACTTAGCAGGCCTGCCCCCTACCAGGCTAGGGCAATCCCGCAAACATTAAATCTTAAATTTTGTGCTGGGTTTTGCCTGCATTCTGTAGATTGTAAAGGCTCAACTATTTTTTGTTTTCTATAGACCCTTTTGAATAATTGATTCCGAAAAAAGCAAGATTTAGCTAAACGTTATGGTTTTAAACGTTTAAGTCAACAATGCTTTTTATTAGCGCTAAACAATCAATCTGCAATATAGGAGAAGAGAAGAGTGACTACGCCTTCGCTTAGCGACACAATGAAACATACATGCGACAATCTAAGGCAAGGCGCAACCAAACAAGTCACCGACTACGAGCAGCGCTTCTCAATCCTGAAAGACGCTTATGATGGTCTACTTGTGAACCTGATAAAGTCACGCTTCAGTCAGAAGGAAGCTTGGGAAACGGCTAGAGAATTCTTCGGTTCTGAGAGCGTTCGCTTTGCAGGCATAGACGGCACAATGTACTCGCGACCCCTGTTTGACATGGTTATTTTTTTCGGCGGCGCTTACGCCTCAACAGGCACCATAAAATTTACAGAAACAGCCGAGCCTCAAGTCGAATACGATGCTAAAACGATTCAGCAGAACATAGGCGTATCCAGCGTCGTCCCAATATACATAAACGAAATCCCAGATGTCGACCACTCGTTTGCGGCGGAAGAGCAACCCGGCGAAGTTAACCCGTCAAAACCAGCTACAGATGAAGAAATCGCAAACAACTCGCTAATAGCTAACGCAATCATGACTTTTTCAGAGTTTTACTTAGCCTACAAGCTTGCCGTTGACCCAGCACAGAACATTAGGGTACTTTTAATGGATAGAAGCTTATCTACAGAACGTGCAAGCCTACTCTATGAGACTAGAAAAACGGATTTTTGGGATGCAAAAAGCGCACTCGTTGGCTACAGTATCAACGGAAGGAAAGTTGATCCGAACGATTTAGCCATAGCCCGCCAACACGTTTGCAATAAGGCTTTGGGTTTGCCTGCTCCAAGGGCGGATTACCTACGTCATGCCATAACCTGCCTAGCAGAAGAAAATAAAACGTTGACGCAAACGCAAATCTGCGAAGCCTTAGGGATAATGGATGATAAACGTAAAAGAAGGGTCGAAAAAACCCTATTACGCTTAATCACAAAACACATCCTAACCGACAGCGAAGGCATCTTTGCTTTAAACAAGCAGTATGTTGACAGTTGGGAGCGTACAAAACGTTTAACCATCGAAGTTGGCGACAAACTCTTTTCCACAAAAAACCTCTCGACAGAAACATCCGGTAGCATGAAGATAATCAAGGATGGCAAAGAGCACTGGTTAACCACGCTTGATATTGCTTTTTTGACGCTGTTCGCTTTGCAGATGCTTATGGAAGAGTGTTGGCGAAAACGCATCCTGCTTGTAGGCATCACAAAAGACACTTCAGCCAGGGATTTCAAGCGCCAGTTAATTCCAATAATGCAAAACGAAGGTTTACTGAAAGCAGCAGTGGAAAACGAAGCGTTGGCAGCGCTTCCGAACACTGACCGCATGATTCTTCAATCAGCAAGCGTTTTAAACCCAGAGAAAGTGGTGCCGCCTTGGAGCCTGATTGAGTACGATTCAGCTTTTAGAACGATGAAGGCTGACGCGGACAGGGGACAGGGCTATGTTTCTGGCATTATTAAGAATAAGATTGGTTTAGAGAAGGCTTTTTTGAAGACTTATGTGCAACTGAGCCAAGCCAAATCTGACCCGCTATTGAGGAGCAACGTATTGTTGATTGACCGTTTAGCTTACGCTGAATTTGACCAGAAGCCTGAGTGCCGTTTAGCTTTGTGGAATGAACTGAGCGATGGCACAAGAGAACCAATAGAAGTCTTTCTATACAAGGACAAGTCGGTACCCAACAAGATGCAAAATCTAGTCATGAGCATGCTTGTAGCGATGGCGCCTATGAATATTCCAGAGGCTTTTGGACACAACAAAGCGTTGTTCGTGGCAGATAAGATTGCCAAATGGAATTACAGCCAATTCAAATGCGTTGCAGATTCCACAGCGAACTGGATTTTGAATAACCATAAATTGAGAAAATTCATATTCTACATGAGTACCTTCCGAGAGAGGCGAGCAAGTATTGAACAAGCAAGAAGAGAAAACCGTTAACAAAGAATGCTTCACAGATTTTGACGACAAATTTCACGCAAGGTTAGCCGCTGTAATGCCCCGTTACGCTGGCGGCGACGGCGGAGACTCAAAAGTTACAGGCACAAGCGCACGCTACCAATGCCGAGTCAAAATAGAGTACCAGAAAGATTTGATGGGCTTATTGGAAGAGGGGATGCTGTTGGCGGTTAAGAATTTTAAACCCGCAACCAGCGCAGCCGAGCGGTATACGCTTATGGAGATTAGCCGCGTTTGGCCTGAACACTTCGGGCTTCGCGGGCTCAGTGACCATGGATATTATCCTATGCAGTTTGAAATCATCGAGCAGTCAGAAGCCGATTGGCAGACTGATGACAAGTCAACAATGATGATTCAGATTGACGCAATCCCCATCAATTACGACCTAATCATTAAGGGCGGTTGTACGTTTGAGTTTGCTAAAGGGTTTTCTTACCCAGTGGTCGGCAGCCCCGTGCTCCTGCTAAACAGTGAAATGATTAACCGCATGTACAACCAGAAAATCGCTACACACCTAGGCATTGACACAGCAAAGTCCGTTGAGGATGCACGCATTGACCCGCGGCTTGGCACAATTAAAATGTTCGAAGCAAACAAAGCCAAAATCCCAATTTACGTTGATTTTGAAAAACTGATTCGCTACCATTTCGGCGTTTTCGCGTTCACTGGCGGCGGTAAAAGCAACTTAATGTCAAATGTGCTAAGGCGGATAATGCTTCACACGGAGAAAGACAGCACCAAAGTGGTAATATTTGACATTAGCTGCGAGTACGCTTTTCTATTGCTTGATGTGCTTGCTGACCCAGCTGTGAAAGCTAAGCTGGTTTTGGAGCACAGAATCGATTCTTTAGAGCAATTCTTTAACTCTGTGGTAAAGCCGCGAGAATACGAGAGTGACTTGCGAACGAAAGCTGGCTTGCAAGCAATCATAGATCAGGGGAAGCTGTCGTATTACACAAAACCGAAGCAAAAAATTCCCACCTACGGCCAGTTCATGGAGGAGCTCGATGACCAGCGCAAGGATTCCGTTGGTAAAGGGCATTACGTTAATGCTATTGATGAAATTCATGATGCCGTGCGAGAGTACGTTGAGAAGCAAGGGTTAAGCGAGAACCAAGAAGTCAGCGAAGGCTTTGTTCCATACATTGATGAAGTTGCAAGAGCTGCGGTTGAGAAATTCAAAGTCCATGATAAGAGCGGATTATACGCATGGGCTACAACAAGAAGTACCATAGCTGACTTGTTCAAGAAGCGCAGCGAGAAGAAAGACCGCGACGCAGAAGGATTGACGGTTGAAGGGATAAGGCAACTGCTCGAGGAACCATCAACTAACCTCGTGGTAATCTCAATCAGCGACCCATTCACCATCAAAGAACTTGCTATTGCTTTGACTCAGGACTTGCTTGTACGTAGAAAACGACGCTTCACAGTAAAACCCTACATCCTACTAGTCTTCGACGAGGCGCAAGAGTTTATCAGCAGTAAGGAAGGCGGCATAGACGGCAAATGCTCCGCACACGTAGAAACGCTGCTCCGCCAGGGACGCAAGTACGGTTTAGGTGTATGCATCGCCACACAACGCATCGCATACTTGAACACGAACGCGCTTCAGCAGTTGCACACGTATTTCGTCGGCACCCTACCAAGACCATACGACAGGGCACTGGTAAGCGAGACATTCATGATTGACAAAGGCATATTGGAGAAGACGCTGGAGTTTGCGCCCGGCGAATGGCTCCTAAGCAGCTATATTGCCACAGGAATGGAGAACGTGCCAATCTTCATCAAAGCGGATAACGCGGAGAGCGAGATTGAGAAATTTCTCTCCAAACTAAATTAAGGCTATTTTTCATTTTTCTCCTTTAATAATGCCTATTTTTCCCACCATAAACGGCAACTTCAAAGCAACTGGGATAAAGGGTGCGTTCCGCGTTTCTATAAATTCTACTTTGGTTATTCCCCAGCTTTTTATGGTTGCAACTATTTCGTCCACATCACCGTACACTTGCTTGAGTAGGAAGAGGTCTTGGAAAGCGAATTTTCCGCCCTTCTTAACCACTCGCAACGCTTCGCGAATCAATTCACGTTTGTCTTTAGCGTCGCCGACTTCGTGGAAACACAGGTTGCTTACTGCAGCATCAAAATATTCATCCTCAAAAGGCAGCTTCAAAGCGCTGGCTTTCTGAAAAACGACCCTATCATTTACGCCTTCAGCTTTAGCGTTTGCTTCGCAAGTGCCCTTTGAGTATTCCCATCTTTCTCCCCAATAATCAATTCCAGTTACCTGCGCTCTGGTGAATTTGCGTGCTAGCTTTATTGTTAATGCGCCGTTTCCGCAGCCAATATCCAACGCTTGCCCTTCACCGTTCCAATCCAAATTTAAAATCACGTATTCCCAGATTCTGTTCTGCACGCCTCCTCCCTTGGGCGAAAACAGGTACCGTGCATAAAGAAAATACAAAGCTACTGCGAGGCATAGCAGAGCAGGAATTACCAACACCCAAACCAGAAACGCTAATGCAAAAAACACAATGCCCAATAAGCCAAACGTGTAGATTAATCGCTTCGAAACCCAATTACCATAATCCAGCGCTCTATTTACCTGCTTAGCCATCTCTTGCTACTTCCCAGTGAATAGTTTGCTTAAAGAGATTTATAAAAAGCTAGCAGAAAACCTCCGCGCAGACCCAGCTCAATTGTCTCGACAATTGCTGTGTCTTATTGAGGTTTATTTTTTGTTTTTTAGGAAAGTTAATATGGAGCCGAAGTTTAAGGAGATATAACGAATAGTTATTCTTGTAGTTATCATAAACTTGATAAGTTAACTATGGGTTGGGGTAGATTGAACTTAAAACTCTATGCAATCAAAAAAGGGAATCAAAAACTAAACAATTCAATCCAACTGGTCGTAGTTGACTTAGACAAAGGCAAGCGCTACCCGTTAAACTTCGTCTGCGTCCTACCTCGATATCTCCGCTTACTTGAAAGACGATCCAGCAATTTTGCGAAAATTTTTGGAGAAAAAAGCCTTTATGTAGCAAAAAAGCTTTTGGTTGAAGCAAGGCATAGAGAAAAAGACCTGGAAATTCAAAGGGTCATAAATAAACGAATGAAAGATATAGACTCGAAGCAAGATGCTTAGAAACTTAGTTTCAGCAACTGAGCAAATTTACTTTTACATATTACCGCTTGGATGAAGAGATAAGAAGCGAAATGAGATAGTCATGTTCGACTAGACCGAACGCTCCCTTTCTTGCAGAAAACTCATCAAACTTTTTAACTCCATCAGGCTTCAAAAACGGCGACTTAATCGCAAAAGGCACAGGATCTCTTGAATGCGTCCCGATTCTGATGGGCGTGGGGTGATCAGGCGATATTGCAATGGCATATGGCTCGTTTAAGCCGTCGAGAATCCTGCCCAGCAGCCTCTTGTCTAAGTCTTCAATCGTTTTTACTTTTAGAGCGCAATCCTTAACATGTCCAGCTTCATCCGGCGCTTCAACATGGACAAAAACCAAATCATTATCCTCAAGAGCCTTTAATGCGGCATCTGCTTTGCCTTCATAGTTAGTATTATACAACCCCGTTGCTCTAGGAACGTTAATGATTTCCATTCCAGCGTAAGTGCCGATTCCCTTCACCAAATCAACCGCAGATATGACTGCCCCTTTCAAACCGTACTTCTCTTTCAACGTTGGCATGGATGGTTTTTTCCCGCCGCCCCAAGGCCAAATCAGGTTGCCCGGTCTCTTGCCTGCCTTCTCTCGCGCAACGTTTACAGGATGAGACCGCAGAATATCCCTGGAACCATTAATTAAATCTCTGAGCAAATGCGCTGTTTTTTCTGCTTTTGCCGATTTGGCTTTTGGCAACACGGCTGAAACATCTACTCCGATAGCATCGTGCGGCGGAGTGCACTGAACAAGCTCAGGATTTGGGAAATTTCGCAGTATCAAAAAGTGCCTGTAATCAAGTCCTGAGAAGAATTCGATTTCATTAGGTTTCTCAAAAGCTTCCTTTATCGATTCTATTAATTTGGATGATTCGTCAGTGGTTATGTGACCTGCGGAATAATCAACGATAACTCCATCCTTCTCAGTTATCAAATTACATCGATAAGCTGCATCGTTCTCTCCTAATTTTATGCCTCTAGAAGGCGCTTCAAGTGGACCTCTGCCCGTACAGTACAGTTTCGGGTCGTAACCCAGTACTGAACATATGGCGACATCTGAGCCTGGAGTTAACTCGTCAGGAACCGTTTTGATTAGGCCGCTTTGGCCTTCTGCTGCTATCGAATCCATGTTTGGTTTGTATGCTGCTTGAAGCGGAGTCTTGTTTCCCAATTCAGGAACAGGGTAATCAGCCATTCCATCTCCAACAATAAGTATATACTTCATTTAATCAACTCCAGAGCGGCTTCTTATGCACGTTTACCAGCCTTAAACACGGGTTTGCCCTTTCTTTGCTTCACAAGATAATGCAACCGTATATTTATCTACTTACTTAACAAATCTAAAACTTATTTTATTTTCAAATACAATCTCATCATGAAAAATGGCTTTCTGGTATGGCTCTTAGAATCTCATCCGTTGTCCTTAGCAGTCCTATCCTTGGAAAAATGTACTTTAGGGTTGCTTCATGCTCGTCTTTGCTGTTTGCTGCCATCGCGTCTACGGCGAAGACTTGGTTATATCCACGTTGATATGCGTCTCTTGCAGTTGTCTCCACGCCTATGTTGGTTGAAACTCCGCAGAGGACTATTGTTTCTATTTTTCTGCGCCTTAGTTGCAAATCGAGTTCGGTTCCGTAAAACGCGCCCCACTGCCTCTTCGTTATTACTATATCCTTCTCTGTGGGTTTTATTTCATCTATAAATTCTGTCCAATTTGCAGGTCTTTGACCTGAACCCCATTGAACCTGCTGATCCGTTATGGGACGCAGCCTGTCTTTTCCATCGATAGAAGTTACGTGAACTAGGAAAACGGGCATTCCAGCATCTCTAAACTTTTTTACAAGCTGTGAGACGTTTGCTATAACTTGGCTTGCAGTGTTGGGTTCAAGTTTTCTATCCAGTGCGACTATGCCTTTTTGCACATCTATAACAACCAACGCTGTCTTATTCGAATCTAGTTTAAAATCAACCATAACATTCCTGACAGTTAAGGGCAGAAATGGCTTATATGTATTTTTTATTTCACAATCGTGACTACTAGAGAATTCATTCAAGGTTCTCAAAGAAGAAAATGCAGAGGTTCACAGATAGAAACTGCGAAAACGAGACTAACTCTTCAGGAAACGTAAATAAATTGGTGCAATGCTCTATAACTTTGGACAATGAGGAAATCGAGGTACGAAGACGCTTAAGGCGAATGACATCTTTTTCCGCTACCGAGTCCATTAAAACATCCTATTTCAGCCAAAGTAAACAATCAAACAAGCAAAGTGTACTGTTCCAGGGGTGGAACAAATTGTTCCTCCATTAGAACTAAATAGCCCAAAGCCTACAAAGTGGATTGGCGAGCTCTGATGGGAAAATGGCTTGAGAAATACGCGGGTTCCCTTCGCTTCTGGATTTTAGTTGTAGTTGCTGCCTATTTTGCGTACGCTCTCTACTTTGCAGCGAGCGGAATGCGCGACAGTGTAGGCATGATCTCCAATCAGTACATTTACAATTCGCTGTCGCAGAACTCTTGGTGGTGGATGGTCCTCTTCTATGGCAGTGAGGGCGTCTCTGGGTCAGTTGCAATTATCAGTCGTGCCATCGCAGGAGCCTTTGCTGTTTATGCAGCTTTTCTGTTTTGGAGAAAAAAAGACGCGGCAATGCCAAAAATAAGAAAAAGTGCCAGCACCGCACTGCTACTGGAAGCTGGATTCTTTCTAGCTTTGATTCCTTCAATCATCGCCGCACTCGCCTATAACTCAACAAGCGAAAACCTGTTCTACTTTGGCCATACTCCAGGGCTGCTCTTGCTCTATGGTACAGCAATCCCATGTCTTGCAATTGTCCTTGTTGTTCCGCCGCTCCTGCTAAAGCTCAGAGCAGCCATCAAGCATGAGTCATCCAATCAAGAAATCGTTAAATGGAGCTGCTTGACCGCAGTTGCATACCTCTTCGTTGTTTTCTGGTTCAATTACTCTATGCTGTGGGCTGGCATCACGGTTCCTTACCCACGCGTTTATGAACAGTATGGGCTGGATTTTCTGCTGCAACCTGCCAATCTACTCAGCTTTAGCCTAACCGTTTTCGGTTTGTTAGCACTAGCCATTGCAACGTTAATATCAACTCTTCCTGCAATCAAAAAACAGACAACCAGCCTCAACTTGACACGCATAGGAATAGTTTTGACGGCGTTCGGAGGCTACTTCCTTTTCAATTTACTGTATTTCTATCTTACTGGCGGCTACGCGGCGCATCCAAGCGTTTGGTACGAAGTAATAGGTCCGCTTCACAATCCCAATCTGTGGGCAGTAGCTTGCGTTTTCCTAGGTTTGCCACTTCTGATTTACGGTAAAATGAAACGCAAAGGATGAAGGCTAAAACGAGACATCGCCTGCCAAACAATCCATAATCTCGCAAACACAAAGCATGAGAATTGAAACTCTTACTCTGGCGATAACCTGATTCGGGTTAATCCTCAATTCCGCCACAAAAGTTAAGTAGTACTTTCATATTAAGTTGTACCAGAAGTTGAGGTCGGATTATGGAAGTAATGGTTACTCGCAAAGGTCAAGTTACCGTCCCAATCGAGTTAAGACGCAAATACAATATAGCGGAAGGCATGAAAATGACCGTTGAAGATTCCCCCTCCGGCATAATTTTCAAAGTCATTCCAAAAATCGAAGACCTCGCAGGTATAGACGCCGGAAAAATGACCGTGGAAAAAGCCCTCGAAATCATTGACAAAATGCGCTCTGAAGACAGATATTAACATGCAAGCCGTCATAGACACCCGATTTTTAGTCACACATTTTCTGGCCCCAGACGAAGAAACAAAAAAGTGGACCAAAACAACCCTGGAAACCCTTCAAAAAGAAGCTAACCATGGAATCGTACCATCCATAGTAATTCACGAATTCTACAAGTTTGAAATGCAAACCCTTGGCATAGAAGTTGCTAACATCCGAGCTAACATTATCCTGAAATCAAAATTAACCACCCTCGACCTAGACCCAAACATAGCAATCGAAGCCGCCAGATTAAGATGCAAATACACAGACTTGCCCACAGCAGACGCAATCATAGCAGCCTCCGCCATCAAATCCTCAGCCGACTTTATCCTCACCGACGACAAACACCTCAAACAAATTAAAGAAATCAAAACCAAATGGGCATAAACGAACTCCTTACGGGGAAGTCAACAAAAAATTAAACGCAAAGGATGAAGGAATTAATTTTTAGTTAAAAAAGTAAGATTTCAATAAAGAAAGAGGCTGGAGAGTAGTCTCTTATTTAGTAGGGCTCTTTTTTCCCAGTCATGTAGGCCCAAACGCCGACAAGCACAACTGTTAGGCATGCACCGGCGAATCCTGAAATTATGTAGGTTGTTGCACCGCCGAGCAACGGTAAAACTGCCACAAGCCATGGGATAATAACTACTGCTGTGAGCTGTGCTATGACGCCTGCTACGAAGCCTAAAAGAGCTATTAAGCCGAATATTTTCAATCTGCTGTTCATTCAATCACCTTTTTGTTTTTAGCATTAGTTCACGCTTCTTTTTAGTCTAACTTACATTTTTTTGTCTAATCGCTTTAGCGCTAGCATCATCTTTTACTCTTATAGTTAAAGGCTATAACCATTTTTTACATGACGTATATCTGTACATATATACGAGCATATTTCCATCATATTAACAATGTATAAGATTGTTTTCCGCATTTTTGTCTTGCAGAGGTAATTTAAATTGTCAGAAAGATTTGCAAAAAAGTGGGAAAGCAAAAGGGAAGATGAGCCATTCTCAAACCGCATTAAAGACGCAGTAAAGCCACCAGGACCATTGAAGCCACGACTTGACTTCGCCGTCAGACGCATCGAACTTCAAGTACAAAAGCTTGACCAAGCCACAGACAGGTTCAGCCAAAGAGACAAAACAATCTTCGCCAGAATAGTTGATGCATACGCAAAACATGACAGTGCACGCGCAAACGTTTTCGCCAACGAGTTAGCTGAGGTTCGAAAAATGTCAAAGTTAATCATGAACGCTAAACTTGCACTCGAACAAATCACATTACGGTTACGAACAGTATCAGAACTAGGCGACGTAGTATCAACCTTAGGCCCAGCCGTAGGGGTTCTACGTTCAGTCAGAGCAGGCTTAGTAAGCGTATTTCCAGAAGCAGAAAACGAACTAGGCGAAATTGGCAACATGCTAAGCGGAATAATGATCGAAGCAGGCCAAGGTTCAGGAATGACACTAAACTTTGACACAGTAAACGAAGACGCAGCAAAGATTCTCACAGAAGCAGCAACAGTCGCTGAGCAGAAGATCAAGGACAAGTTCCCAGATCTGCCCCCAGGAATGCCATCAGCCCCAGCCTCACAAGCAGAGAAATCAACAGAGAGTTTCTAAAATAGGAGGAAAAAACAAACATGTCTAACTCCAATCTTTTTCTTTATATTGGTAAACCTATTAAAAACGAGTACGGTCGTATAATTGGTAAAGTTGCATCTTTCGGATTAACACCAAGCGGGAAATTTGACGCTGTATTTATCGAGTTTGGTGACGGTCAATTCTCAAAACAGACCATGGAAAACTTAAGATTTAATGGCGCTGAAGTCACATTCATATCAAAAATTAAAAATCAAGCAAGTATCCTTTGTGACCAGATACCTCTCATATGGCGTAAAGACCAAGCCCTAAAAGATCTGAATGAAAAAAGAAAAATCGCTCCAGAACTCTACCAAGAACTTCATAATAGTTTTCAGAGCGTTTTAACTCAACTAAAGAAGGACGCACAAGTCATTGTCGAGGAAGCTGCCATAGAAATTGAACGATGCAAAGAAGAAATATCATCCCTAAGCTATGCCATTGCCAATCTTGAAATCGAACATGAAATAGGAAAAGTAGACGAAGAAAACTACAAGTCCGCTTTCACGCTGCTCCAAGAAACACTTAAACGTGCAACCTCAGAAAAAACAGATTTTGAATTGACAAAAAGCAAAGTTTCAAGCGTACTGCTAGGCGATTCACTAGAAATCCCGCAGAAATCGAAAATTTATGCAGAACATGTAAATGATGCTCCAAAACTGCCTGAGCCTCCAGTGGTTGTTTACGTAAAAGAGATTGGTAAAGCTGGCATATAATAGCCAAACAATGCCATTTCTGTGGAGGGATAAGATATCAAAAGTTTAACTAACCCAACCCCTCCACCTATACGTGAAGTCGCTGCCAAATCTATTGCCACACTTAAGATTCAGCAAAATAAGCTGGAGCAGGCAAGTTTTCGCTTAAAAGAAAGAGACCGCATACTTTTTGAAACTTGCATGGGTGCCCTGAAAAAGAACAATAAAGAAAAAGCTGCAATATGCGCTACTGAAATTGCTGAAGTTCGAAAACTTGTAAAGTTTCTCTATAATGTTCAGTTAGCTATTGAACG
>Ga0208321_1000576_pt1 | contig 20139 bp, 19 predicted proteins | sample June2015DPH_4_15_FD_184692 | JGI IMG/M metagenome (GOLD analysis project Ga0208321, IMG submission 184692) | Peatland microbial communities from SPRUCE experiment site at the Marcell Experimental Forest, Minnesota, USA - June2015DPH_4_150... | ecosystem: Environmental > Terrestrial > Soil >... | reverse complement strand
TCAAAGGCAATCCATACTGGGTTGAACTCATTGCAACACCAATAAAAGACGCTGACGGCAAAGTCGAAACAGCAATAGAGGTAGCAGTAGATATTACTGAAAAGAAAAATCTGCAAAACAAACTGGCACAGTATTCTCAGAAACTCGAAAAACTGGTTGAAGAAAGAACCAAGCAGCTGGAAGAGGCTCAGCTTCGATTTGTCAGGTCCGAAAGACTTGCCGCTATTGGCGAACTAGCCGGCATGGTTGGTCATGATCTACGTAACCCGTTAACAGGAATCAAAAACTCTGCCTATTACTTGAAAAAGAAAGGCGCCGAAATCTCCGAAGCCCAAGCTAAAGAAATGCTTGAAACAATCGACAAATGCGTAGACTATTCAAACAAAATCGTCAACGACCTTTTGGATTACTCAAGAGAAATCCGTTTAGAGCTGCAAGAAACTTCACCACGAAACTTGCTATCTGAAGTTTTAGACATGGTGCAAGTGCCAGAAAAAGTGGAAATTCTAAACCATCTTCCAAACGAGCCACCCCTAAAGGTCGACCCTGACAAAATAAAACGCGTTTTCATAAATCTCATCAAAAACGCTATTGATGCGATGCCAAACGGAGGCAAAATAACGATTGATAGTAAAGAAGTAAATGGCAGCTTGGAAATCTCTTTCGCGGACACAGGCACAGGCATCAGTGACGTAGTCTTGCCAAAGCTTTTCTCCCCATTGTTTACTACGAAAGCGCAGGGCATGGGCTTCGGCTTAGCCATATGCAAACGCATCATCGAAGCGCATGGAGAAACAATAACGGTTAAAACAGCCAAAGGCAAAGGAACAACCTTCACGATTACTTTACCAATTGAACTAAAACCAGAAATTGGAGGTGAAAAAGTTTGGATAAACATGCCAGAATCCTCGTTGTCGACGATGACGAAACAATAAGAAACACCATAAAAGCTATACTTGAGGACGAAGGATACCTTGTTGATTCAGCAGCTACCGGAAGCGAAGCCGTTCAAAAAACGAAGAAAACAGCCTACAACGTCGCGCTATTAGACATTCGATTACCCGACATGGAAGGCGTTGAACTGCTAAAACTAATGAAAGACACTGTTCCACGGACACGCAAAATAATGGTCACAGGTTACCCCTCAATGCAGAACGCCATAGCCGCCTTAAACAAGAACGCAGACGCATATTTGGTTAAACCCGTGGACATTGCTAAACTTCTGAACACAGTGAAAGAGCAGTTGCAATTGCAAGAAAACGAAAGAGAATTTAGCGAGCAAAAAGTAGCAGAATTCATTGAAACCCGAGTCAAAGAGTTGTCTCCCAACCATACTTAAACATACGAACATCCCCAGTTTTTTATTCATGCTCCATTTGTTGTTGTTATTACACAGTCACGTATGTTAACACGGCAAATTTCCCGCTATTCCTTAGGGTGAAAAACATTATGGAAACACTAAGCATAAATGACAAGCAAGGAATGGAAATTTGCGAGAACATTGGACGAATGCTTGTTGAAGAACTTGATTCTGAAGACGCCCGGAACAAAGTTGAACAAATGCTTGCCGATTACCTAAAAAACAACAACATAAACATGGATGCAGCAGACTTAGCAGACAAGCTTGAATGGTCAGTGAAGGTAAAACTAAAAAAATAACCGTTTTTTCATTAATCAGGCGCCCTTTTTTCTTAGCTTTTAGGAGGCGACAGTTTTCGAGGAAGAGAAAAAGAAAGGTCAATTTACTATCCGACAGCGAAAGAAGAAAAGAGAAATAATTGAAGAAAGCCATCATCAAGTCAATATACCTCCAGATATTGGCGACGAAGAAAAGAAAACTTTGGAGCAAACTGGTGACGATGCAACTTCAGGATGGTAAAAATAACTATTCAATTTTCCATCTTCAAATTGCAAGCAAAACGGTTCGTTTTCTTGAAAGGAAGTTTTTTGGATTTAGAAAAAAACTCTCAACATTATGTTTCAAACCTGAAAAATTAATCTATTTACTAGATAAAAAACGGCAAATCTTTTATTGACATCAACTATAGTATAAGCAAGAGGCAAAACCCTTGACAGAAGAAGACATAATCGAGATCGGACACATAACACATATCTTCTCCAAAATCAGCGTAGCAGTAGTAGAATTAACATTACCTCTAGCCATTGGAGACCGCATACTCATCAAAGGGCCCTCAACCAATTTTGAGCAAACCGTAGAATCCATGCAAATAGACCGCAAAGCTATCCCACGAGCTGAAAGTGGACAAAGCATAGGATTAAAAGCGGTGCAGCCAGTAAAAGAAAAGGATGTAGTTTACAAGAAACTTTAAGCATACATTCTCTTTGTTTTTAATTTATGCTAAGTTGCGCCAGTTGAGGCATCAACGATACTCTTTATCTCTGCGTTCAACGCTTCAGGCAAGCCCAGAATACTTACATCCATGAAACCTCGTATTATAAGGGAAACAGCTTGATCTCGCGATAGCCGCCGAGTCATCAAATAAGTAATTTCTTTTTCACTAATCTTTCCCACTGCGGCTTCATGCGTAATCTCAACCCCTTTCTTCTTGGCGATAAGCTCAGGAATAGACTGCATGAACGACTCGTCATCCATGAGCAATCCGCGGCACTCCAAGTGCCCTTTACAGTCGCTACTGTCACCTTCTATCATGCCGCGGATTATCATTTTGGAGCCCTCACGAGCTATGGCGCGACTTATCATCTCCGCCTTGCTGCCCTTTCCGCTGAGAATCGCCTTCGAACCAATATCCAACTGCGAGTTCTGATGACCATAGAGTATGCTGTTGAAGCTAACACGTGAATCTTCGCCAGTGCAATAAGCAACCGGATACATCTGCACGTCTCGGACTGGATGCATACACACATAATTTGAAATGAACGTCGCATTATCGTCAACCTGCGCACCGCTTCTAGGGCGTACCAACGTGTTTTCGCTCCACTGGTGAATCATCGTGAAATTCAACATTGCGCCCTTCTTAACGTAAATCTCAGAAATGCCCAGATGAGAAGCCTTTGGAACGCTGGAGTGCTGAACGCAACTCGTGATTATGTGCGATTTTGACCCTTCCTCGGCGATGATTATGTTGTGCACACGCTGCTCCAAATTCCTTTGAGAAATCATAAGGCAGGATTGTAGGGGAAAAGTTAACTCGGCGCCGGGAAGTATACGCATGAAGTAGCCGCCGCTGTAATCCTCGGCGACCTTCTTAGTAAACTCATCCTTGTCTTTACTCACAACCTTCCACATGTAACCTTCAAGCCAAGAGTACTTCTTCAATGCAGCTTTGACATCCATAAGCTCGAGTTTATCTTCAAAAAGCTCATTGACTTTGGCGGTCACGGTCTCTTGGTTCAAGTGGAAAAATGTGCCTGCGCGGTTTTGCTCGTTTGATTCGAGACCTGCCTTCTCGGCTTCTTCAAGAATCTTATGAGGGACCTTCGTCAAGTCACTTTCTTTGTTCACTCTTCCATCCCTCACGTGCTCTTCTTCTGCAAGCCACACATTCTTCGTAGCCCATTCTCTTAATATCCTCGTAAATGCTCATCGGGTCAGTGAAGCAGTGAAATTGACCCTCAAGCAGTATACAGCCATAACTGGCCTTCACGTAATCCAAAATATCACCTTTATGAGTGATTATCAACGAAGAACTCCCCGAGCTCTCAACATAACGTTCAATCTCACCCGCTATCAAACGTAAGCTCTCGACATCTACACCTGAGTCAGGCTCATCCAAAAGCATCAACTTAGGCTTCATAAAAATCAATTGCATAATCTCAGAGCGCTTCTTCTCGCCGCCACTAAAGCCCACGTTAATATCACGGTTCAAGAAACTATTCAGCCTGAAAGCCTCAATTTGCCTCATCTCTTCAGCACTAAACTCATCCGTCACAGCTTTGCCTAAGCACAGCTTCAGCAAGTCGCCTAGTTTAACACCCGTTATTTCAGGGGGATTCTGGAAGCTCACAACCATGCCCAGCTGAGCTCTTTGGTAAATGTCCTTATCGGTGATGTCTATGCCTCTGAAGAGTACCTTGCCTGAAACTACCTCGTAGCCGGGCAGCCCCATGAGCGTGCTGATGAGCGTGGTCTTTCCTGAACCGTTAGGACCGAAGAGAATGTGACTTGTGCCTTCTTTAAGGCTGAAACTGACGTTTTTAATGATAAGTTTGCCCTCAACCTTGACTGATAAGTCTTTTACTTCAAGCATGTCCATGATTAACCAAGACAAGTTATTTTCTAGATAAAGTTTATGAACTCTTTGGTAATCCAAGGAAAAAAGGCATCCAGATGATTATCTTTTATTATTGTCTAGGCGCAAATGTTCAAACATCCCGTAAAATTTTTGCTAAAACAATCCAACCAGCAAAAGACGACTAAGCTTAAAAGAGGTGTTTGTAATTCTACAGTAGTATAGTCAAAGTCACGCCCGATGGCAAAGTTATAACTATTAAGTCCTCGTGACGCGCTTTGAGCTTTATGATTGAGTAGAGTGGGCACTTTTCCAGCACTCAAAAACTAAAACAAATAAAGCTGTGCAACATAACATAATTATCAAACAACTCAATTGAGTTGCGAAGGGTTCAGTGTTTATGAATGGGCGGCCTGTCAAAGAATCAAAAGAAAATCATGGAGCTCCTCCAAATTAAACCTGACATGACGACGAAGGAAATCGCAGAGTTGATTTTCGGCAGAATTGTGTTATATAAATCAAAGGAATACGCTTCAGTCCATCGCAGCCTGATTTCTCTAGAACGCCTAAGCTGCATCCAGAGAGTTCAGGTTCAGCTTAGATGGCGTCTAGCAGCCAAAAAGAAAGCTGAGGACGTCCCAAGACTCAAGGAATGATTTCGCAACCGTTGTATTTGAAGTAATCAAAGTCTGCTAAGCTAATCGTACCGTTGTTTACGAGTTTTCTGATTCTTTGCAACTGACCTTCAACAGATCTTATCAAACCCTTTACAGTGTTGCAAACTTCAGCGTAGGCTTGGTCGCTCCAACGTTTAGTTACGTTAGCATAGAGACAACGCCCTCCGCAAACACCAAGAACATTACATTCTGTGCAAGGCGTATTGTTTACGAGTATTTTTCCAAGGCTTAATGGATCTGTTTCAGCGATGTGACCTAGGTAGTACTCTTTCATACCCCACATTGTTGGACAAGGAATAATATAGCCATCAGTTTGAATGGCATAGTTTATCCAGCCTCCACCGCAACGCAAGAGACAATTTTTCTCTTCATGCAAAAGCGAATCGGCGATGCCCAACAAAGGGTAAAGCTTCAAAACAACGCCTCTCTCCTCCATCTGATCTACCCAGAACTCTGCAAGCCTTTTTACGCCTGGAATGTAGCTTGTCTTTGTCCACTGTTCAAAGTTGCGCCTTCTATAATCGTTTCCCCAGAAACCAGCGTTCAATTGCCAATGCACTGAGGAAAAAGAAAATTCATCGTTGTCTAAGAGACAGCGGACCTGCTTGTAGATGTCCGTTTGCTCCATGACTGTCATTCTTGCAATTAATTCTCCCTCAAAACCGTTGTGCTTGATTAATTTGAGGTTGTTTATGACTTTGCGGAAGGTGCCGTTTCCCCTGTAATAATCAGTTAAGGCTTCTTCACCATCAATAGAAACAAGAATAGTATGAAAACGGTTAACATGTTTCGGCTCCAACTTGTCAAGCAGCAAACCGTTTGTCTGAATCATAAAGTGCTTAGGCTCAACCTTATCCATTACTTGCTTGAGGACATTTACCTGAAGCAGAGGTTCGCCACCATAAAATGTTAAAACGCAATCAGGGTCTTTGCGGCAAAACCTCTCCAGCAAATCTAACTCGTAATTAACCTTGCTAGGCAACTCATAATCCACTTCTACGTCGCTGAAGTCCTCGTCAAAATCATCCAAGGATTCGCCGAAGCAGTACCTGCACTGCAAGTTACAATTGGTCGTGAGGATCACGTGAAAGAACATGGCTTAATTGTGCACGACGCTGACTTAATAGTATTTTTCCGCTAACTTCCGAGCTTCCTCATCCTCAGGGCTTTCTTGAGCTTCTTCCTTTGCCTCTTCGTTTTCCTTTTTAGTTTTTTCCATGCCTTGTTTCTTGTTTTTTCCGATTTCCTTCTGAACTAATTTCTCCGCCTTCTCAAGGTAGCTCTTAAGATCTCTATCTTTCATGGTTTTCTCGGGCAAAGTCTCAGGAGCATAAACCAAGGGCAACACTGCCACGAATAAGAAGAAACTTGCCAAGGAAAACGCCGCATATGGTTCGATAGAATCAACGAATGGATTGATTAATATAGGTATGAAACCGGCAAGAAGGTAAGGCAGTCCGCCTAAGACATAGTATTTTTCCCTCGCAAACCCTTCAGATAGGTCTCCCCACAGGGTCATGAAGAATACGGCCGCAAACATCCCCCATGCGGCACCATCTAAGCCAACATAGATATACCAAGAAATTGGATTGCTATAGAAAAGACTGAGCAAGGCATTTTCAAAACCTAAAATAATAAACCCTGTTATAACAATTCTCTTTCTACCTACGCGATCCGCCAATATACCGCCTACAAGAGCGAAAACACCTGTAATGGCAAACTCAACAAATCCTGCAAAAGCTGAAAAATCCCCGAACAACTTTGTTAAAATCGGTGTCACTGCGAAGTTCACAATCGAAAACATTATCCACGGTACTAAATACAGAATAATGTCTCGCCGCGCCAAAATTTGACGGTAGCCTTCAAAGCGCTTAACTATTCCAAATTCTTGTTTTACTTTCGATAAGAGAAGAAAGAAAGCAAGACCTATTACTCGCCATATGGCAAGCAGTTCAAGTCCAAGTGTGGTTCCGGCGATAATTACGAGAACGGCTAAAATGAGAATCCCGAAACCGACGGCACTCCATGCGATTCCCCCTAGCAGTCCACGTTTTTCTATCCGCGTTAAATCAGCGAAGTATGCCAGAGTTGAAGGCAAACCAATTCCAATCGACACTCCAAAGAAGACCGAAATCAAGAAATTCATGAGTAAACTATTCGTGGGCACAGTTAATAGTACAATTGACATGACCGTTCCTAAAGCCATCCATGAAACAAGTCCAGTTTTTCGCGCACGGGGGAAAAGCCATCCTCCGAGGATAGCGGAAACAGCTATTGCGAAATAGTAAGCTCCAAAAAGTACGTTATTTAGGAATGGTCCTAGACGTAATTCTCCAATGAGACTGTTGAACATTGAGTACGCTAACGCGTACCAGACAAGGCTATTGGAAACTAGAACTAAGGCTGGCGCAAATTCTCTCCAAGCGATTCCTTTGTTGATACTCATAGCATTGTCCATTATTCCATCTTGCCTGTCAATTGTTAGTCAGCATCGGAATATAACATTTCTTAATCAACATTCTGTATTTCTGTTCTACAGAAAATCTTAAGTAGTCGATCTGTTCTACACTTATACACAGAGGGAATTAAAGGTGAAGGCACAAAAGAAGAAACCAGTTCGATTCCTCCCACCATAGACACTATAAGTCCTCCAACATGGAAGACACCCAATACATAAGTTGATTACGTGAATCTTTGGCATGGAATGGATGCAGTAGACAGTTTGCCTGTGCAACAAGGTCTTCCATATACTTTTTTAGTTTCTTAACATTTCTCGAATTAAAAATTATATCGACAAGAGCTTCGGCATCTGCATTTGTGATTGTTTTCTTTTCAAGAATCTTTTCTATATTGTTTTTTTGTGTTCTATTTTGCATCGCAAAAATTATCGGGATCGGCAAGCGCTCTATACTAGCCTTTTGGACCAATTCTTCGAGCTCAAAAATATCAACAAATTCCTCCCTCAGAGTTGTCAAGATACCAAGTATCCGACCGTACTTGGCAAGAGCCTCTACTTCCGCTTCAGTTCCTCCGCCAATAATAGCTCCAAGGCACATGTCTGCTTCAATGCTCGCGGCCTTCTTTTCCACAAAATGCAGGTATTCGGCTGGCTTGCCAGCAGTCTTTCCTTTCAAACCTAATTCCAAGGCGTGGGCATTGCCCACATCAAACAGATCAGTCTTAAGAACCCGCAGAGTCTCCCGCGTTTTGGGTGGCGCTATTTCTGCAACTGAATTAGTCAGTAGCGTGAAGCCCTCTATAAAAAATGCGTTTCCCAAGAGGAGGGCTATTTCCTCGCCATACTTACCGTAGACGGTTGGCACTGAATGCTTCGTTTCCGACCGGTCGATGATGTCGTCATGTATGTCAAACGCGGCAGCCATCATGGCTATACTCGCTTGAATCGGCACGGAAGCGTCTGGGTTTCCGCCTACAGCTTCACAAGCCAGCGAAAACAAGCCAGCATGTGTGAAATCGTTCCAGTTGGTCAAGTAGTATTCAAGTGCTTCACGAAGTTTCAGATAATCCATTTTTTCCATCAGCAGGGTCTGTTTGGCAAATTCGAGTCCTTTTTTGCCTCTTCTTGCGAGGTCTGTCATTAACGCTTTTGTTGTTTCCGAAGACATGGTTTGAATATATGTCCTCTGTCGTTTAAAAAACTAATTGCGTTCTTCGATTGACTTTCCTTTTTGTTATTGTTAGCTGTCCCATGGAACTTCTTGTCAGATCAAGTACTTAAATGGAAGCGTAACTCTTAATAGCTGTTGGGTTCATTCAACAGATTCATAAGCTCCACCAGAGAAATCGAGGAAAAATGGCGTAGCCGATAGGAAAATGCACACGTGTTCGAGGCAGACCCAGACCAGAAAAAACAGAAGGTTCTCATGACTTTCCCCTACCCCTACATGAATGGACCCTTACATGCGGGTCACGCCTTCACCGCCGCCCGCGTTGACAAACATACCCCAAGCAGCATCACCAATACTCTTCGCAAGCCACCCGAATTGAGCTGGCTGGAGGTTTTTTGTTTCCAACTGTCTGCAGGATAAATGCTGCTATGCCTGATGAGACTATCATAATGGCAATTCCAATCGCCAATAGCTTCATTTTCCTCTTCATGCTTTTTCATTTCAACCGTATTATTCTTCAAAGTCTTAGATTACTGAACCCACTATTTTATTGATGGTGCAGAGAGCGGGATTCGAACCCACGAACGCCTACGTGACACGGCCCTAAATTTTTCTTTGACAAATACATAGTGTTCGGTCAGACTCATTTAATACAAATACCTCCTAACTACTGCGAAGAGTGTTGGTCTTACTCATTGAGTCGCCATTTTTTCGAAACCATCGCTACTGCAGGAAGGCCGTCTAAAACGTACCTTTGCGCTCTATGTGAGCCTTGGTGTATGAGAACTGGACCTTTCATCCTGCGGCATTCGCAGATGAATTGTTCAGCTTTGAGTTGGTCTCCAACTTCTTTTCCTATCAACTTACTTTTCCCTCTTCCCACAGTTTTTTCAAAACTTTGACTGTAAGATCTAAGTCAAGCCTGAGGTCATTGGCGATATCGAAAGTTTCAGCCTCCTTGTGCTCGCTCAAGTAAGTCAGAATCTCTGTTCTAGCTTCCTCCATACTGACGTTTTCTCTTATTTCAATGACTTTTAAGCCGCCAACTTCCTGAACATACTTTTCTGTTGCCTCTCTAATGAAAGCGCTTCTGGATTTTGCCCCAACACGTTTTGCCGCTTCGTCAATTTTTTGGAGTGCGTGCTTAGGGAAGCGTACAGGAACGATTGCTTCTTTTTCTATGATTTTCTGCACATCAATCAACTTTATACCAGTAATACATGTAATACAAATTTAAAGCTTACTAAAAAGAAAAACATAGTTTCCCAGCATTACTTGTACTGTTGAGCCAAAAACCATGCAAATTTAGTAATTAACGGTCTTCGCAAATTTTGGTGCAGGGGTGGGATTCGAACTCACAGTTTAGTGGCGATATCGCCATTTGAGTTTCTTAGCAGCTTCTTTGCTTTTTTGAAGCAAAGTAAGTCGCAAACAGTCAGTGTTATTGCATTCTACTTTCTGACGTAATAGCAACTGGTGGCTCGAGTGGTTGTCAGATTTTTTACTGTGTTGGCGATAAATCGCTCAATCTCTACTTTTTTGCGGTTTTCCAAAATTAATCGTGGCGAATATACGTTACATGATGTACGGTTTTTTGGCGGTGTTGAAAAGGTAAATAAGCACAAAAGTAGAAACGCTTAAAATCGTTTCAAACTTGGATAATTCTCTCCTCGTTAGTTTCGAGGCGAGCAAATGGAAATGGATGGGATCCTCAGAAGAATCAGGATGAATAATGGTGTTTGGCAGCTATCAAGGATTGTCACAAGAGGCAAAATACCTGATCTATCAGTCGGTATTGCCAGCCGTAGCATACGGGATGTTCTTTACGGACATATCCTATTTTCTAACTTCTGTTCAGGGTTTGTCCTATAGTTTTATGGGAATTGTTGTAACAACGATGGGCGTAGCAACTTTCATGGCAAGCATTCCTTTAGGAGTAGCCGCAGATAAGTACGGTAGGAAGAAAACGCTCATTTTAGGTAACGTGATAGCGGGAATAATAATTGCCATTTTTGCCTTTACCAAAGATCCGATAGCACTGCTGGTTGCTGCAGTTTTTGAAGGAATTTCTGAGGCAGCATTTTCAGCGTCCAGTGGCGCATTGTTAGCAGAAAAAGCAGAGGCTGCGAAAAGAACCAGCGTTTTTTCGCTATACGGGTTTGCACAAAGCATAGCGTACGGAGTTGGGAGTTTGGCAATACCGGGGGTTGTGATCTTTGAATTATTGGGTTTCTCTACAAAGACCAGCCATGCCTTGCTCTATGTCACCGTAGCTGCTCTTAGTCTTTTTTCAACAGTTATTTTGCTAAAGGTCAAAGAATCCGGCAGAAAAAAGAAAACCAAAAAACCTGAAATCGATGATGCTGCGAAAGGTTCTCGCAAAGAGTCAAGGAGTATCTTGGCGAAATACGTTTTGACAGGCGCAATACTTGCCTTCGGCGCGGGTATGGTGGTACCTCTAATGACCGCTTGGCTGAGACTGCAATATGGCATTTCAGACGTTATTAGTGGCCCCATATTGGGTGTGGCGAGTATAGTCATTGGGGTTGCAACTCTTGCTGGTCCGCCAATTGCGAAGAAGCATGGTCTAGTCAAGACGATTGTTGCTACTCAAGCGGCATCCACTGTTTTTATGTTCGCGACCCCACTTTTTTCCAGTTATATAGTTGCCAGTTCCGTTTACACTGTGCGTGCTTTTCTCATGAACATGGCAAGCCCGCTATCGCAATCGATGATTATGGGGCTCGTTAACGAAAATGAACGCGGAATGGCTTCGGGGATTAACGCTGCTCTTTGGAGGTTACCCAATGCTTTAAGCACTTTTATCGGCGCTTATCTAATGGCTATCGGATTATTGGCTGCCCCATTCTTTTTGGCAAGTATGCTCTATTTATTGTCTATTGCACTCTTCTGGTATTATTTTCGAAAAATCAAAATGCCTGAAGAAAAGGCAACCTAACCATGTGGGGTTCTGTTTAGGATTCGCTCAATAGTGGCTGCTGTCGTTTCCACATGTTCCTTTTCTATTCCCCTATGCGTTACTAGGCGGACTTTATTCTTCGCTTGAGCTAAGGCTAAAATACCGTTTTCTTTAAGTTTTAGAAGAAAAGAATCACAGTCTATTCCTGAATGAACGAGGTCGAAAATGACAATGTTTGTCTGAACGTTTTTTAAGTCAATCTTGATTCCATTGATTTTTGATAGTTTTTCAGCCAACAATTTAGCGTTTTCGTGGTCTGTTCTCAACCTATCAATCATCTTTTCCAACGCTATTATGCCTGGCGCGGCAATGATGCCTGCTTGGCGCATTCCGCCACCTAACAGTTTTCTTGTCTTTCTTGCCTTTTCGATGAATTCTTGATTTCCCACAATTAATGAACCAACAGGGCAACACAATCCTTTGGACAAGCTAAACATGAGGTTGTCAACGTGCTTTGTGAAGGCTTTCGTGTCGACTCCAAGCCCAACGGCGGCATTGAATATCCTTGCGCCGTCCATGTACAGTTTAATAGAATGCTTTTTTGCAACTTCGTTTATTGCCTTCAGTTGGTCGGGCGTTATGATTGTTCCGCCGTGCCGATTGTGCGTGTTTTCCACACATATCAAGGTCGGCTCTGGAAAATGAATGTTCTTTGGCCTAATGGCGGCTTCCAGTTCAGCAGGGCTAAAAGCTCCGGTGGAACTCTTAGTTGGCCACGGCAGTAACCCTGCAACTGCGGATATTCCTCCAACTTCGTACCAATAGATATGAGATTCGGATTCAAGAATAACAAGTTCGCCCCGTTTGCAGTTGCTCATCAGCGATATCAAGTTTGCTTGTGTGCCGCTTGGAACTAGGAGAGCTGCTTCCTTTCCCATCTTCTCTGCAGCCATCTCTTGCAGTTGATTAACGGTTGCGTCTTCTCCATAGACGTCATCACCGAGTTTTGCATGCCTGGTTGCTTCAAGCATTTCTTCCGTTGGCAACGTAACGGTATCGCTTCTGAGGTCGATAAATTCCATGCCTTTCATACCTGACCACCTGTAATTTTCTTTGTTTTAAGTGCCCTATTTAATTTGTTATCTAAACCTTTAGGCATTGCTAAGAACGGCACAAATAGAAACCGAAAATTAAATAAGCGGAGACGCTGAGAGCAAAATTCATAGTCTTGGCCGTATATAGATAAAGGGTTTATGAAATCACAATCTATATTGTTAGAGTTATTGCATTTTTTCCTGCAAACGAAAACTGAAGCTGCCAAATTTCTGCTGAAGAAAGCATCATGTTTCAGGGAGAATGGTGCAGGGGGCGGGATTTGGATCTCAACAAGAGTGGAGATGTACCCGCAAAAACCTCTCTTTTTCTGTGAAGAGGGTTACTCTTTCCAGCTAAAAGCCGCGGCGTTTCAGTGCTCAGTCAAACATGCGACGTAGTGTCCGGGTGAAACCGGAATCAACTCGGGCTCTTTTTCCTCGCAAGCTTTCTCGGCATAACGACATCTAGTGTGAAAGCGGCAGCCCGACGGAATGTTTATGGCTGAAGGCACGTCGCCGACGAGTCCAGATACCTTGCGTTTTCGTTCGGGAACAGGGATGGGTATGGCTGCTAGCAGAGCTTGAGTGTAGGGATGCATCGGATTTGAGAAAATTGTTTGTTTGTCGCCTAACTCAACGATCTTTCCGAGATACATTATGGCAATCCTGTCCGAAATGTACTTGGCGATGGCTAAGTCATGCGTGATAAAAAGGTATGTGAGCCCAAAATCCTTTCTCAGATTCAACATCAAATCGATTATTGCGGATCTCAAGGAAACGTCAATCATCGAAACTGGTTCGTCTGCAACAATGAATTCCGGCTGAAGTATGAGCGACCTCGCAATAGCTGCACGCTGACGCTGTCCACCGCTCATTTGGTGTGGATAGAGACCTAGAAATTTCTCTGCAGGAGTGAGACCGACCCGATCTAGCATTTCCATGACCATTTTCCGCTTATCCTCATGATAAGCTATTCCGTGTATCTCAAGAGGGTGCCCAACGGCGTCTCCAATCTTCATTCGCGGGTTGAACGAAGCGTAGGGATCCTGAAATATTATCTGCAATCTCCTCTTTAATATCCTCAAGGCTTCGTTCTCGAGGGCTGTGATCTCAACCCCCTTGAAAAAGATCTTTCCGCCAGTCGGCGAGATGAGTCGAACTATCATCTTGCCAGTGGTTGTTTTTCCGCAACCGCTTTCTCCTGCGAGAGTAAAGATTTCGCCTTTCTGAACAGTGAAACTCACGCCATCAACCGCTCTAACAAAATGTTTGGTTCGCGCCAGCATCTTCTCCAAGAAGCCTTTTTCTACAGGATAATACTTTGTCAGGTTTTCAACTTTAAGAATTCCTTCTTGACTCACGCTTTTCTCTCCTCATCGTACAGAAAGCATCGAACGAAATGTTCAGATCCGGACTTGAACAAAGGCGGGACCTCTTTTTTGCACCTTTCAAAAGCGTAACTGCAGCGAGGGAAGAAGTGACAACCTATTGGCAGGTTAAGCAGATCTGGAGGAGAACCGGGTATAGCTTCAAGTTTTTGGTCTGCCAGTTCAATGTTAGGGATGGATTTCAAAAGCCCCTTCGAATAAGGATGTTGCGAGTTCGAGTAAATCTCTTTACTTGGAGCGTACTCAACCATTTGTCCCGCGTACATGACGATGGTCCTGTTGCTTCTCTCCATCACAATGCTCAAATCGTGGGTTATCAATATGAGCGCCATCCCGTAGGCATCCCGCAAGGTGTTCAGAAGGTCAAGTATTTTTGCTTGCACGATGACGTCTAAAGCCGTTGTTGGTTCGTCGGCAATTACCATGCGAGGACTAAGAGCTATCGCCAAAGCTATCATTATCCTTTGTCTCATACCACCGCTGAGCTGGTGAGGATAGTCATTAATGCGTTCGGGCTGTATTCCCACATCACTGAGCAGTTTCTTAGCGCGTTCAAGCGCCTCCTTTTTGGTGACTTTAGGCTGGTGTGTTCGAATCAGTTCAACAAAGTGAGCACCGATTTTCTTTACTGGATTCAAGGAAGTCATTGGGTCTTGGAAAACGTAACAGATCTTTGTTCCCCTGAGGTTACGAAGATCGTCTTTTCGCATCTTCAAAACTTCTGTGCCCTCAAGTACTACTCGACCCTTGGTTACTCTCCCTGGAAAAGGAACAAGACCAATCAAAGACAAGCCAAGCGTAGATTTCCCAGATCCAGATTCTCCGACGACCCCGAGTGTTTCCGCTTTGCCGAGGGAAAAAGAGACGTCATCCACCGCGCGTAACTTTCCTCTCCTCGTCCAGTACTCAACAGTCAACGCGTCAACAGTGACCAACGGCAACTCCGTGCTCATTTTCCTCCTTCTTCGCCCAGCCTCGGGTTCAAAAGCTCGCTTAAGCCTTCACCCATCAGCGTGAAACCTAAAGCCAAAAGGATAATCATCAACCCAGGAAAAGCAATGACCCACCAAGATCCGCTAGGGAGAAGCCTTCGTCCATTGGTCAGATCCCAACCCCAATCTGGAACGTTCACCAGAACTCCCATGCCGATAAAAGTCAAACCCGCCGCGGTAAGTATGGCGTCAGCAAAATTCACTGTTGCCACAACCACGATCGAAGGCAGAACATTGGGAAGAACATAACGGGAGAGAACCGTGCCCTTCTTGGCGCCAGCCGCATTAGCCGCTTCAACATAAGGCAACTCTTTTATGCTGAGCACTTGACTGCGAATCACCCTGAAATACGAGGGAATGTACACCACTGCAATGGAAAGCGACATGTTAATGACACCCCTCCCTAAAACCAACGTGATCGCGATGGCCAGAACCAAACCCGGAAATGCGTAAACGCTGTCCATTATCAGACTAGCAAACCTGTCAACCAAGCCTCCCGTGTAAGAGGAGAATAAGCCTAAGGGAACACCTACTAACATGCAAACGAAGACGGATAGTACAGCAACCTGAAGCATGGTTCCTCCGCCGGAGATTACTCTGCTGAGCATATCTCGTCCAACATCATCGGTTCCAAAGGGAAACTGAGAGCTAGGAGCCAAAAGCGGATGACCAACATTTAGGGCGGAAGGGTCGTGAGGCGAAATCCAAGGCGAAACCAAAGTCATCACAACTATAGCTCCTGTGAGAACCGCACCGAAAATCACCAGCCAGCCAGCCAAACCCCTCTTCGCTAACGATCTAAGCCCAGGGAATATCGATGAGAGCATACTTCTCCTGATTTTTAGTTCAGGCATTAGCAAAACCTACAAGCGGATTCTCGGGTCTAAATAAGCATAAAGTAAGTCCACAGCCAAACTGACTATGGACACGAAAATACCGAAAACAACCACTACTCCCTGAATAGCCGTGTAATCGCGGAAATTTATTCGATCAATGAGGTACCTTCCCAAACCAGGCCAAGAAAAAGTTGTCTCAGTAAGCACAGCCCCTCCCAGAAGCAAAGCAAACTGTAACCCCATCATCGTAAGCACGGGAAGAAACGCGTTTCTAAGCGCGTATCCATAAGTCACTGTGGTTTCCTTTAACCCTCTTGCTTTCGCGGCGGTCACAAAATCGAGTCTCAGAGTCTCAAACATGTTGGTCCTCGTAAGCCTAATGAAGACTCCGCAGAGAACCAAACCCAAAGTCAACGACGGCAAAAGAAGATACTTCAAAGTGACGACAAATTTGTACACATCTCCTCCGAGAAGACTGTCAATAGTGTACAACCCGGTCGAAAAATGGAAGCTTCCGATGGTTAGCCCTGAGGGCGACTCAATTGTCGGGTCAAACCGTCCACCCACGGGGAGCCAGTGTAACCAAACCCCGAAAATCAACTGAAGAATCATGCCCAAGAAGAAGACTGGGATAGTATAGCTCACTATTCCGAAAACTCTGATCACATGGTCTTTTGGTTTGTTGTAGGCTTTCGAAGATTCCACGCCTAAAAACAACCCTACCAGAATTGCAATAGTCATTGAACATATTGCCAATTCCAAAGTCGCGGGAAAAGCCGAAAAAATCTGCGACGCCACAGGAGAATAATCTTGCATGGACTTTCCAAGGTCACCCCTGAACAGACCAGCCAAGTAGTTAAAATATTGAACCCATAAGGGTTTGTCAAGTCCCAACTGTGCCTTCATAGCCGCGACGACTGCAGGGCTCGCCATCTTTTCAAAATGCAGCTGAACTGGATCTCCTGGTAAAACCCTCATAACCAAGAAAACTGTGGTTAGCAGGATAAATATCATGGGAATAGTAAGCAAAACTCGTGCAATTATGTAGGTTCGCAGAGTCATTTAGTTCAGACGCCCACTAAAAAAGAAAAAGGGGGAAATATGGATTACCCTTGAGCGTAAACAAGCCAGTGGCGCCAATCTTGTGTGATGTCAAGGTAAACTCCTTTCACATTGGTCTTTGTCACAGCGTAGGCGGTGCTTTGGTATAATGGAACTATCGGGCAGTCTTGAACCATGAGGTTCTGAATTTGCCCATAGAGGCTTTCCCTGGTAGCTGTGGTCGTGTTTGCGCGTGCCCATTGAACGAACTGATCCATCTGCGAGTTGGCGTAGTTTTCGTGCAACCACGAATCACCTGCGGATTGCAGGAATGGTTGGATATAGTCGTCAGGATCAATGTAGTCAGGATACCAGCCCATAATATACGCCTGCATCGTCTCACCCGTTCGCGCATTGTGGTACGCTGCCCAGTCAAGACCCTGCAGAGTTACGCTAATCACTCCGCTTGCTTCCAACGAAGATTTGAGTACCAATGCTTGCTGAGCGCTTTGTGGATAGTGTCCTGATGTTTCATACCACAGTGTGAAAGTTAATTTGTTGTGCTCGTTGTATCCGTACTGGGCTAGAACTTGTTTTGTATAGGTGTAGTTTGCATCGCCTAGGGTTTGGAACGCGTCTGTGTGCCCAAACATGCCATTGGGTATCAAACTGTAGAGCGGTTGAGCTTGTCCCTGGAACACGGTCTGAACCAAGTCTGTTCGATTTATGGCGGCTGCGACTGCTTGTCTTATCTGCACGTTGTTAAAGGGAGCATATTTTTCCTGCAGACATAAGTACTGAATGAATGCTCCAGTTCCAGTCCAAACATGAAGATTTGTGTTTGACATCATGTTTGTAATGTCCGTGGAGGCAAGCTGCCTAAATGCAATATCAACGTCTCCAGACGTTATAGCTAAAGCCAAATCAGAAGAGTCCGCGTAGAACTTGATTACAATGTTTTTTGTCTTGGGGTAGCCGCTACTTGCGTTCCAATAGTTGGTATTGGCCGTAAGATCCAGTTCAGTGTCTTTCCCAGCGACCCTAGTCCATTTCGTCAGAGTGTATGGACCTAAACCCATCGGGTTGCTTCCCCTAGCATCTCCATCCTTGTATACAACCACATCCGATACGCTCCAAGAAGACCCAGCCATCGGCGCGTACTTAGGATCAACAATGTACGATGCTTGACAAGCCATCAGAGAGAGGAAAGCCGCGAATGGAATCTTCAGATTAAATTGGACAACGTAGTTGCTCACAACCGTGACGTTTTGAATAATGTCTCCGTACCCAATGCCAACAAAAGCCCCATCCGGATCGGCTATGCCTATACCCCTGTCAAAAGTGTACTTAACGTCATTGGCCGTGAACTCCGTGCCATTATCGTACTTCACACCCTGCCTAAGGTTGAAAGTCCACTGCAGCCCATCAGCTGATGAGTTCCAAGAAGTCGCCAACGAAGGAACAATATCACTAGCAGCGCCGGTTGCACCAGCCTTGTATTCGACCAGCGGACAACCCAACGATTGAATAATCTCCCAACCAAAATAATCGTAGGCCCGCGCAGTGTCCAAACACGTTTCCACTGAATCAGTAGTGCCCATTATCAAAGTGTTCTTCACCGTCGTCTTAGGTGTTGTCAAAATATATCCTACAACTCCAGCAATGACAATTACGACAATCAGTACTCCAGCGATCAAAATCCTGCTTACGGCGTTTGTATTCTTAAATTTCATTTTTTCACCGTAGAAAAACAGTATTAGACCTTTTACAATATAAGATTTTTGTAAGAAATAAGCATCGTATACAAAATGCGTGAGCAAAATTAAGAAAAACGAGAAACGGCAAAGCTAATCTTGCAACTAAGCGCACGCCAGATTATTCCGCGCCATCTGACTGAGTCCACTCAAGGTTTATTAATAATGGAAAAATCTAAACAAAAATACTTTGCAATGATCAAAGTGGGTCCTACTAAGGCAGGAAATCTGTTCACTGGTCGAGGCAGAATTCGAATATGTCACCGAGTTTGAAGGCGCAAAAATATTCAGAAAACGCAAACTCTAGCGCAGAAATCAAAAAGCATCTCCTTGCGGGACCCATAGCTGTTTTATTTATATTGGTGCAGAGGGTGGGATTCGAACCCACGAACGCCTGCGCGACAGGCTCCTGAAGCAACCGCACCGCCTATTCAGCGGTTCTGCGCCTTTAGCCATGCTTGGCTACCTCTGCGCTAAAACAATGTCACTCTTACCCAAAATAACTCTTAATGATAAATACGTTACCACTAGCATTTTTTCGACATGTAAGTATGCTATGCCTCTCGCGGTTAATTTGGTAAAAAGCTTAAATCCCTACTGCAAACAAAAAAGAGTATCTCAGGAGAAGAGTTTATGGGTGTTGGCTGGAGAGACTGGAGTAAAAGCGATATTATCTATGGAATTCTAGTTCCAGTAATCGTAGTTTTGGCAATTGTTGGCCTCTCCAGATTAGGTTCCGTTTTAGGGTTTGGCTCCTATGGCGTCGTAATAGGAATCATCATGGAGCTTGAGGAATTAACTGTTATCGTTGCGGTTCCGCTTATGCTTGGATTAATATGGAACCGCTGGGCAGGCGGCGCTTCAGGCTTTTTGATGGGCAGTCTCTACGCTTTGTACTGGGCAGACCAGTTTACAATGGCAAGCACCGTAGGTTTTCACGCAAGCGCCGGCATGGTTTTACTAGGGTATGTTCTTAGCGCTATGCTTATTGGTTATATGGCTGGAGCATTGAGCAAGCGTTCAGAAGACTTCCGCAGAATGATTATTTCCGGAGTAATCGCAACAACCATCGGCGGACTACTGCTTTTCGGAGTTTTCCAGCTCTCACCTGCAAACGTAGTGACGGGATTAGATGGCTTTCTTTTAACTCTGCTCCCACGAATCGCTTGTGGAGCTATTATTCCAGTGATAGCCAAAGTATTCTTCTGGTACGGTGTAGGCGTAAACAAAAAAGCAAATTCCTAACTGGCTGTTCAACTAAGCTTTGGCTTTCTTTAATTTTTCAATTATCTTTTGCGTTTCCTTTTCTGACGGGTGTGTAATGGCGCCGGCAGGACAGATATCTTCACAACCTCTACGCATAACCACGCACGCATTTTGGTTTTTTACAACCGTTTTCTTTTTTCCATCTTTCTTTTCGAATCCGAAAGCTCTCATGTGACAGAAGTCTACGCATTTTCCGCAGCTGACGCATTTTTCATAGTTTATGCTTGGATACCACGGTATCTTGTTTCTTGGAATTCCTTCGTATGATTCTTCAGACATTAGTTAGTCGCCTTGCTATTGCTCAGTTACGGACAACCGCATCTACCAGATC
>Ga0208321_1000564_pt1 | contig 20573 bp, 13 predicted proteins | sample June2015DPH_4_15_FD_184692 | JGI IMG/M metagenome (GOLD analysis project Ga0208321, IMG submission 184692) | Peatland microbial communities from SPRUCE experiment site at the Marcell Experimental Forest, Minnesota, USA - June2015DPH_4_150... | ecosystem: Environmental > Terrestrial > Soil >... | reverse complement strand
CTTTCATCGAGAGCTTCAACGGCAAGATGCGGGACGAGTGTTTGAATGAGCACTGGTTCACAAGCCTGGGGGAAGCGCGGGAGACGATGGAGGCTTGGAGGAGGGACTACAACGAGGTTCGGCCCCATACATCGTTGGGGAATCGGACCCCGCAAGAATTCGCAGGCGCCGGGGCGGCTCTCCCCCCCCGAGCCGCCCCGGAGAGAAGAACAAAAGCGAAAAACTACCCTGGAACTCGCATTATGATTGGTACAGAAAACGGGGGCAGGTCAGCATGACACCATTTTGCGATATACAAAAGCCGATAAGTTCACGTGGAATCCGCAATACAGCCCGCATCGCGAGGAGTATTTGCGCGATTTCTACAAGTACAATGAGCCTGATGGTCGACGCTACAGGCTGATTTCATGCATAAACCCGAATCCAAATCGCCCGAATTTGACATACGAGTGGCGCGGGGTAAAGAGAGTCTGGAAGTTCTCGCGTGAACGGATGAAGCGCATGCACGAGGAGGGACTACTCGTCTACTCCAAGAATGGCATACCTTCATACAAGGGATACCTCGACGAGATGAAAGGCGTCCCGATGCAAGACATTTGGACTGACATCTCCCCTCTAATGGGGGTGAGTCGCGAATGGGTCGAGTATCCAACTCAAAAACCCGAGGCTCTTGTCGAGCGGGTCGTGAGAGCCTCGTCGAACGAAGGCGACCTCGTCCTCGACTGCTTTGTAGGCAGCGGGACGACGGCGGCGGTGGCAGAAAAGCTCAATCGCCGGTGGATTGCCTGCGACCTTTCGCGCTTCGCCATTCATACTACGCGCAAGCGGTTGTTGGGCATTCCCAACGTGCGGCCGTTTGTAGTGCAAAACCTGGGCAAATACGAACGCCAAGCCTGGCAATCCGCCGAGTTTGGAGTGCGGGAGCTTGCTCCCGCTGTGGAAAGCGGCAGCGAGCTGCCGCACTCCAAAGCTGCCGCAGTCCAAAGCGACAAGTCGCCGCACTCCAAAGAACTGGCCTATCGCAAATTCATCCTCGACCTTTACCACGCGACGGCCATTACGGGCCGCACGTGGCTGCACGGCACTAAAGGCGGGCGCATGGTGCATGTAGGCGCGGTGGACGCGCCGGTGACGCTCGCGGACGTTAAGGCCATCGCCCAGGAGGTTTGGAAGGCTGCCGCGACCGGGAAGGATTCCCCCCACAAGGCCGCCGTCGACATTCTCGGCTGGGAATTCGCTTTCGAGCTCAACGAGACGGCAAAACAGGTTGCCGCTGAATCCCGCGTGCACGTGGCATTCAAAAAGATTCCGCACGAAGCGCTGGATAAGAAAGCCGTCGAGCAAGGCGACGTCAAGTTTTTCGAGTTGGGAGCATTATCCGTCGATGTGAAACAAAAGAAGAAAGAGGTCACATTGAAGCTTTCGGATTTTGTGATCCCCATTGACGACATCCCCGAGGAAGTCCGCAAGGCCATTCGGCACTGGAGCCAGATGGTGGACTACTGGGCGGTGGACTGGGATTACAGGGACGACACCTTTCATAACCAGTGGCAATCCTATCGAACGCGAAAGAGCCCGAAGATCGAGTTGGAAGCAACGCACCCATATCCCGAATCGGGGAAATACACGGTGCTGGTTAAGGTCATCGACATTCTGGGGAACGATACGACGAAGACACTGGACATCGTCGTGAAGTAGTTTGGAGTGCGGCGCCTTGGCGCTGCTGTCAGCAAAGCTGCCACCATACTGGCGAACTGCAAAGCGGCAGCAAGCTGCCGCAGTCCAAAGCGGCGGCAAGTCGCCGCACTCCAAAGCTGGCGGAGAACAAAGCGGCAGCAAGCTGCCGCACTCCATAGCACTCCACATGAGCGACTGGCCGCATAGCCCGGTGCATCGGGTCCATGAGGTGGGCACTTACATGGTGACGGCGGGGACGTATCTGAAGCGCCCCCTTTTCCGAGGTCCTGAGCGGCTGCGTTACCTGTGCGGGATGCTCTTGGAGCTGGCGGAGAAGTACAAGTGGCAACTCCAGGCCTGGGCGGGGTGTTTCCCAACCATTACCACTTTGTGGGTGTGTCGCCGGAGCCTATTTCAGGGAAGCGCCAGCAAGCTGGCGGAGAGCAAAAGCGGCAGCAAGCTGCCGCACTCCAAAATGCACTCCAAAATCCGTCACTTGCAGAATTCACCAAGCACCTTCACTCGGTCACGGCCATTCAGGTGAACCGGTGGGATCAGACGACCGGCCGCCAAGCTTGGTTCCAGTACTGGGACACGCAACTGACTTTTCAGAAAGCCTATCTGGCGCGGCTAAGCTACGTCCACAAGAATGCGGTGCACCATGGCTTGGTGCGCGAACCCTCACTGTACCCGTGGTGTTCGGCGGGTTGCTTCCAGCGCCGGACGACACCGGCCTTTTATAAGACGGTGATCGGCATGAAGGTTGACCGCGTTCAGGTGGCGGACGACTTTTCGGTAGATCTATCCGAAGTCTGATTGTGGAGTGCGGTGCCTTGGTACCGCTTTCCGAAAGCGCAAGCGAGCTTGCGCATTCCAAAGCGCCAGCAAGCTGGCGCACCCCACAGCAGAACAAAGCGGGAGCAAGCTCCCGCACTCCAAAATGCGGCGAAAAAGAGCACCCGACACCACTGCGCAAACCGAATTGTTGGACATCACCGCCCGGCTGCGGACCGGTCCTTGCGTGCCCGCGTTGCGGGAAGCTGTGAAAGCATGGCGAGCGGGTGGTTACAAGGGCATCACGGATACGACACGGACTCTGCTGAACTACTGGTTTTATACCGACCATAAGCTCGCCACAGGCCAACCCTTCAAATACCACGAGTCACAACAGGAAGCGATTGAGACCCTGATCTTTATTTGGGAATTTGAGAAGGTTCGCACGCGCAAGGCGCTGCTCGAACGTTACGCGCAAAGCTTGCGGGACTTGCGATTGCCCCCCTACGACGACTTTGCCCGGTATTGCATCAAGATGGCGACCGGCACCGGCAAAACGAAAGTTATGGCACTGGCGGTTGCTTGGCAATTCTTGAATGCAGCGCGCGAAGCCGACGAAATCACGAAAGACTACGCCAAGACATTCTTGGTGCTCGCTCCCAACGTCATCGTCTTTGAACGGCTGAAAAGCGATTTTGCGGGCGGCCATATCTTCCGGGCCGACCCCGTGATTCCCAAAGAACTTGGAATCTTCTGGGACTTTGACTGTGTGATGCGCGATGAGGGCGAGAAAGCCCATTTTGAAGGAACGCTGTTTCTCACCAATATCCAGCAATTTTACGAGCGGCCCGACCGCTCCCAGAAGGAAGAGCCCGAAGAATTGACGCAGGTGCTGGGGCCGAAGCCTCCCACCAAGAAACTGGAGCTGACCGATTTCGGCGACCGGATCGCCCTGCGTGCCGGGCGCTTGGTGGTAATCAACGATGAGGCGCACCACACCCATGAAGAAGACAACGAGTGGAATAACGTGATCCGCAAGCTGCACGCGAAGACTCCGGTGACCGCGCAGCTTGATCTTTCTGCGACCCCGCGCTTCCAAAAGGGCGCAATCTTTCCGTGGACGATCTCTGACTATCCGTTGAAGCAGGCTATCATCGACGGCATCGTTAAACGACCGCTGAAGGGCATCGCCAAGGTCACGGAGGCGAAGTCGGACTATGCCAGTGTCCGGTACAAGGCTTATCTCGCGGCTGGGGTCGAGCGCTGGCGTGAATACCGCGACCAACTGAAGCTCCTGAAGAAGAAGCCCGTGCTGTTCATTATGATGAACGATACGGACGAGGCCGACGATGTGGCCGACTGGATACGGACGAAGTATCCCGAGGAGTTTGGCGGGGACAAAACCCAGGTAATTCACACCGACAAATCAGGAGAGGTCAGCAAAAGCCAGCTCGACGACGCGCGCGACGCAGTGCGCAAAGTGGACCTTGCGGATAGCCCCATCAACGCCATTGTCAGCGTTCTGATGCTGCGGGAAGGCTGGGACGTGCAGAACGTTACGGTGGTGGTCGGCTTGCGGCCCTATACGGCGAAGGCGAACATCCTGCCGGAACAGACGATCGGGCGCGGCCTCCGCTTGATGTTTCGAGAAGTGCCCGTGAGTTTTACCGAACGCGTGGACATCATCGGGAACAAGGCCTTCTTGGATTTTGTCGACGACTTGGAAAAAATCGAGGACATAAAGCTCGGTACGTTCGAGTTAGGAAAAGACGAACTCCGTATTCTGACGATCATGCCCATGGCCGACCGAAAGGAATTCGACATCGGCCTGCCCGTGCTCACACCTAGGCTGGTGAGGAAGAAGAGCCTCGCTGAAGAGATTGCGGCGTTCAAGGTGATGGAAGTCCAGAGCATCGTGCTGCCAATCGGGGGAGATGACCCGCGGGCGAAGACCTTCCGCTACGAGGGGCGGGATATTGTCACCTTGGAAAAACTGGTCGAGCGAGACTACTTGGTGCCCGAAGCGCAAACCGCTCAGGAAGTGATCGGGTACTATGCCAGGCGGATCGCCGAAGCGCTCAAGCTGCCCTCGCAGTTCGCAGCCCTGGCGCCCAAGGTGCGGGAGTTTTTCGAGGGGAAGGCCTTTGGAAGTCTGGTGGACTTGAACGACCCCGCCATCGTGAAAGCCATGAGCACGCCCGTGGCCCATTACGTTTGCGTCAGCGTGTTTAAGAATGGCCTTGGCAAGCTGACCCTGGAAGAACAAACGCCTGCGCTGCTTGAGCCCGCGCGAATGCTCTCGACCTGCCCGCCGTTCCCTTGGTCGCGCCCAGTTTGGGAGGGACGGAAGTCCGTCTTCAACCTGGTGCCTTGCGATAACGACTTTGAGAGGGACTTCGCTAAGTTCCTGGACAACGCCACCGATGTTCGTGCCTTTGCCAAGATACCCCTGTCCTTCGGCTTCGCGATTGAATACATGGATGCCGCAATGAACCTGCGCCTCTACACGCCCGACTTTGTAGCGGTAGACGAGAATGGAACGTCTCGGTTGCTGGAGACCAAAGGGCAGGAGACTGCAGACGTCCCCAGGAAAGACGCCGCAGCCACCCAGTGGTGCGAGACCGCCTCACAGCTCACAAATACAGCCTGGAAATACATCAAGATTCCCCAAAAGGAATTCGAGGCCCTACACCCGAACCGCCTCGGAGACCTTGCTGCCCTGTAGGCAAATCGGTCTTGTAGCAGGCAGCGGAGCATTTAGGTTTTTCGAAGTCTGGGGTCCTTGTATGGGAAAAATCCGGAGTGTTTCTGAAATGCGAAACTCTGATGCGCTGCCTCGCTTCGAAAAGCCTTCCTATCGGCGCCGTCCTTGGGCCAGGCGTCAATGGCCTGACGTGCACCCTACTCTCGGTGTCATTTTCATGGCGATTAACCTACTCGTCTTACTACTATAGAACGAAGGTATTACTGCCATGTTGCAACATCGAATCTCCCCGGTGGAGTTCAGGTTTCCCTGCTCTCGTCTAGGCCTTTCGAAATCCAGCCAGCAGCTCTTCGGAGTCGCCCGCAAGGGTGGCGCTGTGCTGCTGGGGGAGAGCCCTTTGACGCGGTGGTTGTGCGGGAAAATGAGTGCATCGCTTCCCCTGGCCTCGCGCGGCCTTCCCATGAGATTTTCGATTGCCTTCCTTTCAATCATGCTGCTTACTTCGCTGGCTGCCGCACAGGACACCCCACTGGTTACTTCCCGCGCCGATCAACTGAAAGGCGATGCGCTGGAGAAAACGCGAAGATTGAGCCCACCGCAGCCTGACAAGCTCGAGAGGGACATCGATCGCGTTGAGCATAGCCAGATCCTTGAGTGGATAAGTGGTGGCCTCAACGGATTCGGCTTGCGTTTTGGAGGTTTGGTTACCGGCTCCGGTTTCGCCGTCGGCCCGGCCTACTCACGCCCCGACCTGCTGCGAGAGAATCTGCATTTCCGCATTTCCGCAGCCGCCTCCGCCAAGCGCTACTATAATGTCGATACCCTGGTCTCTTTCCCGCGCCTTCTCGGCAAACGTCTGCGTGTGGACTTCTATGCGCAACATGCCGATTCCCCGCAGATGGCCTACTACGGACCCGGTCCCAACTCGCAGAAACAGAGCCGGACCAATTACCGGCGCGAGGATACGAACCTGGATCTCCAGGTGGGCTGGCGCGTCCATCCCCGCCACGTGATGGTGGGCTTCACCGCCGGCGCGGACCTGATCAACATTGGTCCTGGAACGAGTGCGGTCTATGCTTCGACAGACCGCGTTTATTCGCCTGCACAGACACCCGGAATTGATGTGCAGTCACCCTATTCCCACTTCGGCCCCTTCGTGCAAGTTGATTTCCGCGACCATAAAGCCGACCCCCATCGTGGCACCAACTTCCTCACTCGATTCAACTACTACAGCGACCAGACGGATCTTCATTCATTTCGCCGGTGGGAGTCGCTTCTTGAGCAGTACATTCCCGTCTTGAACGAAAAGCGTGTATTCGTCGTGCGCGCCCGGACGGAATTCAGTTACACCAGAGCGGGGCAGGTTGTGCCTTTTTACCTGCAACCTACTCTGGGGGGAGCGGACGATTTACGAGGGTTCCGGCAGTTTCGTTATTACGACAATGACTCGCTGTTGATAAATGCCGAATATCGCTGGGAAGTGGCTCCCGTGTTGGACATGGCGGGTTTCGCCGATGCCGGGAAAGTCTTCCCCCGCCCTGGGGACATCAGCCTGACGCACCTCCAAACCGATGCCGGATTTGGATTGCGATTTAAGAGCCGTGGGGCCGTGGTATTCCGCATCGACACCGGCTTCAGTCGGGAAGGAGTCCAGATATGGTTCAAATTCAGCCCTCCATTCCCGGGGCTTCCATTCCCGGGTCTTTACCACGCTATGTTTTAGTCGTGGCACTGCTTCTGACCGAAGTCGGTGCCACAGGCGCGGACAAATACTATCCTGACGACCCGATCATGTCCTTCCCCAAGCCCGTGGCCGTTCAGCAGCTTCCGCCGCGCAAGACCGGAAGCTTGTACGATTTCATCAAGCAGTCCTTCAGCCCCCACCGCCGCCCGGAGTTGCCTGCACGCGGGGTGAACACTCTGGGAGATGTCCCGGACAGCGCGTGGTTCACGAACCGCCACGGGGCTCGCCGTATGTCTCGGCAAGAACTTCAGCAGGGCGCCGGTGTCGAAGCCCCGCCCGTGCCGCCCTTCACGGTCATCGGGGTCAAGACCGAGGGAATCACTCCTGGATTCCGGATGAACGATGCCAAGGGCAGACTCTACTTCGTCAAACCGGACCCGATCGGCAATCTTGAGATGGCCACCGCCGCGGATGTGATCGGATCTCGTTTCTTCTACGCCCTCGGGTACTACACACCGCAGAACTACCTGGTCTACCTGAAACGTTCCGATCTGAAAGTCAGCCCCGGCGCCACCGTTGACGGTTTGGGTGGTAGGAAACGGCCCATGTTCGTACGGGACCTCGACGACATCCTCCGCATTGTTCCACGCTGCAAAGACGGGATGTTCCGCCTGTTGGCCAGTCGGGCCGTCGAGGGGAAGCTGATTGGACCGTTCCGGTATGAAGGGACTCGTCCCGACGACCCCAATGACACGATCCCCCATCAAGACCGTCGCGATTTGCGCGGTCTCCATGTCTTCTGTGCTTGGTTGAACCACACCGATGCCAAGTCGCTTAATTCTCTCGACACGCTCGTGGAGGAGGATGGAGTCCGCTTTGTCCGCCATTACCTGATCGATTTCGGGGCCATCTTGGGAAGCGACAGCGACATGCCCAAGAATGCCAGATTTGGGAACGAATACATAATTCCCAAGGCCGGTCAGGCCTTGACACGGATAGTTGCCCTCGGGCTGGACGTCCGGCCGTGGGAGAGTGCCAACTACGGGAACCTGAAAGTCGTGGGACGATTCGAATCGCGAGTCTTCGATCCGGAGAGGTGGAAATCGAACTATCCGAATCCGGCGTTCTTGCGCCGCCTGCCGGACGACGAATACTGGGCAGCCAAGCAGGTTATGGCCTTTACGAATGAGGACATCCGCGCCATCGTGGAGACTGGAGATTACTCTGATCCGGGGGCCGCCGAGTACATCACCCGGACGCTGATCGAGCGCCGCGACAAAATCGGGAAGGTCTACTTTTCGAAGGTGCTGCCGCTGGATCGCTTTGCTGTCAAGGACGACCGCCTGGTTTTCGACGACCTGGCAGTGACCTACCACTTGCTGCCCGCGCGTGAGTACACCGTGCAGTGGTCGGAGTTCGACAACCACACGGAGAAGGAGACTCCGCTCGCAGGTCAAACCAGCTTCACGTTGCCCCAGCAGATTCAAACTGCTGTGGAGGGCGCGTACTTTGCCGCCGACATCCACGGCAATGACCAGCAAAAGATGGCAACGGTCTACTTGCGCAAGAGGGCCGCGCAAATGGAAGTCGTCGGCATTGACCACACCTGGTGAGGCGTGTTTCTCAAGCACCACGGCGACACCCGGAAGTTATCGCCAAACTGCTCGATGGGAGATTGACCCCGGGAGGGCCATGTCGCTCCGTCTGCTGAGATTACTCCTCTTTTGCGCGGCGGCTCTTCTCCTCGCGCTGGCTTGCCCGACGAGAGTCCGGGGCAACCAAGTCCAACCGGCGGACGAACAGGCTTCGGTTCCTTCCAAGTCTGAGGGCCACACACCTTCCCGGCCCGTCGAGACGGCGACGCAGCCGCAACCTACACTCAAGGAAGTGCCTAGCCGAATTATCCGCGATCAAGAGTTCCTATGGCTCCGTCCCTTTCGCATGAAGCGAAGCGACCTCCCCTGGCTGGGGTTTATGGTGGGAACCACCGCCGGCCTGATGGCGGTTGACCGGCGCGTCGGGCAAGGCCTCTCGGACTCTCCCCCCGGCCATGGTTACACCTTCAGCCGCTACGTCAGCCGGCTCGGAGGCCCCTGGACGGACCTCGGAATCGCCGGGGCCGTCTATCTAGCCGGCCGAGGTTGGGGAGAACAGCACACTGAAACCACAGGCTTGTTGGGTCTCGAGGCCGTCGGCGACAGTCTGGTGGTCGTCGAGCTTACGAAGATCGCCACGCAGCGCGCCCGGCCCACATTTGCGGGCGGGTATGTCCGCGATCACAATGCTGATGGGACATTCTTCGCCGGCGGGACCTCGTTCCCATCTGGTCATGCCGCCGCAGCCTTCGCCCTGGCCACCGTCGTTTCCCAGCGAAACGGGGGAAAACGTTGGGTCGCGCCCGTCGCTTACGGCCTTGCGAGCTTGGTTGCCACCTCTCGCATAACTGTGCGGACTCACTTCCCCTCCGACGTCTTTGTAGGAGCAGCACTCGGTTTGATGATCGGCCGGCACGTCGCTCATGGTGCGGAGCGGTCAAGACAAGAGAAACCACTCCAGGCTGCTGCCGACCGTTTCTACCGCCGGAGGGACCACGTTCACACTCGCCTGGGAATTCTGAGTTTGCACGCGCAAGTGCGAGGCCAGCCGTAGATAACCCTGCTGCGCCGGCTGTCGGTGGTTGGAGCGAACTGGAAGCCAGTCCAGGCAGCAAGTGCATGGTCGTCCTGACACCTGGGGAATACGGGGCAGCGATCTGTGTGGCTTCCCATCACGTTGGAGCACGTTGTTCTTCATCAAATGAAGGAATTGCGCACTCCTCAGCTTCCGTCCTGCATGGACTGTGAATTGCTCGACCTGCAATAGCAACTTGAGCCGGGAGATTTGCCATGATCCGTGCTCATTTCCGAGTCGAAGCAGAACACGTAGACCGAGGACGACGCTGCCACCAACCATAAGGCGTCCATCCTCGTGGAGATGAATCGCCATGAACCACTCACCTCGCTTGCCTAAAATGCTCGCTCCCTACCTTTTCGTGATGATGTTGGTCATCCAGACTCCCAAACTGCTGGGCACGGATTTGAAGCCGCAGACGCTCGCAACCTTCTCGCGCTACGTCGAGCTCACAGAAACTCGCATCAACACGGAATTGAAGCGGCCCGGCCAGTTCCTCTACGTGGATGGCCTCCCCGAGGTGCGGCGTAGGCAGGTTCTGAACTTGCTCCGTAACGGCGAGGTTTTCATCGAACGGCTGTCCACGCCGGACTCCTCCGGTAAGGAGATTGTTCCTCCCGAGGGAATGCTCCACCACTGGCTGGGCGCGGTGTTTATTCCGGGTGCAACCCTGGGGCAAACCTTGGAACTCGTGGAAGACTACGATCACCATCAGGACATCTACAAACCGGAAGTCGTGGGCTCGAAACTGTTCAGCCGGAATGGGGATGACTTCAAGATTTTTTACCGCCTCAGGAAGAAGAAAGTGATCACGGTGACACTCAACAGCATTCATGATGTGCACTACTTCCCTGTCGACTCCACACATTGTTACAGCCATTCCTACTCGACGCGGATCGCCGAAGTCGCAGACGCTGACACGCCCCAGGAGCACGAAAAACCTATTGGCCATGACGGCGGATTTCTCTGGCGGATCAACTCCTATTGGCGCTTCGAAGAGAAGGGTGGAGGCATGTACATCGAGTGTGAGTCCATCTCCCTAACGCGCGGCTTACCACCCATCATCGGGATATTTATCAAGAGGTTTGTTACGGAAATCCCCCGCGAGTCGCTGATGATGACCATGAGTTCGACGCGCTCGGCACTTCTCGGGCGAACGCAAGCGATGGGGCGGCAGTAGAAATTCGTGGGGCTTCGCCACACAGGTCGCAGTCGCGTCCGGCAGTTCAAACGTCATGGCTTCGTGTTTTTCGGGCCGCGACGATTTCCTTGGGGGTCAGTCTGAACATGAGTTAGGCTGAGAGGAGTCGATCCAAAGAACGTGACTGGTGGTTCACCCTTCTTCGTCGTGCTAGTCCGGCTGACGATTACGGCGGGCATTTACGGTGTCCTCCCTGAGCTGGAGCTACTGTTGTGGCTTCGGGCCGTGTCGGGCAGTCCTGGCAAAGTGCTCGTCGTTCAACCCGATGAATCAGTCTTCGACGCAGACACAGAACGCGTGCGCACATTCCGGGCAGATGAGTTCACTGTCTCCCCTGAGCGTGTGGCTGTCCTTGTCGAAATGCTTAGATCCCTCGGCCTCCCACGTCGCCATCCCAGAATCGAGGACTCAGGTGACCCGGAGATCGCCTGGTGGGCTGATGCTACACTGGAAGTCAACTTAAACGGGGACTCAGGGCGTCTCGAATTTGGTTTTGGTCCGGACGGTGTTCCAGGTCGGGACGCCGCAGCAATGACAGGGCTGTTCCGTACGCTGTTCGACTGCGCCAGCGTGCGGTCTGCCTGGTCGGGCTTTCTTACTCCCCGCTCTGAGGCGGGGGCCTGACAGGCACGATGCAAGAGGTCGCCCTAACAAGGCATTGCAGTAGATTAGCTTTTCTGCGCCCGCTCCTGAACTTCGTCTCATTGTTCGTCGCCGGTGGAGGCAGCCTCATGGAACCATGATGTATCGGTGCAATTATGGGTGAGTAAGATCGCTGCGCTAACGCCCCTGCTCGGAACTCTGCCACGAGCTTGGAAACGAAGAAGCTAATATCGGGTTTGCTGACTAAGAATCCCGTCCTTCCTTCCGATCATTGAATCCACTTCTCATCTCGATCGGTACTCCCGGATGCGTGTTTGATCGATGAGCAGGTGTAGGGTCGAGAGCGTAAACACCTTGCCATTCGTCGCCTGAAGCAGCCGCCGCATATCCTCGGGTAGATCAATCGGGAAAAGTTCAAGGAGGAGAGGGGGATCGCAGAAGTGCCGCCGGCCAATTCGAGCCCAATCACCGACTGCAAGACAATAGAGAATGGATGGTCGCGGACTCGGAAGTAATGGTCCAGCAGCCGCCGCCTGGCCGGCTGGTTGGCTCCCCCGTCAGTCCGTTCGGCTGTCCAGAAACGGCGTTCGAGGGAATAGCTCCTCGTTAGTCGCCAAGGAGCGGCCTATTCCGCCCCGTTTGGCCAGTAGCCCCTCGCGATCAGCAGAGGCCCTCCGGTTCAATTCCCATCTTGTCGTTGACGGCGCTTTGAAGCCTCTGTATGCAACCCAGGTATCTTTCAGTGGTCTGGATCGAAACGTGCCCGAGCAAGAATTGAATCTGATCCAGTTTGCCGCCCGCGAGATGGCAGAGCCGGGCGCATGTGCGCCTCAGGTCATGCGGGGCGAGCTTTTCTATCCCTGCCCGAGTTGCCGCTTCTTGAACAACCTCCCAGAGCACCTTCGCGGTCATTCCATCACCCCAGATCTTGCCGGCCTTGTTGATGGCCCGAAAGACCCGTCCCTCTGTGATTCCGCTGGCTTCCGGCCAGGCATCGACCGCCGTTTTGACCCACACCGGGACCGGCACCGTACGGATGTGGCCTCCCTTTCCGATCAAGTCCGCAATGACCCAGTGTTCCTCGCGGAGCTGAATCGAGTTCAGATTCAAGCTTAACAATTCGCCGCGACGGAGACCACATCCGACGAGCATCGCCAGCATAGCGTAATTCCTCTTGCCGCGGAGGTTATCACGGGCTGAACTCTGTAGTAGTCGCTTCCCCTGTTCAGCGGTAAGCCAGTTCCCGACACGGACACCGAGCCGCCGAACTCCTCTGACTCGGCGTATGCCCGCTGCCAACTCTGGGCTGAGGAGGCCCGAATCGGCGGCCTCGCACGCAACGCGACGGACTGCCGCGAGCCGAAGGTTGATTGTTGCTGGAGCATACTGCTTCTGCTCCAGATGGATTCGGTACCGCAGCACGACAGTGCGGTTGAAAGCCAAACGGGGCTCGGAGCAATACCACTGGACGAACTCGTCGATAGCGTGATCGTACGTGCGTTGGCCACTCTTAGATGTGAGGGTGTTGAGGACAGCCGATTTCGACTGCTCAAGATCAGGCAGCGCCAGAATCCGCTTTGGCGATCTTCTCTTCTTTCGAGATTTTGACATCGGCGACGGCCTCCTTTGCCGTCGCCGTTGAGAATGTAGCCAAATCTAGCCCCTGCGGCGTTACTCGCGATCAATCCCAGCGAGTGCTATGCCATCACAAATTTCCTCGAACGGGACTTTTCATTCCGAATCCGATCACGACGCAATCGATCACGGGAAAGTCATTGATGGAATAGGGACTTCGCAACAGTTATCCGAGCGGCAGCACGTTTCGGTATGCAGGTCACGCAACCAAGTAGATTCTCTTGGGGGTAGAGACGGCGTCGGCATGGACGGCCAGTCTGTACGAGTGGTCGGCGATGATCGGCCAGGAGGGGGCCGGTGGGGAGCGGATCAGGTGTCGGCGACGCACATGTACCTTAAAAGGTATTGACACTGTTCAACTTGACATTCCGGGCCTCCGAGACTAGTCTATGCTCGGATAGTCTCAGCTAACACAATCGCACGACGAACCGCTCGAGGCTGCTGCTGCGCATCGGACCGATGATGTGTTCGCCGTTGCGTGAGGCGGCCATGAAAGTGCAAGGTTCCTCTCCTCCTTCTCTCTCTTCATCTCAATTCGTTTCCTTGCGCTCACCAAGGAGGGCGCCAGGAGACTGGAATTTTATCGCTCAGTGCCACGGCTGCTGGCTTGCGTCTTCTGTGCAGCGGCGATGTACGTCACGGCCGACGCGCAGACTCCTGGCCAGAACATCAACATGGTCTCCGGCACTCAGTGGCCTCGTGCCAACCCCCCTTTGCAGCGGCGGAACGAGGCGGGGGCGGAGGGAAGAACTACAGAGAGGTCATGAGGATCTTCGAATTCTCGCTAAACGAAGGGCTGACAGAGCCAGTAATTGACACTGGAGGTTGTCATGAGAATTGGTATCGAAGTCGCGGGAGACAATCACCGCGCGCCATTTCTAAACGTGCCGGCAAACCTAGCACCGTCCGTCCGGGTCTCCGCGATCCGACGGAAGCACGCCCGGAGACGCGGTCTGACTCTCTGCGTGTACCTGGTATTTGCGGCGTCATTGGCATTTCCTCAGGAATTTTCCGCTCGTCGGAACATCAGTAATAACGCCGACTCGATGATTCCAGCAGTCGCCACCGATGCGGACCGGGGATATGTGTATGTTGTAACCCGCGGAGCGCCAGCGGTTGGCCCGGGCCCGGCGGGACTTTGGTTCATGCGATCGACCGATGGTGGCGCCACCTTCTCGACCCCGACGGATCTTGGCTTACCTTATGGATTCGAGCCTTCGGTGAAGGTCGACAGCGCTGGATCGATTTGGATCACCTGGTCAGAACAGACCGTAATTGGGGTCATGTGGTCTGATGATTACGGCTCAACGTTCACTAGGGTAGGATCACCTCCGTTAGAAGACGTTTCATGGGCAATTGCCAACCTTTATGTAGCACGCAGAAATCCGGACATCGCCGTCGACTCGCAGGGGATAGTCACTGTCGTGTGGCAAAGTGTGATTGGACCGGGCCTCCCCGGACAGCTCGCCAATATTGACATCTTCGTGAGCCGATCCTCTGATCATGGGACGACCTTTTCTTACCCAATCAACCTTTCCAACGACCCTGTCGACTCGACTGACCCGCGCGTCGCAACTGGCAGCGGCGGATCCATCCACATTGTTTGGGGAGATCCCAATTCGGGACCCGTTAAGTATGTTAGGTCGCTCGACGGCTCGACCTTCGATCCTCCTCGGGACATAATTGGAGCGGACAAGCTCTCGCGCCGCCCCAGGATCGCAATCAACGGAGCAGGCACAATCACCGTCGTGTCTGAGGGGACTTTTTTCGTTGGCTCGACAGATAACGGGAACTCATTTACACAGGCGCAGAGTATCGCTGGGCTGGGGAACCAGTATCCCGACGTGGCTATGGAGTCCAATGGAACCATCGATGTTGTTGCACAGGTTTACGGATTTAACGGCTCTCCATCACCGTTGACATTTGCTAGTTCTCCAGATGGTGGCGCTACGTTTAGGATACTCACGTTTGCAAACACCCAAGGGGACGTCCCTATGCCAGGCGGCGGGATCCAGGAGACCGGTCTGCCGCGAATCACCGTCGGATTAGGTATTCACATTGTGTGGTACGACTTTACAGGGACAAGTTTTGACACCTTTTACACAGTGGGCCCCACCGCGGGGCTGTTGAACCCGAACGGCGGCACAAACATATATCAATTCGCGGACAACCTGTTCAACTATAAGGTGACATACCCGGCGCTTGTTAGCCCTGGTAGTCCCGTATATCTGGCGGTATGGCCTATCCTAATTTCGCAGACTGACCTGAACACCCGCCTTGCGGGCCAGTTTTCTGGGGCAACACTCGTGCCATACGATGGAACCGGAGGCTTCGGAGTTCTCTTTCGGGCCACATGCCAGGATTCGTCTGGCAATCCTGTCGGATGCCCCCAGACCACAGCCCCGTACGACGTCTACACCAGTTGGAATTCTCCTTCGGGTCAGACCATCAGGAGCCCGGCATTCCTGATGGCTGAGATCGCTCCTGTCGGCCAGCAGAATTGGACAAACATCTTCACCGCGTATTCGCAAACGAGAATCGACCCCACGAGTGGAGGCCGCACCTGTTGCTCCTTTTCTGACTTCGTGTTCGTCGATGGAGTAACCGGCACGCCTCCGACCATCGCCATCACCACGCCTCAGAATGGCGCGGTTTACGTCCTTAACCAGAATGTCTTGGCTGATTACTCCTGTGGCGGTTCCTCCGTAGTCTCTTGCCTTGGCAACGTTCCCACAGGCAGCGCTATCGATACCTCGTCCGTGGGCGACAAGACCTTTGAGGTCAATGCAGTGGTCTCTGATGGTCCAGGCGCCGATAAGAAGGTGACTTACCATGTGGTGGAATTCCGCACTTGCCTGCTTTACGACCCAAGCAGACCGGTGAAGAGCGGATGGCCTCTCTTAATCATACTGGAACTCTGCGACGCCAATGGCAAGGATGTCTCGTCATCGCAAATCAAATTGAAAGCTGTAAGCATTGTGCCTGCCGGCACGAATGCGCAAGGCGCAACGCAGCCTTCGGGCTTCGCCAGCTCGTGCAAGAACTTCCTATTCATCCCATGGCCGCGTTCCAAGGGATGGTACATCTACGCCTTGAACACCAAGGGGCTCCAAGCTGGCAGGTACTTGTTAAATTTCACCGTCTCAGCGGATACGGGGTCCTATTCTGTACCTTTCCAAATAAAGTGAGCGGGGTTGGCAGCGGGGGCCCCGGGTGAGCGCCGGGTCCCCCGCACGAGTGGTTCTCCTTCGATCGGGGCAGCTGGCAGGATTCGCGCTCAGCGTCTCTGGGGATACCCAAGGCTGAGGGGGCTCGCCCGATCAGCTCCTGCCGCCCTGTAGCCAGCGCTTACATTCCGTATAGATAGAGTTGAGGTCGGCGCGCTGCAAGACGTTATTGACTCCGGCCTCATTGCGAATATCTTCCAGCAGGCGAAGCGCCTCGCGATAATGACCCGCCGCTTCCGCACCCTTGCCCGTCAGTCGGAGGATCGTTGCCAGGAGGTAATGACCCTTGGCACTTAGTGTTCGGAGTCCTAATCTTTCGGTCTTTGCCACGGCCCGTTCCAACTCCTGCCGGGCGCGGGAATAATCTCTAGTGTTCACCAAGGCCTCGGCCAGGTAGATGGAGCATTCTGCGGAGAGGTACTGCAGCCCCAGGGTGTCTGCTTCCTGGGCCAGCCCCTTCAAGGTGCTGATGGCCGCCTGGGAGCGCCTTTCCTTGACGGCTGCTTTCGCAAGGTCGAATTCAGAGATCAATGCCTTGCCACGATCGGCGGAGTGCGAAGCCACTTTCATCGCCTGTTCGTAAAGACTCCGTGCGGATCTGAAGTTGCCTCGGTAGAAGAGGCTGTCGCCTTGATAATCCAGAATCTGGGCCACGAAGGCATCGTTTTTAAGCTCGCGGGCCAGGCTCATGGCTTCATCAAAACTCTTTTGAGATTCCTCCCCGCGCCCTGCCTGAGCCAGCGCGTCGCCGTAGCCGCTCAGGATCTCGATCATCCAGAAGCTCCGATCGCCCAGCTCTCGAAAGGTGTTGAGAGCTTCTTGTTTGGCATTGACGGCCGCGCCATAACGCCCCTGGTAGGCGAAGAGGGTTCCCATACTGGCCGACTCGATGGCCGCACCTCGCTTGTCGCCCGCGCTTCGGTAGAGTTCCAGGGCCCGGAGGTAATAGCCCAGCGCCTGGTTGTATTGCCCCATGTTTGTGAGCGTCTCCGCCAGGTTATGCACGGTCTCGGCAATTTCGTTCGGGAACTTGCTCTTCTCGCGCAACTGAAGAGCCTGCTGAAAATAGGTGACAGCGTCCTCGTACTGCCCTTTGAAGAAATAACTGCTCCCGATTTGGTTCAGGCATAGCGCCTGATTGCGTTCGTTCCCCAATTCGCGCTGTAGCAGCAGCGATTCCTTGAGTAATTTCAGCGCCTGGTCGTGCTGGCCGCGATCTTGGTAGAAGCCGCCCAAATCACTTAGGATGTCGGCTGTGCCTTTCCTGTCTCCAATCTCCCGCCGCAGTTGCAGTGCTTCCTCGTAGCTCTTCAAGGCCTGATCCGGCTTGCCAAGGCGCTCCTGGATTTGGGCGATCATGTTCAGGCTGGCAGCCATGCCCCGCTTGTCGCCGAGGCGACGCTTGATTGCCAGCGACTCCTGGTAATTGCGTAGAGCTTCATCCTGCCTGTTTAGCAGCCGGTAAGCGATGCCGATCGCTTGGAGAACTGTGGCTTTCTCCTCTTCGTTTTCGAGCTGGATGGCCAGCGTGAGGGTGCGATTCAGGTATTCGAGGCCGCCCTGCGGATTCCCGCTCTTGATTTCCACGCGGCCCATCCCCAGGAGGGCTTCGACGTGCTTTGGGTCGGCCTTCAGAACTTGCGCGTAGTGCTCCCGCGCCTTGTCGAACGCGCTGGTATCTTCATAGAGCCCCGCCAGAATGAACTGGACCTGGGTGTCGTCCGGCGAGACCTTGGCCATGTTCTCATAAGCCTCGATGGCCTTCGCGTAATCCATCCTAACCTGCGCGTAACCGGCGAGGATACGGTTTTTCTCCTGCGGCGGAAGCTTGTCGCTGAGGTCCACGGCCTTGCGGGACGCTCGCTCGGCTTCGTTGTCATATCCCAGGTTGGCATAAGTCTGGCCCAGCTTGGCATAAGCTAGTGCGAACTCCGGATCCTCCTTGGTGGCAGCCTCGAACCGCTTTTGTGCCTCCAGGTTTTTCCCCTGACGCAAGAGCTGAAGCCCCTCGTTGTAGTCACGCAGCGCCGGGAGCGACTTCGAGGTAGGTTTGAACGCTTGCGCCTGGAGTTCTTTCATCTCCGACGAGGATAGGGCCAGGTTTTCCCGGATGGCTTGCGCCAGACGATCCACCGCTTCTGGCAGCGCGCCCTGGTTGGGCGCCTCCGCCTTCAATGTCGTAGTACGGTCCTGTTTCAGGTCGCGCAAGGTGGCATCAATGCGAATCTGTTCCCCCAGCTTCGCGTATTGTCCCCAGACCACTGTCTGCGCGCTGCTAAACTCCGCCACGCGCCGCAAGGTGTCCGGATCCAGATTGGAATCCGCCGCGATGCGCAGATCGTGCAAAATTTGGTGCAGCCGGTCGGAAGAAACCGTCCGTAGATAAGATGACTGTCCCACGTCCGTACTCAACCATTCGGCCAGGCTCGATCCGAGCCAGTCCAGCGACGGGTCGCCGGAAGCGTTCCGGAATGGGAGAACGGCCAATGAGATTGCAGGTCCCGAGGGCTTCGGCTTGACCGCCGGTCCGAAGATTTTTCCCCGGAACACAAGCCCGACAGTCAGGAGCAGAAGCAGGGCCAGCCCTGGCGCGATCCATTTCGTCGGGAGCTCCTCCACCATCCGGAACCGCAGCATGTGAAGCGTGGCGACGCCCCTGCGTGGGCGGTGCCGAGCCTCGAGGTCTTGCACAATTTCCTGCGCGCTCGCATAGCGACGCTGCGGGTCAATCTCCAGGCACCGGACCACGATGTCATTCACGAACTTCGGTATCGCAGGATCCAGCTTGTCGGGCGGGACGGCTCGCTCCTGGGTGCGCTTCAACAGGGCAGCGACGGAGGTTTTGGCCTGATACGGCGATCTGCCGGTAAGCAACTCGTAGAGAATAACACCGAGTGAAAACAGGTCAGATCTTGAATCGATTTCCTCGCCCTTGGCTTGCTCTGGTGACATGTATTCCGGGGTACCCACCAAGTCGCCCGTTTGCGTCAGACCGGGCAGTTCCCTTGAGCGCGCGATTCCAAAATCCATGACCGCAACCCGACCGTGCTTGTCTACCATGATGTTCTGGGGCTTGAGGTCACGGTGGATCACACCTTCCGCGTGCGCGGCATCCAGGGCGCGGCAAACTTGCTCGATGATCTCTGCAGCTTCTTCTGGCTGGAACTTCCCTCGCTCGTCACGAATACTCTTCAGATCCCGGCCGTCGATGTACTCCATGGAAATGAACTTCGCCCCCTCGGCCTCTCCCAGGTCAAAGATGCGAATCACATTCTTGTGTGTGACCTGCCGCGCCAGGATCAATTCCTGCTTGAATCGCCGCAAGACGTCTGGATGCCCCGCGAGTTCAGGGCGAATCACTTTCAGCGCAACCAGCCGGTCGACCTCGCGATCTCGAGCCTTGTAAACCGCTCCCATGCCACCTTGCCCGAGCAGTTCTAAAATCTCATATCGCCCCCCCAAAACATGCCCTGGTTGCAGCGCCTGGGAGGAACCAGAGAGGGTCGTCCCGCCCTCAGCGGGTGTGCGGACGGACCAACCTTCCGCCACTCCGCTGGTCGCTGTCATGCCCTCAAAGTCAAGGGGGGCATTACACTTTTCGCATCGAGTTGCTCCGGTAGGATTGATGTGTCGACACTGAGGGCATTCCATGGATCAGTGCCTTCTCAATAGTTGACTGTTAGCTTCCACTCTACGGGTTTCGGCCTGCCAAAATCAAGGACTAGAAGCCATTTCAAAACCCCATGGAAGCTGTTGATTTGCTTAACCAATCCAGCGTGATCCGGAGCGCGGTCTGTCCCCAGAGCCTAAGCCCTTTATTTTCAATACGGCCCTACTGCCTAGTTCTCCCAAGCCGCGAATCACTATGGCAACGGCCTTCGTTTCAATGAGCTACGGAGGGTTTTGAAATGGCTTCTAGTGCTTTTTGATCTCAACTGTCCTTGCCCCCGGGACTAGTACAAGGCTCCGTCCTTCTGGAAGGTATAGAAGTGTGCGCTTTCAGCACCTCTGAGACTTGTGTAGCCTTTTTCCAAGCCACACTTCAGTCCCCAGCTCACTCCGAGTTAGATTTGGCGCCTGGCCCAGATTGTGCCTGGGAAATGCCCTTCCCGGAAAATAGGGCGACTGCGCTTAGAAAGCGGACCTCTCTCCTACCGGCATGGCATCAATAACGAGTAGTCGCTAGCCTTGATCGGGAATGCCTCGGCCCGAACGAGTGGCATCTGGAACCGGCAGGATGCTGGCGGGCCGAGGCGTTTTCGATAAGGAGACTCATGCTTATCCGGTTGTTTCAGCAAGCCCCAATTAGTAGTATATGGGCATGCCGCGCCCAGCGTTTCCGAAAACCTTGCGCGAGTTTCAGTCGATGTTCGCTACCGAAGAGGCTTGCCAGAAGTA
>Ga0208321_1000554_pt1 | contig 21017 bp, 18 predicted proteins | sample June2015DPH_4_15_FD_184692 | JGI IMG/M metagenome (GOLD analysis project Ga0208321, IMG submission 184692) | Peatland microbial communities from SPRUCE experiment site at the Marcell Experimental Forest, Minnesota, USA - June2015DPH_4_150... | ecosystem: Environmental > Terrestrial > Soil >... | reverse complement strand
AAAGAACGATTCGAACTCCACGAGGCATACATTGAGCTGGTACGCCAGGAAGCAGCAGGAACCTCCTCAGTCGAATGGATTCAGAGGTTCAGAGATGAGTCACAGAAACGCCTCTTCCGACCCGCGACCAAGGAGAACCCTGAACAATCAAACGCACAGGCAGAAGTGTCTGATCAAGGCGAAGGCATTCCGGTAGCGATGAGAGAATGGCTCGATGCTCTCGGTCAAATTCGGGAAGAGACAGAAGAGAAGCTCGGGCGCACTCGAGAGAGACTCCAAGCGAAAGAGACCGCGCTCCACGACATGGACACACGGACAGAAAGTGAACTTTCGCGCCTCATCGATGCGAGAGTTGACACTCAAGTTCTTGGTTTCAAGAGGAAGTTGCTGAGTGAGCAGCTGGCGGACTTGGAAGCCCAGCGAAGAATGCTTGAGGAGGAGATTGCGCCGCTTCGCACGAATGCCGAGCAGATGGGGCCACGATTCGCGAATCCCAGAAAGCTTTCGGACATCATACTGGACATCGGCGCAGTCGAGGAACAACTGCGGCCTCTTGCTCATCTCTCCGAGGACGTGGAGAAGATGTACAGCTCGTATGCCAGCATGTACGAGGACCTGCGCGGGAAGGCCGAGCAGCTGGCTCGAAACAGAGATGAGGTCATCGCGGAGGTAGAGAAGCGGCTTGAACGGTGGAGAGACGTGGTCTCCACCTTCCTTCAGTCCCTTGAGACTCACTACAACGAAATTCTCCTGGAAGTGGGAGCGACCGGTGAGCTCAAGCTCAATGTCGGGAAGAACGTAGAACAGGCTGGACTTGACATCCTAGTAGGATTCAAAGGCGCACCGCCTACGCGCCTTGACTCACTCACCCAGAGCGGAGGCGAAAGAAGCATCGCGCTAATGGCCTTCCTGCTTGCGTTGCAGCAACACATCGCCTCCCCGTTCAGGGCGATCGATGAGTTCGACGTGCACTTGGACCCCAAGAATAGAGAAGTCATCTCCAAACTCATCGTTGCGAGCGCGAGAGAACTCGGAGAAACGCAATACATAGCAATTACGCCAGGACAAGTCACAGTGCCGGATACCGACGTGCATGTTGTCGTAGTTCAGAACATAGAGGGAAGCTCTGTCATATCACAGGTGAAGTAGTTGACGACTCCCGACAAGAAGCCAGAACGCGTCAGATTGACGTCTGGAAGAAAGGAGCTTCGCGAACTCATCCAAACATGCGGATCCATCAGAGAACACAAGTTCAACCCCTTCTTCTTGGATGTAGGTCTAGCAGTCGAAACGCTACGCAAGTATTTCCCCCATTGGGACTTGCTTGATGACCACTGTCTTGACGCCGAGACTATCCGGGACCTAGCGGAAGTCTTGGGCCTCCAGAAGAGTCAGCTCCGATATCAGTCGAGCGCACTCTACACGAATCCTGAGATGTTGGAGAGGAAGTTCCGCTCGCTATCCATCAAGCGACTCGGTGAGATCTTCGTCAAGTCTTGGCATCCGATAGTAGAGAGGGAGCAATTGACAGTGGATGCAGTCCGAGAAGGGCTCGCTTACTGGGATGAGCTACTCTCGTATGAGGAAAGAAGAAAGAGGCTAGCGCTACGAAGGCCAGCCCAGCCCATGGCAACTGACTTGGACTCGCTTGTCAAGTCGGGCATCATGACCCGTGAAGAGTTCGCGAGGAACCTCCGCGGATTATGGGAGGAACTCCGTGAAAAGACCGGCGATGAGCGCTCCATCGAGTATTGGTCGTTCGTTCGACGGGGTTCATACCAAGAAACCGTTCAGCGAGCATACTACGTAAGCTTCCTGCTCACCTACGGATACGCGAAGATGCTGCGGGACGCCAGCGAATTGAAACTAATGTCACTGGCGACACCGACCGAGAAGACTGCTGCCGGGCTAGTTAGCTTCCCGATTGCGATAACCAAAGACGACCACTCAACTATTACGGCGAACCCGTTCTGAAAGTGGAGATGGCGATTCATGCAAGAAGCTGCCGATGAGAAGCGCTTCTACAGTGAGAAGCTGAAGCATGCGATTCACCTTCTGCTTTTCAAACGAGGTAAGATGCCAGGCGCGAAGGAGTGGGAACTGAAGGCCAGCCTCGGGAAAAACTACAAGGAAGTCCTCAAACAAGTTGATGCGCTTCTATCCGAACTTGACCTTGAAGTCAAACGAGTAGAACCTGACCAATCGCAAGCAAGACAACTCGGGGAAGGCCAGCTCGGTGACAACACCGAGGACGCGCGATACTTGGTCACGCTACGAGGAACGCTTACACCCAAGGAGGCACGGCTATCCGGGTGGCGAATCGACAATCTGGCAGCCCTGACGGTCGCAATAGCGTATGTAGTGACCAAACAGGGTAAAGCTCCACGTGAGGAGGTGGAGAAACTCATTGCCGACAAGATCGGCAGATGGAAGACGCTCACGCTCATGGATGCTTTCGTTCGAAACGGGTACCTGAAAGAAGATGAGACAGGATCCTTGTCGCTCGGGTGGCGTACAAAGTCTGAAGTGAACCTTAGGGACCTAATGACCCTCCTCGCAGAGACTGGGAGCTAAGGTTTCGTTTCGGCCTCAAGCGATTTCTTGAGCTCGCCTACAAACATATTGGCATACTTCTTGGTCTTTATCAGTCGACCGTACTCGTGCTTGCGTATGCTTTCGGAGGTCTTCTTCAGCTCGTCCTGCTGCGCGTAGTGGTCATGAACTTTGCTACGACTCAGTACCGTCAGAACTTTTCCCACGTAGAAGCCGTCGAGGTTCTGACCCTTGCACATAGGGCACTTGCAAGTGAGCTTCTTGCCGTGTAGTCCCATCCATTCCTTTCGCTTGAAGACTCCCCAACCTGACTTGTCGAAGACATTGATTTTGTCCTTTATGAGAGGAACTGGCGGTGGAGGCACGACCCACCTTGAATAACTGTCCACCCCAAAGTACGGCATGAGCATGCCCTGAGAGCTCGGCAACATATGTCGCGCAAACCTGATCTTCGGAGGAACCTGAAAAGCATGAATCCACATGCCCGGATTCTTCTTCTTGATCTTCTCAACAGCTCTGAGCGTGTAGTAGTGGAAGCCCCCCCTCATGTCAACCCCTAGGAGATGAGACTTGTCTTTCACAGCTGGTGCGGAGAAAAGCTCGAACTCTCGCTGGGTTTCCGATGCCTGTATCACTGGCATTATTGGCTTGTCGACGCCTTTCTGATCCATCCATCTCTCCGCGAACTTCAGTAGTGAAGCGAAGTCTTCAGGGCTCATCCCAGACGCCTGCTGGACCGTCACGACATCCATGTCCGCGAAGTATTGCAGATCAAGCAAGGTCCTCAGATCCTCCGCCTCGGCGTAGGACGCTTCACCTTTGAAGATCAGAAACACCAGTCTAGCGACATCCTCGAATCCCCCTGCCTCCCGCGACAGTCTGCGCGCAAAATCTCGAAGAGACGCATCCTCCTTGAGGACCTTCTTGAGCGAGTCTGGATACATGAGTTTGGCAGAGACAACCACCTCTCCTGGAAGAGAATCCTTCGATCCGACCATTCGCGTCGCGTTCAGCTCAGCGGTCGTCGCAAACTTGTTTGGCAGTGCCGCTGAGACCTTGCCTATACGCAGAATCCCGGCATTCGCTGAAGTAGCTTCGTCGCTGGCTCGATCCTGAATGAACACTTCGACCATCGATATTCACCACGCGACTTCCACCGTGTGTTTGCGAGCATGGGATTTAAGTCGACTCCTCAGGGCCAAATCCACCCACGACTGATCGGTAGTGTTGTACCTGATAATGACTGACTCTCCAGAACTATCACCGCGTTTTCCGACACGGATCGATTCTGCCACAAGAAAGTGCGAGATCTGTTCAGCTTCTGATCGCGATAGTTCAGATAAAGACAGTCACTTGACTCTCTGCAACCACTCCAGCATCTTATCTAATGGTCTTTCTAGAAGTCTCTGAGCGATAGAAAGGCTTTGAAACCCTTATCTATGTGCCCTGCAGAGCTACGGGCAAAACCTCTCGGCGCTTCAAATGGTGGAATCGATGAGTGAAGGAACAGAGCTTCCGCCTCAAGTTCAGGAAGAACTAGTTAGGCTACAGCAGTTGCAACAGACGCTTCAGGCTGTCGTGTCCCAGAAGCAGCAACTGGAGATGGATATGACGGAAGCAGATAGAGCCGTGTCTGAGCTCGAGAAAATCGTGGGCGAGACCCCTGTATACAAGAGTGTCGGGAGCATCCTAGTCAAAGCAGACAGGCAGACACTCCTGTCAGAACTGAACGAGAGAAAGGAACTCCTCAACACCCGGGTCACCGTACTCGGAAGGCAGGAAGAACGGACACGCGAGAGGATCAAAGACATTCAGCAGAAATTACAAGAGAAGTTGCGAACCCCCAGAACACCAGAATAACCTCACGAGTAAACGTTGGTACCTATTTTCGAGCGGATCAAGAGTGGAGATTGAACTTCGCCGGGTCCCCACTGACGAAGAGGTAGAACTGATCTGCACCGCAGCGGAGGAGGCTGCTCGGGAACTCATACTATCGAAGATATCCCTCAAGAAACTCGATGATTTGGATCTCTCAGTCGAGGGCGTCGGCGACAAGCCGCTATCGGTCACTGTTCAGATTGCCGTACAGAGCGAGCTCGAGAACCCAGAACTCGACACTATCATCGACGAGGCTACAAACGCAGCATTCGCCGCCGCAGAGGCAAAGGTTCGGGAGCTGAAACTGTGCGAAACATCGAACGAATAGCAAGGACTGCTAGGCTCTCAAGAAAAGCCCTGATCATTGGCCACCAGAACGCCGACCCAGACGCCGTGTGCTCAGCATTCCTCTTGTCGCGACTCCTCAAGCACATGAATAGACGACTCAGGGTCACTGTCGTTTCTCCAGATGGCGTCAGCAAAGTGTCTGCCCGCGTGCTGGAACATATGCACTTTGAAGTCGTGGAAAAGGCGGAGCCAAGCGAGTTTGACGCCATATTCACGGTTGACACAAACACACTCCAACAGCTAGGCAGCCTTCAGCACCCTGTTGAGAGCTCTGGCAAGACTCTGATCATGATTGATCATCACGCAATTCATCCAGAGACACGTGCTCGCGCTGACCTTCTCATATCGGATGACAAGGCGACTTCCGCATGCGAGGTAGTGCTGAAACTCTACGACGCGACGAAACTGCGAATGGCAAAAAAGGACGCCCTCGCCGCCTTTCTTGGTCTTGCATACGAAACAGGCCACTTTACGATTGCCACAACGCGCTCACTGAAGCTGGCCTCCAAGCTTCTTGACCTCGGCGTCGACGGCACAGAAGCGCTCAAGATGATACGAGTTCCTATGGACAATTCAGAGCGGATTGCTCGACTGAAATCTGCTCGCCGCATGAATTGGGACAGTATCGACGGATGGCTCGTTGCGTCAACTGTAGTAGGCTCATATCACGCATCAGTCGCAAGGTCACTGATCAGTCTAGGAGCACACTTAGCAATTGTTGGCGGAGAAAAAAAAGATAGATTAACACTCAGTTTCCGTTCCACTGGGGAGTTCTTTGCTGGTACAAATTTCCACTTAGGCCGCGACCTAGCCACAATTCTAGGTGAAAAGATGAACGGGGCGGGCGGAGGCCACTCCACGGCTGCGGGAGCAACAGTTCAAGGAAACCTAGATGAAACAATCACGAGATCTCTTGAGCTTTTCAAAGAATATCTTGAGAAACGCAAGTCAATGCCTCAATGAAAGGCTATATGGATCAGCCAAGATATGGCGCGCGGCTCGAAAGTGATAGCTGCTCAGAGCTCCTAGGTCGACTTGGGATGACGTGAGGCTGGAAGGATTTGTCAATTGTTCAGGCGAATCATCTGAGCTTCACATACACAGGCGCCTCCAAACCGTCGATCGAAGATCTCTCAATCGGAGTCTCGCCTGGCGAGTTCGTTGTCCTGACAGGGCCGAGCGGATGTGGGAAGACAACAATCTGCAGATGCCTCAACGGACTTATCCCCAACTTCTACTCGGGTGATTTTACTGGTGACCTGATCGTTGATGGCTTGAGTGTGAAAGATCACACAACCGCGGAATTGGCACCTCATGTCGGCATGGTTTTTCAGAATCCCGAAAACCAGCTCTTCTCGCTGAGCGTCGAGAGAGATGTTGCTTTCGGACCGGAGAATCTAGGACTAAGTAGGGAAGAAACTAGGAAACGGGTGGATTGGGCTCTGGATGTTACGGGGATCAGCCATCTCAAGGACAAGCCCCCGTACGAGCTCTCTGGCGGCCAACAGCAACGAGCAGCGATAGCAGGCGTTTTGGCCATGCAACCTAAAGTGATAGTTCTAGACGAGCCTACGTCCTTCCTCGACCCGAAGTCAGCATTAGAAATCCTAGAAGTCATCTCTAACCTAAACAAGAAGCTCGGGATCACAATCATCCTAGTTGAACACAGGCTCGACATCGTATCGAAGCATGCGAACCGAGTCATTGTGATGGACAACGGACGGATTGTCCTCGACGGAACGCCCAAAGATGTCTACGGCGAGCACGCTCGGCTGATTGGGATAGGACTCCCACGGGTTACGGCACTGTTCAATCTCCTGCAGAAAGACGGCGTCCAATTCACCCAAACCCCTACAACGGTCGACGAAGCAGTCGACGTGCTTAGGAAGATGCTGAGCCGATGATTGAAACCGAGGGTCTCAAGTTCGCTTACCCCGGATCCCAAGAGGTCCTCCGTGGTATCGACATCAAGATCAACGATGGCGAATTCGTCGCAATCATGGGGGAAAACGGCGCAGGCAAGACTACCCTGGTGAAGACTTTCAACGGCCTCCTCAGGCCGACTGCGGGAAGAGTGAAAGTGGATGGCGTTGACACGCATGATTCCAGTGTTGCGAGACTCTCGAAGGATGTAGGACTTGTTTTCCAGAACCCAGACCACCAGCTCTTCTCTGAGACCGTTTGGGAGGAGCTCGCGTTCTCCCTCAGAAACTTTGGCTACAAGGAAGATACGATCGACAGACGAGTCGCCTCAATTCTCGAGACGCTAGATCTAACCCGCTATACGCAGTCCTCGCCTTTTGTTCTGAGCGGGGGAGAAAGGAAGAGGGTGGCTCTTGCGGCTGTGCTGGTGTGGAATCCAAAACACATAATCCTCGACGAACCGACCATAGGCCAAGACTATCAACAGAAAGACCGCTTGAGGAACTTCATAATCCAGCTAAACGCTCAAGGAAAGACAGTCATAGTCATCACTCACGACGTTGAGTTTGTCGCAGAGTGTAAGCCTCGAATCATCTTACTATCCAGAGGATTGGTTATAGGAGATCGTCCTGCGGAAGATATTCTGACCGATGGGGCACTGCTTGACAGAGCATCGCTGACAAGGCCGCAGATTGGAGCGCTCATGCATCAACTCAAGGACTGCGGATTGCCTGAACGCACAATCGACGTCTACGCTGCCGAGCAAGCGATTCTACACGCACTCGGGAGGAAAGAGTAGTTGTCCCTGAAAGTCTTCGACGGCTTCAAGTTCGCTAAGCTTCCGACGCCAATTCACAGAATGGATCCCCGTGCAAAGTTCATCATGACCATGGGCATATTTGCGGCTGCGCTCATGTTCTCAAACATCTATGCGCTCATCAGCATATTTCTCGTACAACTACCGATTGTCTACGTCTCGAAATCGTGGAGAAAATGGGCTGGATCGATGAGGGCTGGTATTCTCCTCGCCGTTCTGATATTCACCATGAACTTCGTCTTTGGATCAACATTTGTGTTTTCAGCCGCGATGACCCTGCGTTTCGTCACATTAATGTCCACTTTCTCTCTATTCTTCATGACCACTTCGCCTGATGATCTAGGTCTGGCTCTGGAACAGACCCACGTTCCGTACACCCTATCGTTCACGTTCACGACATCGGTGCGACTGGTTCCCACGATGGCGCTTGACGCCCAGACTGTGATCGATGCGCAACGATCTAGAGGCCTTGAGCTCGACAGAGGCAACTTCATGAAACGGATACGTAATTACATACCAATTCTGATTCCCCTGATCGTCTCGGCCATCAGGAGAAGCATCGAGTTGGCAGAAGCCCTTGAGTCGAGGGGATTCGGCGCGAGCCCGAACCGTCAGCCACTCATTGTGCTTCGAATGAAAGCCACCGACTACGTTGTCATCGTATCAACAATACTGATGCTTGCGCTCGCGGTATACGTGTACTTCTACGTCCCGCTTCCGATACTGGACATTCCCATCAAGATGCCTAAGATATTCCCGTGGTTCTAGCTTCGCAGTTAGCTCAACTGAGTGCCATAGGTGCGCCACAGGACCACATCCGGGAGGCGCGTGATGGCAAGAGTAAAGAGGGTTCAGCGCCTTCAAAGGTATGATCGGTGTCAATTTGCGGCTGGCTGGGTATGAACGTGCCACGCGCGATCTCATAGATAGCGTTCGAGAATCCCTAGCGCGAGTCGATCTGGACCAAGTCGAGAAGATGGTGGCGGAGATGCTCGTCTCCACCGATCGACGAATCCTTGTTGTAGGAGCCGGAAGATCGGGCCTCATTGGCCGAGCCTTCGCGATGCGACTTATGCATCTAGGCTTCCAAGTGTACGTAATGGGAGAGACGATCACACCGTCGATTGGAAGAGGAGATCTGATCATAGCTCTGTCAGGATCAGGCACAACTAAGATAGTCGTGACAGCCGTAGAAATCGGCAAGACTGTCGGTGCGAAGATCATCGCAATAACCTCCTACGTCGATTCTGACCTTGGGAAGCTGGCGGATGATGTTGTGCTCGTCAAAGGCCGCACAAGAGTGGCAGATGAGAAGGACTACTTCCTGCGTCAGCTCATGGGAGAACACGAACTTATGGCTCCACTTGGCACAGTGTTTGAGATCAGCCTCATGACATTCTTGGATGGTGTTGTTGTCGAATTGATGCGCCGCCTCGGCCTAACAGAAACCGAGCTGAAGAAAAGACACGCAACCATCGAATAACTCATAGTGCATAAGACCGTGAGCCCTCAGCCGGACTCTTTGGGGACATGATGCCCCGTTCGATCGCAACGATCGTATTGTGAAAGGCTTTATGCAGACCAAGCAGAGGTCTTGCGCACCGATCAGTCATGTCTCTTCTGGTTCGAGATTGCTCGTGGATCGTGACTCAAGACAGCGCGAGGAGTGTTCTCAGGAATGCTTCGGTCTATGTCGAGAACGGGAAGATCGCCGAGATAGGCAGCAGAACTCCACATGATGCTGATCGGGTCCTTGATGGCCATGGAATGATCTTGCTGCCTGGCTTGGTAAACGCGCACACGCATGTCCCGATGGTGATCTTCAGAGGATACGCAGACGACATGCTGCTCCAAGAGTGGCTTAGCAACAAGATCTGGAAACTCGAACCAAACATGACGGAAGATACATGCTACTGGGGAACGATGCTTGGCTGCCTCGAGATGATCGCCTCGGGAACCACAACCTTCAACGACATGTACTTTTTCGTTGAGAGCGAGGCGAAGGCCATACGTGACACGGGCATTCGAGCAGTTCTGTCCTCCGTGATCATAGACCTCACGCCTGACCCGAAACTCCACAGGGAGAACGCCAGCAAGGTGCTAGACTTTCTCAAGGAAATCAGTAATCCTCTTGTCACGCCGGCCATTGCTCCGCATTCAGTCTATTCCTGCTCAGAAGAGACACTTCAATGGGCGAAAGCACGAGCTGATAAGGAGCACGTGCTGGTCCACACACACATAGCCGAGACAAGAAAGGAACAGGGGGATATCGAGAACAGACTAGGACTGAAGGTTGTCGAGTATCTAGATCGGATTCAGTTCCTTGGGGCAAATGTTGTAGGCGCCCATTGTGGATGGGTCAGCATAAAAGAGGTCAAGCTTCTCGGCGAATCTGGCACTAAGGTTGCGCACTGCCCCGTGTCCAACATGAAGCTCGCGGTTGGCGGCGCGGCACCACTTCCCGAAATGTTCGAGAGCCATGTGTGCGTGGGGCTTGGCACTGATGGTGCAGCAAGTAACAATACGTTAGATATGTTTGAGACGATGAAGTTCTGTGCACTCTTGCACAAACATACACGTTGGGATCCTACTCTACTTCCTGCTCAGATGACACTCGACCTAGCCACTAGAGAGGGGGCGAGAGTGCTGGGCATGGAAGGGACGATAGGAAGCATAGAGGTCGGCAAATCTGCCGACATGATTCTCGTGGACACTAGCGCTCCTAACATGATGCCGATTCACGGAAAAGACACGGTCATCTCCGACCTCGTCTATTCTGCGAACGGTGCCAACGTCGATACTACCATTGTCAACGGCAAGGTCCTCATGGAGAAACGCAGGTTCACAATACTCGACCCGAAAACGATCGCAGAGAATGTCGATCGAGTAACACAAGATCTGCTAGCTCGTTCACAGCAGGTCTAGGCATCCTTGTCGTACAAGCTCGCTCTAACAATATCTAGGGAGCCTGAATCTCCCTTCCAGACAGGACGCGCCTCAGCAATACGGATTCTCTTGGTGAACATAGGTGCATTGAGTACGTAGGTCTCTGCCTCCCCTCCCTCGAAGACCAGGCTAATCCCGTATCTTCTCCTGATACTCTTCAGTTCGTCTATGGCTTTGCTGTCAATCACGCGTCCAAGCCAGTCTGGGCCAAGTCCCATTGCCATGCATGCTGTCAGGATGAACTCGAACCCCATCTCCACCTGTTCGGTGAGCAGCTGCTCCGGATCTTTCCTCCACAGCGGCGCGACCGATCGGAGTCCAAGCTCGTAGCATATTGTCTCAATGCGCCACTTCTGATACTCACTGGCAATTGCACCGGTCACCACGCAGTCGATTCCACGCGTGCGCTTGAGCTCGAGTAATGCCTCCTTCATCGCGCCGAGTTCCTCCTCCTTCACCCCAGAAGCCTTTGCAGTCACCTGTGGAATCCCAACGGCCTCAGCCTGAAGGCGAGTCCACTCGATATCGGGATAATGGAACATCCAAGAATCGCTGCGTTGGGGGAAGATCGTCAGAAGGCACGGTATCTCGTAACCTTGATGAATTGCGCACCACAGCGCAAAGGCGCTATCCTTTCCTCCACTGAACAGCACACAAGCTCGCAATCCGGGCACCTGCGACGTTCACTCAGCATTTTTCGATCTGGAATGCAATCGTCAGAAGACTCGGCAAGCTAGATTCACGTTCTGCTCCAAGAGTGCTGACACCTCGTGCATTTCAACCGCTCCACTGATCTCTCTTGCCTGATCCCTGCGTGTTCTCCAGCAATGACAGAGACATTCCGGAAAGCCTCAGGATTACCACACCGGGGGCATGTTTCATTGACCTTCACATACTCACCTTCTGGCTTGTCAACCACGCCAACGGAAGAGGAGTCACGATGTTCAATACGTCGAACCTCAATCGCGTGGTCACGAGCCTCATTCCCACACCTTGGGCAGGAGAATCCGCCTGGAACTTTGACCATGTATGATCCGCATTTCTCACAGAACTTCAAGCATCAAGACCAGCCTGTCTCGCTGTGATCGTTTAGATCCTCCTAGAACGGCCCGAAGGATACGCTGGGGGCCACTATGCTCGGTAAGGTCTTGATCACTTAAGCATACCCTTTCTGGAGAACTGTCCATCGTATAGGTTGCGCATTCTCTGCAGGGAATCTGCCTCATCCGGTGTCTTGTCATCCCTGATTCTTGCTATTCTGGCGAATCTTAATGCGAAGCCTGACTTGTAGTGAGGGCTTCGCTGTATCTCATCATAGGCAACCTCCACGACCATCCTAGGCTTCACAGTGACTGTGAACTCCTCCTCGTGCGACTTCAGTTCTTGGAGTCTCTTGGTCATCTGTGCGAACTCTTCGTCGGTCAGCCCTTTGAAGGTCTTTCCCACTACTAGAAACTCTCCCGTGCTCTCGTCTCGGGCGGCAAGATGGTAGTTAGATAGCCACCCGGTTCTACGTCCGTACCCCCAGTCAGCCGCAACGATGACGAGGTCGAGCGTCTCCGCCCGCTTCAGCTTGAACCATTTCTTGCCTCTCTTGCCGACGTCATATCTACTGTCCAAAGACTTCGCCATCAGTCCCTCGTGTCCTTCGGCAAGCACCCTTTCGAAGAGGCGTTGAATCTCATCCTCATCTTTGGACACGACATACGGAGCAAGCAAGTCTCGAGGGACTTCTTGCTCCAGTATCTTCCGCCTTGCCACGTAGGCCCTGTCAACCAACTCATCATCACCTGACACTAAAATGTCGAAGAGATACAGCTTCAGTGGAACTCTGCTCGTTGCTCCCGTCACATCATGAACTCGTCGAAACCGGCGCATCAGGTCTTGGAACGGGAGGGGTTTCCCAGTGTCATCAACGGCAATTACCTCACCTTCCAGGAGAGCTGTCTTGATTGCCATTCGATCCTTGGCCATTGCGATGATCTCGGGGATACTCGCCGTAACATCGGTCAGCCTTCTGCTAAAGATACGGACTTCGCCGTTCTGCTTGTGAATCTGTATGCGGGCACCGTCATACTTGTACTCGAATGCAGTCCCACCCTTGTGAGATTCGAGAATTTCTCGGATACTGGTTGCCATCTCTGCGAGCATGGGTCTGACGGGATTGAAGATGACGATCTTTGCTGACTCCACCGCACTTGGATTCGTGAGTGCTAATTGCGCAATGTGTCCGATGTCGCCCATCGTCATGTATGCTCTGCGGAGTCTGTTCAAGTCAAGTTTCGAAGCAGCTGCGATCGCTGCGAGGAGCACGCCGTCTACTGCCCCGATTTCCATCTCACCTGAGAGCACTCGAAATCCGTACTTCTTCTCAACTTCACCGAATCTGGAGAATAGTCCCTGCAGGATATTCTCCGCTCTCTGTTGGCGATCTGGCCCGCTCAAAGAGGCCAGCGACTCAAAGGCTCTGTTCACGTCAGGCAGGCCCAGCCCGGTCTCGGTTGGGAGTAGGGAAATTTGCAGACTGTCGGCTTTCGCGAGCTTCCAAATGGTGGCTCCGCCTACCCCCAGTTTCCTAATCTCTTGCTCACCCAAAACGCGGCCGGTCAAGAACCGAACGGCGATCGGAACCTCATTGGGCTGAAGCGTGGAGATGAAACTTGAGATCTGTTGTACTTTTTCGTTTCGGCTTCTAGTGGCTTCCAATTTCTCGCAGAGCTCTGCGAAGGCTAGGAAGGATGTCGAAGCCATATACGCCATCACCCCCGTGAGATCTTGGTCATCAGCTAATCCAACGTCCCAAGTCAGATTCCGAAGTGCGCCGGGAGATGCTTTTCAAACGCTCCAAGGCAATCTCTACTCGCTCCTGTGAGAAACCTCTTTCGTTACACAAGAACGTCAACAGCCCTTTCTCATCTGCGGGTCGTTGTAGAATCGAGTACTGGGGTGTAACCTCCGGTCGTAGGAATATGCTCCGGAGCGTGTCCAAGTTGCGCGGCATCTTGGCCCTCAAGTCATCCGGAAGAGCCTCAAGCGACCCGTGACGCTTCATTAGCTTGAGTGCGGTTTTCGGGCCTATCCCTTTGATACCTTCGTTGAAGTCTGTTCCAATCATTATCGCCAAGTCCACGAGCTCTTCGCGAGTGATCCCGTTGTCTCTGAGAAAGCTAGAGAGTTCTATCAGTTCGGGTTTCAGCGGACGAGAGATTCCCTTACTCGGCAGAAACTCACGTCCTGAGATCGTGAGATATCGCACGACACGTGGGCTCCCGAACAGGATTGAGTCGTAGTCTCTGCTGCTTGCGGCCCAGGCATCTCCATGTGAAGCCATGAACGCTGCTTGGGCTTCGCCTTCCCCCAGAGCCTGCACATACGGTACACCCATCAGAGACAGCAAGCGCTTCGCATCGTCTATCATAGGCTGATCGAGTTTGCTCATCATCACTGCCTTGGACCAAGCAGTCTGAAAATCATGTCTTTGCAGAGCTTCGCTCCATTCAGTCCTAGCCTTCTCCCGGACAGTCCTTCGCTCAGCCAACACTCCTGCCTTCAATGGGTGAGGTGGGCCGTCAAAGACGAATACGAACCTCAGATCGTAGTCGAGCATCAGCTTTGTCGATCGGAACAGGAGTCCCGTCAAATGCGAGGTTGTGCGACCCTCAGGGTCCTTGAGTGAAACTCCGTCCGGTGTCCTGATGAGAGATAAGAACTGGTAGAGCATGTTGTTCCCGTCAACGGCTAACAGTTTTCGCCGCAATTCCTCGAGTTTGATCTCTCTTCGGACGATGATCGGGCGAAGATTGCAGCCCAACTCACGGACCTCATATGGCTTGAGAGATTCGCAGGGACATCCCTGCAATCCTACGCAGATTCAAGCGTCGCCTAAGTAGCTGTTGATTGCTTTGACGTCGAATCGATCGTTGTCGAGCATAGCATGTATGAAATTGAAGAAGCTCCTCCTATTGTGTCTGCTTAAGTCAGGGTACCAGATTGGACTTGCCACCACCAAGCATCTCCACACGTAGAACGGCTGGATTACCTCAAGCAACTCGTCGTCCCCTGTCGCGTCCAAGTAGGTTCTCATGAATGACTCGTAGAGCTGATCGAATGGACTCACGAGCCTGCCATACTTCTGGATGGAAAACAAGAGATAGTTGATCGACATTGCAGCCACATCATCCGCTGCTTCCCCCCACTCTGCCCGGCTCCGATCTAGAGCCGTGAAGTCTACCCCCTTTCGGAACATGATGTTGAAAGGATGAAAGTCGCCGTGCACTCGACAGAGAGCGCGAGACTTGTTCTTCAGTTTCCACCTCCACTCGATACACTTCTTCTCAATTTCCTTGAGTTCATCCTTCTCTAGGAAATCGGCTTCCTTTGGATAGCTGTCGATGAGGCCCATTATGCATTCTCCATGGCCAACTAGATCCCGTACCGTTCGCACGTAGAGGTCAGGGGCTTTCTTCTTGACCCTGTGGACACGGGCGATGTAGTCTGAGAGAGCGACGCACCTTCTTAGATCCAAGTCTGTCATGGTGCCTGAGTCTCTTACTCTCTCGAGGTCCTTGTAGTAGCCTTGGCCCTCTACCTTCTCGGTTAGAATGAAGAATTCCGAAAAGTCGCCCACAGACCGGAGTTCACTCTTCTTCGTGAGTATCCCGACATCGATCGAATGAACGTGCTTAGGCAGCCGATTGTAGGTGCGATGACCGAAAAGGATCGATTGCGCTCTGTCCCATGGAAAGTCGTGCCCAAATCCGCCTGGACGCATCGTTTCGAAGACGCCGCTTTTCGTCTTTGCACCAGCTTTGTACTCGATGAGGTATGGCGTGCCGTATCCGAAGCCCTTCAATTTCCCTACAAGTCTCGTCTTTTTCGGTTTCTGAAGGCCGCCAACGCGCAAGATCTCCACGTCTCGTTTCTCAAGCGAACTCAAGTAGTCCCTCAATGCGCTGAGTCTCAGCTCTGCCATGCCAAATGCTTCCGGTACGGGTAGGATACGAATTTGCACAAAACACTAGCGTTTTGCGGTGCTCTGTCGGGGACGATGGTGGAATCTGGTCAAGACGAACCGTGTTATTTGCTCAGTCGATTGTTTGGGTTTGAGCTCCGAGGTATCCACTGTGAGCTCAGGAGAGAGCGGTACTTCGTATGGAACGCCGATCCCTGGAACGGTCTTGCTCGCGCCCGTTCTTGCTTTGGCATAGATATGGGACGGCGCTCCAAATCTTCTCTTGCGTCCTCTCTCACGCTCCATACAAATCTGAAGCGGGCATTTGAGGTAGATCTCCGCGAATCGTCTGATGCCCCGCCTTGCCTGATCACGGTACCTACGTCTGTTCGCTGTTGCGTCAATGATCACATTGGCACCGTTCCGGGCAAGCATTGTGGAGACGAAGACGAGGGTGCTGTAGACAACATGCCTCTCTTGCTCAGTGTATTTGGGTCTCGGTGTGAGAACTTCTCTTACCATTTCTACTGAGAGCACCTGAGCGGCAACATCGCGACGATGAAGCTGTCTAACGACGAGGCGAGCGAGTGTGGACTTGCCGCTGCCCGGCATGCCAGTGAGCCAAATCACCCACCCGCTCATTTCGCAACCTCCCCGGACAACCCGCGAATATCACGTCTTTTTTGTCCGTAGCGGATTCGAAGCTGGAAAAAGTATAAAAGCCATCTGAAGGTTGTGCAGCCCACTTTCAAAGTGAAGATAGGAGAATGAGATGCCCCGTTACAAGACAACAACGGAGATCATGAAGATCATCGAGAACAGGGACCAGATCCGAAAGGCGTAGGCATCAGCCTGGCCCGGAATATATCGGGATCATCGCGCACGTCGACCACGGCAAGACCACTATGAGTGACTCGCTCTTAGCGGCCGCTGGTCTCTTGTCTCCCAACGTCGCAGGCACAGCTCTAGCCCTAGACTATATGGAAGAGGAACAGAAGCGCCAGATGACCATCAAGGCCGCTAACGTTAGCCTAATGCATGAACGCGAGGGAAGCGCGTTCGTCATCAACCTCATTGATACCCCAGGACACGTTGACTTCTCTGGTAGAGTAACACGTTCCATTCGCGCCATTGACGGTGCCGTCGTAGTTGTCGACTCAGTCGAGGAGATCATGGTACAGACTGAGACTGTGACAAGGCAAGCCCTAGAGGACAGAGTTCGCCCAGTTCTGTACATCAACAAGATTGACCGACTGATCAAGGAGCTCAGACTTTCACCTGACCAAATCCAAGAAAGGATTACACGTATTATTGCTGAATTCAACCGACTTATCATTCTCTACGCGGAGCCCGAATATCGTGAGAAATGGTCAGTCAGTTTCGCAGGAAACACTGTCGCTATGGGATCTGCCAAGGACCGATGGGGATTCAACGCGGAGGTGGCGAAGAACAAGGGCATCAAATTCTCGGATGTCGTAGAGGCTTACTTGAACGACAAGGTGGCGGAGCTGCGCGAAAGGGCACCGCTGCATGAAGCCATACTGAACATGGCCATTGAGGCGATGCCTCCGCCTCACGTCGCACAGAAGTACCGAATCCCGAAGATATGGAAAGGCGATCTGAATAGCGATGTTGGGAAGGCGATGATGAACTGCGATGAAAATGGGCCTGCCGTCTTAGCAGTTACGAACATTGTAGTTGACCCACAGGCGGGGGTTGTCGCAGTAGGGCGTCTCTTTTCGGGCACCCTCAAAGAAGGGACGCCAATTCACCTTGTTGGCGCCCGAGTGGATCAGAGGATCCAGCAGGTCTGCATATTCATGGGACCCTACAGAGAGATCATAGGCACGATCACTGCGGGCAACATACCCGCGCTTCTAGGACTCGACGCAGCCAGAGCGGGCGAGACGCTTTCACAGGACAAGGATGTTGTGCCTTTCGAAGCGGTCAAGTACGTTACTGAACCGGTCGTCACAATGGCTGTGGAGCCGAAGTTTAGCCGAGACCTGCCGCGACTGATCGAAACTCTGAGAAGACTGTCGATTGAAGACCCGAACCTTGTTACCAAGATCAATGAGGAGACGGGGGAGTATCTGATCGCCGGCATGGGCACACTCCACCTGGAGATCGCAAACACGCTGATAACGAAAACAGGACTCGAAATTGTCACGTCGAACCCGATTGTGATCTATCGAGAAACCGTGCGTGGCTCGGCGGGCCCATTGGAAGGTAGATCACCGAACAGGCACAACAAGATCTACATCCAAGTCGAACCGCTCGACGAGGAAACAATCAACATGATCAAGAAAGGCGACATCAGCGAGTACCAGGACAAACACGCCATGGCGAAAGTACTCCGAGACAAAGGATGGCCACCCGATGAGGCACGCGGCGTGTGGGCTGTCGAAGACTCCGGAAACATGTTGATCGAAGTCACGAAGGGAGCACAGTATCTCCAGGAAATCAAAGACCACATTCTCCATGGCTACCGCCAGGCCCTCAGAGAGGGACCGCTCGCATACGAGACTATTCGAGGGATCAAGGTCAAGGTAACTGACGTATCAGTCCACGAAGACCCAGTCCACCGAGGACCAGCACAGATCATGCCTATGACTCAGAGAGCGATCTTCGCATGCTTCATGTCGGCAAACCCAACACTCCTCGAGCCTGTCCAGAAGATCACAGTGAAGGCACCACCCGACCTGCTAGGAGCTGCTACTAGCGTTATCTCTCAGAAACGTGGAAAGGTCCTCTCGGTGGAACAGAAAGGGCACCTCGTGTACGTTGTTGGCGAACTTCCCACATCAGAGACGTTTGACTTGTCAGAAGTCATGCGTGGCGCGTCAGCTGGAAGAGCCTTCTGGGGCTTAGAGTTCTCCCACTGGGCATCAGTGCCGGGATCAATGATCAACCAGGTAATCGCAGATATCAGAAAGAGGAAGGGCCTACCACCTGAACCTCACAAGGCAGCAGACTTCCTAGAAGCGTAAAATCGTCTAGGTCAGCTGGCAAGGCCCAATCCTGAGCCACGAGGGAGGTCCCTCCTGGGGGAGTTGGGTCGCCCCAATGGCGAAGTCGGCACCAGTACGGAACAGGTTATCGCAGTTCAGGCTCAGAAGACTCGAAACGCTCAAAGCAGATCTTTCAGGTATCGTCGAGTATCGAGTTTGGAGAATCGTGACAGCTTGATGCTTGCTCCATCCTTCGCCACGGTGTGTATGTAGTTGCCGGCGCGTTTATCGGTCCACCAGTTTGCTCCGAAGAGGTTCTCGAGCTTCCGATCAAGTTCGGCTGCGCGGACTGCGGCGACCATGTAGCTTGGAGAGTATAGGTCGAAGTCTGGCATTACGTGATGCAGCTGCCAGTATTTGCCGGGTAGGCGCATGCCCATGAATTGCTCTGTGTACCGTTCGTATCGGTCGTTCGCTTCCTCCATTGATAGGTTCTCTTCCCAGAATTCGATCTTCATTAGCGAGTTGGCTGCATAGAAGGTAAGGAAATACAGCTCCATGAATCTCGTGCGTTGTATGGCTTCCTCGGCAACTTCTTTCGACACTTTGAACTGTTTCGTCAGAAAAGTTCGCTTCTTCATGAGTCGTTCGATGAGCGTGGAGAATATCTCGGCGACCCCGTTTGGGATCGTGTACTTGTCCCAGTACTGCGCGTCCTCGGAGATTGAGATGAAGTGCATACCGTGTCCATGCTCATGCATGGAGCTCTCCATGTCGGTGAACGGTTTCACCGGACGCACAAGCAGTCGCACATCATTCGGGATCTGAACCCCGAAACATATCGGAGAAGTGTGCTTTCCCGGCCGTTCCTCCGCATCTGTCTGCAGCCTCTTAACAGGGAAACCGAGTTTCGCCAACACGCGCTCAGGTTCAGTGACCGGGCTATAGCTCTTGAAGGCTGGGTCTAGAGCTTCGAAGATTCTACCCCGGAAATAGTAGAGATCATCGTAGTATTCGGCAGATCTGCCGTTCAGTTCCTGAGAGTAGTGTTCGAGCAACTCGGCAAACGGTTTCTTGGCGGCATGACCAAGTGTCTTCACGAGATCCTTCAGTTGCTGGAGCTCAAGACCCTCCAATTGCAGGTACACTTGGAGTGGCGACGTGCGGTACTGGCTCTCAACCTCTTTCGACTTCTCAAACATCCCTTTGATCGTTGGCGTTACTAGGTCCACTTTGCCGACGAACTCGTCGAAGACCGCCTTTCGATCCGCAGAGGATCCCGTTTGAGCGCTGAATTGTCTCCAGCTGTTCCATGTCACCGCCCTGCCATTCACTTCATAGGATTTGGAAACGATGTCGTGCTCACGTTTTCGGTACAGCTCGAGCTTGAGCGGTGTCTTCGACGCGTCCGCGACATCGTAAACCTTGCCAAGATACAGGCGTCTCGGTTCCTTGAACTCTGATAAGAAATCCTTTGCGTGGTTGATTCGTTTCTCAGAAATGGATTTCATGAACGATTCGCTGTAACTGAAACCGGCATACTGACGCCATTCCTCGTTAGCGTACGCGACGTACAGTGCTTCGTCGACCGTGCACCAGCTTGAAAGATTCATATTCACGGCATACAGTTTGGGAGAGAAAACGCTTTTGGCGCCCGCGTTTCGACCCCTCTAGCAGGTACATTGTTTTATGACTGAACTGGGTAGTTGTGGAATGCGGCCGAAAGGGCCGGATCAGGGGTGCGTGAGGACATGTGCCTCCACGAGGCCGTGGTCTAGAACCGCTACGTGCGGTGGTCAACCTGGTCTAAGACGGAGACGAGCAATGAGCCTCGCCGCAAGCCCCCCAAGCCTCTAACCCGGGTCCAAATCCCGGCGGCCGCACCATCCTTCCATACTTGATTGGGCTTGTCTCGGTACGTTCTGGGTAATTCGTGGGTAAATTGGGCTTACCCACAATTGATGGGTTGCTGCGTCGAATTTTCGGTTTGGACCTTGGTGGTTGGGGGTTCCCAGCGTCGACTTCCTCGCTGCCATCAGGTGTTGCATTGCCGAGACATAAACACGATCCAAGAGCATTCCACTGCTGAGAAGCCTCTGGTAGGAGCGTCTAGTCTTACAAACAATTGCATACTGGCGTGCTGGATACAACAGAGACGCGAGAACTATTTCGCGCTCGAGGTCGTGGGTTCAAACCCCCGCGGGCCCGCCACCTTCCATGAGTGGCAGTACCTTTTCTCCTACTTTGCTCATGGCGGGTGACACATCCTTGGCTTGGACTGTTGCGTTGCTCAGAAATAAACAGGATCATGGGACACCCACCAGGATGAGATCCACTCTAAACATGTTCTTCTTCTGACTCCTACGTCTTCGTCAAACAGCATGTTCTTATTAGCAACTCGCGCATCGTTCATCTGCGGGTTCATTTTATGCCAAGAGTAACTCAAATCGCAGTCACATTACAGAACAAGCCAGGTACTCTGGCGCACCTCTGCTCAACCTTAAAGGACGCGGGAGTCAACATCTCCGCTGTGGATACAGCCGTAATTGCAGGCAGAGGCAAGGTTAGGCTACTGGTCGATAATCCAGACAAAGCCAAGGACGCCTTGAAGGCTGCGAAGATCCGATTCTCCGAGGAAGAAGCAATAGCG
>Ga0208321_1000549_pt1 | contig 21196 bp, 28 predicted proteins | sample June2015DPH_4_15_FD_184692 | JGI IMG/M metagenome (GOLD analysis project Ga0208321, IMG submission 184692) | Peatland microbial communities from SPRUCE experiment site at the Marcell Experimental Forest, Minnesota, USA - June2015DPH_4_150... | ecosystem: Environmental > Terrestrial > Soil >... | reverse complement strand
TTTTCAGCTGCTTTAGCAAGTTTCTTATCATCTGTGACTAAGGTTTTCTTGGATTTGCACGCTTCAGCAACATACGCGGAATCATAATAAGTAATGTTAAATTTGCATGCCTTATCCAAGATTATGGTGCCTTCATCTTCATTGTCCAACCCAACTACGTCCATTGCTTGAAGAATTGCATACATTGCCCTTAGCAGTTTTTCTGCTTCTTCCTGACTTATGTGTTTGAGCAAAGAACACTCTCTCCACAAAGCGTTGCCCAACTCATAATAAGCCAACGATATGGTGGAGCCCTCCAGAAGCTTATTTGGAGCTTCGCCTCCGAGTTCTCTAACAAGCGTAAAGATGCTACTGGCATCAAAAAGCAACGGACGCTTCATTAACGGTTCTCCCTGCTCGCCCGCACAGCTTCAATGATCTCTTCAGCTGGAACTTTTTGAAGAATTTTACTTGCCTCTTCAGCTAGATTCCTAAGCCTTTCTCTCTCTAAACGTTCCACTTCCCTTTGCAAAGCTTCCCGCGTCAATTCACTCACGTTTACACCCAGCTTGGTAAGCTTCTTTTTAAGTTCAGCAGGAATTTTAGCCGTAACAGTAACCTGATTACCCATTTGGTATTACCAAAACAATAATACCTATTCTATTATAAAAACATAGCAGCACCAAACACAAACTTATCTAGCTGCCAACCAAAGTTACTTATCCTACGTTAAGTGCCGACTACTTCTTTTGCGAAAACCACGTTACCGTTCTCTTTAGCCCTTCTTCGAAGCTCACTTTTGGTTTCCACCCTACGAGCCTCTCCAGTTTGGCTGTGTCTGGGCAGCGTCTTTTTGGGTCGTCTTTGGGCAGTGGGTGAAATTCTATGGTTGACTTGCATTTTGTTGTTTCTTTGACTTTCTTCGCAAGTTCGAGTATGGTGACTTCTTGGGTGTTGCCAACGTTTACAACTTCTCCCTTCGCCTTCGAGTTTGTCGTCAACAACATTAACGCTGTTACCGTGTCTGTTATGTAACAGAATGACCGCGTCTGCTTTCCATCGCCATAGACAGTTATGGGTTGATTAGTTGTCGCCTGCAAAATAAAGCGCGACATAGCCCTACCATACAATCCATCCTCTCGCAAACGCGGACCATAGGAATTGAAGATTCTCGGAACTCTAACATCCAACCCATATTGCTTAACATAAGCCATAAGCAAAGCCTCAGCAAAACGCTTTCCTTCATCATAACACGACCTAGGCCCAACGGGGTTAACTTTTCCCCAGTAACTTTCAGGCGTAGGCACAACCTCCGCGTCACCGTAAACTTCTGAAGTTGAAGCAAACAGCAATGCGGCATCGTTCTTTCGAGCTAGCTCCGCCATGTTCTTGGTGCCAACAGCGCTAGTCTGCAGCGTTTCAATTGGGTGAACCTGATACTCGTCCGGAGAAGCATGCCCTGCCATGTGAAGAATGATATCGAATTTTTCTTTACTCTTAAACTTACAGGCATCTGATTTTATCAGCTTAAACTTCGCGTTTTGCAACAGATGATCGATGTTCTTCATTCTTCCTGTTGAAAAATCATCAAGAACCATGACTTGAGCGCCGAAGTCAAGCAGAACATCGCAGAGCCAGCTGCCGATGAAGCCCGCTCCTCCAGTCACCAGCATCTTCTTCTCTGAGAAGAATTCGCCTTTGACGTGGCTTTTTATTTTTTCGATGTCTTCGCGGATTATTTCGTCTATCATACATTTGTTCTCCTGCAAAATTGCCTGTACGATAGCTCTAGGGCTTCCCAGTACCTTTCTGGACTGCCAATGTCCAGGTGCGCATAGTTTTTGTCGAGCTTGACTGCGTATACGCTTAATCCCCAATCTATGAGCTTCTGTATCGCGTCTGTCAACTGGATTTCCCCGTTTTTGCCTGGTTTAGTTGCTTCTAACGCCTTAAAGATGACTGGGTGAAAGACGTACATAGCCATGACTGCCAAGTTCGTCTTAGGTTTCTCAGGCTTCTCAACTACGGTTTTTACTTTGTATACTCCGTTTTCAACTTCGTTTCCTTCGATGATGCCATATTGCTTTGGTTTCTCAATTTCCAACGCGATGAACGCTGCATCCGCATTAAGCCTCTCGTACGCATCCAACAGCTTTCTGATGTAATCCATGTCTTTTGATATAATGCAGCTATCTCCAGCGTGAACAAGGCAACTCTCGTTCTGCACAAAGGGTTGCGCCATCAAAACCGCGTTGCCAAACCCCTTCGGCTCAGGCTGGTTCACGTACATGATGGTGGACGTATTGAGTTTTTGGTAAAAATCCTCAAGGTCCGATGCTTGGCCGTTTTTGCCCATGCCCTCAAGGTTTCTAACACAATTTGCGTCAGGAGTAAAGTGGTCTTCTATGCCTCGTTTTCCTCTGCCCACCACGTAGCAAAATTCTCGGAGACCCGCATCATACAGTTGCTCAAAAACCAGCTGCACCACGGGTTTTACTGACATGTCACCATGCATTGTTTTAGAGAAAATTGGAAGCATCTCTTTAGGCTGCTCCTTAGTAGCTGGAAACAAGCGCGTTCCCAAGCCTGCAGCAGGAATTATAACCTTGCGAATCATCAAACGTCCTCTTGCCTCTCTGTTCTTATGTTAACCCATATATATTTAATATGAATATTTAATCCAAATTAACAATTAATTTGAGGGTTTGCCTTTGAAAAAACAAACAAAAATCTCGGTTATAGGCGCTGGCTACGTAGGCCTATGCACAGCAGTCGGGTTCTCAAACAAAGGCTACCGCGTCGTCACCTCAGACGTAGATGACAAGAAAGTAACCAAAATCAATCAGGGTTTTCCCCCATTCCATGAGCCTGGGCTCCAAGAAAAGCTTAAGGATAGTGTACAAAAAGGCAATCTGAAATGCTTAGTTAACCAAACAGAAAAAGCACAAACGCGTTCCCAAACCTGCAGCCGGAACAACAACTTTACGAATTATCAAAATTTTTTCTCACCTTTCCGCCATAACTAATATATACTCAATGAAGATTGAAAACGAATCATTACACTAAATTGAGGAATCAAACTCATGGAAAAACCTAACATATCTGTTTTAGGCATAGGCTACGTAGGCTTGTGCACCGCCGTTGGATTTGCCAGCAAAGGCTACAACGTCATCGCTTCGACTCATGACGCCGAAAAAGCAGCCAAAATAAATCAAGGAATCCCACCATTTCACGAACCCAACCTTCAAAATCTGCTTGAAAAAACCGTCCAAAATGGCTATCTAAAATGTTTAATTGATCAAACAGAAAAAGCCGTCCTCGAAACAGACCTAACCTTTAACGCCGTGGGAACCCCCAGCAGACCAGACGGCAGCATAGACCTACAATTCATAGAAACATCATCACGCGACATGGGAAAGGCGCTCCACAAAAAAAGTACATACCACGTGGTAGTAATAAAAAGCACCGTTGTCCCAGGAACAACACAAGATCTGGTCAAACCAATCCTTGAAAAAGAATCAAAAAAGAAATGTGGCCCAGACTTTGGTTTATGCATGAGCCCGGAATTCCTACGCCAAGGCTCCGCCTTCGAAGACACAATGCACACCGACCGCATAGTCATAGGCGAATACGACAAGAAATCTGGTGACACCTTAGAAAACCTTTACAAAGACTTCTACGCCAAAAATGCGCCCCCAACAATCAGAACCACACTCTCAACAGCCGAACTGATCAAGTACGCCAGCAACTCCTTACTCGCCACAAAAATCAGCTTCATCAACACCATCGCCAACATATGCGAAAAAATCCCCGGCGCAGACGTAAAAACTGTAGCCACCGCCATGGGACTAGACAAAAGAATCGGCCCACTATTCCTAAACGCTGGACTAGGCTACGGCGGTTCATGTTTTCCCAAAGACGTAAAAGCCCTCATGGCATACTCAAAAAACCTCGGCTACCCACTAAAACTACTAGACGCCGTCGAAGACGTAAACAAAACTCAACCCCTAAAAGCAATCCAATTCTGCAAAGAACAACTCGGCAACCTAGAAGGTAAACGCATAGCAATTCTAGGCTTAGCATTCAAAGCAGACACAGATGACATGAGAGAAGCTCGAGTCATACCGATAATAAACCAACTCTTAGAAGAAGGTGCAAACGTAACCGCTTACGACCCAGTCGCTATACCCGTTGCAAAAGTCATCTTCAACAACAAAATCCAATATGCCACCTCAGCAATAGGCTGCCTCAAAAAAGCGGACTGTTGCATAATCGTGACAGAATGGCCTGAATTTAAAAAGCTCATGCCCGAAGATTTCACAAGAAACATGAAGCAACCTGTACTGATTGACGGAAGAAGGATCTATGATCCTAAAATTTTCAGCAGAAAAATGAAATTCGTCGCTATAGGATTAGGACAGTAGGCCAATTAGAGCTCTCACAATGGACATTTTAAATTGAGTAATGAAAACGCATACATCAAATTCCACCATCCAAAAGGTAGGCATGACGACCAACTTTTTCGCCTTAGCGCTGGCGTGTTATGCTAGCAAAGAAACTGAACCAGAACCGTTCCTAGCAGTAATTCCAAGGTAAAAACCGGAAAAAATTTTCAAAAAAAATCTGATACGTATTTTCCCATGGCGATGGAATAATAAAAAAAGTAACAATGAAAGTTCAGGAAACCATAGATTTGCTAGAATTAGCTGTTAAAAAAATCGGTAGCGTCCTCCAAGCCAAGTAGAACAGCTTTATTAGCTAGTATACCTTAACAGGGAAAGCTAAGTGGTGAATATTTTTGGCTCAAACAGTATATGGAAGAATAGTTAATTACAGAATAGGCTTAAAAGCACAAGCATCAAGAGAATGCTTAATTGAATTTGAAACGATTGATTCCGCATCTTTGGCAGGCCAACTCGTAGGGCAAAAGGTAATCTGGAAAAAAGGTACCGATAAGTTTGTTGGAAAAATTATGGGTGCACATGGCAGAAACGGTATGGTTCGAGTAAAATTCGCGCATGGGGTTCCAGGCCAAGCGATAGGTACAATAGTTGAATTGTTGAGTTAGTTTTTGTTTCAAAAAAATTAATTCTTTTTCTTCCTAAATGATGCGATTTCAATAAAAGCAACTTATTATTAAGCCAATATTTTTACTGGATAGACTTACTTAATGACAAAAGTTGCTTAAGATCGTTTTTCATAAGGTCTATCCAGCCATGTTCAAAGTGAAACGAGGAATTATCGCTAAGTGCCCTTACTCTGCAAAAGCTACCATTAAGATGTCCCTTGCAATCAGATTTCTTCAACGGAATTTTACCACATTTTACTTTGCAATTCTCATTTACGCAATTAGTTATTGCCAAGTAGAGTTTTTCTGTATCAAACGGAGGCATATATCCATCTGAAACTTGCTGGATGTTTTCTTGTCTCATTTCTTGAACTGCGGCGGTAGTGAATCTTTTACTGATAAGAATGCCACTGTTGTAATTTTCATGTTTCATCACTTTAATCATATTCTTGACTTCATCTACTCCAACAAATCCAGCTCCTTGTGACTCTATTGAGCGCAAAAGTATTTTCTCATTTGACGCATTCGACGCTGTTACATCAGTACGGTCTAAGCGTCTTTCTGTTTTTGTACATTTATAGCTGCGAATAGCCATTATAAATTCAGTTTTATCTTCAACACTCATTTTAATCAACTTCAGAATGCAGAGGTAGACAAGTCTATCTCAAAAGCCATCAGACTTCGGGAGGAAGCCCAAAAACTTCAGTTCATTCCCTATATATATACGTCGTTTATAGTTAATATAACCTTCTATCCTACAGGAGCTAAAAGCATGCCATTTTATAGTTCGCCTAAGTCTTTACTTTCATAAACGTAATCTTGTAAATGCACTTTCCCATCTTTAACTAATATTTTATAGTCAGCTTCGCAAATTGGACAAGCCACTATCTCGCCATCTTTAAGGCCATCCCGTTTGAAAGTATTTCCGCATTCTGAACATTTTAGAATAATATTTTCAGCCCCTCTTTCTTTACATTTTAAGGTAATTGTGGTCTCTAAGCCAATCAGACTGATTTTTACGGTAACGCCAGAAAATGTCTCCTCTCGTTTCTTTTTGAAAATCCCAAGGTGAAACCAAAACGATGTCTCCTTCTCGGATCCATACACGCCTTTTGAGTTTACCGCGAACTCGACATAATCGTTCTTTACCGTCTTGGCATTTAACCATAATTCTTTCTGCCCCAAGCATCTTAACGGCCATACCTAATACGTCATTTGAGGAAGGCAAGATCATACTTTCGAGGTTGCCCTCATTTGTAATTTTTCTTTTACCCATTTCTATACACCTCTTTTTTCTGGCTTATACCGAAACCTTATAATCAGAACAATCTGGAGAAAAAGTAAAAACGTGCGAACAGCCGATCTGACTTTTCCTCTAAAGAATTCTAACCGTTGTACAATAAAGTATTTAGTGGACTATATTAGCATAGCTAAGACACAAAACGTTTTTCTATGGTTTATTTTACGTTTGCTAAATTTATCTGCAAAAAAGCTTTTTATTATACTAAAAAAGCATTTCCTCATATATGCCTTTATAAGCATGGTAGCAGCACTCATAGTTGAAGAGTTTCTTTTATCCTCTTGGGCTTACCCTTCCGTATAACTGATTCTTTTCAAAAAATGACAGAGGTAAATGAAAATGTGTATGTTAAGAGCAGGTTTAGTTAAAAACTGTCGCAGATGCAAATCTTCTGTACGGCTAAATTGTGTGTTAAGAAAGAAAGCAGGAAAGAAAAGCTATACAGATAATAAGAAAAGAGGCGAAAAAGCTTAACTTATAAACAATTTAAGATTTCCAAATCCAAAGTCACTGAGAATTTTCTCCTTAACGATAGGTTAAACGAGGTGAAAAAATGTCTCAAAGAAACAGTTACGAAGTAAAATGCACTTCTTGCAATCAAATCGCCATTGTACCCTTCAAGCCCACTCCAGGCAAGCCAGTTTACTGTAAAACTTGCTTTTCCAAACGCTTAACCAGTCAACCCCTGAGGACAAATAGTAGCAATAATTTTGAGCCAAAACAGGCGTGGGCACGACGAAGAAAATAGCCTAAGCGTCTTTTATTTACTTTAACTTCTAACTCCTAATGGCAATTAAAGCTTGTAATAGAGTTACAAGAAGACGAAATAAAACTGAAGATCATTAAAGGATGGAAGAAAATAAGCAATCAAGGCGGCTATATTAACGAAAATACAGGACAAACTCTAATCGTAGCAAAAAAAGAATTCAGCGAAAACTATCATATATTGCTATTTATTGGAGAGCAAACCAATAAAGCTGAAAGCAAAAAAATTTCGCCCGAGTTCTCCAAGGAGACTAAAGCTGAAGCTTTCGCCTTGAACTGGATGGGTAAACACCCAAACGGAATGATTGAATAAAAAGCTTAAGCTTGGTTTTGCCAGATGTTAAATGGACACTGGTTCCAGCAGTAGGAACTTGCTTTGTACATGCAATTTTTGCATTCTGTTCTTTCAAAGCGCTTTTGTCTGGGCCTATTCAAAAGCTACACCTAACCAAAAAGTGGCAGTAGCTTTATCCATCTGATATCTCTTGCTTGTTAACATGTTCAACTTTTTGTCTTTATTTTATATTTGAAAAGAGTCGGTCACTCAGTAGGTTTTAGCCCCAGAGAACGGAGAAGCTCTTTACTTAGAAGTGTGTCGTCGTACTTATAAGCAAATTAAAACTAAAATGGTAAAAATTAGCCGCTAATTTGTGCCTTTAGTGCTCTTTGTCTTTTTCTTAGCAGAATCTTTTTATTAAGTTTAAAATTAGGTCTTATTCTGTACACGTTTCCGTGGGCGTTTTTGTAATATCTTTTTCCTTTAGCTTTCAATTTCGTTTTTTTCATTAGTGTAGTCCTCTCTGTCTCTTTTTTCTAGGAATATACTGCTGTTTTATGACTTTTATTATGAAACAATTACTATTTGAGTATGCCTATAAACTTGTTAACAAACCTTCCATTGATTTGGTTTATTTGCGGAAACGTTGGAATCTGAATGTTAATAGGTCCTAAACTTTTTTGGCAGGTCTTTAGGACTTCATTCAGATGAGTTAAAAACGAATCTGAAGAGCAATATGTAATAGCTATTTTGGAAAGAATAATCATTGGTTTATAAGTGGCGGAGCGGTCTTTAATTAAGACTTGTAAGAAGCGATTTTTTGCAAAGTCAATAGTTAGAAAGTGAGATTTGATGTTACCTTACAAAAACCTGTTTAGTGAGTCATTTAAATGTAGAATATGCGCAGCCCATTTTTCTAATCCCGAAGACCTAAGAATACATAGGATGGTCAACCATAAGGGCCATATGCTTACCATTAAACGTTAATTTAACTTGTTATTTTTTAGTTTACCCCTTTGTTCTTTTTCTGAGTGCTTTTTAGTATTCTTAAATGGTGTCACCGTTACTTAGGAAATGCATTATCACGCCGAAACCAAAAAATCTAGCGCAAAACACACACTTTTCAGTGTCCATCATCTCTGCAAAGAAACCGACTTATTCAACTCTTCCTCAATCAACCCTTTCAAAGCAGCATCCTGCATCCTAGGCAAAAACACAACCATTCACGTACAAGAAAACCAAAAACAAGACAACCACAAAAGTTATCACTAATTCCAATATATTAAAACCAAAAGCGATAAACATCACTCCACCAACAACAGTTAACTTACAAGTCAACAGCAAACATGGGAAAGAAACATGACCAAGGCTACAGAGATGGCAAGGGTTTCAGCTAAAGGCGGTTTTCACCTCTTATGGGGTTTAGTTTTTTCTACGGTCATCTCAGCTGTAGGTACAATAATTATCGCTCGGCTTCTAGGCCCAGAAAACTACGGTTTATATGCAATTGCTCTTACTGCGCCAAACCTTATTTCCACATTTCGGGACTGGGGAATCAACACGGCCATGATAAAATACTCTGCACAGTATAACAGTGAAAACAATGTGGCTAAAATAAGAAGTGTTTTTGTTTCAGGCTTATTGTTTGAGATTGTTTTAGGTTTATCGCTTTCCGTTCTCTCTTTTGTTATCTCTCCCTTTTTAGCTATGAACTTAAACCGCCCCGCAATAGCTCCATTGATCCGAATCGCTTCCTTTTTCATCTTGACCGGTGCGCTGGTTAATACGGCATCTGCGGCTTTCACGGGTATGGAGACAATGCACCTCAACAGTATCTTGCTAATAATTCAATCAACAATCAAAACTGTTCTGATAGTTGGGCTTGTACTATTAGGTTTAGGCACTCTTGGAGCAGTTACAGGTTTTACAGTTGCCGTTCTATTTGCAGGGTTAACTGGTGTGCTTCTAATGTGGACTATGTACAAATCCTTGCCTAAACCAACCCACAGCAAACTAGAAATTATAACAACTATTAAAACCATGTTCAAGTATGGTTTACCGCTGTCGATAGGCACTATTCTTTCAGGATTTGTAACTCAATTCTACAGCTACATACTGGCAATTTATGTCATAAACAACGCCACTATCGGCAATTATAACGTAGCCTTAAATTTCGTGGTTTTGATTACTTTCTTTGCTACTCCCGTAACAACCATGCTGTTTCCCGCATTCTCTAAGTTGGATTCTCAGAAAGATAAGGAACTTCTAAAGAATATTTTTCAGTATTCTGTGAAGTATGCTGCACTTGTTGTTGTGCCGGTTACAGCTATGGTTATTGCTCTTGCGCAACCTGCTATTGCCACTATATTCGCAGATAAGTACGCTCAAGCGCCATTGTTTTTGGCCTTGTTATCTGTAAGTTATCTTTATGCCGCTTTTGGGAATTTGAGTGCAGGCAACTTGATAAACGGTCAAGGTTATACAACATTCAACATGAAATTGACTATTCTTACAGCCTTGATTGGTTTTCCTGTAAGTTTCGTGTTGATTTCTCAGTTTGGTGTCATAGGTTTAATCGTTACTTCGTTAACGGTTAGTCTTCCAAGCTTATTCATAGGTTTACGTTTTATTAAAAAGCACTTTGGAGTATCGGTAGATTGGGTTTCTTCCGCAAAGATTCTGTTTTCGTCAGCAATAGCCGCCGTCTTAACATATGTTCTCATTTCTCAACTGGCTTTTTCCAGTCCGATACAATTAGTCATTGGCGTAATCGTTTTCGTGGTTGTTTTCATTTTTGCAACGCTGGTCACTCGAACCGTTAACAAAGCTGAGGTGAGTAATCTTCGGGAAATTGTTAATGAACTTGGTCCTCTTCGTAAACCGTTGCGTTTTCTGCTAAATCTCATCGAGAAATTGATGACAATCCTTCACGCTTAGATTATAAATTAAATGAAAGATAAACCGCGGTAAGGATTTAACGTAAACTTATTTAAGTGATAATAGCAAGTCATAATAAAAACCAGTACTTAATAATTAGGGATTGACATGAAAGCACTTGTTCTAAGCGGCGGTAAAGGAACTAGGCTTAGGCCTTTAACTTTCACTTGCGCTAAACAGCTTATTCCAGTAGCTAACAAGCCTATATTGGGATATGTTCTTGACCAGGTGGCGGCAACAAGCATAAAAAAGGTGGGCATTATTACTGCGCCAGAGACTGGGCAGTTTGTTAAGGATTATGTTAATGATGGCTCAAACTGGAATCTTAATGTTACCTATATTCCTCAGGAGCCGCTTGGTTTGGCACATGCGGTTAAGACTGCTAAGCGTTTTTTGGGGCAGGATTCTTTTGTCATGTGTTTGGGGGATAACGTTACTGGTCAAAGTTTGAACTCGTTTGTCAAGAAATTTAAGAGTGGGCATCTTGATGCGCTTATTATTCTCAAGGAAGTTGAGAACCCGTCGAGTTTTGGTATAGCTCAGCTTGATGAAAAGGGCAATATTATCAAGTTGGTGGAGAAGCCTAAAACGCCCATGGGTAACCTTGCCATTATTGGCACTTACCTCTTTTCCAACAAAGTCCATCAAGCTATAGAAAGGATAAAGCCGTCATGGCGGGGAGAATTGGAAATTACCGACGCAATCCAAGAAATGATTAACATGGGTTTTTCAGTTAAAGCCGAAATCTTGAACTCTTGGTGGCTTGACACAGGCAAAAAAGATGATATTTTATCCGCTAACGCGAAAATACTGGATGCGTATGTTCAGCGTGATGTTAAGGGAACAGTAACAAACAGCATTATAGACGGCAGGGTCAAGGTGGAACCAGAAGCAAAAATAGTAAATAGTATAGTCAGGGGGCCATGCGTAATTGGAAAGAACGTGTTGATTGAAAACTCTTTCATTGGACCGTACACGAGCGTGGGTGATGGTTCTAAAATTTTTAATTCTAACCTTGAATATTGTGTTATACAAGAAAACGTTACCATTAAAGATGTGGAACGGTTAGAGGAAAGTTTAATTGGCAAAAATGCGAAGGTGGCAAGAAACCAAAGGAACAGAACCATCAAGTTGCATGTGGGTGATTACTCGGAAGTGGAAGTTTAACCCCGAGAACATGACAACTATTATAAATATTTTTAGAAAATATGTTAGGAATAAGACAAGGAATAATCCATGTTAAAAGGAATAAGAATTAAATCAATAGACCGGTTTCCAGACGAGAGAGGCTTCTTTACTGAAGTTATGCGTAAAGATTGGAAAGACTTATTTGCAGACGACACAATTGCACAAGCAAATCTTTCATTAACGTATCCTAACATTATTCGCGCGTGGCATAGGCACCTTAAAGGACAAACGGACTATTTTTTGGCTCTAAAAGGATTAATAAAAATTTGCGCGTTTGATGAGAAAACAGAAGAAATTAACGAGATTATCTCCAGCGCCTTAGGCCTGCAAGTAGTGCGTATTCCAGGTCATTATTGGCACGGCTTTAAAGCACTCGGTAACGAACCAGCTATGCTGTTGTACTTCACCACTAACCTGTATGACCCAGCTAATCCGGATGAAGAGCGCAGACCTTGGAATGACCCGACACTTATTCCTAAAATTATCAACGGCAAAAAGAATGATGCGCGTGTTGGTAAACCTTGGGATTGGAATTATCCCCCTCATAAGTGATGAATTATGAAAGTGTTAGTTACTGGCGGTTTAGGCTTTATCGGAAGCAATTTTTGCAGGCACATACTTGCGAAGTATCCTGATTACGAATTGATAAATGTTGACAAGATAGGCATAGGCGCTAACCCAGTTAACCTTCATGACATTGAAAATGACAAAAGGTATACTTTCATTAAGGGTGACATTTGCAATCCGCAGCTTATGAACAGGCTAATCCATCAAGTGGATGCTGTTGTGAATATTGCGGCGGAGACTCATGTGGACAGGAGCATTGCAGATCCCTACGTGTTTTTGCAGAATAATACGATTGGCACCTTTACTATTTTAGAGGCCATACGCAAGCATAATCATAAAGCTAGACTTTTGCAGGTGTCCACTGACGAGGTTTACGGCGAAGCGCTTGAAGGGTCATTTACGGAGAATAATCCGCCTAAGCCGTCTAATCCTTACTCAGCTTCTAAAGCGGCTGCTGACATGTTTGTGTTATCTTACCATAAAACTTATGGTTTGAACGTATCTATCACACGTTGCACGAACAATTTTGGTCCTTATCAACTTCCGGAGAAGCTGATTCCTAAAATCGTTATTCGTGCGCTAAGGGACCTTCCGATACCGATTTACGGGTCTGGGCAAAACATTCGTGATTGGATTTACGTTCAAGATCACTGCGAAGCAATTGCCACGGTTCTTGAGAAGGGAAGCGCTGGAGAAATATACAATGTTTCAGCTGGGAATGAAGTTCCTAACATTGAGATTGCGAAAAAAATTATCGCTTTATTGCATAAGCCTGAGAGTTTGATTACTTTTGTGGAAGATCGCCCAGGGCATGATACACGATACAGTTTGGATTCTTCAAAAATAAGATCTATGCTGGGGTGGCAGCCAAAGTTTAGTTTTGAGGAATCTTTGGAGTCGACTGTTAGGTGGTATCTTGAAAATGAGCATTGGTGGACGCCGTTTGCCACGGAAGTGATTCTTCATCCGACGCCTTGGAAGTTAGGTGGCCTTCATTGAAACTTTTAATCACTGGCGCCAGTGGTCTTTATGGCTCAAAGCTAGCTGAGGCTGCCGTTGCAAGAAATTTTGAGGTTTATTCCTGTGATGTTCAGGAGTTGCCGGTTTGTGGTAACTTCGTTAAATTTGACGTCTCAAACAAGGATTTGGTTAATGAGGCGTTTAAGCAAGTTAAGCCTGACGTTGTAGTTCATGCTGCTACTTTGACTGATGTGGATAAGTGTGAGTTGAATAAGGAGCTTGCTTGGAAAATAAATGTTGAAGGCACAAAAAATATCTTGGAAGCAGCCAAACATACGGGCTCATTTCTGATTTATATTTCAACAGATTACGTTTTCAACGGTGAAAAGGGTAGATACAAGGAGTCGGATAAGCCTGACCCGATTAATTATTACGGTGTAACCAAACTTAAAGCTGAAGAATTGATAAAAACTCAAGCAGAATACTTTATTGCAAGGCCAAGCGTTATTTACGGCTCAACTCCTGCCGCTGGAAAAGTCAATTTTGCTCTCTGGCTAATTGATGCGCTTGGCAAGGGTGAACGTGTTAAGATTGTGACTGACCAGTGGAACACGCCTACGTTGAACACAAATTTGGCTGAGATGACCTTGGAAGTTGTTGAGCGCAGGTTAACAGGAACGTTTCATCTTTGTGGCGCCACGCGCGTCAGCAGGTACCAGTTTGCTGAATTAATCGCTGAGGCTTTTGCCTTGGATAAGAGCCTGATTGACCCTGCTTTATCTTCACAGTTTAAGTGGCCTGCAAAACGGCCTATGGATTCTTCGCTTGATACTTCAAAGGCTCAGCAAGTATTGCGGAATAAGCCGCTTGAGATTGATGAAGCGTTGAAAAGGTTGAAATTTGAGCTTTCAAAGAAAAGACGTTAACTTATACGCAAGTGTTATGTGTGAGTCTAGTATTTTTTGAGTTGTTTGGGAAATAGATGAAACCGACCAGTGTTAAGCAAATAGCAAAACAGCGGATTCAAATATTGTTTGAGCAGGCAAAGCAGGTTCGCAAGACCAATCCCCAATTAGCCAAGCAGTACATTAAGTCCGCTAGGAGAATTGCTATGGCTGCAAAAATTCGTTTGCCAGTTGAGTTCAAGCGTGAAACTTGCAAAAACTGCAATGCGCTGCTTGTGCAGGGTTATAATTGTCGTATTAGGATAAAGCAGAAAAGGGAGCCTCATGTTGTAATAACGTGTTTAAACTGCGGCAACCAGACTCGTATATCGTTAAGGAAGAAAAAGGAGCAAATGGAACTTGAGCAAAATAACTACTCGAATGAAGCGGCATGTTAGGCACGTGTTGAAAGATGAGAATCCTACCATTTGGGTTGGCAAGGATGGCTTGACTCCTCAGTTGATAGGTGAGATTGAGAAGCAACTTCAGAGGAACAAAATGGTTAAGGTAAAGATTTTGCCTGCCGCCTTGCAGGGGGATAACACAGCTCAGTCGATAGCGGCTAAGGCTACTGAGCAAACTGGAGCTGCTTTGGTTGAGGTTAGGGGTCACGTGTTTATTCTTTTTAGGAAACGTAAAGCAGTAGAGCCCCCAAAATAAAATCGCCTGCCTTTGGCTTTAGCAACCATTTTTGCACTTTAATTTTCAAAATATGTTTGAAGTTTGTAGGGATAGGGCTAGATGAAACCTAATGCGCCTACGCAGTTAGCGTCTTAAAACAAGGGCTATTAGCTTATGTTAGTGAATCACAAGTAGTCTTTGATATGTAATACTTCGAAGTGCCCTTTTACCATTTCGTATAGTTTGTTGTCGGCTGTGATAAGTCGGCTTTTGACTTTTTGAGTTAGAAAAAGGTATGATGCATCATAAATTGTCAAGTTTAATTTGCATGCTATCTTTAGTGTTTGAGATAGCTGGTCCCAATCTAACTCATAGAGTTCTATTTGCATATCGTTTAAGGCTTTCAAGGATACTTGGGCATCTTCATCGGAAATTCTTCTTAGTTTTACAGCTCTCCAAAGAGCATTAGCGATCTCCTGTGATATGAAAGAAGGTGCACATAATTCAGCAGTTCCTGAGACATAGTCTTCCATTAATTTAACTGCGTTTTCTTGATGCGGTTCACCTGGCAGGACCCATTTTGCGACTATGCTAGCATCCACAACGTAGCGAGCCGTGTTTATCTCTCCCTGTCCTCTCTAATCCAGGATATCAGCTCATCGGTAGGTACAGGTTTAGCTCGCATCCGAACTTCATCAAGCTTAACCGAAGCGGCTTTTAATCTCTGCTCATCTATCTTTTTTTTGATGCTTTCCCTGATATACTCGCTCCAGTTGATGTTGATCTGCTTCATCTTCTTCTTTAATTCACTCGGAACCTTAACCGTAATAACATCAATCTGCCCCATATGAATCAAAAAGATATACATTACGTATATACCTATAAGCATTACTGTTCAAGAAAAACGCAATTAGCTGTATCATGCTCTTTATATGCTAATTAAAAAAGAGCACTAGAGTTTACTAGTTGTTCAGAGAATATTTATATTAGGCTTCATTGTTTTACTGCAAGGAAAAACAAAGGATAGAGCATCTTGACGACTCCTTATGACGTTCCAGCTTCAAAATTCATTGATAGGTTAGCTAAGTATCTTAGGGAAAATGTTGATGAAGTTCAGCCTCTTCCCTGGGCAAGTTTTGTTAAAACAGGCAATCATGTAGAAAAGCAGCCGCAGAATCCGAATTGGTGGTATACTCGAAGTGCATCCATACTTCGCAAAGTTTACGTTCATGGTCCAATCGGATTGGAGAAACTGCGTGCTGATTACGGCGGAAGAAAAAATAATGGTGTTAAACCTTCACATGTAGTTAAAGCAGGTGGAAGTGGCATCCGCAAGATTCTGCAGCAACTTGAGACTGCTGGTTTAGTTCAAACCACAAGACCTCAGGGAAGAAGAATGACTCCTAAAGGTCGCAAGCTTCTTCAGGAAGTTGCTGGAGACTTGCATAAGGAAATAGTTAAAACTATCCCAGAGCTCAAGAAGTATCAAGGCGAATAGCAACAATGTCGGATGAAGAGCTTGAGCAAATCCGCAAAAGAAAACTATTGTCAATGCAGCAAAGAGTAAGTGACGAGCAAAGACAAGCTCAAGCAGAATCGCAATTGGACGCTCAAAAACAGGCGTTGCTAAGCAAAATATTGACGCCTGAAGCTCGGCAAAGGCTAAATAACCTGAAGATGGTTAAGCCTGAATTCATAGAGCAAATAGAACTGCAGTTGATTGAGATGGCGCAAATTGGCAAGTTGCCTATTCCGTTGTCAGATGCTCAGCTCAAGCAAATATTGATTCAGCTTCAATCACGGAAGCGAGAACCAACAATAAGAAGGATATGAAAACATGGCACGAGTTAAACCTACAGCAAAAAAACGTAGGCTAGCTAAAGCTGGCAAAGAGGCAGAGTCTGTTCCAACTTGGGTAATTGCCCGAACTGATGGTAAAGTTAGAAATAACCCTAAGCAAAGACGAAACTGGAGAACCAGGAAAATAAAGGCATAGGAGAAGTAGAAGTTACATGGTTAAAGAAGACAAAGAAGAACAGCAGAAAACTGAAGAAGCAAAAGAATTACCAGAACTTAACGAAGACGAAAAAATCGAGAAAGAAGAACCTGTAGAAGAAGCGGCAAAAGAGGAAGCTCCAGCTGAAGAGCAGCCAGCAGAAGAAGAGGAGAAAGCCAAACCACGCAAGAAAAAGAAAGAGGAAGAAGAGATTGTTGAAGAACGAACCTACACGATTCCTCTGCAGAAAGCGCTGGTTAGGCCACCAAAGAAGCGTGCTCCACGTGCAATCCAAATGATTAAAGCTTTCATAACAAAACACATGAAACTTGAAGTTAAAGTGTCCGAAGAAGAGGAAGAAGAAGAGTTACCCCAACTTATCATAAGCCAAGAAGTTAACGAGAAAATCTGGAGCAGAGGAATTGAAAAGCCTCCTCGCAAGATTCGGGTACGCGCAGCTAAAGACAAAGACGGCAACGTAACCGTTTACTTAGCTGAAGCTCAATAATTATTTCTTTAATTTTTTATTTTCTTTCATTCTATTGCTCGTAAGAGAGACTATACCTACTTTTGATAGTCAAGTTGGAAAAGGCACCACATTCATAGTAAAAATACCAATAGGCCAAGCAGGAAAGTAATTTTTAATTGTTAAAACAGACCACAATCTAAAAAAAGGAGTATGCGTGAAACTTCGCCATTAATGTTCATCATCAGGAGAAATTAATTCTTGACCGTTTACTTATCCAGTATAGTTGGAAGCGCAAGCATAGGCGTATACTCGTTAGCCAATGAGAGCATAGTGGTTATTCCAAGAATGGTTCCCAAAGAAAAAGCTCAAGAATTCGCAGATTGGCTAAAAGTTAAGCTTATCTACACCTCCATCGGCGGCTCAGTCCTTGGCGGCGCATTGGTATGTGCAAACTCAAACGGAATGCTGCTTCCAAACTATATCCGCGAAGAAGAATTAACACAAATCAAAACAGCGTTTGAAGGAAACATCACAATTATGGAAACAAAAAAGACAGCTTACGGCAACCTAGTCTTAGCCAGCGACAAGGGAGCAGTGGTTGATCCACGCTTTAAAGCGTCTGAAATAAAACAAATCTCCGAAACCCTAGGCGTAGAGGCACTGCCAACAGAAATCGCAGGGTTACCCTATGTCGGCTCATTAGCCACTGCAACAAACAAAGGCGTACTAGCCCACCCATTACTAAAGGACGAAGAAAGAAAAATCCTTGAAAACGTTTTCAAAGTTCCAGTTGATGTTGGCACAGTTAACTGTGGAATCCCCTATGTTGGAACTGGCTTACTAGCTAATTCGCATGCTGCTGTGGCTGGCTCTATGACAACTGGACCCGAGATGTTTATTATTGGGAGTGCGCTGGATGTTGTGCGGGAAGATGAAAAATGAAGGCTTTCAAAGTAACTGGCGAAATCGATAAGCCAAAATTGACTACTCCCTTTGTAAAGGAAGTGTTAGCTTACAAGAGTGAGCATGCAGTGGAGAAGGTTTACGCTGAAATAGGCAGCAAACACCGCGTGAAAAGATGCCACATTAGAATAGCCAATGTTGAAGAAATTTCTGCGGAAGAAATTGAGAATCCCATTTTAAAGAAAATTGTGACTGGAGAATAAGCACTTGGCAGAAAGAGGTAAAACAGAGGAAGAACTTCGTAGACTTAGCCTGGAAATGCGTTATCTAGAGCAAACTGCGGAAACCTTGCAACAACGCATCGGCATGGTGAACGCTGCTATTACAGACTTAGCTTATGCTAACATGACGTTGGATGGAATTGAAAAGGAAAAAGAAAACGCTGAACTTTTAGTTCCAATTGGCGGTAGTGCTTACGTGAAAGTTAAACTTGCCGACTCAAACAAGGTAATTGTTGGAATGGGTGCAGGAGTATCTGTTGAAAAGACCTTGCAGGAAGCAAAAACCATCCTTAAAGAACGGTTGGATGAACTGGAAAAAACCATGAACTCAGCTCAGCAACAGTTTACCCAAGTGGCTGAAAGAATAAACACGGGCAGAAACAGACTTGAAACCCTGCTTGCCACAGCAAGAGAAGGGAAACCTTGAAGCAATGTTTGAGAAGCTCAAGTCAGGTTTTAAAGGCTTAGTAAACAAAGTTACAATAACAGAGCTTAAAGCAGAAAATTTAAACCCTATTTTATCAGATTTCAAAATGAGCCTTGCAGAAAACGATGTGGCTTTTCCCGTAGCAGACAAAATCTGTGATGAACTTGAAAAGCGCCTAGTTGGCGTTCAGGTTAAGCGCTTGGAAGACAGAAAAAAAATCGTTGAGGAAAACCTCCGACAGGTTCTTTTGGAAGTTATGGTTACTAACAAAAGAATTGATTTGCTCAAGTTGGCAGATGAGAAACGCAAGAAGAAGGAGCCATTTGTTTTAATGTTTGTCGGCATTAACGGCACAGGAAAAACCACTACAATCGCAAAGGTTGCGCAGTTTTTCGGGGATAAAGGCTATTCAGTGGTGCTTGCTGGCGCTGACACTTACCGTGCGGGCTCGATTGAGCAGTTAGATGAGCATGGAAAGCGTTTAGGCATACGCGTGATTAAGAGCAATTATGGTGGTGACCCTGCAGCGGTAGCTTTTGACGCTGTTAGCCATGCTAAATCGCATGGAATTAATGTTGTTTTGATTGATACTGCTGGTAGAATGCAGACGAATCAGAACTTAATGAATGAGCTTGTTAAAATTAAGCGTGTTGTTGGTCCTGACTTGACTGTTTTAACCGTTGATTCGTTGATTGGCAATGATGCGGTTATGCAAGCGGAAGAATTCAATAAGGCTGTTGGCATTGACGCTACGATTTTGACGAAGGTGGATGCTGACGTGAAGGGTGGTTCCTCGTTAAGCGTAACATACGTGACTCAGAAGCCGATTTTGTTCATTGGCGTTGGGCAAACTTACAAGGATTTGGAACTGTTCAACCCTGAAAAATTCGTCAACATGATACTAAGATAAACTATGACTCTTCTACGTCCACTAGTTCAAAGCGTATTTTGCTCGGGTAAATCCAATATGCTTTGATGAAGTCTTCGACGCTTTGGTCCACGTCCAAGGCTTCAAAGAAATTGATGAAGTCCTTATCCACGTCTTTTAGGTTTTTTGATGTGTAAACTTTCAAGTTAACCAAATATTCTTTCTCAGCAATTAGCTCCTGCATTGAAATCGTGTCTGGCACTTCAACCGCAAATGTCAAGTTGCTTAAAACGTCTAAAACAGCAACCTTGCGCACGCTATCATTTTTAGTTTTAACAACAACCAACCGTTTATCAAAAACCCTGAAATTCCAATCGCTTGCCACATCTAAAGAAGCCGACATAAAACTTTCACAATAAAACTAAATGTTTCCAGCTTTAAAAACTTGGAGGGTATAGGCGCAATTTAGACGTAAATACATTCCCTGGTCAACCTTAGGGGTCCTCTTTTTGCTGCTTAAACGACCAAGCAAATAGCCTACCCCCCTTTTTCTACTGCTGAGAACTCGCTTACGCTTCTGCCTTATCTTTTTTCCATTTTGAGGGGTCACGTAAGTTCTGGATTGGCGAATCATCCGTGTAACCCAAGGATGCTTGAGCTTTTTGTTTGTATTTCTTCTCTGATTCCTTTGCGTGGCTTTCTTTGGTGCTGAGCTCTACGCTTCCTTCTAGTTTCCTTATTGTTTTGCCTAGTCTGCGTTGACCTTTCGTGACCATACGTTTTGCTCCTTTCGCGATAACTGCTAATTAAACATCAAAGTTAAAAAACCCTTCCAGCTATTAGCTATTAGAGATAGGTGACGTTTTTATGAAAGTAGAAACCACAACCATAAAGCAAAAAGCGATTATTCCAGCTGCTCCCAAAGAAGTTTATGAGGCTTACGTTGACGCCAAAAAGCACAGCAAATTCACGGGCAGCAAAGCCACAGGCAAAGCAGTGACCGGCGGCAAATTCACTGCTTGGGATGGATACATTTTTGGGAAAAACTTGGAGCTTGAAGAGGGAAAACGCCTAGTTCAGGAGTGGACGACGACGGATTGGCTAAAAGGTTATCCTCCTTCAAAACTAGAGTTGACTTTCAGAGAAGTTCCCGGAGGAACAGAAATTTTGATGGTTCACTCGAATGTGCCCAAAGAGCAAGCGGACGAGATTGCTGAGGGCTGGACAGAATTTTACTGGAACCCGATGAAAGAGTATTTTAGCAATCAATCAAAGGCTTAGAACGCCTACCCAACCGGTACCTAGTTTTTTGACCTAGTTTCGCTAGCTAAAAACTAGCCTACCCTACCCCTGCTATGCGCTGAAAACTTAACTACGTACTGCACAAGACAAAGGATACCCTCTTTTTGACCCTTAAACTACCAAGCAAATAGCCTCTACCCCCCTTTCCAATTAAAAACTTCGCTTACAGGATGATTCAACCTGAACTTCGCCTTCAGAAGTTGTGGATTCGTTCAAAAGCTGGGGATGTATGCTGAAAAGCTGAGAACGAAAACATGTTTTGAATTTAGGAAATTCACGGATTAGGCAGGCATGCATTTTTTGTTCTGTGCTTCTTTGGCTTTTGCTTTTAAATGCGCCGCTGT